>Ga0308166_1000119_pt1 | contig 161071 bp, 143 predicted proteins | sample PhyCR2_2_FD_202137 | JGI IMG/M metagenome (GOLD analysis project Ga0308166, IMG submission 202137) | Phyllosphere microbial communities from UC Gill Tract Community Farm, Albany, California, United States - DLSLCC.R2 | ecosystem: Host-associated > Plants > Phyllosphere > Unclassified | place...
GCTTTCCTCCTGCGGAGTCAACTTCTTTTTGAGAAGTTTTTTCCGGCGGTTCAGAGACTTCCCGAACCTCCTGAGTGGCTGACTTGTCAGTCGCTGTGCCGTCTCAGTGGTTGCGCATTATAGGGAGGCGGCGTGGGAACGCAAGCAGAAATAGTAAGTTTTTATTCACTTGCTGAAACTTCATGCGAAACGCTGCTTTTTAGCCCTGTTTAATGCGCGCAGGCAGCTCAGCAAGGCTATTTAACACCCAATCCGCTGCTTTTTCACCCTCGGCCGTTACCGGTTTACCGGTGCGCACTAACACCTTCTTACCGACACCCGCCGCCGCCCCTGCCAGCATATCCTCGATTTTGTCGCCAACCATATAAGAAGAGGCCATATCTATATGCAGTTCCTGCTGCGCAGAAAGCAGCATACCCGGCTGAGGCTTGCGGCAGTCACAGTTCTGGCGCAGCTCTTCTATTACTGCTTCCGGATGGTGTGGACAGAAATAGATACCGTCGAGATCGACATCGCGATCGGCCAGCGACCAGTCCATCCACTCGGTCAGGTGCATAAACTGATCTTCTGTGAACATTCCGCGGGCAATGCCGGACTGATTCGTCACCAGCACCAGCGCGTACCCCATACTCTTGAGTTCACGCATGGCATCGATAGCGCCATCAATAAATTCAAAGTTGTCGCTTTCAAAGACATAGCCATGATCGACATTAATAGTGCCATCACGATCGAGAAAAATTGCCGGGACGTTGTTAGCCACGTAGTTACTCCTGCTGAAAAATTTGCCCCAGAGTATCTCATGATTGCTATTGAAGAGAGAACGGCAGTTTACGTGACTTCGATTGATTTAGACGTCTGGATGCCTTAACATCCAGTTGCGCTCTGGATTAATACCAGATAGATAAAGATGAACGCCACGGACAACTCCCATCACGATAATAAATAAATCAATGATTAAACTTTCAAATATCACCAAAGTTTTCCAGCAGGGTACAGGTACCATTACAGCGCTGTCAGATGTCAGCCTGCATGTTCCTGCCGGACAGATTTACGGGGTTATCGGTTCCTCCGGGGCCGGTAAAAGTACCCTTATTCGCTGCGTTAACCTGCTGGAGCGCCCGACCTCCGGGAAAGTTCTGGTTGACGATCAGGATCTGACGGCGTTGAGCCCGGGTCAGCTGACGCTGGCGCGCCGCCAGATTGGGATGATCTTTCAACATTTTAACCTGCTAAATTCGCGTACGGTGGCAGGCAATGTCGCCCTGCCGCTGGAGCTGGGTAGCCTGTCAAAAGCCGAAATCAGAAACCGCGTGACCGAGCTGCTGGAGCTGGTTGGCCTCGCCGACAAGCATGATTCATGGCCGGCCAATCTTTCCGGCGGTCAGAAACAGCGTGTGGCCATCGCCCGTGCGCTGGCCAGTAACCCTAAGGTTTTGCTGTGCGATGAGGCCACCAGCGCACTCGACCCGGCAACCACCCGCTCTATTCTCGAACTGCTTAAGGACATTAACCGTCGCCTGGGTATCACTATTCTGCTGATTACGCATGAGATGGATGTCGTGAAACGTATCTGTGACCGCGTGGCGGTGATCAGTAACGGTCAGCTGATTGAGCAGGACACGGTCAGCGAGGTGTTCTCACATCCGAAGACACCGCTGGCACAGCAGTTTATCCAGTCCACGCTGCATCTGGATATTCCGGAAGACTATATCCAGCGCCTGACACCGGAGGCCAGCGAGACAACCGTTCCGCTGCTGCGTCTGGAATTCACCGGTCAGTCGGTTGATGCGCCGCTGCTGTCCGAGTCAGCGCGTCGCTTTAACGTGAACAACAATATTATCAGTGCCCAGATGGATTACGCGGGCGGCGTTAAGTTCGGCATTATGCTGGCAGAAATCCACGGCAGCTTAGCCGATACGCAGGCGGCTATCGCATTTTTGCAGCAGCATCATGTAAAAGTAGAGGTATTGGGATATGTCTGAGGCAATGATGTGGTTACTGGGTCGCGGCATCTGGGAAACCCTGATGATGACTTTCGTCTCCGGCTTTTTTGGTTTTGTGATTGGCCTGCCGGTCGGTGTACTGCTCTATATCACCCGTCCGGGGCAGATCATCGCCAATCCTCCGCTTTATCGCGTACTGTCGGCGCTGGTTAATATATTCCGTTCGATTCCGTTTATTATCCTGCTGGTGTGGATGATCCCTTTCACCCGTATGGTTGTCGGTACCTCAATCGGTTTGCAGGCCGCTATCGTTCCGCTAACCGTCGGTGCGGCACCGTTTATCGCCCGCATGGTGGAAAACGCGCTTCTGGAGCTGCCAACCGGCCTGATCGAAGCCTCGCGCGCTATGGGTGCAACCCCGTTACAGATTATCTGTAAGGTACTACTGCCGGAAGCGCTGCCGGGCCTGGTTAATGCGGCGACCATTACACTGATCACCTTAGTGGGCTACTCTGCTATGGGGGGTGCTGTAGGCGCAGGCGGCCTGGGTCAGATTGGCTATCAGTATGGCTACATCGGTTACAATGCTACGGTAATGAACACCGTATTGGTTCTGCTGGTTGTTTTGGTGTATTTAATTCAGTTCGGCGGCGATCGCATTGTTCGCGCGGTCACTCATAAGTAAACACAACGGTAATTTTCGCTATTTAAGGAAGGGATATGTCTTTCAATTTAAAAACGTTTGCTGCTGTAGGCGCACTTATTGGTTCTCTGGCACTGGTTGGCTGCGATCAGAAAGAAAAGGATCCAAATCACATTAAAGTGGGTGTCATCGTGGGTGCTGAGCAGCAGGTTGCCGAAGTTGCACAGAAAGTGGCTAAGGATAAGTATGGCCTGGACGTTGAGCTGGTTACCTTCAACGACTATGTGCTGCCGAACGAAGCGCTGAGCAAAGGCGACATTGATGCCAACGCCTTCCAGCATAAGCCTTATCTCGATCAGCAGATTAAAGATCGCGGTTACAAGCTGGTTGCCGTGGGTAACACCTTTGTTTATCCGATTGCCGGTTACTCTAAAAAGATCAAGTCACTGGATGAGTTACAGGAAGGCGCTCAGGTTGCCATTCCTAACGATCCCACCAACCTGGGCCGTTCACTGCTGCTGCTGCAACAAGTTGGCCTGATTAAACTGAAAGACGGCGTTGGCCTGCTGCCGACGTCACTGGACGTGGTTGAGAATCCAAAAAACATCAAACTGGTTGAGCTGGAAGCACCACAGCTGCCGCGTTCTCTGGACGATCAGCAGATTGCTCTGGCGGTGATCAACACTACATACGCCAGCCAGATCGGTATGACCCCGGCTAAAGACGGCATCTTTGTTGAAGATAAAGAGTCCCCGTACGTTAACCTGATCGTGGCACGCGAAGATAATAAAGACGCGGAAAACGTGAAGAAATTCGTTCAGGCCTATCAGTCTGACGAAGTTAACGAAGCGGCTAACAAAACCTTTAACGGCGGCGCGGTTAAAGGCTGGTAATCCCCCGGTACAGGCCGCATTCGCGGCCTGTATAAATGCCTGTAACAGGCTCCCCGCTTTGCTAATCCCACCCACTACTTGTTATTTATGCCGCGGCTTGCTTCAATATTGCCACTTTTACCGAACTTAAGGATGTTCCCATGCGTGTTTTACCGCTCTGTGTGTTAGCACTTTCGCTGACAGGGTGTTCATTACTGCACAAGCCCTATCAACCGGTAACACCTCTGCCACAGTCAACATCGTCTGAACCCACCAAAGCGAAGCCTGCGGCCTCTACAGCGCCGGTTAAGGTCTATACCGATGCCGCTGAGCTGGTCAGTAAACCGTTCCGCGACCTGGGCGAAGTCTATGGCGACGATTGCCAAAGCAGTAATCAGGACTCACCACCAAATATCGCAACCGCGCGTAAGCGTATGCAGATCAGGGCATCCGGCATGAAAGCTAACGCGGTGCTGCTGCATAAGTGCGAAATCGTTACCGGGGGTCAGGGCTGTTATCGCCAGGCCGTTTGCCAGGGCTCAGCGCTCAAAGTCAGTAATAAGTAAGCCACGATGATGCACTTCGGTAAGAACAGGGTTGCCCACCCGTGAACACCTTCTCGTTTGAACAGATTGGCACGATCCATTCCCCCTGGAAGGAAAAGTTTGCCGTCCCCCGCCAGCCGGGTCTGATTGAGGACGGCGGCGGTGAGCTGCACCTGCTTCCTCCCTATAACCAGCCTGAAGCCGTGCGCGGCCTGGAGGCATTCAGCCATATCTGGCTGCTGTTTATTTTCCATCAGACGATGGCCGGCGGCTGGCGTCCAACCGTTCGTCCCCCGCGTTTAGGTGGAAATGCGCGTGTGGGGGTGTTTGCCACGCGTTCAACGTTTCGACCGAATCCGGTCGGTATGTCACTGGTCGAGTTGAAAGGGATCCGCTGCGGATCGCAGAGCGTGATTCTGGAGCTGGGCAGTCTGGACCTGGTGGACGGAACGCCGATTGTGGATATCAAACCCTATCTTCCCTTTGCCGAAGCGCTACCCGATGCCCGGGCAGGCTTTGCACAGCAGGCACCTGCGGCGGATATGCCGGTCAGCTTTACGCCGGCCGCCCGACGGCAGCTGGAAACCCATCAGCACCGCTATCCACAGCTGGAACGTTTTATTCAGCAGGTGCTGGCGCAGGATCCTCGCCCGGCTTATCGCAAGGGTGAAGAGCCGGATCGCGAATACGCCGCCTGGCTGCTGGAATTTAACGTTCGCTGGCGCGTAACCCTGGCCGGTACGGAAGTTATCGCCATCGACCGACGTTAATTTGATCCGGCATCTTTTGACTCACCCGTCACGCTGGTACACTAGCCGCCACGTTTTTTGACTCTCTTCCGTATATGGAATCGTAACTCATGCGTACTACTCAATACCTGCTCTCCACCCTGAAGGAGACACCTGCCGACGCTGAAGTCATCAGCCACCAGCTGATGCTGCGCGCCGGGATGATCCGCAAACTGGCATCCGGTCTTTATACCTGGTTACCGACCGGGCTGCGCGTACTGAAAAAAGTTGAAAACATCGTGCGCGAAGAGATGAATAACGCCGGTGCCATTGAGATCTCCATGCCGGTGGTTCAGCCCGCGGATCTGTGGCAGGAGAGCGGACGCTGGGAGCAGTACGGTCCTGAGCTGCTGCGCTTTGTCGATCGCAGCGACCGCCCGTTTGTGCTTGGCCCAACGCATGAAGAAGTGATCACTGACCTGATCCGCAACGAGCTGAGCTCTTACAAGCAGCTGCCGCTGAACCTGTTTCAGATCCAGACTAAGTTCCGTGATGAGGTTCGCCCGCGTTTTGGCGTGATGCGTTCGCGTGAATTCATCATGAAGGATGCCTACTCGTTCCATACCAGCCAGGAATCGTTGCAGGAAACCTACGACGCTATGTACCGCGCCTATAGCCAGAGCTTCAGCCGTATGGGTCTGAACTTCCGCGCCGTTGATGCGGATACCGGTTCAATCGGCGGCAGCGCTTCGCACGAGTTCCAGGTACTGGCGCAGAGCGGTGAAGACGATGTGGTGTTCTCCACCGAGTCGGATTACGCCGCCAATATGGAAAAAGCGGAAGCGGTTGCACCGGCCGGTGGCCGTGCCGCACCGTCACAGGCGCTGACGCAGTTCGATACGCCAGATGCTAAAACCATTGCCGAACTGGTAGAGCAGTTCAGCCTGCCGGTTGAAAAAACTGTGAAAACGCTGATGGTGAAAGCCACCGAAGAGAGCGGCCATACGCTGGTTGCCCTGCTGGTGCGCGGTGACCACGAGCTGAACGAAGTGAAAGCCGAGAAGATTGATATCGTTGCCGCGCCGCTGACCTTCGCCACCGAAGACGAGATCCGTGCGCTGGTGAACGCGGGACCGGGATCGCTGGGTCCGTTGGGTCTGACCCTGCCCGTCGTCGCCGACCGTACGGTTGCCGCGATGAGCGACTTCAGCGCGGGTGCAAATATTGATCATAAACACTACAGCGGGATCAACTGGGAACGCGACCTGCCGCTGCCGCGCGTTGCGGATATCCGCAACGTGGTGGAAGGCGACGCCAGCCCGGATGGAAAAGGAACGCTGCAAATCAAACGCGGTATTGAAGTCGGCCACATCTTCCAGCTGGGCACTAAGTACTCTGAAGCGATGAAAGCATCCGTACAGGGTGAAGATGGCCGTAACCAGATTATGACCATGGGCTGCTACGGTATCGGTATTACCCGTGTTGTGGCGGCGGCAATTGAGCAGAACCACGACGAACGCGGTATTATCTGGCCCGCTGCGCTGGCGCCATTCCAGGTGGCCATTCTGCCGATGAACATGCAGAAGTCATTCCGCGTGAAAGAGCTGGCGGAAGAGCTGTACAACACGCTGCGTGCGAAAGGCATCGACGTTATTCTGGACGATCGCAAAGAGCGACCGGGCGTGATGTTTGCTGATATGGAGCTGATCGGCGTACCGCATACCGTGGTGATTGGCGATCGCAATCTGGACAGTGAAGAAGTCGAATACAAATCCCGCCGTGAAGGTGAGAAACGTATGATCAAAACCAGTGAGATTGTTGATTTCCTGGTCTCTGAGCTGGCTTAACAGCCATATCGGTATCCGGCAAAAGGCCACTGTATATGCAGTGGCCTTTTGTTTGGTGGTCAGTCGCGGCTGACTTTTCCACGCAGCGATTTTGTTGATGCCTTACGCGCTTTGCTCTCCAGACGACGTTTTTTTGATGCCAGCGTCGGGCGGGTCGCGCGGCGAACCTTCTCTACCACCGTCAGTTCAAGGATCAGATTTTCCAGCCGTTTCAATGCGGCTTCGCGGTTCATCTCCTGGCTACGGTACTCCTGCGCTTTAATAATCACCACGCCTTCAGGCGTAATCAGATGATGACTGGCTGCCAGCATGCGCTGCTGATAGAACTCAGGCAGGCTGGAGGCGCGGATATCAAAACGCAGATGGATGGCCGTGGAACTCTTGTTCACGTGCTGCCCTCCCGCCCCCTGAGCACGAATGGCGGTAATGTCGATTTCGGCATCGGGGATAGAGACGCTACGTGACAGTACAATCATCGCCCGTTACCCGCATCCAGCCACGACGCTAACTGGATTTCAAGATGATGCGTGGCATCGGATAGCCAGATAGTGCCGTCCTGAATGGTCGCCTGTAGCTGCATGGAGCGTGACGCCAGCTGCGTCAGCGCGCTAAGCTGCTCATCGCTGATGTAACGCACCGATAAATTGTCCTGCTGCGACAGCTTATTCTGGTTCTGCTGCCACCAGGGCTGGGCGGCGCGCCAGTTATACGCATACAGCCAGACGTGCTGTGAGCGGCTACAGGCTTTCTTGATACGCCGTTCATCCGGCAGACCTAAATCAATCCATACATCGATCCCGTTATGATCGTTCAGCTGCCAAATTTCCGGCTCATCCTCCGCACTCAATCCACGGGTAAAGGTTAAGCGTTCATTGGCATGAACCAGCCACGCCAGCAGACGCAGCATCAGTCTCTCCTCGGTTTCAGAAGGATGACGGGCCAGGGTCAGAACGTGATCAATAAACACATTGCGGTCCATGTCCGCGACGTTGACCGTGGCTTTATAAATCGTAGCTTTCAGTGCCATAGGGATCCTTATATCAGTTGCGTACTATTGTAACCCGACGGCGCAGCAATTCACCCGTTCCCGGCTGATTTCCGCTAAAAGCCTGTGCTATAGTCGAAGGATGGTCAGAGAAAAACTCTGAAGGAGGTGCAGGTGCAGAAGTATTGTGAATTAGTTCGCCGCATGTATGCTGAAATTGGCAGCGGTGACCAGGGATATGTTTCGGATGCCTTGGCGTGCGTACTGAATACGCTGAATGATATTGCGGACAATCCTGAACTAAACTCTTCCATCAGGGAACAGGCAGCCTTTGCTGCCGCTAACTTATTGGTGAGCGACTATGTTGACGAATGAAGCCTACAAACCGATCAACTGTGATGACTATGACAGCCTGGAACTCGCCAGCCAAAAAAACTGGACGCTGGCGCTGACCCTGAAAAGCGGCGAACAGTTAAAAGCTAAAGCGAAGGATATTCTATCGCGGAAGAACGTTGAGTATCTGACGGTTGAGATCGCCGGTGAAACCAGCGATCTGCGCCTTGATCATATCGCCAGCTTTAGCCATCCGGAGCTGGGCACGGTCGTCGTCAGCGAATCCGATTAATTGTTAATTCAGCTATCCAACAGGGGGCGTATTGATACGCCCCCTGCGCGTTTCAGGGTTTGAGACTGGCGTAATACGCGGCCAGATCGTCAATATCCTCATCGCTCAGTCCGGCGACAAACGCTTTCATCACCTCAGCCTGTCCCCCGCTACGCCCTCCGGATTGATAAGCGCGTAGCGACAGCGCCAAATAGTCCGCGTGCTGCCCGGCAAGATTCGGATAAATCGGTGCCCGGGCTTTACCTTCCATGCCGTGGCAGGCTATGCAGGTCGCCGATTTTTGCTGACCGGCGCTGCGGTCACCCGCTGCGAATACTGGCAGGCTGATTATCAGCAGCCCGACTATCGTCATACCCTTTTTCAACATGACTCTTCCTTATTTTCGCGCTGCCAGCAAATATGCCAGCCGCCGTCTGCGGATGCCGCCGCGCCCTCGCGTGTTACGAAGACGCCGACGGCGGCAATCAGCCGTTCATCGTAAAAAATCAGCGGAATACGCTCACGCTGCCAGGGCGGGACCCCCGCCTCCTGCCACAGTTTCTTCAGCGGACGGCTGCCCGCACGGCCAACGATATGAAACGTCCCCCGCGCCTGAAAACGGACGGTCACCGCCTCTGACAGCAGCGGCGGGCGCAGGCGATCGCCATGACAATCCGCGTCAGCGTTGGCCAACAGCTCACCGAGCTGTCCCGGTAGCCGCAGCGGATGCCAGGGCGCTGACCAGTGTAGCCGGCATTCACGTACCGGCTCAGCGGAGGTTAGCCACCACAGCCGATCGCGGTAGCGCCGGACTTCGGCCGATCCCAGACGAAGACAGGGTTCGGCGTCTTCCCGACTACAGGCCACCTCCTGCCAGATCCGCTCCAGCGCTTCGCGGGAGGGCATCGCGCCGTTTTGTCGGGCAATCCAGCGCCGCAGCAGGGCCGCACGACGCACGCTGCTCATAGTCATCATCGGTAGAAAGTGCAGGCTACCATCAACCGCAATCAGTTCATCCAGCGATGCCGCCAGCAGCTCATCCAGCAGCTGCTCCTGTTCACCGCACAGCGCCGCGCTGCGGGCTGCGGCAGCGGAAAAGTGCGGCCAGCGCTCATTCAACAGCGGCAGCACCTGCAAGCGTAGAAAGTTGCGGTCATAGCGGGGATCCTGATTACTTTCATCTTCAATCCAGCTCAATCGGTAGCGTTCGGCCCACGCCTCCAGCTGTTGACGACCAAAGCCCAACAGCGGACGAAGATGCCGGTTCGCCCCCAGACGATGAGCCTGCGGCATGGCCGCCAGGCCAGCGGGACCGCTGCCGCGCTTCAGTGCCAGCAGCAGAGTTTCGCACTGATCGTCCCGGTGCTGGGCGGTCAGTAAGGTTTCGCCGGGAAGCAAATGACGTTGCAGGGCCTGATAGCGGGCGTTACGGGCGGCCGCCTCCGTTCCGCCTTCACGCGCATCCACGTTGACCTTCACCATCTCCAGCGGCACCTGCCACCGGGCACACTGCTGCACGCAGTGTGCCACCCAGCTATCGGCCAGCGGGCTGAGACCGTGATGTATATGCAGCGCGCGCAGGGTCAACTCTGGCCGCTGCTGACGCAGTAGCACCAGCTGATGCAGCAGCACGCTGGAGTCCAGTCCCCCGCTGTAGGCCAGCAGTACGGACCGCTCGGTGCTGAGTGACTGTTCAAGATGGGCAAGTGCTGACATGAAAATCCTGATAAAGGCAGCCCGGCGCACGACGCCGGGCATAGCCCGTCTTTATTTTAAGCCTGATATAATTCCAGGGGCAAACCGTCCGGATCGCTAAAGAAGGTGAAACGCTTGCCGGTCAGGGGATCGATACGAATATCTTCGCACACAACGCCCCGATCGGTTAGATACTGTTTAGCGGCCTCGACATCATCCACGCTGAACGCCAGGTGGCGCAGACCGCACGCTTCGGGCCGTGACGGTCGGGCGGGCGAAGAAGGAAACGAGAACAGTTCAATCACATAGTCACCGTTCAGCGCCAGGTCGCCTTTCCAGGAACTACGCTCGGCGCGCCAGGTCTCTTCGACCAGCGTAAAACCCAGAATATTGCAATAAAAGTCCCTGCTGACAGGATAATCACGGGCAATAATCGCGATATGGTGTATCTGCTTTAATCCTAAACCTGGCATGCTGACTCCTGAATCATTCAACTGGCCCTCTACTCTGCTGCCCGACGCCGTCGCAGGCTGGCACTATTTTGTTATAAACCTCAGCCGTTCACATCATTTTTCAGCACCCGCACCCGATACTGTCCCTCTTCGGTCAAGGTGGCACCGTGAATATCGGTTTCGAACCCGGGATAGTGCCGACCTATAGAGCACAGCATCAGCAGGAAATCGAGAACGGCCCGGCTGTCGTGAGTGATCATCTCGCCCGGCATCACCACCGGTACGCCCGGTGGATAGGGCAGGATCATATTGGCAGACACCCGCCCCACCAGCTCGCTGATATCGACGGTTTCAACGTTGCCTTTAATCTGCTGCTGAAACATCTGATGCGGCGTCAGCTTCATTTCCGGCAGCGTTGCAAAGGCCTGAAGCATAAGGCGCGGTAGATCGTGCTGGCAGATCAGCGAGTGGATCCCCTGGGCCAGATCCTGAATGCGCATGTTGCGATAGAAGTCGGGATCCTCAGCATAGAGATCCGGCAGCATATTCTTGATCCGCAGATTCAGATCGTAGGCCCGTTTAAACTCGGTCAGCCCGCGCAGCACGCTCATGGCTTTGGTTTTATCAATGCCGATGCTGAACAGGAAAAGCAGATTATAGGGGCCGGTTTTCTCCACCACGATCCCCTGCTGATCAAGGAACTTGGCCACCAGCGCCGCCGGGATCCCCTCTTTTGCCATCTCGCCAAGCTCACTCATTCCCGGAGTGAGGATAGTCACCTTGATCGGATCAAGGTACATATGATCGGCGTCGGCGTCGCGGAAACCGTGCCACTCCTCGTCCCCCGGCTGAATGGGCCAGCATTCCGGCTCATCCACCCCTTCCGGCTGCCAGATATCAAAGAACCAGCCGTCCGATTCTTCCCGCAGCCGCTGTACCTCACGGCGAAAATGCAGCGCGCGCTCCACCGACCGGTTGATCAACCGTTTGCCGGTGTTGCCCCGCAGCATGGCCGCCGCGGTTTCAATGGAGGCCACAATCGCATAGTTCGGCGAGGTGGTGGTATGCATCATGTAGGCTTCATTAAAGGTCTGCTCGTCGTAATCCCCTTTAATATGAATCAGCGATGCCTGGGAGAATGCGGCCAGCAGCTTATGAGTGGACTGGGTTTCATAAATCACTTTACCGGGCGTACGCTCCCCGCTCATCCCACTCAGCCCCTGATAGATGGGGTGAAAATTGGTATACGGCACCCAGGCGGAGTCAAAATGGATGGAGGGGACGTCCAGCGTCTCTTTAATATACTGCGTGTTGTACAGCAGACCGTCGTAGGTGGAGTTAGTGATCGCCGCATGTACCGGCCAGCTGGCGCGCGGAGTTTGCGCCACCTTCTGCGCAATGCTCTCGCGGGTGAACTCACTTTTCGGTATGCCGCCAAGGATCCCCAGCGCATTCCGGGTGGGCTTTAGCCAGACGGGAATAATATCGCTCATCATCAGCAGGTGCGTCAGCGACTTATGACAGTTGCGATCGACCAGGATCGTGCTGCCCGCAGGCGCGGCGTACATGCCAACGATCTTATTTGAGGTCGAGGTGCCGTTGGTGACCATGTAGCTCTGCTCTGCACCAAAGGTTCTGGCCACGTACTCCTCTGCCTCAAGATGCGGCCCGGTATGGTCAAGCAGCGAGCCCAGCTCGGTCACCGAGATAGAGATATCCGCCTTCAGGGTATTCGCACCAAAGAAGTCATAGAACAGGCAGCCCACCGGGCTTTTCTGAAAGGCTGTTCCGGCCATGTGTCCGGGGGTACAAAAGGTATACTTTCCCTCTTTGACGTAGGTAAACAGCGCTCTCGTCAGCGGCGGGGTGATATTTTCCAGATATTCATCGGTGTACTGGCGGATGCGTTCGGCGATCTCGTCCGCCGCGTTTAGCGCATATTCAAAAAAGCGGATAGCCATGCGCATTTCATTAATGCTGACATCCAGCGTGGAGTGCGTGTTGATGAACGCATACAGCGGCAGATACTCATTCAGCTGATTAATATCGCTACAGAGTTCGAAACTGTACTCATCCCAGTCAAAGATCACGCCGCTGATACGCGGGTTATGCTCGATCAGCTTCAGCAGATCCGCGGCGTCGTGCGGATAGATAGTCTGAAAACCGAGAGTGTTCAGAGCCACATCCAGCTGACGAATGGGTTCATCTTTATAAAAGGCGTTATGCGGCGCCATGATCGCGATAATGTTCAACGTAACCTCCTGGTCCGTATGCTCCAGGAGAATAAGCATAGCGGATTGAAAACAAAAAGGGCCAGACAATGTCTGGCCCTTTGGGATCCTTCTGACTCACTATCAGGCGTAGCCGTAGTTCATCAGACGCTGATAGCGACGATCTAACAACTCTTCTGTGCTCAGCACATCCAGATCGGCCAGGTCAGCCAGCAGCTGCGCCTTCAGAGAATCTGCAATCGCCAGCGGATTGCGGTGCGCACCACCCAGCGGCTCCGGGATCACGCTGTCGATCAGGTTTAGCTCTTTCAGACGCGGAGCAATGATCCCCATCGCTTCCGCAGCCAGCGGCGCTTTATCGGCGCTTTTCCACAGGATCGAAGCACAGCCTTCCGGTGAGATCACCGAATAGGTGCTGTACTGCAACATGTTAACCTTGTCGCCCACGCCAATAGCCAGCGCGCCGCCCGATCCACCTTCACCAATTACGGTACAGATAACCGGCACTTTCAGCCCGGACATCTCGCGCAGGTTACGGGCAATCGCCTCAGACTGACCGCGTTCTTCCGCACCAACGCCAGGATAAGCTCCAGGCGTGTCGATGAAGGTCAGGATCGGCATATTAAAACGCTCGGCCATCTCCATCAAACGCAGCGCTTTACGGTAGCCTTCCGGTGCCGGCATGCCGAAGTTACGACGAATTTTCTCTTTGGTCTCACGCCCTTTCTGATGACCAATGATCATCACCGGGCGATCGTCCAGACGCGCGATCCCGCCGATAATGGCTTTATCGTCGGCGTAAGCACGGTCGCCCGCCAGCTCGTCAAAATCGTTAAAGACGTTGCGAACATAGTCCAGCGTGTATGGACGCAGCGGATGACGCGCAAGCTGCGCAATCTGCCAGGCACCTAAATCTGAGAAGATTTTACGCGTCAGCTCTACGCTTTTATCGCGCAGACGCTGAATCTCTTCATCCAGATTAATATCCAGTTTTTCATCCTGACGGCCAACCGATTTCAGCGAATCAATTTTCGCTTCAAGTTCTGCGATTGGCTGTTCAAAATCCAGGTAATTAAGACTCATAATAATCCTGTTTTAGTCAAACTCCAGTTCCACCTGCTCCGATCCTATCAACGACCGCAGATCGTTTAGTAAACGATCGCTGGGCGACACGCGCCAGGTCGCGCCAAAGCGCAACTTCGCCCGCGCATCCTCTCTCTGATAGTAGAGATGTACCGGAATTGTCCCCGAACGATGGGGTTCCAGGGATTGACGGAGACGGTTCAAAAGCTGGTCATCAATTTGCCTGTCCGTCAGCGATATAGCAAGCCCACGCGCATATTTTTCGCGTGCTTCGTCGATATCCATCATATCGCGGGCCATCATTTTAAGCCCGCCGTTGAAGTCATCAAAGCTGACCTGCCCACTGACGATCAGGATACGGTCTTTCTCCAGCATATGCTGGAATTTATCTAACGCATCTGTAAATAACATCACTTCCAAACGACCAGAGCGGTCATCCAGTGTACAGATACCAATTCGGTTACCGCGTTTTGTTACCATCACACGGGCCGCCACCACCAGACCGGCCGCAGTGGTCATTTTGCCACGTTCGGTCGGGTGCATGTCTTTCAGGCGCAGTCCACCGACATAGCGCTCAATTTCTTTCAGATACTGGTTTATCGGGTGACCGGTTAAGTAAAGCCCCAGCGTCTCCCTTTCACCGTCCAGCTGGATCTGTTCCGGCCACGGCGTTACGTCGGCATACGATTTTTCAACCTGCTCGGGCGCTTCCGCCAGTACGCCAAACATGTCGGCCTGGCCAATCGCTTCCGCTTTTGCGTGCTGGTCGGCCGCTTTTAATGCGTCGGGCAACGCGCTCATCAGCGCGGCGCGGTGGGGGCCCAGCCGATCAAAAGCACCGGACTGGATCAGCTTTTCCAGCACCCGCCGGTTGAGCTTTTTCGTATCGGTGCGCGCGCAAAGATCGAAAAGCTCGCGGAAATAGCCGCCTTCATTACGCGCTTCAATGATCGCCTCAATCGGACCTTCGCCCACGCCCTTGATTGCGCCAATGCCGTAAACAATTTCACCGTCGCCGTTGACGTGGAACTGGTATAGCCCGGAGTTAATGTCCGGCGGCAGCACCTTCAGCCCCATACGCCAGCACTCATCCACCAGACCGACCACCTTCTCGGTGTTATCCATATCGGCGGTCATTACCGCCGCCATAAATTCGGCGGGATAGTGCGCCTTCAGCCACAGCGTCTGGTAGGACACCAGCGCATAGGCGGCGGAGTGCGATTTGTTAAAACCGTAGCCGGCGAATTTTTCCACCAGGTCAAAGATCTTAATCGCCAGCTCACCGTCCACGCCGCGTGATTTCGCCCCGTCTTCAAAACCGCCGCGCTGCTTGGCCATTTCTACCGGGTTCTTTTTACCCATCGCACGGCGCAGCATGTCCGCACCGCCGAGGCTGTAGCCGGCCAGCACCTGGGCAATCTGCATCACCTGTTCCTGATACAGGATAATGCCGTAGGTCGGTTCCAGCACCGGTTTAAGCGACTCATGCTGCCACTGAATATCCGGATAGGAGATCGCCTCACGCCCGTGCTTACGATCAATAAAGTTATCCACCATGCCGGACTGCAATGGACCGGGACGGAACAGCGCAACGAGGGCGATCATATCCTCGAAGCAGTCGGGCTTAAGGCGCTTAATCAAATCCTTCATGCCGCGCGATTCAAGCTGGAATACCGCCGTGGTTTCCGAGCGTTGCAGCATATCAAAACTTTTCTGATCGGTAAGCGGAATGGAAGCAATATCGATCGGCGGCAGCCCTTCCCTGTCGCGGCGGGCGTTAATCATCGCCAGCGCCCAGTCGATAATCGTCAGGGTTCGCAGGCCAAGGAAGTCAAACTTCACCAGCCCGGCGTACTCAACGTCATTTTTGTCGTACTGGGTAACCGGATGGTTGCCGTTTTCGTCGCAGTAAAGTGGCGCAAAGTCTGTGATTTTCGTCGGCGCAATTACCACGCCCCCGGCGTGCTTACCGGCATTACGGGTTACGCCTTCCAGCTTGCGCGCCATATCAATCAGCGCTTTGACCTCTTCATCCGCCTCGTAGATTTCCGGCAGCTGCGGCTCTGCGGCAAAGGCTTTTTCCAGCGTCATTCCCGGATCGGGCGGCACCAGCTTGGAAATACGATCAACAAAACCGTAGGGATGCCCCAGCACGCGGCCAACGTCGCGGATGACCGCCTTGGCCGCCATCGTACCGAAGGTAATAATTTGTGATACCGCCTCGCGCCCGTACATTTCCGCGACGTGATCAATTACCAGATCGCGTTTCTCCATGCAGAAGTCAACGTCGAAGTCGGGCATTGAAACACGTTCCGGGTTCAGGAAACGTTCGAACAGCAGGTCAAACTCCAGCGGATCGAGGTCGGTAATTTTTAACGCGTAGGCGACCAGTGACCCGGCACCGGAACCACGTCCCGGTCCTACCGGCACATCGTTATCTTTCGACCACTGGATAAACTCCATCACGATCAGGAAGTAGCCTGGGAACCCCATCTGATTGATAACGTTAAGTTCAATCTCCAGACGTTCATCGTACTCTTTGCGGCGTTCGGCGCGTAACGTCTGATCCGGAAACAGGAATTCAAGACGCTCTTCCAGTCCCTCTTTCGATTTCATGACCAGGAAATCTTCAGTGGTCATTTCACCGGTCGGGAACTGCGGCAGGAAGTACTCGCCGAGGCGGATAGTCACGTTACAGCGGCGGGCGATCTCCACGCTGTTTTCCAGCGCTTCCGGGATGTCCGAAAACAGTTCGCACATCTCCTCTTCGCTGCGCATATACTGCTGCGAACTGTAGTTACGCGGGCGTTTGGGATCGTCTAGTGTGAAACCGTCGTGGATCGCCACGCGGATTTCATGGGCGTCAAAGTCATCTTCTTTAAGGAAGCAAACCTCGTTGGTGGCTACCACCGGCACATCTTCGGCCAGCGCCAGCTCAACCGCCGCGTGCAGATAGCTCTCTTCGTCGGGGCGACCGGTTCGGATTAACTCCAGATAGTAGCGGTCCGGGAAGTGAGTTTGATAAAAGCTCAGACACTCGGCAACGCCCGCCGGGTTACCGCGCAGCAGCATTTTTCCCACGTCACCGCGTCTGCCGCCGGAGAGCAAAATAATCCCTTTACCGTGCTCAATCAGCCAGTCGCGATCGATGGTCGGGCCAGCGGGACCGTAGCCGCGCAGGTAGGCGCGGGAAATCAGCAGGGTGAGATTCTGATAACCTTCGTTATCGGCGGCCAGTACGGTGATCTGCGACAGCTCATCGCCCATCGCGGCGCTGGCAACATTAAAGTCAGCACCGATAATCGGTTTCATTCCCTGACCGTGGGCCGTGCCGTAAAATTTGACCAGCCCGCAGAGGTTGGTGAAATCAGTGATGGCGATCGCGGGCATGCCTGTCTTCGCCGCATTTTTCACCAACGGAGCCGTTTTCGCTAATCCATCGATCATGGAGTAGTCGCTGTGGACACGTAAATGAATAAAACGAGGTTCGGCCATCTGTGATTCCGTTAAGACTGAGGGAGTGATTACAGCGGACGGGCGCGCGTAGCGGCGATGTCAGCATCCAGTAACGCATGGCGCACCGGAGCAAAACTGCGGCGATGCTGCGAAATCGCACCGTGCTGCGTCAGTTTTTCCCTGTGCAGCGCTGTCGGATAGCCCTTATGCTTTGCAAAACCGTATTCAGGATAGAGCCGATCCAGCTCGGCCATTTCACGATCGCGGGTAACCTTGGCCAGGATTGAGGCCGCACTGATTTCCCGCACCAGGCTGTCGCCTTTCACTACCGCCTGGCTGGGCATCGCCAGCGCCGGACAGCGGTTGCCGTCAATCAGTACAAAGTCAGGGGTAATATGCAGACCGGCTACCGCCCGCTGCATCGCCAGCATGGTGGCATGCAGGATGTTAACCCGATCAATCTCTTCGGGCTCCGCGCGTCCCAGACTCCAGCTCAGCGCTTTTTCAATAATTTCATCAAACAGCGCCAGGCGCCGCTTTTCCGACAGCTTCTTCGAATCGGCCAGCCCCACAATCGGCCTGGCCGGATCGAGGATCACCGCAGCGGTCACCACTGCGCCAACCAGCGGGCCACGGCCCACCTCATCAACGCCGGCAATCAGTGCCGCGTTGGGATAAATAAAGTCGCTCATGGGCACAGCTCCAGTACGGCGGCCGCAGCCTGTTCATCGGCATTCCAGCGGATTTGATGGTGTAGCTCAGCAAAGGTTGCCAGCAGCCGGTCGCGGGTTTCCCCACCGGATAACAGCGGCTCCAGCGCCGCCGCAAGCTGCAGCGGCTCACACTCTTCCTGCAATAGCTCTTTTACCAGCTCACGCCCGGCCAGCAGGTTCGGCAGTGATACGTAGTCGGTTTTCACCAGCCGTTTCGCCAGCCAGAAGGTAAACGGCTTCATACGGTAGCCGACTACCATTGGACACTTCGCCAGCATACACTCCAGCGCAGCGGTGCCGGAGGCAAGCAGTGCGGCGTCGCTGGCGACCATGGCGGCACGGCCCTTACCATCGAGCAGGTGCATCGGCAGATCCGGCGCAACCTCTGCTTTAATTTTTTCAAACTGTTCGCGGCGGCGCGGATTGACCAGCGGCACAACCACTTCAAGCTGTGGATATTTTTGCCGCAGCAGCGCGGCGGTTCTCAGGAAATCGGCGCTGAGCATCTCCACTTCCGCGCTACGGCTACCGGGCAGCAGCGCCAGGCAGAGGACATCGTCATCAATACCCAGCGCCCTGCGCGCCGCCAGCTTATCCGGCTCAATCGGCATGGCATCCGCCATCGTATGGCCTATAAAGCGGCACGGAACGTTAAAACGGTCGTAGAAGGCTTTTTCGAACGGCAGGAAGGCCAGCACCAGATCGGTCGCACGGCCAATTTTAAACACCCGCTTCTGCCGCCACGCCCAGACCGAAGGGCTGACGTAGTGAATAGTGCGAATGCCCTGCTGCTTTAAACGCCCTTCAAGGGTGATATTGAAATCTGGTGCATCAATGCCTACAAAGACATCGGGTTTCAGTGCGGTCAGCCTGCGGGTCAGGTCGCGGCGGATGTGTAAAATGCGGCGCAGGCGTCCTAGCACCTCCACAATACCCATCACCGACAGCTCTTCCATCTCATACCAGGCTTCACAGCCCTCTGCCTGCATCAGCGGCCCCGCGACACCCACAAAGCGCGTGTCCGGATGCTTAGCTTTTAGCGCCCGGATCAGACCGGCACCAAGAATATCGCCGGAGGTTTCTCCGGCGACAAGGGCAATCGTTAAGGGATGCTTAGGCATGAGTTAACGGATTAATCCCCGGGTAGACCGCGCAAAGAAGTCGTAGAAAGGCTGAACTTCAGGATGAACCTGCGCAAGTTCGGCAATTTCCGGCTTCACCTCATCCAGCGTCTTACCGCTGCGGTACAGCAGCTTGTAAGCCCCGCGGATAGCGTGCAGCGCCTCTTTACTGAAGCCACGGCGCTGAAGTCCGACAAGGTTAATGCCAAACGGCGTCGCGTGGTTGCCTTGAGCGATAACGTAAGGCGGAACGTCCTGCGCCACACCGGAGCAGCCGCCAACCATTACGTGTGCGCCGATAATGCAGAACTGATGCACAGCCGTCATTCCGCCGATAATAGCAAAGTCGTCAACGGTAACGTGGCCCGCCAGCGTAGCATTGTTGGCCAGGATACAGTTGTTACCTACCACACAGTCATGCGCGATGTGCGCGTTAACCATCAGCAGATTATCATCACCAATCCGGGTTACCCCGTCGGCCTGGGCCGTACCACGATGAACGGTGACGCTCTCGCGTATACGGTTACGATCGCCTATCTCAACACGGGTTGGTTCACCGGCGTATTTCAGATCCTGGTTCACTTCCCCGATAGAGGCGAACTGATAGAAGGTGTTGTCTTTCCCGATGCGGGTATGACCATTAACCACAACGTGTGATTTCAGGATCGTACCTTCACCAATCGATACGTTAGCGCCAACGACGCAAAACGGACCAATCTGAACACCTGCGCCAATAACGGCGCCTTCTTCAACGATCGAACTTGGGTGAATTACGGCGGTGCTATCAATCACGAATTAAGCCTCCCGGCTGCGGGCACACATCATTGTTGCTTCGCAGACAATTTTACCGTCAACGGTAGCTACGCCTTTAAAGCGCGTCAACCCACGGCGAGTTTTTTCGAAAGTCACTTCCATGATCATTTGGTCTCCCGGAACGACCGGGCGCTTAAAGCGGGCCTCGTCGATACCGGCAAAGTAGTACAGCTCGCCGGGTTCCAGTTTTCCGACGCTTTTAAACGCCAGAATTCCCGTTGCCTGAGCCATTGCTTCCAGGATCAGCACACCCGGGAAAATCGGTTTACCAGGGAAATGGCCCTGGAAAAACGGTTCATTAACCGAGACGTTCTTTACCGCACGCAGAAACTTGTGCTCTTCGAACTCAAGTACGCGGTCGACCAGTAGAAACGGATAACGGTGCGGCAGTAGTTCAATAATCTCTTCAATATTCAGAGTATGCGTTTCAGTAGTCAAAATACTCTTCCTGTCCTAAACATTCTGATGGCATCAATAACACGGCCCGCAACAATCAATCGATCGTTCGCAGGCCGCAAATCATTTCCGTGCGCTTGGCTTTCCCTGCTTAGCATGTTCTATTTATGAAAGCTGGGCAGCGTGATGAGGGGTTAATCGCTCAGTCTTTAACAACCTTGCGTTCGATGGCTTTTAAGCGTTTGCTCAGGTCATCGATATTCATCACCAGCGCTGCAGTTTTGCGCCAGGTTTTATTGGGCTGCAGTGGGATCCCCGAAGAGTATACCCCAGGTTCGGTGATTGGTCGCATCACCATTCCCATTCCAGTGACGGTTACTTTGTCACAAATTTCCATATGGCCATTGATGACACTGGCACCGCCGATCATGCAGTAACGACCAATTTTCAGACTGCCGGCCATGATAACCCCACCTGCAACGGCGGTATTGTCACCAATGACAACATTATGTGCAATCTGGCACTGGTTATCTATGATAACACCATTCCCAATCTGAGTGTTATCCAGCGCACCGCGATCGATGGTTGTACAGGCACCGATCTCAACGCGATCGCCAATAATTACCGTACCCAGCTGAGGGATTTTAATCCAATTGCCGCGATCGTTGGCGTAACCGAAGCCATCTGCGCCGATCACCGTACCGGATTGAATCAGGCAGTCGCTACCAATCTGTACTTCATGATAGATGCTGACATTGGCCCACAGGCGGCTGCCTGCACCAATTTTTGTTTTTTTGCCAACGAAACAGCCTGCGCCGATAACCACATTATCGCCGAGCACCACGTCGGACTCGATCACCGCATTAGCGCCAATCGACACATTTTTGCCAAGGGTTGCAGAAGGATCAATCACTGCACCGGGCGCAATATTTGTTGCGGGCTGCGGCGTTGTGTCCAGCAGCTGCGCCATACGAGCATAGGTCAGATAAGGGTTTTTAACCACCAGCGCCGCACCACTGAAGCACTCACGATCGGCTTCAAGCAGCACAACGGCCGAAGCGTTGCAGGCTGCCAGCTGGTCGCGATAGCGGCTGTTGGAAAGAAATGTGATCTGACCGCGTTGAGCGGATTGCATAGAAGCAATGCCGGAGATGACAATATCGCCATCTCCGTGCAATTCTGCATCCAACTGCTGGGCTAAATCAGCCAGTCGAATTGAAGACATGTATTATTTAACCTGTTTCAGCACATCAGCAGTGATGTCTTTAGCTTTAGCCGAGTAGGCTACGGCGTTCTGATCGATAACTACATCGTAGCCATCGCTGTCAGCCACTTTCTTAACTGCATCCTGAATGCGGGACAGAATTTTGTTGCGCTCTTCAGCCTGGCGACGACGGTTATCCTGCTCAAAAGCCTGGGCTTTGGTAGAGAAGGTTTCACGCTGAGCCATCACGTCTTTTTCCAGACGGGTACGCTCGGTCGCTTTCATGGTCGCGCCATCACGCTGTAAACGCTGCATTTTAGTTTGCAGATCGCGTTCCATACCCTGCAACTCAGTTGCACGGCCTTTAAATTCATTTTCTAGCTGTTTCGCAACGGTCGCACGCGCTGGTAACTGTTGGAAAATGCTGGAAACGTTCACCACGGCAATCTTGTCAGCAGCCTGAGCACCGGCGGAAACCGCCAGAGCAATACCCAGACCTGCGGCACACAACAACTTTTTCACTATAAACTCCTTACCATCAACGTTTGTGTCACGGACACATATTCTGCGCAGTGCGCAGATCTGCCGAAGCCGATCTGCGTCAGGCTGCGCGTTACTCTCTTAAGTACTTCCTTGTTACACCGAATTACCAGGTTTTACCAATGTTAAACTGGAACTGCTCGGCTTTATCTCCATCATACTTTTTAAACGGCTGTGCGTAAGAGAACACCAGCGGTCCTAAAGGTGACATCCACTGTAGCGCCAGACCCGCAGACATACGGATGTTGCTTGGATCGCCGTAGTCAGGGATACCGGCTGCACGGGTTTCAGGCGTATTGGTCCACTTGGTGTCCCACACCGTACCGGCGTCCACAAACAGTGAGGTACGCACTGAGTTAGAGTACTTATCGCTGATGAATGGCGTTGGCGTGATCAGCTCGAAGCTGGCTACCGCCATCGCGTTACCACCGATTGCGTCATCCGAATTACAGACTTTGTTTTTATCCGCACCGGAGCAGTCGGAAGAGCCGTTATTCAGGTAAGCCGCTTTCGGACCGATGTTGTTGGAACGGAAGCCACGAACGGTGCTTGAACCACCCGCATAGAAGTTTTCATAGAACGGCAGCTCTTTGCCATCCAGACCACCGCCATAGCCAACGCGACCGCGGCCCAGCGCAACCCAGGTTTTATCCTCATTCAGCGCATAGTACTGCTGGGTATCCAGCGTTGCTTTATAGAACGAGTTATCTGAACCTGGGATCGTAATTTTACCATTCAGGTTAGTACGGTTACCGGACGTTGGGAAGAACCCGCGGTCCAGCGTGTTATACGTCCACCCGTAGTTTAAGGTGAAATCATCCGCTGAATAGTCACTGTCGTCCGACAGACCCGGATGCTGCCCAACGGAGCGCAGGTAGCGCCACATGGCGATCTGCGGCTGCATGTTCGACAGGCTGTTATGGACATAGCCCAGGCCCACGCGCAGCGTGTTGTTTTCATTCACCGGGAAACCAAGCGTGCCGTCTACACCGTAACTCTTGTTAGTATAGTCGGACAGGTCGGCATCATCGGCCTTGAAGTCATTGAAGAAGACACGTCCGCCCAGGCTGACACCGTCAACCGTGAAGTACGGGTCGGTCATCGAGAACTCAGCGTAGGTCTGGTAGTCGTTTTTCGTTCCGCTGATGCTGACGGTGTTACCGGTGCCCAGCCAGTTATCCTGGGTCACGCCAACCTGGAAGCTTACGCCGCTCTCAGTACCATAGCCGATACCGAAGTTCAGCGTACCGGTGTTGCGCTCTTTCACCTTGTAAATCACGTCAACCTGATCCGGCGAGCCTGGAATACGCTGCGTATCGGTATCAACGGTTTCGAAATAGCCCAGACGGTTGAGACGTTCTTTACCCTGCTCAACCAGGTCGCTGCCCAGCCATGCCCCTTCCATCTGACGCATTTCACGGCGCAGTACCGAATCTTTCGAGGTGTCGTTCCCCTCAAAGCGGATCTTACGGACGTAGTAGCGGTTTCCGGCGTCGACATTGACATTCAGCTTAACGGTCTTATTGCTGTCGTCGATTTGCGGCTGAGTCTGCACACGCGGATAGGCGTAGCCATAACGACCCAGCAGTTTCTTAATGTCGTCTTCCATACGGGTGACTTTAGCACCGTTGTACAGTTCACCCGGATTGATTTTGGTCAGCCCTTCAATCTCAGCCGAGTGGCCCGCCAGGTTGCCGTTAACCGTAACACCGGAGAGCTTGTACTGATCGCCTTCGGTGATATTGACGGTAATGTAGATGCCTTTTTTATCCGGCGTCAGGCTGACCTGCGTGGAGTCGATATTAAAACGGGCATAGCCACGGTCCAGATAGAAGCTGCGCAGGGTTTCAAGATCGCCGGCCAGTTTCTGTTTCTGATATTTACGATCGCCCACCACGTTCCACCACGGCACTTCATCGCGCAGCTGGAAGCGGGAGATCAGCTCTTCAGAGCTGTAGGCTTTGTTACCGACAATGTTAATCTGCTGGATCTGAGCAGAGACACCTTCGGTAAAGACCAGCTTCAGGTCAACGCGGTTACGCGGCAGTGGGGTTACCACGGCTTTCACGCTGGCGCTGTATTTACCGACGCTGTAGTAGAAGTCTTCAAGTCCCTTTTCAATAGAGGAAATCGTTGTACGATCCAGCGCTTCACCGGTGCGCACGCCTGACGCCTCCAGGTTTTGCTTCAGCATATCCTCTTTCACCGCTTTGTTACCGGTGAACGTAATGCTGGCAATGGTCGGACGTTCTTTGACCTGAACAATCAGCGTATCGCCGTCGCGCAGAACCTGAACATCTTCAAAATTACCGGTAGCAAAAAGCGCGCGAATAGTATTACTGAGATCTTCATCGGAGACCGTGTCTCCTACGCGGACGGGCATACTGAGCAATGCCGCACCGACGGCGACTCGCTGCAGGCCTTCGAAATGAATATCCTTCACCACGAATCCGTCTGCACCGTATACGGTAGCGCTGCTAAGCAGCAGCGACGCTATGAGCAACTTTTTCATCGCCATCGTTGTTATGCATTCTTCCTAACTGGTTCTCATCGCTTAAGAGGGTTTCGCCACACGCCAATCCGATTCATCGGATTTCGCTGGCTTATTCCTTAACTCCTAGAGGCGCGAGAAATCATTGAATAGTGCAAGCCCCATTAACAGCACCAGCGCAATAGAGCCGATACGATAACTGAAGTCCTGAACTCGTTCAGACACCGGCTTCCCTTTAATCTTTTCGATTGCCAGGAATAACAAATGCCCACCATCTAACACCGGCAGTGGGAACAGGTTGATAATCCCAAGGTTCACGCTAATCAGAGCGAGAAACATCAGATAGTAAATCAAGCCATATTCCGCTGACATCCCAGCACCCTGAGCGATAGAAATCGGCCCACTGAGATTGTTCAACTTCACATCACCGACAATCAATTTTCCCAGCATGCTTACCGTTAGCTTCATCAGCTGCCACGTTTTTGCACTGGCCTCACCGATAGCGGCAAACGGACCATACTGGCGAACCGTTCTGTACTCTTCCGGCAGAGGAATAACGCGTGGAATCACCCCGGCAAATCCTTCCGCCTTGTTACGGGGATTAACATCCGGCGTCAACCTTAAATCAACGGTGTCACCCTGACGATCAATCTCCAGTGCGATTTCCGTACCCGGATTATTCCGCACTAATGTTGCAAATTCCTGCCACTGGTCCAGCGGCCGACCATCGACTTTAACGATCCTGTCGCCTGCTTGCAAACCCGCCTTACTTGCCGCCGAGTTCTTTTGCACCTGCGCCAGTGTCGTTTCAATCTGTGGACCGCGCGGCTGGATACCCAGCGCAGCGACCGGGTCCTGCTTATCCGGCTCAAACTGCCAGTTATGCAGATCGATACGTTTATCGCTCGCAGGCTGTTCGCTGCCAAACGGCGCTACGCTAACGGTCGTACTTTCGTCACCGATCTTAGTCACCAGTGCCATACGCACAGATTCCCAATCAGGCGTTTCGATACCGTCAACGGCTTTAAGTTCCATACCTGGTGCAATTTGCGCAGAGGCGGCCGGTGAATCGCTGATTATTTCACCAACCACGGGACGCACGCCGGGTACGCCGATGATAAATACCAGCCAGTAAGCGATGATGGCAAAAATGAAGTTAGCCAGCGGACCCGCAGCAATAATTGCCGCACGCTGAGAGACTGTTTTGTTATTGAAGGACTGATGACGAAGCTCGGGTGGAACGCTTTCTACACGCTCATCGAGCATTTTGACGTAGCCGCCCAGTGGGATGAGGGCAATAACGTACTCGGTTCCCTGTTTATCACGACGGCGCCATAGCGCCTTACCAAAGCCAACCGAGAAGCGCTCAACCTTAACACCGCAGCGACGGGCCACCCAAAAGTGGCCAAATTCATGCACGGTGATTAAAATCCCCAGCGCAACGATAAAAGCAGCAAGATTCCAGAGTACGCTTAACATATTGTTTCCCTACAGCGTCCTAAATACCAGTAGTAGCAGACAGGCAAAAACCGGAACCGCCGCAGTCAGACTATCAATGCGATCGAGAATACCGCCGTGGCCTGGAATAAGGCTACCGCTGTCTTTGATTCCCGCCTCACGCTTGAACATACTTTCAGTCAAATCACCCAGCACTGAAGCCAGTGCAGCGACAATGGAGCAGAGAAGCAGCGTACCCAGCGGAATATCCAGCGGAGCAAAGACGCTAAACAGCCACGACAGGAGAGCCGAGGTTAACAGCCCACCGAAAAAGCCTTCCCACGTTTTACCCGGCGATACTTTTGGCGCCAGCTTATGTTTACCAAACAGCTTACCAAACATGAAGGCCCCGGAATCGGCACCCCACACCAGGAACATCACATACAGCAGCCACCACGCACCGGCAAAATGGTCGGTGTCATAGTGATAATGGCGCAGTGCCAGCATGCCCCAGAAAAAAGGTACAATGGTCAGCAGGCCAAACACCAAACGAATCGGTCGTGAATTTCGCCAGAACGCCGCAGAGCCGGGATAGCGCAGCACCAGTATCAACGCCGCACACCACCATATCAGAGAGGCCCACAGCGCACCGCTCACCTGCGGCAGCTGGGTGTAGTGCTGATAGGCAGGAAGCGTGAAGAGCATGAACGCCAGCAGCAGACCGCACAGCACGGCCAGCCAGATCCGCTGCGAACGCGAAGCAAACCCTGAGAACTGTCCCCATTCCCAGGCCGCCAGCATGCAAATCGCTAAAATGACAATCTCAAAACCTAATGGGGGCAGCAAAAACAGCGCCGCAATCACAATCGGAATGAGTATAAACGCGGTAATCAGGCGAGATTTTAGCAAAGATTACCCCCAGTACGCCTATTCGCTGCCGGGTGCAGCGCCGCCAAACCGGCGCTCTCGTTGTGCAAACGCATTCAGTGCACCTTCAAAAACTTGTTCATCAAAATCAGGCCAGAGAGTATCGGTAAACCAGAACTCTGCATAGGCAACTTGCCACAGCAGGAAGTTACTGATGCGATGCTCTCCCCCCGTCCTTATTACTAAATCCACAGGTGCCAGATCGTTCAAACACAGGTAAGGTGCCAGCGTCTCTTCTTCAATCTCATCGGGACGAAGAAGGCCTTCCTGAACCTGCTCTGCTAATTTTCTGACGCCGTGGATAATGTCCCAACGGCCACCATAATTAGCAGCTATGTTGAGCGTTAGTCCATTATTTTGTTGAGTAAGTTCCTCTGCACGGCGAATACGTTCCTGTAGACGAGAATTAAAGCGACCGATATCACCAATAATTCTTAATCTGACATTGTGCTTGTGCAGACTTTTAACTTCACTGTCGAGCGCCCAGACGAACAGTTCCATCAACGCCATCACTTCCTGCTGCGGCCGATTCCAGTTTTCACTGCTGAAGGCATAAAGGGTAAGCGCATCAAGCTTATTGCTGACGGCAAAACTCACGGCACGGCGTACGGATTTCACGCCCGCTTTATGACCCGAAATACGCAGCTTACCCTGGTTTTTGGCCCAGCGACCGTTGCCATCCATAATAATGGCCACATGGCGGGGAACTAACCCCGGCTGGTCATCGGCTTGTAATAAATTTTCGGACGACATAACGCGTAATTATTCCTTGTTCAGAAATACAACGGCTTCTGAAATATCTCTCCCGCACAGCACAAAATTTGCGCATACGAGGTCAGCTCATCCGCTTTATCGCGCAGTGCCTCTGTTCGGTGGGCGGAGACTATATCATCTCCTCCCTACGCTCACAAATAGCGGCGCGTTAAATCGCGTTACGCCGAGGTTGCAGTAAAACGGGGCAAAAGGGATGTTGCCAACGCACGCGCTTCACCGTCGATGTCAATGACCGCCTCCACGTTCTGTGGCTCCTGACACGACAGACCTTCCAGTACCGCAACATTTAACGCTGCAATATCGGTAAAGCGGATTTGTGATGCCAGAAACGCAGCGACCGCAACTTCATTTGCGGCGTTCAGCGCCGTCGTTGCCGCTTGCCCGGCAAGGCTGGCGTCAATGGCCAGCTTCAGACAGGGATAGCGCGCATAGTCCGGTTCGGCGAAGGTCAGTGACTTCATCCGGGTGAAATCCAGCGGCTGAGCACCTGAATTGACACGCTCAGGCCACGCCATTGCATGGGCAATTGGCGTACGCATATCCGGCGATCCCAGCTGTGCAATCACGCTGCCATCACGGTAGCGTACCATTGAGTGAATAACGGACTGCGGATGCAGTATGACTTCCATCTGCGCATCCGTGGCGTTAAACAGCCAGCGAGCTTCGATATATTCCAGGCCTTTGTTCATCATGGTGGCCGAATCAACGGAGATCTTTTTCCCCATCGACCAGTTCGGATGTGCGCACGCCTGAGCGGGGGTAACGCGGCTTAATTCAGCCAGCGGCGTGTCACGAAAAGGACCACCCGATCCCGTGAGAATAATGCTATCAATGCCATTTTCCTCAAGGGAAGCGTACCCTAACTGCTGCTGTAGGGAAGCAGGCAAACTCTGAAAAATCGCATTATGTTCACTGTCGATCGGCAGCAGCTGTGCTTTTGAGGCACTGACCGCCTCCAGAAAAAGACGGCCGCAGGTGACAAGCGCTTCTTTGTTCGCCAGCAGTACCTGCTTCCCGGCGCGAATAGCGGCCAGCGTCGGCAGCAGGCCCGCAGCGCCAACAATCGCTGCCATCACCTGATCAACGTCGTCCAGCGAAGCCAGATCGCAGGCGGCCCGTTCACCGCTCAGCACTTCCGTCGCCACGTTAAGACTTTTCAAACGCAGGCGCAGGTCAGCAGCGGCTTTCTCATCCGACATTGCGGCATAGGCGGGCCGAAACGCCAGACACTGTTCAACCATCAGATCGACATTACGCCCGGCAACCAATGCTTTGACGGCAAACAGGTGGGGGTTAGCGCTTATCACGGCCAGTGTACTGGTGCCGATAGAGCCGGTTGAACCAAGAATGGTCAGTTGCTTCATGAGGCTGCTCTGTATTGTCACCCGGCAGCGGCGGCAGCCGGATTACGGCACGGCCCCGCGGGGAAGTGAATAAACGCAAAACGCCGCCAGACCCACCGTTACTAGCAACGGCGATCTGTACGGCGTTTTATCGGATCATGATGAAATCAAAATTCCATCAGTTCCGCTTCTTTCTCGGCCAGCACAGCATCAATTTTCTTGATGAACAGGTCGGTCATTTTCTGTACTTCATCCTGTGAGCGACGATCGTCGTCTTCACTGATCTCTTTATCTTTCAGCAGCGCTTTCAGCTTGTCATTAGCATCACGGCGTACGTTACGCACGGAAACACGACCCTGCTCAGCTTCACCACGAACGATTTTGATCAGATCTTTACGACGCTCTTCGGTCAGTGCAGGCAGAGGAACGCGAATATCAGTGCCCGCCGAGCTTGGATTCAGGCCCAGGTCGGAGGTCATAATCGCTTTCTCAACCGCGCTACTGATCGAACGGTCAAACACGTTGATTTTCAGCGTACGGGAATCTTCAACGGTTACGCTGGCCAGCTGGCGCAGCGGCGTCGCTGAGCCGTAATAGTCCACCATGATGCCGTCGAGAATGCTCGGTGAGGCACGACCGGTACGGATTTTGCTGATATGAGTTTTGAATGCTTCAACGCATTTTTCCATGCGCGTTTCTGCATCTTTTTTGATGTCGTTGATCACGTTGTAACCCTTGGATTCTGTTTGAACCACTGGCCTCTGGTTAACCAAAAGCCGTTCAAATACGGAAAGATATCCTGATTCGGAAGCACCGTTAACCTCTGTCACCGATGCTATACAGGCAGAATATACCTTATTTTACCCGCTGACGGATATTAATGCGTAATCAGCGTGCCTTCTTTTTCGCCCATCACGACGCGACGCAGCGCACCGGGTTTGTTCATGTTGAACACGCGGATCGGCAGCTGATGATCGCGGGCAAGCGTAAAGGCAGCCAGATCCATCACTTTCAGCTCCTGATCCAGCACCTCAGTATAGGTCAGCTGCTCGTACAGCGTTGCATCCGGATTTTTCACCGGATCGGCGGAGTATACGCCATCGACTTTTGTGGCCTTCAGTACCACGTCGGCTTCAATCTCGATGCCGCGCAGGCAGGCTGCGGAGTCAGTGGTAAAGAACGGATTGCCCGTACCGGCGGAAAAAATCACGACGCGGTTGTTACGCAGCAGGCTGATTGCCTCTGCCCAGCTGTAGTTGTCGCAAACGCCATTCAGCGGAATTGCCGACATCAGGCGGGCGTTAACATAGGCGCGGTGCAGGGCATCGCGCATCGCGAGGCCATTCATAACGGTTGCCAGCATACCCATATGGTCGCCAACAACGCGATTCATTCCCGCCTGCGCCAGGCCTGCGCCACGGAACAGGTTCCCTCCACCGATGACCACACCCACCTGAATGCCCAGTTCTACCAGCTCTTTCACTTCCTGAGCCATGCGATCCAGCACGCTGGCATCAATACCGAAGCCCTCGGCACCTTGCAGTGCTTCGCCGCTCAGTTTTAGCAGGATACGTTGATATACGGGTTTTGCATTAGTCGCCATGGTGTTTTTTCCTGGAAGCAATCATCGAAAAAGGGGTATTAACTGTGCGGTATCATCCTGGAAGCAGGAGAAACATGCTATTGGGATGAGACTGAAATTGCGCTGCGCCGGAGGCAGGCAAAAAAGAACCGCCGTTTGGCGGTTCTTTTCGGACCATTAAGACTGCTTAGACATGGCAGCAACTTCTGCTGCGAAATCAGCCTCAACCTTCTCAATGCCTTCGCCCACTTCGAAGCGGATGAAGTTAACAACGTCGGCGTTGTGCTCTTTCAGAACCTGGCCCACGGTTTTGCTTGGGTCGATAACGAAAGGCTGGCCGGTCAGAGAAACTTCGCCGGTGAATTTCTTCATGCGGCCTTCAACCATTTTCTCTGCGATTTCTTTCGGCTTACCAGACTGCATAGCGATGTCCAGCTGAACCTGGTACTCTTTCTCTACCACGTCAGCAGACACGTCTTCTGGCTTAACGAATTCTGGCTTGCTTGCTGCAACGTGCATTGCCAGCTGCTTAACCAGCTCTTCATCAGCGCCTTTAGCGGAGATCAGAACGCCGATACGCGCGCCGTGCAGGTAGGTGCCCAGCACTTCGCCTTCCAGGGCAGAAACGCGACGGATATTGATGTTCTCACCAATTTTAGCAACCAGTGCAACGCGCTCTTCTTCGAACTGTGCTTTCAGCACTTCGATGTCAGTGATTTTGCCAGCAACAGCGGCATCCAGCACCTTGTCAGCAAAAGCCTGGAAGCCGGCATCTTTAGCAACGAAGTCGGTCTGGCAGTTAACTTCCAGGATCACGCTGTAGTTACCGTCGATCTTGGTTTTGATCACGCCGTCAGCAGCAACGTTGCCTGCTTTCTTAGCCGCTTTGATCGCGCCAGACTTACGCATGTTCTCGATTGCCAGCTCGATGTCGCCGCTCGCTTCGGTCAGTGCTTTCTTACAATCCATCATGCCAGCGCCAGTGCGCTCGCGCAGTTCTTTTACCAGAGCAGCGGTAATGTCAGCCATTCTCTAATCCTCGGTTAGTCAGCATCTGCTGTAGCTCACCATCGGCAAGTCCACATCACATGTCTATTTCTCGGGAGATACATTCTGCCTCGCCAATTGTGACAAACGGCAAAGCGACGTCGAAAATATAAAGGGGCCAATTAAGGCCCCTTACAGATTTACATCTGATTGATAAGGGCTCTGTAAAGAGCAAGCCTTATTACTCAGCTTCGGCGAAGGTTTCTTCTGCCTGCTGAGCCAGGTCCTGAGAGCGACCTTCACGTACAGTGGTAGCCACTGCAGTCAGGTACAGGCTAACAGCACGGATAGCATCGTCATTACCAGGGATAATGAAATCAACGCCGTCTGGATCAGAGTTGGTATCAACGATAGCAAAGACTGGGATACCCAGGTTGTTTGCTTCTTTGATAGCGATGTGTTCGTGATCTGCATCAACAACAAACAGTGCGTCTGGCAGGCCGCCCATGTCTTTGATACCGCCCAGGCTGTTTTCCAGCTTGGCCAGTTCACGAGCGCGCATCAGCGCTTCTTTCTTAGTCAGTTTGTCGAAGGTGCCGTCCTGAGACTGAATTTCCAGATCTTTCAGACGTTTGATTGACTGACGAACGGTTTTCCAGTTAGTCAGCATACCACCCAACCAGCGGTGATTAACGAAGAACTGGTCGCAGCTCAGAGCCTGCTCTTTAACCGCTTCGCTTGCAGCGCGTTTAGTACCAACAAACAGGATCTTACCTTTACGGGAAGAGATCTTGGTCAGCTCAGCCAGGGCTTCGTTGAACATTGGTACAGTTTTTTCAAGGTTGATGATGTGAACCTTGTTACGAGCACCGAAGATGAATGGCTTCATTTTCGGGTTCCAGTAACGGGTCTGGTGACCGAAGTGTACACCAGCCTTGAGCATGTCGCGCATGGAAACAGTTGCCATGATTACCTCTATAGATTAATTGGGGTTAGGCCTCCACGTATCCCATATGACCGACCCTAAAAGCGTTACGCTTCTCAGGCACCCCGGCATAAGGTGTCGATACGTGTGTGTTATTTACACAAAGTGAGATTTTCGCGTTCTTCGCCGGGGGAAGGATATCCAACCGAACAAAGAATCGTCGGCGCGCTTTATACCATAAACCCGCCGCTGACGCCAATAATTGTTGTCGGCGAAGCCAACGCATAAACGATAATTGGCAGCGCGCGGGTGGGCTGATACCATTAGCCCCACTTCCCTTTATTAAGGTCATTGTTGAAAACGATGACAGATGCGGACCTGAACAATGGCAATTTCAATTAAAACCCCTGAAGAAATCGAAAAAATGCGCGTCGCCGGACGCCTCGCTGCCGAAGTGCTTGAGATGATCGAGCCTCACGTTAAGCCCGGCGTCAGCACCGGTGAGCTGGACCGCCTGTGCCACGAGCATATTGTGAATAAACAGCAGGCGGTTTCTGCCTGCCTCGGCTACCACGGCTTTCCCAAATCAGTCTGTATTTCGGTAAACGAAGTCGTCTGTCACGGCATTCCGAGTGATGAAAAAATCCTGAAAGATGGCGACGTGGTGAATATCGACGTTACGGTGATTAAAGACGACTACCACGGTGACACCTCCACCATGTTTATCGTTGGCAAGCCGACCATTCAGGGCGAGCGTCTGTGCCGCATCACCCAGGAGAGTCTGTACCTGGCGCTGCGGATGGTAAAACCGGGTATCCGTCTGCGTACCCTTGGCCGTGAAATTCAAAAGTTTGTTGAGGCTGAGCATTTCTCGGTGGTGCGTGAGTACTGCGGCCACGGCATCGGCAAAGGCTTCCATGAGGAGCCGCAGGTGCTGCACTACGATGCCGATGACGGCGGCGTGGTGCTTCAGGCAGGCATGGCCTTCACCATTGAGCCAATGGTCAACGTCGGTGATTATCGCATCCGCACGATGAAAGATGGCTGGACGGTAAAAACCAAAGATCGCAGCTTGTCCGCTCAGTACGAACACACTATTGTAGTAACGGAAAACGGCTGTGAAATTATGACGCTGCGTAAAGATGAAAATCTCCCAGCGATTCTGACACATGAAGAGTAGCCACCCGCGCTAACGGCTTATCCGCACAGGGGCAGCCTGCCCCTTCCGGAAGCCGATCTTTCGCTTCATTACCCGTCAGTCCGAAGCCGGCGCCAGCCGGTTTTTTAATGTCCCCAGTATCAGTCCGGAGCGGTGAGATGAATAAAGATGTAACCGAAGCCAGCACGCTGAAAATTCTGACCAAGTCCCCTATCCTCTGGGAAGATACTGAAATAACGCGGGAGTTTTTGAAACAGCATCTGGAGAACTTCCAGCAGCACCTGGCCAGCGCCTTTGATGCCGGGCAGGATGCAGAAAGTCTGATCGCTGCCCGCACGCTGTTTATCGATCGTCTGCTGCGCCGCCTGTGGCGTTTTTATGGTTTTCCTGAAAATAAGGGCATTGCACTGGTGGCCGTCGGCGGCTATGGCCGCGGTGAGCTGCACCCTCTCTCCGATATCGATGTCCTGATCCTCAGCCGGAGACCTCTGTCCGATGCTGACGCACAGCGAACCAGTACCCTGCTGACGCTAATGTGGGATCTCAAGCTGGAGGTCGGCCACAGCGTGCGCACGCTGGAGGAGTGTCTGCTGGAGGGGCTTTCCGACCTTACCGTTGCCACCAATCTGATTGAGTCCCGCATGCTCACCGGCGATCTGGCCCTGTTTCTGGAGCTGCAAAAAAATGTCTTCAGCGACGGTTTCTGGCCCTCTGACCGCTTTTTTGCCGCCAAAATTTCAGAGCAGGTGGAGCGTCACAAACGCTATCACGGCACCAGCTACAACCTTGAGCCGGATATCAAAAGCAGCCCCGGTGGACTGCGGGATATCCATACCCTGCTGTGGGTTGCCCGCCGCCACTTCGGTGCCACTTCGCTGGATGAGATGGTGGGCTTTGGCTTTCTGACTCAGGCGGAACGCAATGAGCTGAACGAGTGCCAAAGCTTTCTGTGGCGCATCCGCTTTGCCCTTCATCTGACGCTAACCCGTTACGATAACCGCCTGCTGTTCGACCGTCAGCTTAACGTCGCCCGCCGCCTGAATTATCAGGGTGAAGGCAACGCGCCGGTTGAGCGGATGATGAAGGATTTTTTCCGCGTAACGCGCCGCGTCAGCGAGCTGAATCAGATGCTGCTTCAGCTGTTCGACGAGGCGATTCTGGCGCTGCCTACCGATGAAAAGCCCCGCCCTATCGACGACAATTTCCAGCTGCGCGGTTCCCTGATCGACCTGCGTGACGAAACGCTGTTCAGCCGGGAGCCGGAAGCGATCATGCGCATGTTTTACACCATGGTGCGCACGCCGGGAATAACCGGGATCTACTCCACCACGCTGCGCCACCTGCGCCATGCAAGACGTAACCTCAGCCAGCCGCTGTGCACCATTCCGGTCGCCCGCGAACTGTTTATGTCTATCCTGCGTCATCCGGGTGCGGTCAGCCGGGCGCTGGTTCCCATGCACCGCCATAGCGTGCTGTGGGCCTATATGCCGCAATGGAGCAACATCGTCGGACAGATGCAGTTCGACCTGTTTCACGCCTATACCGTGGACGAACACACCGTGCGCGTACTGCAAAAGCTGGAAAGCTTTGCCAGCGAAGAGACGCGCGCCCAACATCCGCTGTGCGTTGAACTGTGGCCACGTCTGCCGCAGCTTGAACTGCTGCTGATGGCCGCGCTGTTTCACGATATCGCCAAAGGTCGTAACGGCGATCACTCCATTCTCGGCGCCCAGGATGCGCTGGAGTTCGCCGAAATGCACGGCCTGAACTCGCGGGAAACCCAGCTGGTCGCCTGGCTGGTGCGCCATCATCTGCTAATGTCGGTCACCGCCCAGCGCCGTGACATTCAGGATCCGACGGTGATTCAGCAGTTCGCTGAAGTGATGCAAAACGAAACCCGCCTGCGCTACCTGGTCTGCCTGACGGTAGCAGATATCTGCGCCACCAATGAGACCCTGTGGAACAGCTGGAAACAGAGCCTGCTGCGCGAGCTGTTCTTCGCCACCGAAAAGCAGCTGCGCCGGGGGATGGAAAACAGCCCCGATCTGCGGGAGCGCGTGCGTCACCATCGCCTACAGGCGCTGGCCCTGCTGCGGATGGACAATATTGATGAAGAGGCGCTGCATCGGATCTGGGGGCGCTGTCGCGCCGACTATTTCCTGCGCCACACCCCTAATCAGCTGGCGTGGCACGCCCGTCATCTGATGCAGCACGATCTCAGCCAGCCGCTGATCCTCGTCAGCCCGCAGGCAACCCGGGGCGGAACGGAGATCTTTATCTGGAGCCCTGATCGCCCCTATCTTTTCGCTGCCGTTGCCGGGGAGCTGGATCGCCGTAATCTCAGCGTTCACGATGCACAAATCTTCACCAGCCGTGACGGTATGGCGATGGATACCTTTATTGTGCTGGAGCCTGACGGCAGCCCGCTGTCGGCGGATCGCCATGAGCTGACCCGCCAGGCGCTGGAACAGGCCATTACGCAAAGCAGCTGGCATCCGCCGCGCACCCGTCGCCAGTCGGCGCGCCTGCGGCATTTTAATGTGAACACCGAAGTGAATTTTCTGCCAACCCATACCGACAGGCGAACGTATCTGGAGCTGATTGCCCTCGACCAGCCCGGCCTGCTGGCACGGGTTGGCGAGGTCTTTGCCGACCTGAATATTTCGCTGCACGGCGCGCGCATCAGTACCATCGGTGAGCGGGTTGAGGATTTATTTATCCTCGCCAACAGTGAACGACGGGCATTAGATGCAGAATTGCGCGAAGTCCTGCAACAACGGTTGACAGAAGCCCTTAATCCAAACGATAAAGTGTGACCCGGATTTACTTTTTAACATCGCCATCGTGCAGTACCGTCACAGCGGTACTGTTTTCTTTACTCTCAGGATGGCAAAACCAGGAAGGCATAAACCATGCAACAGTTACAGAGTGTTATTGAAGCGGCCTTTGAGCGCCGCGCTGAAATCACCCCGGCGAATGCCGATACCGTTACCCGCGAAGCGGTTAATCAGGTTATCGCACTGCTGGACAGCGGCGCACTGCGCGTGGCAGAAAAAATTGACGGCCAGTGGGTAACCCATCAGTGGCTGAAAAAGGCGGTTCTGCTCTCTTTCCGTATCAATGACAATCAGGTAATTGATGGCGCAGAAAGCCGTTATTACGATAAAGTCCCGATGAAATTCGCCGACTACGACGACGCGCGTTTCAGAAAAGAAGGCTTCCGCGTGGTGCCACCGGCTGCGGTACGCCAGGGCGCATTCATTGCCCGTAACACCGTGCTGATGCCCTCCTACGTGAATATTGGCGCCTATGTAGACGAAGGCTCGATGGTCGATACCTGGGCTACCGTTGGGTCCTGTGCGCAGATTGGTAAAAACGTCCACCTCTCCGGCGGCGTTGGCATCGGCGGCGTTCTGGAACCGCTTCAGGCTAACCCAACTATCATCGAAGATAACTGCTTTATCGGCGCACGCTCTGAAGTGGTAGAAGGCGTGATCGTTGAAGAGGGCGCGGTGATTTCAATGGGCGTCTATATCGGCCAGAGCACCAAAATCTACGACCGCGAAACCGGTGAAGTTCACTACGGCCGCGTGCCGGCAGGCTCCGTTGTCGTCTCCGGCAACCTGCCATCGAAAGACGGCAGCTACAGCCTGTACTGCGCGGTTATCGTGAAGAAAGTGGATGCGAAAACCCGTGGCAAAGTCGGCATTAACGAACTGCTGCGCAGCATCGACTAACTCTTGTCGGGCCACCTCCGTGGCCCGTAATTTTTTCTTTACGCTTCCTGCTGCAACAACCTGTTGCTGAATATCCCATCAAGTAGTGATATTGGTCACAATCCAGGCGTATAATCCGCGCCATTCAGCGCACTCGCCCTCCCCGGTCCGATCTTTTCATGTTTACTAACTGAGTACGGGACAAGCGAGCTAAGCAAATGCCGGGCCTGTGGCAACCTGTGCGACTATTCGCACTGCGAAAGGGACCACAGACAGCGCAGCATTTGCAACGCGCAGCCCTAACGAATCATTCTCATTTAAGGATCGCAAACTATGTACGATAATTTAAAAGGTCTGGGTATTACGTCACCGGAAGATATCGATCGCTACAGCCTGCGTCAGGAAGCAAACAACGACATCCTGAAAATTTATTTCCGTAAGGATAAAGGCGAATTCTTTGCCAAGAGCGTTAAGTTTAAATATCCGCGCCAGCGTAAAACCGTGGTTGCCGATAACGCCAGCCAGGGCTATAAAGAAATTCAGGAAATCAGCCCTAACTTGCGCTATGTCATCGACGAACTGGATCAAATCTGTATGCGCGACCAGGTTGAAGTCGATCTGAAACGTAAAATTCTTGACGACCTTCGTCATCTTGAAAGCGTCGTTTCAAACAAAATTGCCGAAATTGAATCAGACCTGGATAAGCTGACCCGCAGCGGTCGTTAATTATTCCGGGCAATAAAAAACGGTGCTGTTTAAAACAGCACCGTTTTTTTTCCGCTAAAAAGCGACCGCGTTACGGCCGCCCTGGGTAATTACTGCATCAGCAAATAGATATTGCTGTCGCCGCGCTTAATATTCAGCGCCAGCACGGAAGGTTTCGCGTCCAGGATCTTACGCAGCTCACCCAGATTGGTAATCGGCTGCTGATTAACACCCAGGATCACGTCGTCTTTCTTCAGTCCGATACGGGCAGCCGCTGAACCGGCTTTCACGCTGTCGACCTTCACACCTTTAACGTTATTGCTGTCATAGTTGCTCAGCGAAGCCCCTTCAACGCCGGTGTAAATCGTACCGGAATCCACCTTCGCGCCGGTACTCTGCTGCAACTCAACAGTGATAGTCAGCGGCTTACCGTCGCGGATCAGGCCCAGCTCCATCTTGGTCCCTACCGGCAGCGATCCCACTTCAGCACGCAGTGCCGCGAAGCTGGAAATCGGCTTATTGTTCAACGAGACGATCACGTCACCGGCCTGTACACCGGCTTTCGCCGCTGACGACTTCGGTACAACCTGGCTGACGAACGCACCGCGCTGGGCATCGACTTTCATCGCCTTCGCCAGCTCGGAGTTCAGTTCGGTGCCCATGATCCCCAGCTCACCGCGTTTCACCTGGCCAAACTCAACCATCTGACCGGTAAGGTTTTTCACCATGTTACTTGGGATAGCAAAACCGATACCAATGTTGCCGCCGTCCGGCGCGAGGATAGCGGTGTTAATCCCGATCAGCTCACCGTTAAGGTTAACCAGCGCGCCGCCGGAGTTGCCCCGGTTGATCGCGGCATCGGTCTGGATAAAGTTTTCATAGTTTTCTACGTTAAGACCGCTGCGGCCCAGCGCGGAAACAATACCCGAGGTCACAGTTTCGCCCAGACCATACGGGTTACCAATTGCAACGGTGTAGTCACCGACCCGCAGACCGTCGGAATCAGCAATTTTCACCGCCGTCAGATTTTTAGCATCCTTCAGCTGAATAAGAGCAATATCAGAGCGTGGATCTTTACCGATCACTTTCGCTTCATATTTACGACCATCGCTCAGCTGAACCATAATTTTCGTTGCATTATCAACGACATGGTTATTGGTCACCACGTAGCCTTTGCCAGCATCAATGATTACTCCGGAACCCAGCGCACGGAATTTCTGCTGCTGGGTATCGCCGCCTTCAGCGCCCTGGCACATTGGAGAGTTTTGGAAAGGCGAACCTTCCTGGCAGAACGGTGAGTTATCACCAAAGAACTGCTGGAACTGCTGCGGCATACGCTGAGCGCGCACCGTCGTGCTTCCTTCAATATTGATGCTGACAACCGAAGGCATCACTTTTTCCAGCATAGGTGCCAGACTTGGCAGCTGCTGAGACGGTAAAGAGGAAGAGGCAGTTTCTGCGGCACTGGCAGTCACGGGATTAACAGCCAGCCCAATGCTGAAGGCCAGCGCGCTCAGTACTAACATTGTTTTTTTCATTCGTGGTTTTCTCAAGTGATTCAGTTTAGTAACCATTGCTGCGGTATTGCTGCATGCGTGCAATTTAAGATGATTTTTTTACCCCTAAGTTCATGTTTAAGCATGAATGAAAAGTAAAAAATTATTCTCCATCTTTACAAAACTCACCCCTATTTTTTACTCCACCGCCATCAGGCGACGGTACTCGTCCCACGCATAAAGATCGGTCATACCACTAATGTAATCCTGCAACAGACGGGCACGATAATAATATTCCCAGACCTCATACTCTGCGGAATGTTTATCCAGCCGCTCAACGGATTCACAATAAGCCAGACGAAAACGGGTAGAAAGTTTATGAAAAAGTCGGGTTTCTATTGGATATCCCTTTAAATAGTCTTTTTCGACCAGTTCGTTGAATTCCTGACGCGTCAGCATTAATAATGGATGATAAATATCCAATAGCCCGCTAATGACCCGATAGCCCTGTAGCTCAAGCTGTTCGACTTCAGGATGGTTAAATACATGGCTGAAAGCCACCTTTTTGAATATATCCAACAGCAGGCTTTGCGGGCTGCCGTCTTCTAACAGCGCCGCGTTGAATTCACCGTGATAGACCGCAGGCAGATGATCGATAAAGCGATTTACCGCGTGCGGCACCAGCCGGGAAACCGTATTGACCCGCAGGTACATAAAGAACTGATCTTCACTGCTGCGGTGGGTTTCAGGGCTGCGGGATTTATCCAGCGCATTGGTTATGACGTCGGAAAACAGGTCGCCGGGCTGATGATCGGGCCAGAGGCGATACAAATGTTGATAGAGCTGCTCAACGCTAAAAATATTCTTTTCTACCGCATCTTCTAAATCGGCCACGCAGTAAGAGATATCATCCGCCGCTTCCATAATGTAGGTGAGCGGAAATCGACAGTGCGGCTGTAAATCTAACGCATCGCGCAGCCTGGCGACATACTCTTCCTCCGCAAGATAATAGCCGGGTTTTTTCATCAGATAGCTGTGGCTGGACGGGATCGCCCCGGTATACCAGGCAGGGCGCGTATATTTCAAAATACAGCCCACCTGCGCCCAGGTTAAATTCATTTTCATCAGCGTATGAACCATACGGATCGCCTGCGCATTGCCTTCAAAATGCGATAAATCTTGACGAATCTTTGCGCGCAATGGGTCAAGACCGTCATCCCTGCTGCGCAAAACGGCCACCTCACAGCGATCGTCGCGCTCACGCTGCGGCTGCCATCCGGCATCCAGACGCTGCCCGAACCAGTCGTTAATCGCCGACTCCCCGAAGTGGCCAAAGGGAGGATTGCCGATATCGTGCATCAGGCAGGCCATTTCAACGATGCTTTCAAACGGCCCGGTCAGCTGTGACAGACCCAGCGGCTCCAGCCGATCCAGCTCTTTAAGCCGCGTCAGCACTTCCTTGGCGATATAGCGCCCCACCTGCTGCACCTCCAGCGAGTGGGTCAGACGGGTACGCACTGCCGCATTGCGCTCCAGCGGGAAGACCTGGGTTTTTTGTTGCAGGCGACGGATGGCCGCCGAGTTGACGATGCGCCCGCGATCGCTCTCAAAAATACGCTGAATTTCGGACTCACTCTTCGAGCCCTGCCAGGGGCGATAACGGCGCTGCCAGTTAATTTTTTTACGGAAGTCGATCCCGGTCATACCAGATTTCCTGTCGTTAATCGCGCGGCAGCGCCGCTGAGATGGCTACGCGTGGTTTCCCACTGCCGTAATGTCAGTCGGGAAAGGGATTAGCGGATTATTTCCATCATCTTGCCATGATAGACTATGCCCCGAAATTCATTACAAATTCCACTGAAATAGCGAGTATCCCCATGAAAGCAGGCATTATTGGCGCAATGGAACAGGAAGTAACGCTGCTGCGCGACAAGATTGAAAATCGTCAGACGCTGGCGCTGGCAGGTTGCGAAATTTACACCGGGACGCTGAACGGCGTGGACGTTGCCCTGCTGAAATCCGGCATCGGCAAGGTTGCCGCGGCGCTGGGCACCACCCTGCTGCTGGAGCTGTGCAGGCCGGATGTGATTATCAATACCGGCTCTGCCGGTGGCCTGGCACCTTCGTTGAAAGTTGGCGATATCGTGGTATCTGATGAAGTGCGCTATCACGATGCCGACGTTACCGCTTTTGGCTATGAGCCAGGCCAGATGGCAGGCTGCCCGGCGGCCTTTAAAGCCGATGAAAAGTTAATTGCTGCCGCAGAGCAGTGCATCGGTGAGCTGAACCTGAACGCCGTGCGCGGCCTGGTGGTCAGCGGCGATGCCTTTATCAACGGCGCAGAGCCGCTGGCCCGCATTCGCACTACCTTCCCGCAGGCCGTCGCCGTTGAAATGGAAGCCGCGGCAATTGGCCACGTCTGCCATCAGTTCGCTACGCCGTTTGTGGTGGTACGCGCGATATCTGACGTGGCGGATAAAGCGTCCCACCTGAGCTTTGACGAATTCCTTGAGGTCGCCGCGAAGCAATCCTCCCTGATGGTGGAAACGCTGCTGGCCCACCTGACACATGGCTAAACGGCTCGTTATCCTGCTGCTGTGGCTGGCGTCTGCTGCTGCAATAGCGGCAGAGCCGCCGCGCGTGGTCACGCTGGCGCCGAATCTGACCGAGCTGGCCTTTGCCGCCGGCATTACGCCGGTAGGCGTCAGCGACTTTTCGGACTACCCGCCCGCGGCAAAAACTATCGAGCACGTTGCCAGCTGGCAGGGAATAAACACCGAACGGCTGCTGAGGCTGAAACCCGATGTGGTGGTCGCATGGCGTGGCGGCACCCCGCTGCGGCAGATCGAACAGCTACAGGCGCTGGGGATCCAGGTTGTGTGGCTGGACCCCAACTCCATCGCGCAGCTGGTTGCCAGCCTGCGGCAGTTGGCCGACTGGAGTCCTCAGCCACAGCAGGCGGATCGCGCGGCCGGGGAGCTACAGCAGCAGTTTGACGCCCTGCGTCAGCGCTATGCCCAGCCGCAGCGGAAACGGGTATTTTTGCAGTTTGGCAGCAAGCCGCTGTTTACGGCGGCGGATAACACGCTGCAAAACGAAATACTGCAACTGTGCGGCGGCGAGAACATTTTTGCCGACAGCCGGGTGCCCTGGCCGCAGGTCAGCCGCGAACAGGTACAGGCCCGCCAACCGCAGGCTATCGTTATCACTGGCGATGCCGCCGGTGCAAGGCGCACGGAGCAGTTCTGGCAGCCGCAGCTGAACGTACCGGTATTGACCGTTAACGATGACTGGTTCAGCCGTGCCGGGCCACGCAGTATCCTGGCGGCCGGGCAGCTGTGTCGTCAGCTTCAGCCCGAAAGAACAGAGAAATCGCAGTAAAAGCGATTAAGAACGGGGCGGTCAATGCCGCTTTTTAAATAGCAGTATTAGTGGTAAATCCAGACCGCCGCGCACGCTGCCGGTGGCCTGGTCTTTTGGGAATATTCCCTTTAAACATCAGGAAAGTAGATCATGAAATCCGTTTATCTGTCCCTCGGGCTGATAATGGCGGCGCATACCTGTGCGGCTGCAACCGGCGGCAGCATCGGCGTGAAACTTATCATAGTGGCCCCCTGTGAGATTAAAACGGCCAGCACGGCTGTGCCCTTCACCCCCAACATTACCTGTGACAAGCAGGTAGAAAGCCAGCCAAAGATCAGCAGCAGCACGGTGGCTGAGGATAACCCGTCAGACGGCAGCAGACTGATAACGGTGGAGTGGTAATCCCCTGCCCGGCAGCATCGTGCCGGGTGTCATTCCCGACATTGTCGGAAAAGGGGCTGACGAGAGGGGCGATCAGATACTGAACGAGGAGCCGCAGCCGCAGGTCGTTTTGGCGTTCGGGTTGGTCACGATAAAGCGTGAACCCTCCAGACCTTCGGTATAATCCACCGCGCCACCGACCAGGTATTGCAGACTCATCGGATCGACGACCAGCGCCACGCCCGCTTTCTCAATGGTCATGTCACCGTCGTTGATCTTGTCATCAAAGGTGAAACCATACTGGAAGCCGCTGCATCCGCCGCCGGTAATGTACACGCGCAGTTTCAGATCCGGGTTGTTCTCATCGGAAATCAGATTTTTTACTTTGCTGGCCGCCGCTTCAGTAAATTGCAGGGGCAGGGCTACGTCATCGCTCATTTAAAATACTCCAGTGTGCATTCAGGCAGCTTGCCTGGCAGGTCATTATTCGACCATTGCTGCGGCTATTATCTTATACACAGGTATAGCAATCAAGTTAAGGCTGTACCCGCCCGTGCGGTGGTGCTGTCCCTGCCCCGCTCTGGCAATAAGGTGCGGGCGGAAAGCCGTGATTACAAGGTCTGTTCGCCGGGGAATTGCCGCCGATCGCAAGTTCGCTTTCGTTCAGTGCGGCTGTTCCCTTAGAATGGGCCGACTGTATGAATGAATAAATAACCAGGAGCGGTTCCATGAGTAAGTCTGAAAACCTGTACGCCCAGGCGCAGCAGTTAATCCCAGGCGGCGTTAACTCGCCGGTGCGGGCCTTTACCGGCGTCGGCGGCGTGCCGCTCTTTATTGAGCGTGCCAATGGAGCCTACCTCTATGATGCCGATGGCAAAGCTTACGTTGACTACGTGGGTTCATGGGGCCCCATGGTGCTGGGCCATAACCATCCGGCCATTCGTAATGCGGTAATTGAAGCGGCCGAACGCGGCCTGAGCTTCGGCGCGCCGACCGAAATGGAAGTCAAAATGGCGCAGCTGGTGACCGAACTGGTGCCGACCATGGATATGGTGCGCATGGTTAACTCCGGCACTGAAGCCACCATGAGCGCAATCCGTCTGGCGCGCGGTTTTACCCATCGTGACAAAATCATTAAATTCGAAGGCTGCTACCACGGCCACGCCGACTGCCTGCTGGTGAAAGCCGGCTCCGGTGCCCTGACTCTCGGCCAGCCTAATTCACCGGGCGTACCGGCGGATTTTGCCAAGCATACGCTCACCTGTACCTACAATGATCTCGACTCTGTTCGCAGCGCCTTCGAGCAGTATCCGCAGGAGATCGCCTGTATTATCGTCGAGCCGGTTGCCGGCAACATGAACTGCATTCCACCGCTGCCGGGCTTCCTGCCGGGGCTGCGGGCGCTGTGCGACGAATTTGGTGCGCTGCTGATTATTGACGAAGTGATGACCGGGTTCCGCGTGGCGCTGGCGGGCGCACAGGACTACTACGGCGTGGAGCCGGACCTGACCTGCCTTGGCAAAATCATCGGCGGCGGTATGCCGGTCGGCGCATTTGGCGGCCGTCGTGAAGTGATGGATGCGCTGGCACCGGTGGGCCCGGTTTATCAGGCGGGAACGCTTTCCGGTAACCCCATCGCCATGGCCGCAGGCTACGCCTGCCTGACCGAGATTGCCCAGCCGGGCACCCACGCGACGCTGACTGAACTGACCGTCCAGCTGACCGACGGTCTGCTGGCCGCCGCCGCCGCGGAAAATATCCCGCTGGTGGTAAATCGCGTTGGCGGCATGTTCGGGCTGTTCTTTACCGATGCAGAAAGCGTGACCTGCTATGCCGACGTGATGCAGTGTGACGTTGAGCGCTTTAAACGTTTCTTCCATCTGATGCTGGAAGAGGGTGTGTATCTCGCACCGTCGGCGTTTGAAGCCGGCTTTATGTCACTGGCGCACAGCAACGAAGACATTCAGCGCACCGTCTCCGCCGCGCGTCGCTGCTTCGCTAAGCTGTAACTCAAACCGTCGTTCGGGTGGCCTCTTCAGGTGGTCACCCGCTACTCACCCGCCAAACCCGCCCGCGACAGCCTCCCGACCCACAACTTACGACTTACGACTTACGACTTACGCAGCAGATAAACAAAGTACGGCGCGCCGATAAAGGTCGCCAGCAGCCCGGCAGGGATCTGATCGGGGAAGGAGAGCATGCGCCCGCACCAGTCCGCCGCCACCATAATCCCGCCACCCAACAGCGCGGCCATCACCTGCTGCGGCAGCGCGCGGCGGAAGCCGAGCATACGCGCCATATGCGGCGCCATCAGTCCGACAAAGCTCAGCGGCCCAATGGTGAGCGTGGCGGCAGCGGTCAGCGCGGCGGCCAGCAGCAGCAGCGCCAGTCTCGCTGGCGTCAGCGCCACCCCTACCGCTCTGGCCATCATTCCGCCCAGCGGCAGTACGGTCAGCCAGCGACGACACAGCGGCACCAGCGCCAGCAGTACCACGGCGATGATAAGCGTGCGCTGCGCCTGTAGTCCGTCAATCTTATAGGTTGAGCCGGCCATCCAGGTAAGCAGGCTGGCCATACGCGGATCGCCGCTGGCCAGCAGCAGCATACTGACGGTGGTAAACGCGGTGCTCAGCGCCATCCCGGCCAGCAGCATACGCTCCGGGGAAAAACCCCCGCGCCCGGCGGCAATCGAGATAATCAGCAGGGTGAGCGCCGCCCCTAACGTTCCCGCGGGCAGCAGCCAGCTAAAGGCATCGCCGGGGACGATAAACAGCATGATCACCACACCGAACGCCGCCCCGGAGCTGATGCCCAGCACTTCCGGGCTGGCCATCGGGTTGCCGGTAAGCCGCTGCACCACGCAGCCCGCCACGCCCAGCATCATGCCGGTTGCCAGCGCCGCCACCATTCGCGGCGCACGCCACGGCAGCAGCTCCTGCCACAGTTGCCCGGTTGCCCATACCCAGCCATCGGCGCTGCGGCCAAAGCTCAGCGCTATCGCGGTCAGCACCAGCATCACGCCAACGCCGGTCAGCGCCCACAGCAGAACGTTATGCCGTTCCGCCGGTACGCGGTCGCCAAAGTTCATTGCAGGGCCGCTGCCCCGGGTGTGCAGGCGCGGCAGCAGCCACAGCAGCAGCGGCGCACCGATCACCGCCGTTACCGTTCCGGTGGAGATCTCTCCCAGCCGATCGGTAAGCCACACCACGCACTGATCCGCCAGCCACAGCAGCAGCGCGCCGATGAGCGGTGCGAGTATCAGACGGCTGGTTAACCGGCGGAAGCCCATCATCTTGGCCAGCAGCGGGGAGAACAGTCCGATAAACCCGATGATCCCGGCAGCGTTAACCAGCGACGCGCTCAGCAGGATCGCCACCGCCAGCACGGCAAAACGCGCCAGCGACAGCGCCAGTCCCAGATTTTTTGCCACGCCGTCATCCAGACCCAGCAGAGTCATCGGCCGCAGCAGCAGCAGCGTCAGCACCACGCCGGCCAGCAGCCGTGGCCAGATAAAGCTGACGTTGCCCCAGTCCATCTGGTTAAGCGAACCGGTGCTCCAGAGAAACATGTTCTGGAGCTGGTCGTGATTGAAGATAGCAAAAATCTGGTTAACCGCGCCGCAGTAAAGCGACAGCACCAGCCCGGCAAGGATCAGCGTGACCGGCGACATCCGTTTGCCCCAGGCCACGCCAAACACCAGCAGCCCGATGGTCACGGCCCCGATAGTAGCCGCCAGCTGCTGAGTCAACATACCGCCCGGCAGGCTCCACAGCGTCACCACCGTAATACCGAGCTGAGCACCGCTGGCAACGCCAAGGGTGGTCGGCTCCGCCAGCGGATTGCGCAGCACCTGCTGGAACAGCAGGCCAACCAGCCCCAGCCCGGCCCCGATCAGCAGCGACAGCGCCAGCCGCGACAGCAAACTGTAGTGGAAGACCATCTGCTGAACATTATTGATATCCGGTGAACGCAGCGCCGTCAGCCACTGGTCTACCGGCAGGTGATTTTTCAGGTTACTGAGCGTGAGCAGCAACGCCAGGATAAACAGCGTTGACAGCAGGAACACCGGGAAACGCCAGGCTTTCATGCTTTTTCTCCCAGCGCGCTGTCGAGCGTATCGATGAGCTGTAGCGCCGACATCGTTGCCCCGTAGAACCAGACGCGTGGCATCTGGAGATAACGTCCTTCACGGACAAACGGCAGCGACTGCCAGAGTGCGGTGGAGGTCACCTGATCAATCATGTTCTGGTTACCGTGTTCAAAGGCGATAACGTCCACATCGCTCATGCCTGCCAGGCGGTCAATACCGATCACCGCGCTCCCCCAGAAGGTGGTCTCGCCTTTCCAGGCATTTTCCAGCCCCAGTTCATCCATGACTTCCTGAAACAGTCCGTTGGCGGTAAACACAATGACGTGGCGGGGATCGAGTATCGACATCAGCAGCAGCGGGCGTCGGGGCCGCGCCGTCAGACGGGTTTTCACCTGCCGGATACGTGCGTCCAGCTCGGCCAGGTGTGCATTGGCCTGCGGAATGCGGTCAATGCGTTCTGCCAGCGCCATCAGCGAACGGCGGGCCGCGCTGAGCGGTTTACCCTGACCATCGTTAAAGCTAAAGCCCATGCCCGGCGCAATGCGTTCAAACCGGGCAGGATCGGGACCGTAGCCCTGGGAGAAAAGGATCAGCGACGGCTTCATCTGGGTAAGCAGCTCCAGATTCGGTTCGGTACGCAGCCCGACATCCGTCACGGTGGAAGGCACTTCAGGCTTGCCCACCCACAGACGATAATTGTGCAGCTCCGCCGCCCCCATTGGCGTTACGCCAAGCGCCATCAGCAGCTCCAGCGGCAGCCATTCCAGCGCGATTATCCGGTCAGCGGGTTCAGCCCGATCCTGAGCAATAAGGGGAAAATGGGCCAGCAGCGGGGACAAAGCGAACGCCGTCAGCAAACGGCGACGTGTGATATCCGGTGTCACAATCAATCCTTAGTAAACAAAGCTGACCGGCGCCCCGCCCTGCGGATGCGGTAGAATTCCCATCGGAATGCCGTAAATTTCTTGCAGCACGTCACCGTGCATAATCTCAGCGGGACTGCCCTGGGCAATCATCTCGCCGCCGCGCAGGGCCACCAGACTATCGCAGTAGCGGGCAGCCATATTGATATCGTGCAGCACGGCAATCACCGTCAGCCCGCGCTCACGGCTAAGACGCTGGATCAGCGCCAGCACCTCAACCTGATGCGCAATATCCAGCGCCGAGGTCGGTTCATCCAGCAGCAGGCAGCGGCTATTCTGCGCCACCAGCATGGCAATCCACGCCCGCTGACGCTCGCCCCCGGATAAACTGTCTACCAGGCGCTGCGCAAAAGGTTTAAGGCCGACCAGCGCGATCGCTTCATCCACCCGCTCACGATCTTCAACGCCATAGCGCCCCAGCGCGCCGTGCCAGGGATAGCGGCCAATCGCCACCAGCTCGCGCACCGTCATGCCTTCGGCGGCGGGCAGCTGCTGTGGCAGATAGGCCACTTCGCGGGCGAACGCTTTATTTTGCCAGCTGCCGACCGGGGCATCATTCAGTAATACGCGGCCCGCCGTGGCCACATGATGTCGGCCGAGCATCTTAAGCAGCGTGGATTTACCGGACCCGTTGTGGCCAATCAGCCCACAGACTTTACCGGCGGGAAAGGAGAGTGACAGCGGTTGTAACAGCGTTCTGCCTGGAACGGTGAAGCTTACGTTGTCCAGCGTGAAGGTAGTTTCTGTAGCGTGCTCAGCTTGCATGGCGATCTTCTGATTGGCGGGTGCGGCGAACCGCACCCGGTTAGACATTTAGAAACGGAAGGTGGCTGTACCCACGATCTGGCGATCCGCGCCCCAGTAACAGGCGTAGTCACGGTAGCAGCTGGCGACATACTCGCGGTCGAACAGGTTATTAACGTTGACGCCAACGGAAGAGCCCGGCAGACCAAAGCGACCCAGGTCATATTTCACCGCGGCATCAACCACGGTATAGCTCGAGACGCTAAAGTCCTTATTATTCAGCGCAGGCGTGGTGTACTGCCCCACGGAGTTACCCACGTAGCGCACGCCGGTACCCACGGTCAGGCCGCTAAGCGCCGTCTCATTGAAGGTATAATCCGCCCACAGCGAAGCCATATTTCTCGGCACCTGCACCGGACGCTGGCCCTGCAACTCGGTATCGCGGGTATATTTCGCATCGGTAAAGCTGTAAGACGCGGTCATGTTAATGTTGGCATTAACGGCCGCTTTCGCTTCCAGCTCAACCCCGCGGGAGCGGATCTCTCCGCTCTGTACGCTGAAGAAGTTGTGATCCGGATCGGCGGTCAGGTTTTTGTTTTTAGTCAGCTGATACACCGCAGCCGTCACCACGATCGGACGATCCTTCGGCACGAACTTCACCCCGGCTTCGTACTGTTTCGCGCGGGACGGATCGAACGGCTGACCACCGGCAGTGGTACCCGAGGTCGGCAGGAACGATTCGCTGTAGCTGACATACGGCGCAATGCCGTTATCAAAGACGTAGTTGACGCCGCCGCGCCAGGTGAACTGCTGGTCATTTTTACTGGCGGTGGTATCACCGCTGCGATTCAGCGCCGAGGTGGTCGCAAAGTCATAGCGGCTGCCCAGCGTCAGCACCCAGCGGTTCCACTCCAGCTGATCCTGCGCATACAGGCCCGTCTGCTCCTGCTTGTTCAGATACTTATACGGGAAGGTAATGACATAGCTGTCGTCGCCGTACTGCGGATGAATGGCGCTCAGCGGATTGGCCGAGCCGAAATCCGCATCGATGTCGTTACGCATACGCATGTAATCCACGCCCATTAACAGGGTGTGATCGACATCGCCGGTGGCAAATTTTGCCTGCGCCTGGGTATCGACGGTAAAGGTATTCAGCTCTTCCTGCGACATCGCCAGGCCACGGGTGATCTCGTTGGTGGCGCTATTAAAACCGTTACCGTAGATACTGCGATAGTCGGTGGTCATCTTCGCGTAACGCAAATTCTGATGGACGGTCCAGGTATCGTTAAACTGATGATCAACGCTGTACCCAACCATCATCTGTTTACGGGAGATCTTGTTGCTGGCCTCACCTTCGTCGAAATCGGTCGGCAGCTTATACTGGTTGCCGTTGCCGTCAATAATTGGCACCACGGTGCCCTGACGCGGCAGCCAGCCGTAGTAGCCGGTTTCCGGCTCGTTCTGGAAGTAGCTCAGGAAAGTGACGTTGGTCTTATCATCAGGCTGCCAGGAGAAGGAAGGCGCGATGGTGTAGCGCTTCTCTTTATTCATCGCCTGCTGCGAGTCCTGGCTGCGCGCCTGGCCGGTCAGACGATAGGAGAATTCGTTGTTGTCATCCAGCGGGCCGCCGAAGTCAAAGCCGGTGGCGTAGAGGTTGTCGCTGCCCATCTGAAACTGCACTTCGCGCAGGGTTTCCGTGGTCGGACGTTTGCTGACCAGCGCCACCACGCCGCCCGGGCTGCTTTTACCGTAGAGAACGGATGCCGGCCCCCGCAGCAGTTCGGCGCGTTCAAGGAAATAAGGGTCATAGTTGAATTCAGAGTAGTTATCACCCTGCAATTTCATCCCGTCGAGATACTGATTGGTATTGGTTTCGCTAAAGCCACGGATCGCCAGCGCATCAATCACGTTCGAGGAGCCGCGGTTACCCACCATCACCCCTGCGGTATAGCCAAAGGCTTTCTTCACCGACTGAACCTGACGCATCTCCATTTCCTGGCGAGTCACCACGGAGACGGACTGCGGATTTTTTTCAATTGGCGTATCGGTTTTCGTTCCGGTTGCACTGTGTTTCGCGGCAACGGTTTGGGCCTCTCCCCACGCGCTTTCCTGCGGTCCGCTGTCGGCGCTGGCGCTGACGGTGATCGTCCGCTCATCGGCAGCAATCGCACTGCCGATCCCGGCCAGAGACAGCGCGACAAAAATGGCCAGTCGGGATTTTTGGGAGGTGATTATTTTGGTGTTTCTTGAAAAGTCGCGTGAATAAGCCATTTTGCTATTCTCTGAAAAGAGTGATGAGTGACGGGCAATACAAAGCTAAACGAGAATTATTATTATAACGAAGGGGATAATATGCGAAACAAAGCAAGTTCTGCAAGAAAAAAACAGGAAGGGTAAATGGGTAAAACAGGCCACGGAGACATTGCCCTCGTGACCAGAAGGGGGATCGTTAAATACGTCGAAATACAGGTTCGTCAAAAGAAACGATAACGTTCGGAAAAATAGACAAAAAGTTTATCCATGCAGCTCAGCTTTAACCTTGTCCAATTGTTTCTTAAATTCAGGCAGTGTTTCAAGACGGGCAAATTCCGTCGCACCGACGTAGCGGCCGGCATCCACGTCGCTCTGCCAGTGGGCACCGCAGATTACCCTGCTCTGACCAAATTCATAGCCACGCTTCATCAGCTCTTTCGCACGTTCCGGCTTCGCCTGCGACAATGCCAGCGCGGTCAGCGTGCCATACGAGGTATGGCCAGAGGGGTAGGATCCATTTTTTCGCAGCGCCGGCTCATCGGCAGGCAAACAGGTTGAGTGGTTAAACACCACGAAGGGGCGGGTTCTCATATAGTGCTCTTTAGCCCGATTGGGGGCGTAGCCTCCCCCCACAACCAGCAGTTCGCCCAACAGTTTCCACGTCTCGGGCGTCTCTGCCTCGCTGATGTTTACCCCCAGCGCCTTCGACCAGACCTTAGCCTGATTCGCCTGATGCAGATCGGCATCTTCCGCCGCCTGCTGCCAGCGCTCACTTCCTTTCAGTTTATAACCGTTACGGTAGGCCGCCTTATCATTTTCAAACGCCTCATCGCCCTCTTTTGGCGGCGGCGGCAGATAGTAAAGGCTGTCAACCGAGTAAGAATCTTTATGCAAAGGCGCAGGTGTCACCGGGGTATTATCCTGCGCTGTCGCCGCCAGAACGAGGGGGCTGGAAAATAATGTCGCGCTTAACAGAAGCCCTGAAACGAAGCGTTTTTGTACCATATTACATTCCTTTAAGTGAAATTATTAGCACGCGCATCCTCACATGGCACGGTGAAAAAAAACCTGTACCGCCTCATATTTTGAAAATCTTTATGCAATTGTTAAAGAAGATCGCATTAATTGTTAAAAAACAAATAACAATTAGAATCGATTAATGCTCTTTAATATGGCTGGAATTAAAAAAGCCCGGTTCCATAAAATATCGGAACCGGGCTTTTTCAGAGCGTCAAAATAACCACGCCCTCTGATTTACACCTGCGAACTACTGACCAAACATGTCCTTGATCCAGCCCGCCACGCCGTCGCTGTCCTTCTGCTGATCCTGCTGTGGCTGCTGTGGCTGACCCTGGGGATTCTGCTGCTGCGGCTGATTCTGCTGCTGCAACATGTGCTGCTGCTGCTCGGTCTGCTGTAGCTGCTGCTGGCAAAGCGCTTCACTGTCGGTGGTCCACACCGGCAGCACGCGCCAGGTGCTGCTGGCGCTGCCGCAGACAAAGTTACCGGCAGAGTCAATGTTCATGCTGGCGATATCTTCCGGCGGCGTCAGCACCAGCGGCATCGGTGCCTGATTTTCCAGATAGCCACGGTAGAGTTGCATCGCACCGCTCGAACCATACAGTTTAGTGGGCTGATTGTTATCGCGCCCCACCCAGGTAATCGCCACTTCTTTGCCATCAATACCGGCAAACCAGGTGTCGACCTGATTGTTGGTCGTCCCGGTTTTCCCGGCCAGCGTTGCTTTCGGGAATTTGGCCCCCAGCGCACGCGCCGTACCGTGATCGGCCACCTGCTGCATGGAATACAGCGTCAGATATGCCGCCTGCGCGCTGACCGCACGCTCCGCCTGTGGGAAACTCTGATACATCACCGTACCATCTTCGGCAATCACGGAGCGCAGCGCCGACAGCGGTGCGCGGTTACCGCCGCTGGCAATCGTCTGGAAGGCCTGCGCAACTTCAATCGGCGTCAGGTTCAGCGCACCCAGCAGCATGGCCGGAACCGGCTGGAGCTGATCCTTTGGCACGCCCAGCCGGGTCCAGGTGTCCACCACCTGCGGCAGACCCAGGGTCATACCCAGATTCACCGTCGGGACGTTCATCGAGTTGGTTAACGCATCCACCAGCATCACCTGACCGGTAAAGCGACGATTGTCGTTCTGCGGACGCCAGACCTGGCCATTCGGCTGCTTCAGGGAGATCGGATTATCGGCAATCCACGTATTCAGGCGATAGGTATCCGGCTGGCTCAGCGCCGTCAGATAGGTCGCCGGTTTTGCCAGCGATCCAATTGAGCGGCGGGCCTGGAGGGCACGGTTATAGCCGGCATACTGCGGATCGGAGCCGCCAACCATTGCACGCACCTCCCCACTGAAGCGGTCAACCACCACCATCGCCGTTTCCAGATCGTTCACCCCGCGCTGCTTACGCAGCGCCGGAATGCCCTCTTCCACCGATTTCTCCGCCGCATCCTGGGAAACCGGATCCAGCGTGGTAAAGATTTTCACTCCGGAGAGATCTTTAACCTTATCACCCAGCTTCGCCTGTAGCTCGTTACGCACCATCTGCATAAAGGCCGGCTGCGGCGTAATCACGCCACCTTTAGGCTGTACGCCCAGCGGACGGGCGCTCAGCATGTCGTAAAGCTCCTGATCGATCACGTTCTGCTGTTGCAGCAGACGCAGCACCAGGTTACGGCGCTCCAGCGACAGCTTAGGATTGCGCCACGGGTTATACAGCGACGCGCCCTTGACCATCCCGACCAGCAGCGCCTGCTGATCGAGGCTCAGCTCATCAACCGGGCGGCCAAAGTAGTACAGGCTGGCCAGCGGGAACCCGCGGATTTGGTCGCTACCCGCCTGTCCAAGATAGACCTCGTTCAGATACAGCTCCAGGATACGATCCTTGCTGTAGCGGGCATCCATGATCAGCGCCATATAGGCTTCATTCGCTTTACGCCACAGCGAACGCTCGTTGGTGAGGAACAGGTTCTTCACCAGCTGCTGGGTCAGCGTACTGCCGCCCTGGACCGCACGACCGGCGGTGATATTCGCTAGGAATGCACGGCCAATCGAGTAGAGGCTGATGCCGTCATGTTCATAAAAATGACGGTCTTCGGTCGCCACCAGCGTATCCACCAGCAGATCCGGGAACCCGCTGCGCGGCACAAACAGGCGCTGCTCGCCGTTAGGCGACTGAAGCATGGTGATCAGCCGGGGATCGAGGCGGAAGAAGCCGAAGCTGCGGCCGTTCTCCAGATTTTTAATGTCGCTCAGACGATCGCCGCTAAAGCTCAGCCGCGCGCGGATCTGCCCCTCTTTACTGTCAGGGAAGTCAAACGGACGGCGGATCATCTCAATGCTGTTAGCCTGCACGGTAAATTCACCGGGCCGCGTCATTCGCGTAACCTGGCGATACTGCGTGCCTTCCAGCAGAGCGATCATCTCTTTCTTGTTGTAGGACATACCCGGCTCAAGGTTGACCATGCGGCCATATACCGTGGCGGGCAGCTGCCAGACCTTACCGTCAATGCGGCTACGGATCTGCGAGTCAAGATAGAAACCATAGGCGGCCATGACCACAATAAAGATCAGCAGCAGCTTCAATAGCAGACGCAGCCAGACTCTTTTCTTACGCGGCGAACGGCCTTTTCCCTTACGCGGCACCGGGGCTACCTCCTCTTCTTCATCCTGGTCATCGTCATATTCGTCATACTCTTCTTCCCTGTAGCGACCTTTTCCCGCAGATTTCCGCGTGGGTTTGGGCTGTTTACCTTTGCGCCCGATAGGTTCGCGATCGTCAGACATTCGTTTCATTTCTCCAGGTGCGTGCGTCGGCAGTGCCGACTACTCTCGTCTTACTCTGTCTTAAGCGGAAGTAGAACCTTCCGATAATAATCCTGCTCGCCGTACCGGGCGGGCCTACGACGGGGTGGAAAACTTTTTCACCCGCCGCGTGGGGATCGCGCTGGCGGGATCGTCGGGCCACAGATGTTTCGGGTAGCGTCCCTTCATCTCTTTCTGTACCTCCCGGTAGGCTCCGGCCCAGAAGGCGGCAAGATCGCGGGTGATCTGTAGCGGCCGCTGTGCCGGAGACAGCAGCTCCAGCACCAGCGGCACGCGCCCCTGCGCGACGCAGGGATTGTGCGCCTCACCGTACATTTCCTGTAGGCGAACCGCCAGCGCCGGGGGCTTATCCTCGTGGTAGAGAACCGGCAGGCGGCTACCGGTGGGCACAGTGTAATGAGTTGGCAGCACAGTATCCAGCTGCTGACGCTGTGACCAGCTCAACAATTGTAATAATGCCGCCGCCACATCAAGCTGCCTGAGTCCTTTTCCGTCACGTACGCCGCTCATTGCCGGCAACAGCCACCGCTCCAGTGAAGAGAGCAGGGTCGTTTCGTCGGCCTGCGGCCAGTCCCCCTCCGGCAGCCAGCGCGCGGCGCACAGCAAACGGATGCGCAGCTGCTCGGCCTGCGGCGTCCAGTTCAGCACGCTCAGCCCCCTGCTACGCACCCACCGCAGCATGGCCGCGTGCAGCTCCTGCTCATCGGGCTTTGCAAGCGGCTGCGATTTCAGGACAAGCTGGCCGATCTGCTCTCGTTTCCATGCCCGCAGCGTCCCCTTCTCTTCATCCCATTCGACCTCGGTCTGCTGCTGCACCAGATCCGGCACCTTACTGATCAGCAGATCGATATCCACCGGTAGCGCCTGCAATATGCGCGAATCCGGCTGGCTGCCGCTCTGCAACAGCGCCGGAACGATCAGCCACGCGTAGCGGATCAGGCCATCATCATTATCCAGCGTCGCACCGCTGCCGTTCGCCAGCTGGTAGCGCCCGTTGTCACCGCGGCGTCTGGCCAGACGATCGGGAAAACCCGCGACAAGCAGCGGAGCAAGACAGGCCTCATCGGGTCGGCCACCGCCCCCTCCCAGCCGCTGCTGAAGCTGACGCGCCCGCCGCTGCCAGTGCGCCAAAGGTCGGTGAAACCCCTCGCGTAAATCGCTGCTGCCGCGCGGCGGCTCTTCCAGAATCGCCACCAGCAGCGCGGCCGTTGCGCGGGCATCCGCCCCGTCTTCCGCCGCCGTCAGTATGGCACCATGACGCGGATCGCTACCCAGCCGGGCTATTTTTCGCCCCAGCGCGGTCAGCGTGTCGCTCTCGTCGGTCACGCCCAGCTGTCGTAACAGCTGACGCGCCGCCGTAATCCCGGTCAGCGGTGGCCGATCCAGCCAGCTGAGCTGACCGACATCCCGGCAGCCCCACTGCAACAGATCCAGCCACAGCGCCGACAGATCGCTGTGCAGTATTTCCGGATCGCCGTGCGCGGCGGCCCGCTCTGCCTGTTCCTTCACCAGCAGATGCAGGCAGATACCCGGCTCCAGGCGCCCCGCGCGTCCGGCACGCTGGGTCATGGATGCCTGGCTTACACGCTGGGTTTGCAGCCGGGTTAGCCCGGTGCGCACGTCAAACAGCGCGGTACGCTCCAGCGCGCTGTCCACCACCAGGCGGATCCCCTCTATGGTCAGGCTGGTTTCCGCAATATTGGTTGCCAGCACCACCTTCCGCCGTCCCTCTTTCGCTGGCAGGATCGCCCTGCGCTGCTCGGCCAGCGACAGCGCGCCGTACAGCGGGCAGAGATCGACATCGCCGGCAACCCGTTCCGCCAGCTGGTTCTGCACGCGCTGGATCTCCGCCACGCCGGGTAGAAACAGCAGCAGCGAACCCGTCTCTTCTCGCAGCAGCTGCGCCGTCTGGCGGGCCACGGCCTCTTCAAACCGCAGATTCGCCGCCAGCGGCAGATAGCGCCGTTCCACCGGATACGACCGCCCTTCAGAAACAATCAGCGGTGCCTGCGGCAGCAGAGCGCTAAGCGCGGCGTTGTCCAGCGTAGCCGACATAATCAGGATCTTCAGGTCATCGCGCAGCCCCTGCTGCACGTCCAGCAGCAGCGCCAGCGCCAGATCGCCCTGCATGCTGCGCTCGTGAAACTCATCCAGGATCACCAGCGAAACGCCATCCAGCATGGGATCCTGCTGGAGCATACGGGTCAGTATTCCCTCGGTAACGACCTCCAGCCGGGTTTGTGGCCCGGCCCGGCTTTCACCGCGCATCCGGTAGCCGACGGTTTCTCCCGGCTCCTGCCCCAGCTGTTCAGCCAGCCGCTGCGCCACATTGCGTGCCGCCAGCCTGCGCGGTTCAAGCAGCAGAATGCGCCCACGGAACGCGGCCTGCTGTAAGATTTGCAGCGGCAGCCAGGTCGATTTTCCGGCTCCGGTGGGCGCCGCCAGCAGCACCTGCGGGGAGGATTGCAGCGCCGCCAGCAGCTCGGGCAATACGGCACTGACCGGTAATGAACTCACATTTTGCTCCATAACAGCCTGGTCTTAATCTGTCGGGCATTGTAGCATTCCCGGGTTTGATTTACCGGAGGACGCGATGAGCGCATCTAAACGGCTGTTCTTCGGCCTTGATATAGCGGATGACGTTAAGCAGCAGATTGTCCAGTGGCGCGCCGACAGCTTTCCGGCTGAAGCCGGGCATCCGGTCGCTGCCGAGGGGCTGTATCTGACCCTGGCCTTTCTGGGTGAGGTTAGCGATGAGAAAGCGCGGGCGCTGATGCAGTTGGCCGGGCGCATTCACCAGCCGGAGTTTACCCTGACGCTGGACAACGCCGGTCACTGGCCGCGTTCCGGCGTGGTCTGGCTGGGTCCCTATCGCTCAGCGCGCGGCCTGCTCCAGCTGGCGGACCTGCTTCGCTCACAGGCGGCCCGTAGCGGATGCTATCAGTCGCCCCAGCCCTTTCATCCGCATGTCACATTACTGCGCCAGGCTACGCAGCCGGTGAAACTGCCGGCACGTCATTTTTGCTGGTCGCTGCCCGTCAGACGCTTTGTGCTGTTCCAGTCTCTTTACTCCGGCGGGCGTACCCGCTTTAAGGAAATTAAGAGCTGGCCGCTTCAATAAGGATTTCCTATGGAATATAGTCCCGGCTTGCAGAGCGCCACGCTGATTAAGCGCTACAAACGCTTTCTCGCCGACGTGATTACCCCCGAAGGCAGGACGCTGACCCTTCACTGTGCCAACACCGGCGCAATGACCGGCTGTGCCACGCCGGGGGATACCGTGTGGTACAGCACGTCGGACAGTCCGACGCGCAAATACCCCCACAGCTGGGAGCTGACGGAGACGCAGGAAGGCGACTGGATATGCGTTAATACCCTGCGCGCCAATACGCTGGTACGGGAAGCGCTGGACGCGAAGAAAATTGCAGAATTATCCGGTTATTCCAGCCTGTTACCTGAAGTGAAATACGGCACCGAGAACAGCCGCATTGACTTTCTGTTACAGGCAGAAGGTTGCCGTAGCTGCTATATTGAAGTCAAATCCGTCACGTTATTACAGCAGGGCAAAGGGTACTTTCCGGACGCGGTGACAGCGCGAGGCCAGAAGCATCTGCGCGAACTGACACAGATTGCGCAATCCGGCCAACGGGCAGTTCTGTTTTTCGCTGTTCTGCACTCGGGGATCGAGGACGTTGCCCCCGCTCGTCATATTGATGCGCGATACGCAGAACTCTTACTACAGGCTCGGCAAAATGGCGTGGAGCTGCTTTGCTATAAGGCGCAGTTATCACCGCAAGGGATCAGCCTCAACCGGCCCCTGGTGGTGGAGTTGTAAATATTTGTGCAATTTGCTGTTATATGCACGCTTTCGGCAAGGGGCCAAATACGCTTTTCCTCACAGGGTTGTCAAGCCATGTTCAGGAATAATTGCCATCCTTATTCGCTTCTGCTATTTATAGCGGCCTGTTTTTTTCCCCCTCACCGGGGATCGAATGCCTGGTAATTTCGGCCTGCTTTATCGGCGGCCTGAGAGATAAAGGGTAATGTGCGTGTTATCCAGGAGAAACAACATGCAAGAAGGGCAAAACCGTAAAACATCGTCCCTGAGTATTCTCGCCATCGCTGGGGTGGAGCCGTACCAAGAGAAACCAGGCGAAGAGTATATGAACGAAGCCCAGCTGGAGCACTTCAAGAAGATCCTTGAAGCCTGGCGCAACCAGCTTCGCGATGAAGTGGACCGCACTGTTTCGCATATGCAGGATGAAGCTGCTAACTTCCCGGATCCCGCTGACCGAGCCACTCAGGAAGAAGAGTTTAGTCTTGAACTGCGTAACCGTGACCGCGAGCGCAAACTGATCAAGAAGATCGAGAAGACGCTGAAGAAAGTGATGGACGATGATTTCGGCTACTGTGAATCCTGTGGCGTTGAAATCGGTATCCGTCGCCTTGAAGCGCGTCCTACCGCCGATCTTTGCATCGACTGTAAAACGCTGGCGGAAATCCGCGAAAAACAAATGGCCGGTTAACGGCTTCAGGATAGCGCAGTGAGACGGGGGTGGTTTCCCGCGCCCGCCCTCACTGCCTGTCCATTATACTCATGTCAGCTACCTATACAGGGCGCTTCGCCCCCTCTCCCTCCGGTGATTTACACTTCGGTTCGCTGATTGCGGCCGTTGGCAGCTATCTTCAGGCCCGTGCACGGCAAGGCCTGTGGCGAGTGCGTATTGAAGATATCGATCCCCCCCGCGAAATCCCCGGTGCGGCAACGCGCATCCTGCATCAGCTGGAGCACTATGGCCTGCAATGGGACGGCGACGTACTGTGGCAGTCACAGCGCCACGAGGCCTACCGCAGCGCACTCGACTGGCTACAGCAGCAGGGAATGAGCTACTACTGCACCTGCCCGCGCAGCCGCATTCAGCAGATCGGCGGGCTGTATGACGGCCACTGCCGCAGCCTGCATCATTCGGCGCAGCATGCGGCTGTCCGGCTAAAAGTCGAAAATCCGATCCACCGGTTTAGCGACCGTCTGCGCGGGACGATACAGGCCGATGCCCGGCTTGCCGCCGAAGATTTTATTATTCATCGTCGCGATGGTCTGTTTGCCTATAATCTTGCCGTGGTGGTTGACGATCGCTTCCAGGGGATTACTGAAGTGGTTCGCGGCGCCGATCTGATCGAGCCGACGGTGCGGCAGATGACTTTATATCGGCAGTTTGGCTGGCCGCAGCCCGACTATCTGCACCTGCCGCTGGTGCTGAATCATGACGGTAACAAGCTGTCGAAGCAGAACCATGCGACGCCGCTGCCGGACGGCGATGCGCGTCCGGCGCTGGTTCAGGCGCTGCGATTTCTCGGTCAGCCGGTGACCGAGGGCTGGCAGGATTTCACTATCGAAGCGCTTTTAAAGCAGGCAATTTGTCGCTGGGATCTCACATTAATCCCGATAAGCGACGCCATACAGCAGGATACGGCGACATCGGCATTCTCAAACGGTTCACTCTGAGCTATGATTAGCCGCTGTTTTTACCGCACAGATTTCATTGTCACTATCGAGGTGTCCCATTTTTACCCGAGTTGCTAATTTTTGCCGAAAAGTCCTCAGTCGCGATGACGTGGCGCCAGCCGAAGTCGAGGAAGTGAGTCAGATGACCGTCATTCCCCGCGACCGTCACAATATCTCGCGCAAGGACATCAGTGAAAACGCCCTCAAGGTACTGTACCGCCTGAATAAAGCCGGGTTTGAAGCCTATCTGGTCGGCGGTGGCGTACGCGATCTGTTACTGGGTAAGAAACCGAAAGACTTTGATGTCACCACCAACGCTACGCCGGATCAGATGCGTAAGCTGTTCCGTAACTGTCGTCTGGTCGGCCGTCGTTTCCGTCTGGCGCACGTTATGTTTGGCCCGGAAATCATCGAAGTTGCTACCTTCCGCGGGCACCACGAAGCCGAACAGCCGCAGCAACAGCAACAGCAGCCTGACGATCGCAACAGCTCGCAGCGCGGTCAGAACGGTATGCTGCTGCGCGACAATATTTTTGGCTCTATCGAAGACGATGCCCAGCGCCGCGATCTGACCATTAACAGCCTCTACTACAGCGTGGCCGATTTTACCGTGCGCGACTACGTCGGCGGCCTGAACGATTTGCAGCAGGGTATTATCCGCATGATCGGCGATCCGGAAACCCGCTATCGCGAAGATCCGGTGCGTATGCTGCGCGTGGTGCGCTTTGCCGCCAAGCTGAACATGACCATTGCCGCAGAAACCGGCGAACCGATCCCGCGTCTGGCTACGCTGCTGCGCGATATCCCTCCGGCGCGTCTGTTTGAAGAGGCGCTGAAGCTGCTCCAGGCAGGCTACGGTCAGGCCACCTACCAGAAGCTGTGCGAATATCAGCTGTTCCAGCCGCTGTTCCCAATTATCACCCGCTACTTTACCGAGCAGGGCGACAGTAATATGGAGCGGATGATCCTGCTGGTGCTGAAAAATACCGACAGCCGCATCCACAACCAGATGCGCGTTAATCCGGCGTTTTTGTTCGCCGCCATGTTCTGGTATCCGCAGCTGGAGGCCGCCCAGAAGATTGCTCAGGAGAGCGGCCTTGCCTATTACGACGCCTTCGCGCTGGCCATGAACGATGTGCTGGACGAAGCCTGCCGTTCGCTGGCTATTCCAAAACGTATTACCACGCTGGTGCGCGATATCTGGACGCTACAGCTTCGTCTGTCGCGCCGTCACGGTAAACGTGCCTGGAAGCTGATGGAGCATCCGAAATTCCGCGCCGCCTACGATCTGCTGGCGCTACGTGCCGAAGTGGAGAACAACCAGGAGCTACAGCGCCTGACGACGTGGTGGAGCGAGTTCCAGGTCTCCGCACCGCCGCAGCAGAAAACCATGCTGAACACCCTTGGAGACGATCCGGTTCCCCGCCGCCGCACCCGCCGACCGCGCAGACGCGCACCGGAAAACGGACGTCGCGGCGGTCATCATAGCGAATGACCCGCGTTTATCTGGCGCTGGGCAGTAACCTGGCCGATCCGCTACACCAGGTACAGTCCGCGCTGGATGCGCTGGCCGCTATCCCGCAGAGCAGGCTTGTTGCCTGCTCTTCTCTTTACCGAACGCCACCCTATGGTCCGCCCGACCAGCCAGACTACCTCAACGCTGCCGTGGCGCTGGAGACGGATCTGACGCCGGACGCGCTGCTGGATCATACCCAGCGCATTGAGCTGGAGCAGGGCCGCGTACGCAAAGATCACCGCTGGGGCCCCCGCACGCTCGATCTGGATATCATGCTGTTCGGTGAGCTGACGCTGACGACTCCCCGCCTGACGGTCCCCCATTACGATATGCATAACCGCGCCTTTATGCTGCTGCCGCTGCTGGAGATCGCCCCGGCGCTCACCCTGCCGGACGGGACGCATGCGGCCGATCTGCTGGCCTCGCTCGACAGTAGTTCCATCCGCCGCTGGTAAGCCCTGCCCCGGTGCAGTCACCGCCCCCGATATCCCCTTTGCACCATCCTCCCCTTCCTTTAAGATACGTCAACCAGGAAGACTCTTACCGAGGATACAATGAAACCGACTACCGTCTCGACACTGCGCCAGTGGAAACAGCAGGGCCGTAAGTTTGCCTCGCTGACCGCCTATGACTACAGCTTCGCCCGCCTTTTTGCCGATGAAGCCATTCCGGTGCTGCTGGTTGGCGACTCAATGGGTATGGTGGTCCAGGGCCACGATTCAACGCTACCGGTAACTGTTGATGACATTGTTTATCACACCCGGTGCGTGCGCCGCGGTGCCCCCGGTGCACTGCTGATGTCCGATCTGCCATTTATGAGCTACGGCACGCCGGAGCAAACCTTCGAAAACGCGGCACGACTGATGCGCGCCGGGGCCAATATGGTCAAACTGGAAGGCGGTAAATGGCTGGCGGAAACGGTAAAACAGCTGACGGAGCGCGCGGTTCCGGTCTGCGGCCACTTGGGTCTGACGCCGCAGTCGGTGAACATTTTTGGCGGTTATAAGGTCCAGGGACGCGACGAAGCCGATGCCGAACGCCTGCTGGACGACGCGCTGGCGCTGGAAGCCGCCGGTATGCAGCTTTTGGTGCTGGAGTGCGTGCCGGTCGCGCTGGCAAAACGCATTACCGAAGCGCTGTCGGTGCCGGTCATCGGTATAGGTGCCGGTAACGCCACCGACGGACAAATCCTGGTGATGCACGACGCCTTCGGCTTCACCGGCGGCCATATTCCTAAGTTCGCCAAAAACTTCCTTGCCGAAGCCGGTGAAATCCGCGCTGCGGTTCGCCAGTACATCGCCGAAGTTGAACACGGCAGCTATCCGGCTGCGCAACACAGCTTCCAGTAACCAGGAGAAAGACCGTGCTGATTATTGAAACCCTGCCAATGCTACGCCGTGAAATACGCCGCTGGCGGCAGGATGGTAAACGCATCGCGCTGGTACCCACGATGGGCAACCTGCACGACGGGCACATGACGCTGGTTGACGAAGCGCGCCAGCGGGCCGACATCGTGGTAGTTTCCGTCTTCGTTAACCCGATGCAGTTTGAGCATGCCGATGACCTGGCCCGCTACCCGCGTACGCTACAGGAAGACTGTGAAAAGCTGAACCGTCGCGGCGTCGATCTGGTGTTCTCTCCGGCCCCGGCGGATATCTATCCTAAAGGGCTAAACCAGCAGACTTACGTTGACGTCCCCGGCCTCTCCACCCTGCTGGAAGGCGCCAGCCGACCGGGGCATTTTCGTGGCGTTGCCACCATCGTCAGCAAGCTGTTTAACCTGGTCCAGCCCGATATCGCCTGTTTTGGCGAGAAGGACTATCAGCAGCTGGCGCTGATCCGCACAATGGTGGCGGATATGGGCTATGACCTGGAGATTGTCGGCGTACCGACGGTGCGGGCTAAAGACGGTTTGGCGCTCAGCTCACGCAACGGCTATCTGACCGCCGAAGAGCGCAAAATCGCACCGGCGCTGCACAGTGTAATGAAGGACATTGCCGCGAAGCTGGACAGCGGTGAACGTCATACCGAAGAGATACTTGCCGATGCGGTAACGGCGTTGGCCGAACGCGGGCTGCGGGCCGACGGACTGGCGATTGTCGATGCCGACAGCCTGATGCCGTTAACCGTAGACAGCCGCAGGGCGGTGATCCTGATGGCGGCGTGGCTTGGCAAAGCGCGCCTGATCGACAATCAGCAGGTCGATCTGACCCAGTAGACAGCAGCGTCCGCACGGACAATACTGTCGTTTGTTTTTTGACTTTATTGCAGAGTTACTTCATATGAACCGTACTATGTTGCAGGGCAAACTCCACCGGGTGAAAGTGACCCAGGCGGATCTGAATTACGAAGGTTCCTGCGCCATCGACCAGGACTTTCTCGACGCTTCCGGCATCCTGCAATACGAAGCGATCGATATCTATAACGTTAACAATGGGCAGCGATTCTCCACCTACGCTATCGCCGCCGAGCGCGGATCGAAAATCATTTCGGTAAACGGTGCCGCGGCGCGCTGCGCCTGTGAAGGCGACCTGCTGATTATCTGTTCTTACGTGCAGATGACGGACGCACAGGCGCGTGAATGGCAGCCGAAGGTGGCCTATTTCGAAGGTGACAACCAGATGAAGCGCCTGGCGAAAGCCGTGCCGGTTCAGGTCGCCTGATAGCAAACGGGGCGGCCAGTCCGTGGCCGCCCCGTATCGACAGATTATACGGTTATTTCATCTCAGGTACGCAGCCCGCGACCGCGCTGAATCAGTACCCACACCAGCGCATAAAACACCACGATGAAGGTCAACAGCACGCCAAGGGTAAAGGCCAACGGTACATCGTTGATGCCGAGGAAGCCGTAGCGGAATCCGCTGATCATATAGACGATGGGGTTAAGCTTTGACACCATCTGCCATACCGGTGGCAGCAGCGTCAGCGAGTAAAACACCCCGCCGAGGTAGGTCAGCGGCGTCAGCACGAAGGTCGGTATCAGGCTGATATCGTCAAAGGTGCGGGCAAAGACCGCGTTCAGCAGACCGGCCAGCGAGAACAGGATCGCCGTCAGCAGCAGCGTCACCCCGACCATCAGCCAGGAGTGTACCTGGAACGGCACGAAGAACAGGGAAATGGCGGTGACCAGCACCCCCACACAGACGCCTCGCGCAACGCCGCCGCCCACGTAACCGGCGATAATCACATGAGTCGGCACCGGCGCTACCAGCAGTTCTTCAATATTGCGCTGGAACTTGGAGCTGAAGAATGATGAGGCAACGTTCGCATAGGCGTTGGTAATCACCGCCATCATAATCAGTCCGGGCACGATAAACTGCATATAGGTAAAGCCGTGCATCTCGCCAATACGCGAACCAATCAGATTGCCGAAGATAATAAAATAGAGCGTCATAGTGATTACCGGCGGCACCAGCGTCTGGATCCAGATGCGGGCGAAGCGGTTTACCTCTTTACTCCAGATGCTCTTCAGGGCTACCCAGTACAAATGTGTCATGCTTTATCTCCCGTGTGACCATTGACCAGGTCAACAAACAGCTCCTCAAGACGGTTGGCTTTATTACGCATACTCAGTACCTGCACACCCTGGGCGCTTAGCTGGGCAAAGACGCTGTTCAGCCCCTGTTCGCGCAGCACTTCAACCTCCAGCGTTGAGGTATCCGTCAGGCGATGCCTGAAACCTTCCAGATGCGGCAGCGGACTCTTCGCCGCCAGATCGAGGATAAAGGTTTCGGATTTCAGCTTCGACAGCAGCCCCTTCATCGAGGTGTTCTCCACCAGCTCACCGCGCTGAATAATCCCGATGTTGCGGCAGAGCATTTCCGCCTCTTCCAGGTAGTGCGTGGTGAGAATAATGGTGGTGCCACGGGCGTTAAGATCTTTCAGGAAGCTCCACATCGATCGGCGCAGCTCGATATCCACGCCGGCGGTCGGCTCATCCAGGATCAGCAGCTTTGGCTCATGCATCAGCGCACGGGCAATCATCAGACGCCGCTTCATCCCGCCCGAGAGCATGCGGGCACGCTCACCGCGTTTTTCCCAGAGGTCGAGCTGGGTGAGATATTTCTCCGCCCGCTTTACCGCGTCGCGCTTTTCCACGCCGTAGTAACCGGCCTGATCGACCACGATCTGCTGTACGGTTTCGAACTGATTAAAGTTAAACTCCTGCGGCACAAGTCCCAGCTGGCGTTTAGCGTTGACCACGTCATTTTGCAGATCGTAACCAAATACCCGCACCCTGCCGCTGGATTTATTCACCAGTGAACTGATAATGCCAATGGTGGTCGATTTGCCCGCTCCGTTAGGGCCAAGCAGCGCATAAAAATCACCTGCTTCAACCTTAAGATCGATTCCCTTGAGCGCCTGAACCCCGCCCGCATAGGTTTTGGTCAGTTTTTCAAGTTCCAGTGCATAAGTCATAGGTAAGAAATAGCCCTTTCTATTATCGTGTCGCGTTTAGTTGCTTGATTACCGTTTTAAATCGCCTGCCGTTGCCCTATATTACCGCAACGTTTTTTGCGTGACTGGTCAACACCATTATGAAAGATATTGAAAACCTTATCAGCAACAACCGCGAATGGTCCCGGTTGCTGAAAGAGGAAGATCCCGGTTTCTTCGAGCGACTCTCTCTGGCACAAAAACCCCGTTTCCTGTGGATTGGCTGTTCTGACAGCCGCGTTCCCGCCGAGCGCCTGACCGGGCTGGAGCCGGGTGAACTGTTCGTTCACCGTAACGTTGCCAACCTGGTTATCCACACTGACCTGAACTGCCTTTCCGTAGTGCAGTACGCCGTTGAGGTGCTGGAAGTAGAACATATTATCATCTGCGGTCACTACGGCTGCGGCGGCGTGCAGGCGGCGGTAGAGAACCCGGAGCTTGGCCTGATCGATAACTGGCTGCTGCACATCCGCGATCTCTGGTACAAGCATAGTTCGCTGCTGGGTGAACTCCCGCCGGAAAAACGCTTCGACAAGCTTTGTGAAATCAACGTGATTGAGCAGGTTTATAACCTTGGACACTCAACCATCATGCAGTCAGCGTGGAAACGTGGACAGAAGGTGTCGATTCACGGCTGGGTATACGGCATCCTGGACGGCTATCTGCGCGACCTGGGCGTCACCGCCACCAGCCGCGAAATCCTCGAGCAGCGCTACCGCCACGGTATCGCCAGCCTGCTGAACAACCCGGATCTTAACCCGTAGGCAGCGGGGAAATCCCCTCACCCGCGGCCATTCACCGCGTATCATATATCAGGCCGAAAATTCCGGCCTTGGTTGATTGTGCGGTGCGCACACGCGCGCATTCCGTTTTGTATCACTCGTCGAGCATGACCACGTTGCCAATATACGGCAGATGACGATAGCGCTGCGCGTAGTCAATGCCGTAGCCGACAACGAACTCATCGGCGATGGAAAAACCAACGAACTCAACGGGGACGTTTACCTCGCGGCGCTCCGGCTTATCCAGCAGGGTACAGATTGCCAGCGACTTCGGCCCGCGCAGGCTGAGGATTTCCCGGACTTTGCTCAGCGTGTTACCTGAATCAATAATATCCTCAACAATCAGCACGTCCTTACCGCGGATATCCTCATCCAGATCCTTAAGGATTTTCACATCGCGGGTGCTGGTGGTGCCATTGCCGTAGCTGGAGGCGGTCATAAAATCGACCTCGTGCGAAACCTCGATGGTACGGCACAGGTCGGCCATAAACATAAAGGAGCCGCGCAGCAGGCCAACCAACACCATTTCGCTGCCGCTGTCGCGGTAGTGGTCACTGATCTGCTGACCAAGTTCAGCAATACGGGCTTTGATCTCCGCTTCGGGGATCATCACTTCAACGGTATGTTTCATAGAGTAATCATCGATTGTTCAGGGGGAAAGCCGCACAGTTTAACACATTTCTTGCGGGCAGCGTGCGCCGTTGCGCAACGCGATCCCTCACCCTCACCAATAGCCATACAGACTGCTAAACGTAAAGATAGCCACAGATTATAGCGCCAAATGTTTTATCAATAGAACGTTTAATCATTTATCCCCCGCCGGGCGCACATGATAATTTATCGCAAATTATAAAAGCACCGCGCCTGAAGGCAGGAGATATATGGCTTCCTCACACTCAAAAAAAACGCATATCGGCAGTCGTGAACTGCATCCCGAAACCCAGATGCTTAACTACGGCTACGACCCTTCGCTCTCTGAAGGTGCCGTAAAACCGCCGGTGTTTCTGACCTCAACCTTTGTCTTTAACAGCGCCGAAGAGGGGCGTGATTTCTTCGACTATGTCTCCGGCCGACGCGAACCGCCCGCCGGCGAAGGCAACGGCCTGGTCTATTCACGCTTCAACCATCCCAACAGCGAAATCGTTGAGGACAGGCTGGCGATCTATGAACGGACCGACAGCGCGGCGCTGTTTTCTTCCGGCATGTCCGCCATTTCCACTACCCTGCTGGCATTTACCCAACCGGGCGATACCATTCTGCACTCGCAGCCGCTCTACGGCGGTACCGAAACGCTGCTAACTAAAACGTTCGGCAACCTGAACATCACCAGCGTCGGCTTTGCCGACGGCGTTGACGACGCCACCGTTCAGGCCGCGGCGGACAGGGCCATGGCGCAGGGCCGGGTCTCCGTGATCCTGATTGAATCCCCGGCCAACCCTACCAACAGCCTGGTGGATATTGCGCTGATCAAGCGCGTGGCCGACCGGATTGAACAACAGCAGCAGCATCGTCCGGTGATTGCCTGCGACAACACGCTGCTGGGGCCGGTGTTTTCCCGCCCGACCGAGCACGGTGCGGATATTTCCCTCTATTCTCTGACCAAGTACGTGGGCGGCCATTCAGATTTAATCGCCGGTGCTGCCATGGGTAGCAAAGCGTTGATTCGCCAGGTGAAGGCGCTGCGCAGTGCGATTGGTACACAGCTTGACCCCCACTCCAGCTGGATGATTGGGCGATCGCTGGAAACGCTGGCGCTGCGTATGGAGCGTGCCAACGACAACGCCGCAGCGGTAGCCGCATTTTTACGCGAACACCCGCAGGTAGAACACATCCACTATCTGCCGTTCCTTGAAGCCGATTCACCGCAGGGAAAAACCTATCGCGCCCAGTGCAGCGGCGCAGGCTCCACCTTCTCATTTGATATTCGCGGTGGTGAAGCGGCAGCCTTTAAATTCCTGAATACCCTGCAACTGTTTAAACTGGCGGTCAGTCTGGGCGGCACCGAATCCCTCGCCAGCCACCCGGCCAGCACCACGCATTCCGGCGTACCGCTGGCGATCCGTGAGCGGATCGGCATTCGCGCGTCAACCATTCGCCTGTCAATCGGCATTGAGAACAAAGATGACTTGATCGAGGATCTGCGACTGGCGCTGCTGGGATAAGGGCAACGACGCCGCTCTGAGACTGGCGAACTCAACAGAGCGGCGTTACGCTACGCGACTGATGTTTATTCCCTGATGATAATGGGCTCTTCCCCTGTCGCGGTGAGCGGTACATAATTGATTGATTTTCATACACCGCACAGTGCCTTTATGGTGTCTCTTTTAGATGAGAGGGAATTCCTTATGAGTGTGCCGCAAACAAAAGCTGAACTTCTAATGGACGATGGGGCGAATGATCTCATTGAACACGTCTTCGCCTTATGCCAACGCTAATGGAAGATTAATAAAGTGGGCAAAAGCAGGGGGTCATCTCAGCGGGATGACGTCATCGGGTTGATGAGTAACAGCCGCTAACAACGGTGGCCCCAACTGGCCGGTATCTCCTGCGGCGAACGTCTGCTAAATATACGACTTCATTTAAAAAACTGTTGGAAATAACTTATTGAAAACTTATCGAAAAAGGATGATCGAAATCTTTTCCCTCGTTGGATATTTTATCCTCGTCTATCTGTGCATGCAGGTTTTTAGCACGGGCGAATATGACTGGATGCGGGAAGCGGGCGACAGCGTGTGCAGCGCCCCTTTTGACCCGGATGACACGACAGACCTCACCGCTCCGCTGTTCCTTCTCTTTCTGGGAACGCCGCTGCTGATAGCTTGCATACGAGATATCATATTCAGGAATGTCTTCAAGGCAATTCTTTATGGTTTTGGCCTGGCGGTGGTTATTGTCTACTGGTGGTGGTCATTCTGGGGACAGTACGCCGCGTGTATTCATTAAAAAAGGTTAAGAAAAACATAAACGCCGGAAAGATACCTTTCTCCGGCGTTTAAGCGTCAGATATTACGCCACGGTAAAGCCCAGCATCATCCCGGTATCCTCATGCTCCAGCAGATGACAGTGCGCCATATAGGCATTAGGTTTATCCGCAGAATGATTAAAGCGCACCAGGATTTCGCTGCGCGCGCCCTCGACCTTCACCATATCCTTCCAGCCGCTGCGGTGGGCAGCCGGCGGTTTGCCGTTTTCCGACAGGATGCGGAACTGGGTGCCGTGTACGTGGAAGGGATGCAGCATCATGTCGCCCTCGCCGGAGACGGTCCACTTCTCCCAGACGCCCCGCTTCGCTTCAAATGCGGGTTTCTCCATATTGAAGGCCACGCCGTTAATCTTGTTTCCGTTATGATAGTCATATCCCTCCGCAGACCCGGTGGAAGCCGACTTTCCGCCATGGTCCATTCCCGCCATATTGCCGTGGTCCATTCCCTTCATCGAGCCGTGGTCCATTCCCTGCATCTTACCGTGATCCATTCCCTGCATCTGGCCGTGCGAGGCGGCTGGCGGGTCACTTTTCATCTCTGCCATACCATGCCCGGACATATCCATTCCGGCCATAGCCGCATGACCATATTTATCCATCAGCGCCTGCATACCGCGGCGATCTAACTCCGGCTCCATCATCAGCTGGAGCCAGCGCGTATCCGCGGCCTGCGGTACGGGCAAGGCGGGGATATCGGCCAGCTTATCCGGCAGCGATCCGCTGGCCATGACTCGCAGCGGATTAACCGACAGCACCGGCAGCGGCTGGTCAAACGGTGCCAGGGTCATCCCCATCTGGCGCACCGGCAGCGTTTGCAGGTCGAACGCTTTACCGTCGGAGGTATCCACCAGCACTTCAAAACGCTCACCCGGCAGCATCGGCAGTTCGCTGACTTTTACCGGTTCAGCCAGCAGTCCGCCGTCGCTGGCGATAACATACATCGGCCGTCCGTCGCCGATGGTCAGGTTCAGTGAGCGGGCGTTGCAGCCGTTCAGCAGCCGCATACGCAGCCAGCCGCGCGGCACGCCGTGCTGAGGATAAATCGCGCCGTTGGTCAGCAGGGTGTCGCCAAACCAGCCCACCGCCGCGTCCATAATATCCAGCTGATAGTCGATGCGGCTGCCGTCCTCCGACAGCCGTTTGTCTTGCAGGATCACCGGAATATCGTCAATGCCCCACTGCGTTGGCAGCGGCAGGCGGCCGCTTTCGGCATCGTTGATCAGCACCAGCCCCGCCAGCCCCTGCGCGACCTGATGACCGGTTCGGCCATGCTGATGGGGATGGAACCAGCAGGTTGAGGCGGGCTGATCGGGGGTGAAGCTGACCCGTCGCCGCTGGCCGGGTTCGATTCTGGCCTGCGGCCCACCGTCCACGTCTCCCGGCACCTCCAGCCCGTGCCAGTGAACGGTGGTGGCTTCGGGCAGGCGGTTAAAGACGTTAACATGTACCTCTTTCCCCCGCTCAAGCTGAATGGCCGGACCGAGCAGACCGCCGTTGTAGCCCCAGGTGGGGACCTCTTTACCCCGCCAGCTGCTTGTCCCCTGCTGGGCCGTCAGTTTTATTTCGCCGTTGGCATCGGGCAGCAGCAGCGTGGGGATCGGCAGTAAAGGGCGCTGTTCCGCGGCCATCAGGGAGCGGCTCCAGAGTGGCAGGGCGCTGGCAGCACCCAGGGCGGCGCTTAATTTTATAAAGTCACGACGTTGCATCATCCATTCCTTTTGTCAGCTGTCGGTATTATCAGCAGCATAAACCCTTCCCCTGCGGGAAGGTCAAGCCGGTAAAAAATGCGAAAACGCCTGTTCATGGCTATTCTAAGGGAAAAGGGGCTGGCACCCGGCCTGAACTATGTTAACGTCTGCTGATTGCACCTGACTGAGAAAAATTATGAAGAAAAGCATCAAGGCGCTGTTGCTTACAGGGCTTTTAGGCTGCTCCTCTACCGCTTTCGCCCTGAGTGAATCGGAAGCAGAAGATTTAGCCGATTTAACCGCTGTGTTCGTCTACCTGAAAAATGACTGCGGCTATCAGGATCTGCCGGACGTGCAGGTTCGCCGGGCGCTGATGTTTTATGCCCAGCAAAATAAATGGGATTTAAGCAACTACGGTAGCTTCAATATGAAGGCGCTCGGTGAAGATAGCTATCGTGATTTAAGCGGTATCGCCATTCCTAATGATTCCAAATGTAAGTCCCTCGCCCGCGACTCTCTGAGCCTGCTTGCCTACGTCAGATAGTCATCTGCCGCTGTTACACTCCCCCTGCTGCTGATTTGACCGTGCAACCACGGTCAGAAATCGCTATGATTATGCCCCCATTTTCTCGGCTGTTATCAGGAGTAAAACCCACCATGACTGAAAAAGAGATGTGGTATGAAACCCTTCATGCCGGGTTCGGACAGTACTTTGCTGTCGATAACGTTCTGTACCGTGAACAGACCGAACATCAGGATCTGGTTATTTTTGAAAACGCCGCGCTGGGCCGCGTTATGGCGCTGGACGGCGTGGTACAAACCACCGAGCGCGATGAGTTTATCTATCATGAGATGATGACCCACGTTCCCCTGCTGGCCCATGGCGCTGCCGAAAGCGTGCTGATTATAGGCGGCGGCGACGGTGCCATGCTGCGTGAAGTCAGCCGTCATAAGAACGTGCGTAAAATTACCATGGTTGAGATTGATGCGGGCGTAGTGACCTTCTGCAAACAGTATCTGCCGAACCACAGCCAGGGCGCGTATGACGATCCCCGCTTTACGCTGGTCATCGACGACGGGGTCAACTTCGTTAAGCAAACCGATGAAAAGTTTGACGTCATTATTTCCGACTGCACCGATCCGATCGGGCCGGGGGAAAGTCTGTTTACCTCTGATTTTTATGCGGGCTGCCGCAGATGCCTGAATAAAGACGGCATCTTTGTGGCGCAGAATGGCGTTTGCTTCCTGCAACAGGATGAGGCCGTTAACAGCCATCGTAAACTGAGCCACTACTTTGCCGACGTCAGCTTTTATCAGGCAGCGGTGCCCACCTACTACGGCGGGATCATGACCTTTGCCTGGGCCAGCGATAATCCGGCGCTGCGCCAGCTGGATACCGCGACGCTTGCCACACGTTTTAATGCCGCCGGGCTGAACTGCCGTTACTACAATCCGGCCATCCACGCGGGCAGCTTTGCCCTGCCACAGTATTTACTCAATGCGCTGGCTAACTGAGCGGGCATCTAAGGGGGTGAACAAAATTGCAAAAGCTTAAACTACATGGCTTCAATAATCTGACGAAAAGCCTGAGTTTTTGTATCTACGATATCTGCTACGCGAATACAGAAGCGGAACGCGACGGATACATTGCATACATTGATGAGCAGTATAACGCCAACCGTCTGACGGAGATCCTTAGCGAAACCTGTTCGATTATCGGTGCTAACGTGCTGAATATCGCCCGCCAGGACTACGAACCGCAGGGCGCCAGCGTGACGATCCTGGTGAGCGAAGAGCCGATCGATCCGCGTGATATCGACACCTCCGAGCACCCCGGCCCGCTGCCAAACTCGGTGGTTGCCCATCTGGATAAGAGCCATATCTGCGTTCATACCTATCCTGAAAGTCATCCGGAAGGCGGGCTGTGTACCTTCCGCGCGGATATTGAAGTGTCTACCTGCGGCGTGATCTCACCGCTGAAGGCGCTGAATTATCTGATCCACCAGCTGGAATCCGATATCGTCACCATCGACTATCGCGTGCGCGGTTTTACCCGCGACGTGAACGGGGTGAAGCACTTTATCGACCACGAAATTAATTCGATTCAGAACTTTATGTCCGACGACATGAAAGGGATGTATGACATGATGGATGTGAACGTCTATCAGGAAAATATGTTCCATACCAAGATGTTACTGAAAGATTTCGATCTGCGTCACTATCTGTTTAACACCCGCCCGGACGATCTCAGCCCGCAGGAGCATAAGCGGATCACCGATCTGCTGTGGAAAGAGATGCGTGAGATTTACTACGGTCGCAATATTCCGGCGGTAGGATTAAAAACGCAGTAACGAGCTGGCCCTAGCGGGCCAGACTCAACGAGAAAACCTGCCCGTTCAGGGCATCCTGAGATTCGGCAGTCAGCCGTTCGTCGGTGATAATATCGCTCAGCTGCTGTAGCGGCGCCGCCTGGAACAGCGACCAGGAACCGTATTTGCTGCTGTCCGCCAGCAGCACACGGCGACGGGCGTTGGCCATCAGATCCTGCTTCAATCCGGCTTTCTCTTCCGTTGGCGCGGTAATGCCCTTCTCCAGGCTCCAGGAGTTACAGCTGACAAAGGCGATATCGGGATAGATGCTGCGCAACAGGCGTCGCCCGTGTTCACCGATGCAGGACTGGCTGGAATCATCAATCCGCCCGCCAATAATCGTCACCTCAATCTGCTTAAATTCTGCCAGAAACAGCGCAATATGCAGATCGGCGGTGATCACCCGCAGCGGCAGATGGGTCAGTTGGCGGGCCAGTTCCAGCATCGTGGTACCGGCATCCAGCACCACCGCATCGCCCGATTTCACCAGGCTGGCGGCATGACGGGCAATCGTCTGCTTCTCCGGCAGATGGCGCTGCATCTTCTCCAGCGTGGTCGGCTGATTGGGGATAAAGCGATTCAGAGTCACCCCGCCGTGGCTGCGGCTGATCGCCCCTTCCCTATCGAGTTTAATTAAATCACGACGTATCGTAGCGGGCGACGCCGCAATAGCGGCCACCAGCTGATCGACGGTGACCAGATTATGACTCTTCAGATAGTCCATAATCTGATCGAGGCGGCTTTGTCCCTTCATAAACCCTTATGCAAGCTGCATCGCTAACTGAACAGAGATGGACATGCTGGCAGAGTTCGCTTTGCCTGTCCAGGCAATATCAAACGCCGTTCCGTGGTCGGCGGAGGTGCGGATAAAGGGCAGTCCGGCGGTGATATTAACCCCGTCATAGAAGCCCAGCAGCTTCAGCGGAATGTGCCCCTGATCGTGATACATCGCCACTACGATATCGTACTGTCCCTCCTGGCACTGTAAAAATACCGTATCCGGCGCGCACGGGCCATAAACATCAATTCCCTGCGCTTTCATCGCCTGTACCGCCGGACCGACGATCGTGATTTCCTCATCGCCAAACAGCCCGTTCTCCCCGGCGTGCGGATTAACCCCGGCCACGGCAATACGCGGCTTTTCGAACCCGACGCGTCTGAGGAAGGTATCCGCCATGCCAATCACCGTCTCAATCCGCTCACGCCCCAGAGTGTCGAGGAACTTGCGCAGCGCAATATGGGTGGTGACGTGGATCACCTTAAGCTTATCGGTATACAGCACCATGGCGTAGTTCTTGCTGTTGGTCAGCTTCGCCAGCAGCTCGGTATGGCCCGGATAGAGATGCCCGGCGGCGTGCAGCGCTTCTTTATTCAGCGGCGCGGTGGCGATGGCCTGTACTTCACCGGCCATTGCCAGTTCCGTTGCGCGCTTCACGCAGCGGTAGGCCAGATCGCCCGCCTCGGCCTGCACCACGCCCGGCTTCAGCGCCTCGGGATGGGCTAACGGCTCGTCGATAACGTTAACGATCCCCGGTGCAAAGTGCGCATCGGCAACGCGATCAATCACCCGCAGCTCCGCCTGGGGGGTAATGTTCAGGCTAAGGATGCGGCGCAGCGTACTGGCACAGCCCACGACAACCGCCGGACAACCGGACAGCTCACCTTCGGTCAGCGACTTGATGATAATTTCAGGACCAATCCCCGCCGGGTCGCCCATGGTGATCGCAATTACTTTACTCACTCGATTTCTCCTCAATAAAACGAATAACTTCTACCAGGGTGTTGTCATCGCCAAAGCCACCGGCCCGGGTCATCACCAACAGGGGATCGGCCACATTTAACAAGCGGCCCCACGGCACACAGCCCGCGATCTGCCCCTCAATCTTAAATCCGCTGGCGCCCAGCCCGCGTGCCACGGCTATCGCCACGTCACCGCCGGACAGGTAGAGGCCAGCGGGTTGAATCTCGCCCAGCACCTCGCGGGTCAGCTCCGCCAGCAGAGCGCAAATCTTCTCACCGAGCTGCGCACGGCTTAGCTGATGCCGTTCGCACAGCGCCGCTATCGATTCGCGCTGCCCGCGATCCTGACAGGTGCGGATCACGCAGTGGCGGCCTTCATGCAGCGCCCGGACCACCGTCTGACGCCACGCTTCGCGCTGCGGCCAGGCCGGTTGGGTAAACAGCCCGCCGACATCAATATCCACCAGCGTTACCGCCCGCTGCTGCTGCAACCGGGCAATCTGCCGCTGGCCGATTTCACTCATCGAACCCACGACGGCCAGCACCGGCTGCGGCTGGCGGTCAGAGAGCATGGCACTCAGCGCATCGCTTAACCCGGCGGCCCCCACCAATAGCGGCCGCTGAGAGAGCTGCGCGGCCGCCTGCATAATGCGCCGCAGGTCATCGTCGTTTTCCGCATCAACGACCAGCAGTCGTCGATCGCCGCCGCTCTCCTGCTGAAGCCGGGCCGCTAAATCGGGTCCGCGTACCTGCTCCAGCGACAGCGTGGTGCAGGGCAGGCTGCTTTGCTCTGCCAGCCGCGCGCAGATGCTGGCGCTGGCTACCGGCGTTTTCGGATCGCTGGCAAATTCTGTTTCGGTCAGCGGCAGACCGTGGATGTAACACAGCCCGTCGCGGGTGATGCGCCCCAGCCTCGGTACGGCGGGCACCACCAGCGCCAGGCCAGCGCCGCTGCTTAACAGCGCGGCCTCGGTTTCTGCCCCCAGGTTGCCGCGCAGCGTTGAATCAATCTTTTTAAACAGCCAGCCGTCGCGTACCGCCTGCGGCCAGTTCGCCAGCGCATCACGCACCCGCCCGGCCGCCTGCTCTGCATCCAGCGCCCGGCTGTCGGTGCCAATCACCCATACATCGGCCGCGCCGCTATCCCGCCCGGCGCGGTTGTCAAACAGCACATTGACTCTGGCTCCGGCCCTGGCCAGCCCGCTTCCGACGTCATTTGCGCCGGTAAAGTCATCGGCGATGACCACTACCGGGGTCTGCCATTTACGCTGCGTCATGGTTACTCCTGCGGTGAGTCCGCGGTCCGGTCAGCGTTTTGCTCCGTATACCGCGAAGAACTGGTAATGATTATATTCAATCACATTTGATTAAATGTGAGCAAGTTCAAATTAATCAGAATCAATATGACCTATAAATTAGCCATCACAGGTAAGAAGCCTCTTACAAATGACGAAATACAATCACCCGCTGCACAATGCAGTGTGATGAGGAGAAGAAAGAGTGAACATTAACAGCACCGTAATTGCCGGTTTCCAGACCCTTAACGACATCGGTTATCTACTTAAAGGAAAGCAGCGCGTTCTGCTGGTAACCGATAAAAATATCTCGGCGATCCCGGCGGTACAGACGCTGACAGCCCAGATACGCGATCGGGTATCGGCATTACACACTGTCGCCAGCGTTCCGCCGGAGCCAAGCCAGCATGACGTTGCGGCAATCCTGGACGCGCTGGAAACCCGCGATGTCGATCTGGTGATCGGCGTGGGCGGCGGCAGCGTGCTGGACGTTGCCAAACTGCTGTCGGTGCTGTGCGTTGAGGGAGCGCCGGATCTGGACGCGCTGCTGGCCGGTGAAAAACCGCAGCGCCGTACCACCTCGCTGCTGATCCCGACCACAGCAGGAACCGGCTCTGAAGCCACTCCCAACGCCATTCTCGCTATCCCGGAAAAAGAGACCAAAGTTGGCATTATCTCCCCGGTGATGCTGCCGGATTACGTGGTGCTGGCCCCGGAGCTGACCACCAGTATGCCGGCCCATATCGCCTCTTCTACCGGCATCGATGCGCTGTGCCATCTGATTGAGTGCTTTACCGCGACCGTATCCAACCCGGTAAGCGATAACTATGCGCTGATCGGCCTGAAAAAACTGTTTACCAGCCTGGAAACCACCGTCGCCGAACCGGACAACCTTGCGGCGCGCCTCGATATGCTGTGGGCCTCTTACTACGGCGGCGCGGCCATCGCACATGCCGGGACGCATCTGGTCCATGCCATGTCCTATCCGCTGGGCGGCAAATACCATCTGCCGCACGGCGTGGCCAACGCCATCCTGCTGGCTCCGTGTATGCGCTTCGTACGCCCGGCGGCGGTGAGCAAATTCGCGCAGGCCTACGACCTGCTGCCGGAGGCTAACCCGAATCTGAGCGAGGAGGAGAAGTCCCACGCGCTGGTCGACTACTTCTCTGCTCTGGTGAAGCGCCTGAAGCTGCCCGCCAGCCTGGATGAGCTGGGCATCGGTGCCGATCATCTGCCCTATCTGGTCGAGGCCGCGCTGGACGTACAGCGGCTGATGAAGAATGTCCCTACGGCCGTCAGCGCCGACGACGTGCGTAACGTCTACCTGACGCTGTTTCCGACCCTGAATCACTGATTAATTCCGAGGATACGATGAGTAAAAAAATTACCGGCGTTCTGACCGCCATTGTGACCCCTTTTGATGCCGACGGCGCCTGGGCTGAAGCGGCCATGCGCCGCCAGATCCAGCGCCAGCTGGCGGCGGGTAACGGTATTTTCTGCGGCGGCACCAACGGCGAGTTCTTCGTGCTGAATGAGCAGGAGAAACTGGCCGTCACCGCCACGTGCGTGGATGAAGTGGCCGGACGAGCCAACGTTGTGGCGCACGTCGGTGAAATCTCCACCCGTGAAACCATCCGCCTTGGCAAGCAGGTTGCGGCGCTGGGCGTGGATGCCGTTTCGGTGATTACCCCCTATTTCGTCCCGCTCAAGCAGTCGGAGCTGATTGCGCATTACACCGCGGTGGCCGATGCCCTGACGGTGCCGGTGTTTCTCTACAACATTCCGGCGCGCACCGGCAACACCCTGCAACCGGAGACCGTTCGCCATCTGGCGGCCCACCCGAACATTATCGGCATTAAGGACAGCGCGGGCAGCTACGAAAGCCTGAGCGGTTTCCTCCGCGCCGCCGAAGGTACTGAAAACTTCAACGTGCTGAACGGCCCGGACTCGCTGATCCACCAGGGCTTTGTTGACGGCTGCTCCGCCTGTATCTCTGGTCTTGCGAACGTGGCACCAAACGAAATCAACGCGATCTGGGCGCACTTCAACGCCGGTGATATCGCGGCGTCGCGCAGGGCACAGGAGAACGTGACCGGGCTGCGTACCGATCTCTACGCCGTGGCGTTCTCCCCGGCAGCGGTGAAAAAAGCGGTGGCACTGATGGGCTATGACGTGGGCGAGAGCCGCTACGCGGTGCAGTTCAGTGCGGCCGAAGAGCAGCAGATCCAGCAGATCCTGAAGCAGTATCTTCAGTAAGACTTTAGGCGGCGCTGCGGCGCCGCCAGTACCGACACCGGGGATCCTTTAATGAAAGTTATCTGTACTTCACCGTCGTTTGCCAAATACGACACCCAGCCGATCACTGCCCTGCGCGAACAGGGCTTTGATCTTATTACCCTTCCCGCCGATGCGCCGCTCAGTGAACTGACGCCGCATCTGGCCGGTACGGTTGCCATGATAGTGGCCTTCACCGACGTTAATGCTGAACTGCTGGCACTGGCCCCCGATCTGAAAATTGTCTGTAAACACGGTGTAGGCGTGGACAACATCGATCTTCAGGCGACGCGCGAACGTGGAATTTTCGTCACCAACGTACCGGATGCAAATAAGCATGCGGTAGCAGACTTCGCTTTTGCGATGATGCTGAACAGCGCTCGCCAGCTTAGTCAGGCAGCAAACGGCACCCGCAGTGGCAAATGGCCGCGTATTTTTGCCACCGATATGTATGGCAAAACTTTGGGAATAGTCGGGCTGGGTAATATCGGTAAGCAGGTTGCGCTGCGGGCGCGCGGTTTCAACATGCGCGTTCTGGCTTTCGATTTCTATCCCGATGAGAAATTTGCGGCGGAGCACGACGTGCAGTTTGTCAGCATGGATCGGCTGACCGAAGAGAGCGATTTTATCACTCTGCATACACCACTGACCGCCGAGACCCATAACCTCTTTGACAGCGCACGCCTCGGTCGTATGAAGAAATCCGCATATCTGGTCAACGTCTCGCGCGGTGGGGTTATTAACGAAGCTGACCTGTATCGGGCGCTGGTTGACGGCGTGATTGCCGGTGCCGCGGCAGATGTTTTTGAGCATGAACCGCTGGAGACGCATCCGCTCTTCGACCTGGATAATTTTATTCCTACTTCGCATATTGCCGGCTATACCGACGGCGCGATTAATGCCATTGGTGAACGCTGTGTGCAGCAAATTATCCAGTGCATTAAAGGGCAGCAGCGTCCGGTCAATATCATGAACTCGCTATAAGTAGTCCCTGCGGGCAGCGTACCCGCATCATTCCCCTGCCGCCTTCACTGTCGGCGGCTGATTAACAACCTTTGTACCGGGTTAAAACTATGACTAATGTTGCAAGTAGCACTCGCATTCGCTGGTGGATTGCAGGACTGATGTGGCTGGCAATCGCCATTAACTACATCGACCGTACCGTACTCTCTGCCGCCGCTCCGCATCTGATAGATGAGCTTAGCCTCAATCCGGAGATGATGGGCTTTATCATGGCCGCCTTCTTCTGGTCTTATTCGCTGCTGCAAATCCCGGCAGGCTGGTTCGCCGATCGCTACGGTCAGAAAAAAGGTCTGGGAATTGCAGTTGCCTGGTGGTCAATTGCGACCTCTGCGATGGGCCTGGCAACCGGCTTTAAATCGTTGCTGGCGCTGCGACTGGCGCTTGGGGTAGGGGAAGCCGCGGCCTATCCGAGTAATGCCGGGATCACTGCGCGCTGGTTCCCCGACAAAGAGCGCGCAACCGTTTCCGGACTGTTTGACAGCGCCTCGAAGTTTGGTGGAGCCGTGGCCATGCCGCTCATCGTCTGGATGATTTATATGTTCGACTGGCGGCTAACCTTCCTGATAATCGGTGCCGTTGGCCTGCTGTGGGTCATCGCCTGGTACTTTATCTATGCGGAAAACCCTGAAGATCATAAATCGATAAGCCCGGCTGAAATCAGCCTCATCCGCGATGGACAGAAGCAGAAACACGGTGACAAAAGCGTACTGCCAATGAAGTGGTACAAGCTGCTGCGCTATCGTAACATCTGGGCAATGTGCCTGGGCTTCTTCACCATTAACTACACCTCTTACTTCTTCATTACCTGGCTACCGACTTATCTGGTAAAAGAAAAAGGCATGGATTTCATCAAGATGGGAATGGTCGCTGCGCTGCCGCTCCTGTGTGGAATGGTGATTGAAGTGATTGCTGGTTGGGCTTCAGATCGCATTGTTCATAAGAAGATCCTGTCACTAACCGCCACCCGTAAGCTGTTCTTGACCATCGGCCTGTTGATGGCACTGTGCATCGGTTTTGCTCCGTTCACCGATTCAGTATTTATGACCGTCTTCCTGCTGTGCGTGGCGAAATCCGGCACTACCGTTGCCGCTTCACAGGTATGGGCACTGCCAGGAGATGTAGCACCGAAAAACAGCGTATCGATCGTCGCCGGTTTGCAAAATACTGTTTCTAATATGGGCGGCGCGGTCGGCCCGATTGTCACCGGTGCAATAGTAGCTGCTACAGGCTCCTTCACCTACGCACTGGTGTTCTCCGCCGCGTTAGTAGTACTGGGAATTTTCAACTACCTGTTCCTACTGGGCAAAGTAGAGCCTATTGTGGATCAAGAGAATTTGTCCAGACAGTCGGTTTCCGCCAGTCAGACATAATCCGCTTAGCAAACTGCCTTTTCACACCCCGTATACGGGGTGTGAATACCTAGCGCCCCTGCAAAAACGCCCGATATGCCGCAATCACCGCCAGGAAATCCTCTACGCCGCAGAATGACAGGCTCTCTTCGTCGTAGTAGTTCATTCCCTCTTCCATCTCGTCGCCTTCGAAACTCAGCTGGTTAGCGCGGATCATCACCTCTTCTTCATCCAGCCACAGGGTGTATTCACGCCCCACGCGCTGCCACTGGCGTTCGCTGCCCTTCACTTCTTTAATAGCGGCTTCCACCTCATCCAGCAGCGCCAGATCCTTTTCATCCACCTCATCGTTAAACCAGTGGCCGACGGCTTCGTGCCCCATCGACATACGAACCTTCACCACACCGGTGATATCGCGTAAAAACTCATATTCCATAATCAATTCCCCTCGACCGGCCTGCCGCGCACGCTGATGACTATTCTGCGCGCCTGCCGGGATAATTCTGAGCATCAGCGCGCATTATCGCAGTCCGGTGAGGGAAAAACAGCAATAACAGGCAGCACAGGCTGCCTTTGGTTATCCGGTCACCAGTTTCCCGGCATCGGCGGCACCTCGTCACCGGCCGGGAAAAACGGCAGCACCTCCTCGGCCAGTTCCTGGATAACCTCCGGGACGGGACGGCGGGAAAACTGTATGCCAAGCGCAGCATGATTGACACCCGCCCTCTGCCACGCAGAAAGCAGGTCGATTAATCCGCGACGTCCGGTTTTCAGCACGTAGCCACCGCGCAGCGCGGTGGGTGGAAAATCCGGATCCTCGACCAGGTCGATCCACTCATTGGTCATATGCGGACGAAATCCGCCATCGGGGATCATCTGCCGCCAGCCGCGGATCCTCTCAGCAAGCCGCAGGGGGCCCTGCGGTTCGTGCGTGGCGTCCGGGAAGGTCAGCCAACCGTCCGCCTGCTCCGCGATCCACTGAGGTGACTGGCCGGAAGAGCTGGTGACAATCAGCGGTATCGCACCGCTCACCGGCTGCGGTAGAAATGATGCCGCGTCGATCTCTCCCAGCGGAGAGCGGATGGTCAGCTGACCAGGGTGAAGCAGCTGGCGGAAATAGCTCACCGCCTGGGAAAAACGTTCCCCGCGTTGACTGCGCTGAAGACCCCATGCGGGAAACTCCAGCGGACGATCGCCGGAGGCAATCCCCATCACCAGACGTCCGCCCGAAAGCCGATCGATGCTGGCCGCCGCTTTCGCTAAATCGATCGGATGCCGCAGCGAGAAAATAGCGCTGCCGGTAGCCAGTGAAATTCGCCGGGTGTGCGCGGCAAGAAAGGCCAGATAAACAAAGGGATCGAAAATCTGCCCCGCGTCGCCAAATGCCGGGTCGAAAAGCGGAACATCCCGAACCCAGACGGCAGAAAAACCGTAGTCGTCGATCTTCCTGACCTGCTCGGCCTGCCCCGCCAGCACCTGCATATCCCCCTGATAAAAACGCAGAGGCAGGAATATCCCCAGCGTGAGCTTCTCCGCCATAAACATACGACGATAGCCGGGATGCGTGCTAAAGGCCTCGGAAGAGGCACCGCCGATGAGGTGTTGATGCGCCATAGATCAGGCCTCCGTGGCGGCAGCGGGCCGCTGAATACCGCGTTGTACTGCGGGCCTGGCCGCTACCCGCTCGTGCCAGGCGCTAAGGTGTTGCCAGTCGCTGAAGTCGAAACCAACAATCCGCGCAATATGGCTCCAGCCAAAGTGCGCGATATCGGCTACGGAGTACTCTTCTCCGGCAAAGTAGCGATGCTCGCTCAGGTGCCGGTCCAGGGTATCGAACGCGGCGATATTCAGACGGCGAAAATGGTCGATTACCGCAGGCTGCGCCGTATCTGACGAAATTTCAAAATGTACCCGCTGGCCCATCAGCGGCCCCACGCTGGCCGCATGAAAAATCAGCCACTGAATCGCCGACCAGCGCGATTTTGTATCAGAAGGCAGCAGTTTTCCGCTTCTTTCCGCCAGGTAAAGCAGGATTGCCGCCGACTCAAACAGGGTTACCCCGTTCTGGCTATCGACCAGAACCGGAATACGGCCGTGGGGGTTGAGGCGAAGAAATGACGGCTGCCGATGATCGCCCGCGCCGATCTGGACGTGATGCAGCCGATACGCCAGCCCCAGCTCCTCCAGCGCAATGGTGGCTTTAAAGCCGTTGGGTGAACTGTCCGTATAAAGCGCCAGCGAGGTATCGCCCGCTTCAGATGGTAATCTCATCGTTATCCTCTTTGCATTCAGCTATAGTTTTCCTAAATTCCTGATACGATCCTTCGCAATCAATAATGCGTTTAACTGCGCACGGTTAAAAACGATCCTTTCTGACCCATTGATTAAGGAAAACTAAACCCTATGGCATCGGTACTCCCTCTTATGGCGCTGCGCGCTTTCGTCGAGGTCGGACAGCGTGGCAGCATTAAAGCCGCGGCGGAGGCGCTGCACGTTACCTCCGGCGCTGTCAGTCAGCAGATACGACAGTTGGAGGAGCGCGTAGGCATAACGCTGTTTCTGCGTGAGCGGCAGGGACTCCGCCTGACCCCGGCGGGAGCGGAGGTCTATCCCACCCTGCTGTCGGCGTTTCATCAGATTGAACAAAGCATGCAGCGGCTGGATGCCGCCAGGACGCGGCAGACGCTGACCGTCAGCACTCTCGCCTCCTTTGCCGCCTCCTGGCTGATACCTCGCCTGGGACGTTTCAGCGAACGCTATCCGCAGATTGAAGTCCGCGTGGAAGCCAGCCCGCAGCGGGTTGATATGCGGCAGCCGGGAGTCGATATCGCTATCCGCCACGGGCTGGGTGCCTGGCCGGGCGTAGACGCCGTGCATCTGATGGCCCCGGTGCTGGTGCCGGTTGCCTGTCCCGGTTTGATGGCTACCGATGCGCCGCTGACCACGCCCGCCGACTGCCTGGCGTGGCCGCTGCTGCATGACAGCGAGCGGGCAGACTGGTCGCTGTGGCTGGCGGCACACGGGGTCAGCGGCGATGCCAGGTCGGAGCGCGGCACCGCGTTTGATGATGACTTTTTGCTGATCCGGGCGGCGGAAGCCGGCCAGGGGCTGGCTCTGGTGCCGCAGGAATACGCGCGGGAGGAGATTGCGGCGGGCAGGCTGGTGCAGGTGCTGGATAAACCCTGGCCCGCGCGGTTTGCCTACTACCTGGTGACCCGTCCGGCCGATGCCGGGCGGCATGAAATCCGGGTCTTTAGCGACTGGATCCGGCAGGAGGCCCGCCTCAGCAGCGGCGGTGCGCTCTGATCGGGCATTAAAAAGTGAGTTTTCATTGCGGGAATAGAGGGCGGCGGATGCATTCACCGATAGCCGCTCTCCGCGCCTGCCGGGAGGATACTGAGCGTCAGCGCGCCCGCCCTGCCGCCGCCAGAAGGATGCCGAATGTCACCAGCAGCCCACCGAACGCGCGATCGATCCAGTGGCGTGCGGCCAGCAGACGTTCGCGCACGGCCCCCGCTGAAAAGCACAGGGCGACAATGCTGAACCAAACGACGTGCGCCAGCGAGATAAACGCGCCGTAGGCAATCTGCACCGCCACGGGAGTATCGGGACCGACTACCTGCATAAACAGGCTGACGATAAACAGAGTGGTCTTGGGGTTCAGGACATTGGTCATCAGGCCGGTACGCAGCGCTGCTCCGTCCGTCGGCAGCGAGATGGGGTCACCATCACGCGGATCGACGGGCGCTGTGCGTAGCATTTTGATGCCGAGAAACACCAGATAGAGGGCGCCCATCAGCTTAATGGCGTTAAATAGCCAGATCGACTGCTGGATAAGCCAGCCGACTCCCACCAGCGTATAGGTGACGTGTACCAGCACGCCGAGGCCGATGCCTGCGGCGGTCAGTATGCCCGCCCGACGCGACAGCATCAGACTGTTGCGGGTGACCATCGCAAAATCCGGCCCCGGACTGATAACCGCCAGCACGGTAATGGTGATTACAGCTATCCACTCTGTCATGGTATATCCTGTCGAAATAATGGGTGTTTCAGGATACTAACGCAGCACCAATCGGGTGAATAACGATGATTTCTGACAAAAACTGTGAGCCTGACTCACAGATAACAGCGGTGCGACTCCCCTCACTGCTTGCGCTGCGCTGCTTTGAAACGGCGGCCCGACTGGAGAATTTCAGCCGGGCCGCCGCCGAACTGCATCTGACGCACGGCGCGGTCAGCCGGGCGGTGCGTCTACTTGAAGACGATCTCGGCGTGGCGCTGTTCGAACGCCGCAGCCGCCGCGTGTTCCTGACCGATGCCGGCCACACGTTGGCTCGCGCCGTGGCCGACGGGATGGATTTAATCCGTCAGGCGGTCGGTGAACTTCGTTCCAGCGCCAGCCGCAGACGGAGCCAGGTCGTTTCGTGTGAACCGACGCTGCTGATGCGTTGGCTGATCCCCCGCTGGTCAGATTTTCAGGCGCGGCATCCCGATACCGATATACATCTGGTGGCGGGGGGTGGCGCGTTTTCCTTTGCCAGCGGCATCGATCTGGCCATCCGCCGCGACGACTATCCCTGGCCGGAAAGCTATCACGCCGTGCCGCTGTTTGCCGAAAGGATTGGCCCGGTTTGCCGTTCCGACAGGGTGACGAGCTGGTTCTCCGGGGATGCGAACACCCTGTCGCTGAACGCCGATGCCCCGCGCCTGCATACGCGGACGCGCCCCGGAGCCTGGTCTGAATGGGCATCGGCCGTCGGCAGTACTGCACCCGGCGCGCCGGGACAGACCTTCGATCACTTTTACTTTAGCCTACAGGCGGCCGTGGCGGGTCTGGGCGTGGCGATGGGGCCGTGGCATCTGGTGCGCGACGATCTGGACAGCGGCGTACTGAGCGCTCCGCTGGGATTTGTTGAGGATGGTTCACGATACTGCCTGCTGTCACCAAAGCCGCCGGAAGCCGGTAGCGCACAGGCGGATTTGCTGGCGTGGCTGCAATCGCTGGCCTGAAAAAAGGATAGGTAGCGCGTCAGCTCCCGGCGCGTTAGCCATAAAAAAAGAGCCGACGAGCGGCTCTTTTTAGCGGGATGCGGCAACGAACGGTTGTCCGTTGCGGCATCCGTCAGCGGGGGTTTCCTCAGACCGCGGTCTGGAAAATCACGCCGTCAGCTTTTTCAGTGTACTGGCTCAGCTGGTCGAAGTTCAGATAGCGGTAGGTATCCGCCGCCGTCTTATCGACCTGGCCCATAAACTGCAAATACTCTTCTGGCGTAGGCAGTTTGCCCAGCAGAGAAGCAACGGCTGCCAGCTCAGCGGAGGCCAGGAACACGTTAGCCCCGTTACCCAGACGGTTCGGGAAGTTACGCGTTGAGGTCGATACCACCGTTGCGCCGTCTTTCACCCGCGCCTGGTTACCCATGCACAGTGAACAGCCCGGGATCTCGATACGCGCACCGCTCTTACCAAAGACGCTGTAGTAGCCCTCTTCGGTCAGCTGCGCGGCATCCATCTTGGTTGGCGGTGCCACCCACAGACGGGTTGGCAGCTGGCCTTTGTGCGCATCCAGCAGTTTACCAGCGGCGCGGAAGTGACCGATGTTGGTCATGCACGAACCGATAAACACTTCGTCAATCTTCTCACCCTGCACGTCGGACAGCAGGCGTGCATCGTCCGGATCGTTCGGCGCACAGAGGATTGGCTCTTTGATATCCGCCAGATCGATGTCGATCACCGCCGCGTACTCCGCGTCGGCGTCGGCTTCCAGCAGCTGCGGGTCGGCCAGCCATTTTTCCATGCCTTCGACGCGGCGCTCCAGCGTACGGCGATCGCCGTAGCCTTCCGAGATCATCCACTTCAGCAGCACGATGTTAGAGTTCAGATACTCGATAATCGGATCTTTATTCAGCTTGATGGAACAACCCGCAGCAGAACGTTCTGCGGACGCATCTGAAAGTTCAAACGCCTGTTCAACCTTCAGATCCGGCAGACCTTCAATTTCAAGAATACGGCCAGAGAAGATGTTCTTCTTGCCTTTTTTCTCAACGGTCAGCAGGCCGGCTTTGATCGCATACAGCGGGATGGCGTGAACCAGGTCGCGCAGGGTAATACCCGGCTGCATTTTGCCTTTGAAGCGCACCAGCACTGATTCAGGCATGTCCAGCGGCATAACGCCCGTCGCAGCGGCGAACGCCACCAGACCGGAACCCGCCGGGAAGGAGATACCAATCGGGAAACGGGTATGGGAGTCACCGCCTGTACCGACGGTATCCGGCAGCAGCATACGGTTCAGCCAGCTGTGAATAATACCGTCGCCCGGGCGCAGCGACACGCCGCCGCGGTTCATGATGAAGTCAGGCAGGGTATGGTGAGTCGTTACGTCAACCGGCTTAGGATAGGCCGCGGTATGACAGAATGACTGCATCACCAGGTCGGCAGAGAAGCCCAGACAGGCCAGATCTTTCAGCTCATCGCGGGTCATCGGGCCGGTGGTATCCTGAGAACCAACCGAGGTCATTTTCGGTTCGCAGTAGGCACCCGGACGGATACCTTTCACGCCACAGGCGCGGCCAACCATTTTTTGCGCCAGCGAGAAGCCACGGCTGCTTTCCGCAACGTCCTTCGCCTGAACGAAGACATCGCTGTGCGGCAGGCCAAGGGATTCACGGGCTTTGGTGGTCAGTCCACGGCCGATAATCAGCGGGATACGGCCACCGGCGCGCACTTCATCCAACAGCACGTCGGTTTTCAGTTCAAAGCTGGAGAGCAGTTCGCCGGTTTCGTGATTACGCACTTCGCCCGCGTAAGGCAGGATGTCGATGACATCGCCCATATTCAGCTTATCAACGTCCAGCTCAATCGGCAGTGCGCCGGCATCTTCCATGGTGTTGAAGAAGATCGGAGCGATTTTACCGCCGAGGCACACGCCGCCGCCCTTCTTGTTAGGCACGTAGGGAATGTCGTCGCCCATGAACCACAGCACGGAGTTCGTTGCGGATTTACGGGATGACCCCGTACCCACCACGTCACCGACGTAGGTCAGCGGGAAGCCTTTTTTCTGGAGTTCTTCGATCTGTTTGATCGGTCCGATGTTACCGGCATCGTCGGGTACAATGCCGTCACGTTCGTTTTTCAGCATCGCCAGCGCGTGCAGTGGAATATCCGGACGAGACCATGCATCCGGCGCCGGAGAGAGGTCGTCGGTATTGGTTTCGCCGGTCACTTTGAACACGGTTGCGGTGATTTTTTCGGCAAGCTTAGGACGCTTCAGGAACCACTCTGCGTCAGCCCACGACTGAATAATTTTTTTCGCGTGTGGGTTGCCCGCTTTGGCTTTCTCTTCGACATCATAGAAGTTGTCGAACATCAGCAGCGTGTGTGACAGCGCTTCTGCGGCAATCGGTGCCAGCTTTTCATCATCCAGCGCATCGATCAGCGCATGGATGTTGTAGCCGCCCTGCATGGTGCCGAGCAGTTCAATCGCTTTTTCAGGGGTAATCAGAGGAGAGGTAGCTTCGCCTTTAGCGACAGCGGCCAGGAAACCGGCTTTAACATACGCCGCTTCATCTACGCCCGGCGGGACTCGATTGATTAACAGGTCTAACAGGAATTCTTCTTCACCCGCTGGAGGGGCTTTTAGCAGTTCAACCAGCGCGGCCATTTGGGAAGCATCTAACGGTTTAGGAACGATCCCCTGGGCAGCACGCTCGGCAACGTGCTTACGGTATTCTTCTAGCACGACGTTCTCCTCGCTCTCATTGTATTTAGCATCCCGGGTTACCCGCGTCACCGCTAAGAGTGATTACTTTCCGTGTGTAGGGTAGGGAACCCGGTTCCGCGTGGGCCAGCATAGCAGGATTTCGTCTGGATGTTAATCCGTTTACAAATGAGTAACATTATACATTTGACGCTTCAACTCTATGAATTCGCTGTTATATAGCATTCCACACTACCTGAAAGGTTAATGCTTAACTTTTATCCTGCCATGTCGGGGTTAAAACGGGGTATCGTCCAGACATTAATCTTTATCTCTTTTCCACCGCAGCAAGTAATAGTTCTACTTACTACGCGGGTTGATAACCTCAGCTTTGGGATGATTGCCGGGTCTTAAGGGGGGCGGGATGCCGGGATGGGATTCGGTGCCCGCATGGGTTGGTGGGTGCGAGAGGTAAGGCCCGGTGCCCGCATGGGTTGGTGGGTGCGCGAGGTAAGGCCCGTGCCCGCATGGGTTGGTGGGGCATTCGGTTGGGCCGGTCCTCGCGCCGCTTCGCGGTCCCTTCACTTCTCTCAGAAGCCGGTCGGACCGGCCCAGACGGTCCATCCCTGGCCCGGCTGCGCCTTTCGTCCACGTCCCTGTGGCCGAATCCTGGCTTCTTCGCTGCGTTCAGCGCTGCGGATGGCCCAACCGAATGCCCCACCGACCCATTGCCCTACCCTCCCGCACATCTGCCGCGTTTGCCCGGTATCAGCTTTCTAATTTAGTCCGTGTATAGCTCTCCAGGTCGCACGCTCTCTGGCTCTCTGGCTCTCTGGCTCTCTGGCTCTCTGGCTCTCTGGCTCTCTGGCTCTCTGGCTCTCTGGCTCTCTGGCTCTCTGGCTCTCTGGCTCTCTGGCTCTCTGGCTCTCTGGCTCTCTGGCTCTTCAGCGTAACGGTTTATCGAGGCACCAGTGCAATCATTTTTGAGTTCGTAGAGCGGCGTCAGACTTTTTCACTCCGGCTCTGTTTTATTAGCAGCGACTTCATTGTGACAGGCGGCAGCCTCCGCGAACGCCGGGCATTCCACAGCGCCGAGGCGCAGGCGGCTGGCCCGGAGAGGGCGGCAGGGATGCTGCCCTCAGGTCTGGCGTGGGCAGGATGCCCGCTCCGGACCGGTCCGAAAGGTCAGCGGCCGTAGCCGAGGGGACCGCAAAGCGGCGCGAGGACCGCCCGGCGTTCGCGGAGGCTGCCGCCGGTCATCCAATACCACAGCATCTTTGATCCCGTTCCCTAGCCACAATTTTTTATGCTCTGCCTATACAATTTTACTAATTTTCGCTCAATCCCCTGAGCGGTAGGATGCATAAAGATTTAACAATTTTTAAACATCTATTCATCATCGAACGTATCAGGGGGTAAGGCAATGTGGACGCGAGAGAAGTGGAAGGAGTACGCAAACCAGCAGCACTTTATTCAGCAGGCCATTGTCGATGGCAAACGGCTGGAGTCGGGCAACAAACAGAGGTTCTCGGTGATCAACCCGGCGACACAGCAGCTGCTGACCGACGTTGATATCTGTGAAGAGACGGCCGTTAATCGGGCGGTGACCGTGGCCCGTCGCTGCTTTGAACGCGGCGACTGGTCAAAGCAGTCCCCCACCTCACGCAAGCAGGTTCTGCTGCGGCTGGCTGAGCTGATCCTGCAACACACCGACGAGCTGGCGCTGCTGGATTCTCTGAGCATGGGGAAAACCATTACCGATGCCCGGGAGATTGACGTGCCAGGCGCGGCGGGGGTGTTCAGATGGTATGCCGAGAGCCTGGATAAGCTGTACGGCCAGGTTGCCCCCACCGCGCAGAATGCCGTGGCGACGATCACCCGCTCCCCGCTCGGTGTTATTGCCGCCGTGGTGCCGTGGAACTATCCGCTGGATATGGCGGCCTGGAAAGTCGCCCCCGCGCTGGCGGCGGGCAACAGCGTGATACTGAAACCGGCAGAGCAGTCCCCTTTCTCCGCGCTGCGTCTGGCTGAGCTGGCGCTGGAAGCGGGCCTGCCCGCGGGCGTACTGAATGTGGTCACCGGCACGGGCGACGTCACCGGAAAAGCGCTGGGTCTGCACGAAGATATTGATGCCGTGGTGTTTACCGGCTCTACCCAGGTCGGCAAGTACTATATGCAGTACGCCGCCCAGTCGAACCTCAAGCAGGTCTGGCTGGAGTGCGGCGGAAAAAGCCCGAACCTGATCTTTGCCGACTGTCACAACCTGGACTGGGCAGCGGAAAAAGCCGCCAGCGCTATTTTCTTCAACCAGGGCGAAGTCTGCTCGGCCAACTCCCGCCTGCTGGTGGAAAGAAGCATCCACGATGAATTCGTTGAACGTCTGCTGAAGATGGCTCCGCAGTGGCAGCCCGGCGATCCGCTCGATCCCACCAGCCGGGCCGGAGCGATGGTCAGCAGCCGACACACCGATAAGGTAATGAACTATATCCAGCGCGCCCGCGAACAGGGTGCTGAACTGCGCTGCGGCGGCGAACGGCTGACCTTCAATAACGCCAGCAACTTCGTGCAGCCCACCATCTTTACCGGCGTCACGGCTGATATGCAGCTGGCGCGGGAAGAGGTGTTCGGCCCGGTGCTGGCGGTCATGCCGTTTGACAGCGAAGAGCAGGCGATAGCGCTGGCTAACGACAGCATTTACGGGCTGGCCGCTTCCGTGTGGAGTGACGATCTGAGCCGCGCACACCGGGTGGCCCAGCGGCTGAACGTCGGCACGGTCTCCGTCAACACCATCGACGCCCTGGATGTCAGCATTCCCTTCGGCGGCGGTAAGCAGTCAGGCTTTGGCCGCGACCTCTCCCTGCACGCTTTCGATAAGTTTACCCAGCTAAAAACAACCTGGATCCAGCTGTGCCAGTGACCGCCCATCTTCTGAACAGAGGAAAGACACATGTCGCAAAATGCAGATGTATCAGTAAAACACACCGCCTCATCATCGCCGGGGAAACCGGCCAATAAGCTGGGTTTTCTCTCTCTGTTATCCGTTTCTGTCGGACTGGTGGTGTCACAGGGAGTGATGGTGATGATGCTGCACGCGGCGGGGATCGCGGGGTTGAGTTTGATCCTGCCGCTGACACTTGCCTGGCTGCTGGCCCTCAGCTACGCCTGCTCGTTTTCAGAGCTGTCGCTGATGATCCCGAGATCCGGCAGCCTGTGCAGCTACACCGAAGTCGCACTCGGCCACTTTCCCGCCATCATCGCCACGTTTTCCGGCTATATCGTGGTGGCGATGTTCGCACTCTCCGCCGAGCTGCTGCTGCTTGACCTGATCATAGACAAAATTTTTCCCGGCAGCGCCCTGCCGCCGCTGAGCGTTGCCGCCGGGGTGCTGCTGCTGTTCACCCTGTTTAACCTGATGAATATTGATATTTTTGCCAGGCTGCAAACGGCGCTGGCGGTCATCATGATGATCGTGCTGCTGGTGCTGGGCATCTGTGCCATCACCAGCCCGCAGGCGGAATCGATACACAGTCTGATTGAGCAGGGAAGCCTTGCGCCTGAAGGCTGGGGCTGGGGAGCCGTTGCACTGGTCGCGACCACGGTCTGGGGATTTGTCGGCGCGGAGTTTGTCTGCCCGCTGATTGAAGAAACTAAAGTGCCGCAGCGGGATATTCCCCGCGCCATGATGATTGGTCTGACGCTGATATTTGTCACGATTATTCTTTATGCGCTGGGCGCCCTGCTGGTCCTCCCGCGGTCCGTGCTGATCGGGGACGATCTGCCGCACTACCTGTTTGCGACCAAAGTGTTTGGTGAAGGCGGCAAGCTGCTGCTGCTGGCCGCCGCCATCACCGCCACCTGTAGCACGCTGAACTCGTCGCTGGCCACTATCCCACGCATGCTGAGCGGCATGTCGCAGAACGGCCAGGCGTTCCCCATCTTTAATCGCCACAGCCGTAACGGGGTGCCGTGGGTAGCCGTACTGTTCGTGGCCGCAATTACCGGTCTGCCGCTGCTGCTGATGAACGCCGACTCAATCAGCCTGCTGCTGCTGGCGGCCGCAATCTGCTGGCTGCTGGCCTATATCATCACCCATATCAACGTCATCGTACTGCGTCGTCGTTATCCGAACCTGGCACGCCCGTTCCGCACGCCGTTCTATCCGCTGCCGCAGGTGCTGGGGATCGTTGGCATGCTTTACGGCATCTGGCACGCCTCACCCACCTCCGATATGGCCGGTGAAGTCTTCGCCGTAGCCGGCGGCGTGCTGGCGGTTGTCGCGATTATCGGCGCGCTGTGGGTGAAGCTGGTGATGCGTAAACCGCTGTTTGCGCCGGAGCCTATCGAGAAAGCGCTGAATCCACCGCACAGACACTGAACCAGGCAGGGAAAACCCTGCTGTACCTTACCTATACTGGAGACGTATCCATGAACAATCATAATGAAAAAAAACACAGTACCCGCACCTGGCAAGCAAAAGACGCGGCGCATAATATTCACGCCTTCGTTGATCAGAAGAAGCTGAATGCGGAAGGGCCCCGCGTGATTACCCGAGCGAAAGGGGTGTACATCTGGGATAACGACGATAATAAGTACCTTGATGGCATGTCCGGGCTGTGGTGTACCGCGCTGGGCTATGGTCGTCAGGATCTGGTTGAGGCCGCAACCCGCCAGATGGAGCAGCTGCCCTACTACAACATGTTTTTCCATACCACCCATCCGTCGGTCGTCGAGCTGTCGGAGCTGCTGTTCAGCCTGCTGCCGGACCGCTACAGCCATGTTATCTACACCAACTCCGGTTCAGAATCGAATGAAGTGCTGATCCGTACCGCCCGCCGCTACTGGCAGGTGGTCGGCAAGCCGGAAAAACGGGTGATGATTGGTCGCTGGAACGGCTACCACGGTTCAACGCTGGCCAGTACCGCGATGGGCGGCATGAAGTTTATGCACGCGATGGGCGGGATGCTGCCGGACATTGCGCATATCGATGAACCCTACTGGTTCGCCCACGGCGGGGATCTGACGCCGGAAGAGTTTGGTCTGAAGTGCGCCCGCCAGCTGGAAGAGAAGATCCTGGAGCTGGGCCCGGAAAACGTCGCCGGGTTTATTGCCGAGCCGTTCCAGGGCGCCGGCGGCATGATCTTCCCACCGGAAAGCTACTGGCCGGAGATCCAGCGTATCTGCCGCCAGTACGATGTACTGCTGTGCGCCGATGAGGTGATCGGTGGATTTGGTCGTACCGGCGAGTGGTTCGCCCACCAGCACTTCGGCTTTGAGCCGGATACCATCACTATCGCAAAAGGGCTGACCTCCGGCTATGTTCCGATGGGTGGACTGATCCTGTCACGCCGTATGGCCGAGGCGCTGGTTGAACACGGCGGCGTGTTTGCCCACGGTCTGACCTACGCCGGTCATCCGGTCGCGGCGGCGGTAGCCATTGCCAACATTAAGGCGCTGCGCGATGAAAAGATCGTTGAGCGCGTTAAACAGGATACCGGCCCTTATCTGCAACAGCGTCTGCGTAAGGTGTTTGGCGATCATCCGCTGGTCGGCGAAATTCAGGGGACCGGGCTGGTGGCGGCGCTCCAGTTTACCGCCAACAAAGCCACCCGTCAGCGCCTGGATAAAGAAGACGAGGTCACCTGGCGCTGCCGCAGCTACGGCTTTGAAGAGGGGGTGATCATTCGTTCAACGCTGGGCAGGATGATTATGGCACCGCCGCTGGTAGCCACCCACGCCGAGCTGGATGAGCTGGTGGAAAAAACCCGCCGCGCCATCGATCGCACGGCGAAGGAGCTGAATATTCGTTAACCGCACTACGGCAGGCCGCCGGTGGCCTGCCGCATCCCGTGGGAAATCCAGTCTGAAGCCCCGATAACCCCAGGCCGATGATTCGGACAGCGTGATACACTCTCAGGCTGACCCCATACAGGGAATCCCCTATGACCGCAGATGAACCCATCACCCGGCTGGTTCTGGCCGACCGTTCCGCCCCCCACGTCCTCTGCCTGACGCTGAACCGTCCGGCGCAGCGCAATGCCTACAACGCCAGAACGATCGCCGAACTGGAGCAGTGGCTGGACTACAGCGAAGGCTGTCAGGCGATCCGTACGGTGATCCTGACCGGCTGCGGCAGTACGTTTTGCAGCGGGGCCGATCTCCAGGAAGTCTTTGACGACGGCGGCAGAAAGCTGCGCAACCGTCACGGCGGCTACAACCCGTTACAGCATCAGCCACGAAGAAAAATCTGGATTGCCGCGCTGAATGGCCACGCCATCGGCGGTGGGCTGGAGATGGCGCTGGCGTGTGACTTTATCGTCGCCAGCGAGCAGGCAAAAATCGCCCTGCCGGAGGTGACGCACGGCCTGCTGCCGCTGGGTGGGGCAATCGGCCATCTGGCCACGCGCCTGCCGCTGAATCTGGCCCGTGAACTGCTGTTGACCGGCGATGCTATCGACGCATCGCGGGCGCTGGGGCTGGGGCTGTTTAACCAGATCGCCGCCCCGGACGCGTTGAAAGATGTCGCGCTGGCGCTGGCGGCCCGCATCAATCGCAACGCTCCGCTGGCGGTTCAGGCGTGCAACGCGTTGCTTCAGCGCCACGCTGCCGCAGAGACAGACGGCAGCGAAGCGCTGCGGCAGCTACAGCAGAGTGACGACTATCAGGAGAGCCTGCGGGCCTTTAGCGAAGACCGCCCGCCGCAGTGGAGCGGCAGATAATCTGTTACAGCGACTGCGCCCGGAACAGGGCGCTCAGCCCCAGCCCACCGGCAATGCCCAGCATCGCCAGGCCAAAACCATCCCCGCGCTCTGCGCTAACCAGCTGGCTAAACAGCCGCGTAACCATGATGGCCCCGGAGGCACCGTAGGGATGCCCCAGCGCAATCGCGCCCCCCTGAAGATTAACCCGCTGCTCATCGATACCTAACGCGTCCAGCGAGCCGAGTACCTGCGCGGCAAACGCTTCGTTAAATTCGATCGTCTCAATCCTGTCCAGGCTCAGCTGCGGCTGCCGCGCCAGCAGTTTCTGCGTCGCGGGGACGGGCCCCAGCCCAAGGTAGTTGGGATCGACGCCGGCGCTACAGGCATCAACGAAACCCAGCCCGCGCGTAAAACCGCATGTCCGCGCCAGGCGACGGCTCATCACCAGCACCAGCGAAGCCCCATCGTTCAGCGGACAGCAGTTGCCCGCCGTCACGCTGCCGTCTGCGCTGAAAACCGGCGGCAGCGCGGCAAGGCGAGACAGGGAGGTATCCGGGCGCGGGCACTCATCTTCCGTTATCTCCTGCCCCGCCACGCACAGGGGCACGATTTCCGTCTGAAACACGCCCTGCTGCCGTGCCGCTATCGCCCGCTGATGGCTACGCAGGGCAAAGCGATCCTGGCGTTCGCGGCTGATACCGCAGCGGCGGGCAACGTTTTCCGCCGCCTGCCCCATTTCCGGATCGCCTGTTTCGTCGGGGGAAAAGCGCGCCCGGCTGTAAAAACGCGGCATCTGCTGCGGTGAACGCGGCCTTTCGACCCGCCAGGGCGCGGTGCTGACGCTCTCCACGCCGCCGGCCAGGTAGCACTCTCCGGCGCTGGCCTGCACCAGGCGACAGGCGTTAATCACCGCCTCCAGCCCCGAACCGCACTGACGATCGACCGTTACCGCCGGTACGCTTACCGGCAGACCGGCGGTGAGCGCCGCCAGCCGGGCGATGTTGCCGCCGCCGCCGGTCGCATTGCCGATAATCACTTCATCGATCTCGCTAAACCCCTCCGGCAGCGCGGACAGCAGTCTGCTAAACAGCGGGCTGAGCAGCGCCTCCATCGGCAGCGATGCCAGCCTGCCCCAGGCCTTGCCGACCGGCGTACGCACCGCAGCCACAATCACCGGCTGTCGGTCATCTTCCGGCTGATAATTCAGTAAGATCGGTTGCGGAGTCATTATTTACGATCCTTTTTTCCAGCGCGGCCCGTTTAATTTTGCCACCCGGCGTCAGCGGCCAGCGGCGGATACGGTAATAATGGCGCGGCAGTTTATACTTCGGCAGTTTTTCACGGCACAGCTGCGGCAGAGAGGCCACAACATCGTCTTCCGCTTCAATTATCGCCACAATTTTCTTACCCAGATACTCATCGTCAATGGCAATAACCACCGCTTCGACGGTGCCGGTAAGGGATTTAATCACCGACTCAATTTCCGAAAGATAGATATTATTGCCACCGCTGACGATCATATTTCCGCGCCGACCGATAATATGTAAATTATCGCGCTCGTCCAGATAGCCAATATCAGAAACGGTGGCTCCCCACGGATATTTTTTAAATGCGCTGCCGTCGTCGCCCCATAAATAGCGGTCAGCGATCTGTTCACTATCAATAAAGATCCAGCCGGGTTGACCGACAGCAACCGGATCGCCGTTATCATCGCGGATGCTGAGCGTTGTACCGGGAAAAGCCCGGCCGACGCTGGCAAGCGACTCACCGATATCTTTATCATCCAGCGTTGAGACCGCGATAAAACCCAGCTCCGATGCGCCGTAGTACTCCTGTATTTGCGCCGCCGGGAACAGCTGTCTGGCCTGGCGATAATGATTAAGCTCCAGCTTCGCTCCGGCGCTGAGCAGGCTGCGCAGGCCGGGATACTGATTGCTTTCGCCGGCGGCACGGAAAAAACCGGCGATCATGGTCGGCACAACGACCAGACGCTGGATCTGCCGTTCAATTGTCAGTGCCAGCGCTGCGGCGGGCTGCCAGCGGCCAGGGCTGTAGAAACAGCCTCCGGCATAGAGCGTCTCGTTCAGGCAGTACAGGCCGATGCCGTGGGACAGCGGACCGGGGTATAGCGTGGAGGGCGCATCCTCCAACTGAAAGATCGCCTCTCCGTTTTCAAAACTGCTGCGCCAGGATCGGCGTGATCGGATAAACGCCTTCGGCAGACTGGTGGTGCCGGAGGTAAAGTTAATCAGAAACGGCGTATCGTCGTGCATCCCGTCACAAAAGGCCTCGTCGTCGACAGGTGCGACGGCATCACTCTCCAGCCAGCGGTCTACCGCCAGCCAGCGGATCGCCAGCGCATCGGCCAGCGCAATCAGCGCCCGGTCCTGCTGATTCAGCAGCAGCAGCCCCGGCTCAAGCCGGGTCAGCACGTCGCGCAGCTGTTCGGCGGGCCACTGAGGATCGACAATCGCTGCGGTAAACGGCTGGGCGGTTGCTGCCAGCCAGACGACCGGAAAAGCGATGACGTTACCGGTGGCAATCGCCACGGTACGGTTTGCTAACGCCTGTCGGTTAATATGCTGATACAGCGCCTGCGAGTGCTGCCACAGCGCCAGCCAGCTTAGCGTCTGGCCATCAATAGACACCGCACTACTCTGCGGATGACGCTGCGCGTGCCGTTTAACCCGGTCGTGGACCGGCATCAGTTTGCGGCCAGCGGGAAATAACGGGTCAGCGCCGCGCGGGTTTCATCGGGGATCGGACAGGGTTGATTATTGGCAGGATTAACGCAGACCCAGATGAGTTTTCCTTCGGCGGAAAGCGTCTCTTTTCCCTGTAGCATCAGCCGAATTGAAAAGATCAGACTGCTGTTGCCGAGCTTTTCAATGAATACCTGCGGTTCAACCACGTCATCAACCGATAACGGTACATGAAAAGTGGCCTCGCATTTTTTTACGTGATAGGCAACGCCCGCGGTATGGGGTCGAAATAAGGGCAAAATGTCTGCACGGCGAAAGGCATTAACGACCGCATCTTCGCAGTAGTCCAGGTAAACTGAATTATGCACATGGCCGTTTAAATCAATATCGCGCATTGATACACGAAATGTTTCGCTATTATACTGCTGCATAAAAATTATCAACCTGTAAACCAAACGCACTAAAGAAAATATACCATGAAAGAGAGTTTATTCACCAGAGCGATGGTTCGCGAGTTCGGTAATATCCGGGATGTTCTGCGGCTTGAAACGGGTGAACTGACGGAACTGGCCTCCGGGCAGGTACGAATTAAGATGGCGTGGGCCACGATTAACCCCTCTGATATTATTACTATTTCCGGTGCCTACCGTTCCCGAATTGCGCTGCCGTTCGTGCCGGGGTTTGAAGGGATGGGATACGTTCATCAGAGTCACAGTCCGTCGCTGGCGGTCGGTCAGCGCGTGCTGCCGGTTGGCAGTATGGGGGCATGGCAGGCCAGCAAGGACAGCGAGGCTCAGTGGTGCTTTACCCTCCCCGATGATGTGACCGACAGGCAGGCGGCGACCAGCTATGTTAACCCGATGACCGCGCTGCTGATGCTGACCGAAGAGCTGCACTTTACGCCCGGTATGCGCATTATTATTAACGCGGCGAATTCGGCGATAGGCAGAATGCTCATCCGCATTGCGAACCATCTCGGCATCCGGCCAATTGCTATTGTGCGCAAGGCGGAGAATCTGCCGCTGTTTGATGATTATCCCCTGGAACAGCGGCTGGACAGCAGCAGCGCGGATTATCCACGGGCGCTGGCGGCGCTTCAGAAGAGCGGCGGCGTGGAGGCTATTCTGGACTGTATCGGCGGCGAGGAGTCGCTGGTTCTGGCGCAGGCGCTGAGGCCGGGCGGTCAGTTTATTCACTACGGTTTGCTTTCCGGTCGGCCGATCCCTCCTGCGTTCTGGCGCAGCAGGCCGGATATTCGTTTCTCCAATTTCCATCTGCGGCAGTGGGTTCACGGTCATGAGAAAGTGCGGGTGCAGCGGCGTATTGATGAGGTTATGGTGCTGATCCACGATGGCGTGATTGCTACCGAGACGGTGGCGGAGTTTGCGCTTGAGGATATTCATCTGGGGGTGGAGGCGGTGTTGTCCGGGGAGTTGAAGGGGAAGATTTTACTGCGGTTGTAGGGGTAGTGTCGCTGATAGCCCGGCTTCCGGCTTATCGGTGAGGGGCGGGAAGTGTCGCTGATAGCCCGGCTTTCGGCTTATCGGTGAGGGGCGGGAAGTGTCGCTGATAGCCCGGCTTTCGGCTTATCGGTGAGGGGCGGGTAGTGTCGCTGATAGCCCGGCTTTCGACTTATCGGTGAGGGGCAGGATCGCGGACGCGCCGTGAATACATCCCTGTAGGCTCGACGGGCGCATCCCTGCGCCCGACGGTCCGCGATCCTGCCCCTCACCGATTGCCTGTTAGCGTATGTGTTGCTGGAAGTTAAAATCCAGTTCAATTATTCATCTGAGTTTTTCTGGCAGTCGTTTTACATCTAAAATCTGCAATAGGGCTTTTCAGCAGCGACACCCTAGTCCGAAGGGGAAACCGTGATCGGACAGGTTAGCCGGGTGTCTGGCGCAGGGATGCGCCAGCCAAGCCTCCAGGGAAGGATTCACGGCGTCCCGGCGTTCTGCCGATCACGGTTACCCCCGATCACCGCTCCCACCGCCCTGTTCAAACAGCGAAACCGCAGCTAAAGGGGAAACCGTGACCGGACAGGTTAGCCGGGTGTCTGGCGCAGGGATGCACCGGTCAAGCCTCCAGGGAAGGATTTACGGCATCCCGGCGATCTGCCGTTCACGGTTACCCCGATCACCGCTCTCACCACCCTACCCCAGCGTCGGATAAGCCCGCCGCACCGCCCGCACAATCACCGCCGCCAGCACCACCTTCACAAGATCCCCCGGCACAAACCCCAGCGACCCCAGCGCCGCCTGCTTCAGCGATATCCCGGCGGCGGCCGCAAGCCACGGAATGCCCCCGGCGTAAATCACCACAATCCCACCGAAGGCAATAATCAGCAGCTCTTTCGCCATCGTCAGCGAACGCAGATTGCGCTGATAAAGCAGACCGATCAGCAGCGCCGCTACCGGCCAGGCAAGGAAGAATCCGCCGCTTGGCCCGAAGAAAATACCGAATCCGCCGCGTCCACCGGCCAAAAGCGGCAGCCCGATAGCCACCAGCAGAACAAACAGCAGCATCGCCAGCGCCCCGCGCTTAGCCCCCGCAATCGCCCCCGCCAGCATACAGCCCATGGTCTGCGCGGTGATGGGCACGCCGATAACCGGCAGACTAATCGCCGGGAACAGCCCCAGCGCGGCGGTGATGGCCGCAAACAGTGCAATGTAAACAATATCTCTGGTGGACATTAACAGCCTCTCGATTTTTCGGCATCCGTGCGGGCATGGGGCGGCGGTGCATCATAGCCCCGGGCTTCTAAGGCCGCGGCGATGTCATCAGCCATTTTCAACGTACGCACGATGACCGGAATGGCCACCGCGATAATACTGCGGTCAAGACCCCGCGCCCTTTGTGCTTCGCGCACGTCGGCGGTAATGGCCGCCAGCACCGGAATAAAGCGCAGCGCCAGCGACAGAGCCAGGCTGACCTTGGCCGGGCTGATGCGTAAAAAACGCAGCCAGAACAGCCCTTTCTCCAGCGCGTCAATCATATCGGAGGTGCGAGTGGTGAGCGTCACCAGCGCCGCAAGCAGCATCAGCGACATCAGGCGCGACACCACCAGCACGGCCGAAAGCCAGCCCGCGATCCACCACTGCACGCCAAACAGCAGCACCAGAATCCACAGCAGCGGCTTCAGCTGGAGCAGCATCATACGCGGCCCAATGCGGGCCAGGGGGTAAAGCATCACGATCGTAGCCAGCGTTGCCAGCACGACGGGCAGCAGGGGAAAAACAAACAGCAGCGTGCCCGTTATCGCCAGGGAAAGAATTTTAACCCCCGGCGGCAGGCGATGGATCGCCGAGTGACCCGGTACATAATCACTCAGGGTCATGACATCATCCTGACGTACTCTTTCAGCGCCACGGCGGGCACGTCATCAACCGCCACCTCGCCGCGTTCAAACACCAGCACGCGGTCAAAGTCTTGTAAAAACTCCAGATCGTGCGACACCACAATCGCCGTCTGATCCAGCGCCGCGATCGCGGCGGCAATGCGCCGCTTGTTGCGCAGATCCAGCAGCGTGGTCGGCTCATCAAAGACAATATAGTCCGGTTCCATCACCAGCACGCCGGAGATAGCCAGCAGCTGCTTCTGCCCACCGCTCAGCAGATGCGCGGGATGCTGCCGCAGATCCTGCATGTCGTAGCGGGTCAGCGCCGCATCGGTGCGTTCGCGGATCGTTGCTTTATCCAGCCCGAGGTTTTTCATGCCGAACGCCAGATCCTCTTCCACGACCGGAAACACAATCTGGTTATCGGGATTCTGGAAGACAAAACCGACCTTCCGCCTGACCGCTTTGCCGTCCTTACGCGTATTGAGCCCGTCCACCCATACCTCGCCCTGCGAGGGGAGCAGCAGGCCGTTCAGCAGGCGGGCAAAGGTACTTTTGCCGCAGCCGTTGCTGCCGACGATGCCAATACGCTTTTCCGTTAGCCGCAGGCTGATATTGTTCAGCACCTTACGATCGCCGTATGCGTGTGAAACCTCATTAAGTTCAATCATCAGACGCCGCCTCCGGAGGTTTGCCGCGGCCGCTGTTGGCGGCCGATGGTCAGCTGTTCAACCACGGCGGCGGGCGACAGCGACATAACAAAGTCCACGGCGCGGCAGATATCTGCCGTGCTCAGCATATCCTCGCTCGTCAACCCCGATCCGACGGCCATGTCGGTGTCCACCACGTCCGGGCAGAGCGTGGTGACCTTAATCCCCTGCGCACCCAGCTCGCGGGCAATCGAAAGACCGTAGCCAACCAGCGCATGTTTACTGGCGGCGTAGCTGGCCACGCTGCCGAACGGCTTAACGCCGCTGACCGAGGCCAGATTAAAGATGCGCCCCTCCGCCGACTTTTGTAGCCAGGGGGTACAGAGCTGACAAAGGTGGTGGATGGCGGTAACGTTGGTCGCCAGCAGTGCGCTGAAGTCATCCAGCGGCGTGGCGGTGGATCCCGGTCGAAAGATCCCGGCGGCGTTGATCAGCACGTCGAGTCGATCGTGGCGAGAAAGCGCCTGCTGCACCCGGTGGGTGACGTCTGTAAAGTCGCAGACGTCCAGCGCCAGCGTCTGCACGCGGGCGGCGTCAAAATCCGCAGCCAGACGATCCAGCGCCTGCGCGTTCCGCGCCAGCAGGATCAGATGATAGCCCCGCGCATAAAAATGGCGGGCGAGATGATGGCCAATCCCCCGGCTGGCACCGGTGATCAGGGCGACGTTGTTTGACACGGTAAACCTTAGATCTGAAAACGTGAACGGTAGAGAGGGTCTATTTTACCGTAAAATAAAAAAAACGCATTTGGTTTACAATGCGATTAAATCTGACCCTTCGGACGAAAAAAAACCACCCCCGGTAAGGAGGGTGGCTGAATAAGCGCTAACCGATGAGCGGCACCTTTACGGGCGCGCCGGGCAGCTTATTTTTTCTTGGCTTTCGGGTTTGGCAGGTCGGTAATGCTACCTTCAAAGATCTCAGCAGCCAGGCCAACCGACTCGTGCAGCGTCGGGTGAGCGTGGATGGTCAGCGCCAGATCTTCCGCGTCGCAGCCCATTTCGATAGCCAGACCGATCTCACCCAGCAGCTCGCCGCCGTTGGTTCCGACAATGGCACCACCGATAACGCGGTGAGTAGTTTTGTCGAAGATCAGTTTGGTCATGCCGTCTGCACAGTCGGAAGCGATGGCGCGGCCGGAAGCTGCCCACGGGAAGGTGGCGGTTTCGTAGCTGATGCCTTTCTCTTTCGCTTCTTTCTCGGTCAGACCGACCCAGGCAACTTCTGGCTCGGTGTAGGCAATAGATGGGATCACTTTCGGGTCGAAGTAGTGTTTCTTACCAGAAATCACTTCTGCCGCAACGTGGCCTTCATGTACGCCTTTGTGTGCCAGCATTGGCTGACCAACGATGTCGCCGATAGCAAAGATGTGCGGTACGTTGGTACGCATTTGCTTGTCAACGCGGATAAAGCCACGGTCGTCAACTTCCACGCCTGCTTTACCGGCATCCAGACCTTTACCGTTCGGTACACGGCCGATGGCCACCAGCACCGCGTCGTAACGCTGTGGTTCTGCCGGTGCGCTTTTACCTTCCATCGTCACGTAGATGCCGTCTTCTTTGGCTTCAACGGCGGTGACTTTGGTTTCCAGCATCAGGTTGAACTGCTTGGCGATACGCTTGGTGAAGACTTTTACCACGTCTTTATCGGCCGCCGGAATAACCTGGTCAAACATCTCTACCACGTCAATCTGTGAACCCAGGGCATGGTAAACCGTACCCATTTCCAGACCGATGATACCGCCGCCCATGACCAGCAGACGCTCAGGAACGCTTTTCAGCTCCAGGGCATCGGTGGAGTCCCAGACACGAGGATCTTCGTGTGGAATGAACGGCAGCTGAATTGGGCGGGAGCCCGCAGCGATAATTGCGTTATCGAAGGTGATGGTGGTTGGACCGTTTTCGCCTTCAACAACCAGGGTGTTAGCACCGGTAAATTTGCCCAGACCGTTAACAACCTTGACCTTACGGCCTTTCGCCATGCCGGACAGACCACCGGTCAGCTGGTTGATCACTTTCTCTTTCCAGCTGCGGATTTTATCAACGTCGGTTTGCGGCTTGCCAAACACGATGCCGTGAGCTTCCAGCGCTTTCGCTTCTTCAATCACTTTTGCTACGTGCAGCAGGGCTTTAGACGGGATACAGCCAACGTTCAGACAAACACCTCCCAGGGTGCTGTAACGTTCAACAATAACGGTCTCCAGACCTAAATCCGCTGCGCGGAAGGCTGCAGAATAGCCTGCGGGACCAGCCCCAAGTACCACGACCTGAGTTTTAATTTCTGTACTCATCATGACCTCTTAATTGATATACCGGCGGGTCAGACTGCTTTTGATCTCGACGTCCGTCTTCCACCGGGACGTATTCACCGCAAGATTTTACAGAATTGTTAATAAACTGCAAAGTGCGATGCCACGAATATCTAAAACATCTTAGAACAAGGCCGGCTTTCGCCGGCCTTGTTAGCTGTTACATCACCAGACGGCGGATATCAGCCAGTGCCTGATTGATGATAGTAATGAAGCGTGCACCGTCGGCACCGTCAATCACACGGTGGTCGAAGGAGAGCGACATTGGCATCATCAGACGTGGAACGAACTCTTTACCGTTCCATACCGGTTCCATCGCCGACTTGGAGACACCCAGGATAGCCACTTCAGGCGCATTGACGATTGGCGCGAAGTGGGTCGTCCCGATACCGCCCAGGCTGGAGATAGTGAAGCAGCCGCCCTGCATCTCACCCGCGGTCAGTTTGCCATCGCGCGCTTTCTTGGAGATAGCCATCAGCTCACGAGACAGCTCAGTGATGCCTTTCTTGTTCACATCTTTGAACACCGGAACCACCAGACCGTTTGGCGTATCAACCGCCACACCGATGTTGATGTATTTCTTCAGCGTCAGCTTCTGACCATCTTCAGACAGTGAACTGTTGAAGCGAGGCATCTGCTCAAGGGCCGCAGCCACGGCTTTCATGATGAACACCACCGGCGTGAATTTCACGTCCAGCTTGCGCTTCTCGGCTTCAGCATTCTGCTGCTTACGGAACGCTTCCAGCTCGGTGATATCAGTTTTGTCGAAATGCGTAACGTGCGGGATCATCACCCAGTTACGGCTAAGGTTCGCACCAGAAATTTTCTGGATACGGCCCATTTCAACTTCTTCAATCTCACCAAACTTGCTGAAGTCAACTTTCGGCCATGGCAGCATGCCAGGCAGACCGCCGCCCGCAGCGGCTGGCGCTTCGGCGCGTTTCACCGCGTCCTTCACGTAAGCCTGAACGTCTTCTTTCAGAATACGCCCTTTACGGCCGGTGCCTTTGACTTTGGCCAGGTTAACGCCAAATTCGCGCGCCAGACGACGGATAACCGGCGTAGCGTGGACGTAAGCGTCGTTCTCAGCAAAATCAGATTTGCCATCAGCTTTCGCAGGGGCAGCAGCCGGAGCCGCTTTCTCTTCCTGCTTAGCCGGTGCAGCCGGGGCATCAGCTTTGGCAGCCGGGGCAGCGGCGGCCGGCGCAGCGCCTTCCACCTCAAAGACCATTACCAGTGAGCCGGTGCTGACTTTATCGCCGGTCGCCACTTTGATCTCTTTCACGGTGCCCGCGAACGGTGCCGGAACTTCCATTGAAGCTTTGTCGCCTTCAACGGTCAGAATTGACTGCTCGGCTTCGACCTTATCGCCAACCTTCACCATGATCTCGGTGACTTCAACTTCATCATCGCCGATATCAGGAACGTTAACGTCTTTAGGACCGCTGGCCGCCGCAGGCGCAGCAGCAGCAGGTGCCGCCGCCTCTTCTTTCTTCTCTTCAGCCGGCGCGGATGGCGCTGCTGCGCCACCTTCTGCCTCGAAGATCATGATCAGTTTGCCGGTTTCGACTTTATCGCCGGTAGCAACTTTGATCTCTTTCACTACGCCAGCCTGTGGAGAAGGGACTTCCATAGAAGCCTTATCACCTTCCACCACAATCAGCGACTGCTCTGCTTCAACAGTGTCGCCAACTTTTACCAGAATCTCGGTGACTTCAACTTCGTCCGCGCCGATATCGGGTACTTTGATTTCGATAGCCATTACTCTTTACCTCTTATGCCAGACGCGGGTTGACTTTATCAGCATCGATGTCGAACTTGGCGATAGCGTCAGCTACCACTTTCTTATCGATTTCGCCGCGTTTAGCCAGTTCGCCCAGTGCTGCAACCACAACGTAAGATGCGTCCACTTCGAAGTGGTGACGCAGGTTCTCACGGCTGTCTGAACGACCGAAGCCGTCAGTACCCAGTACGCGATAGTCGCTGGCCGGGATGTAGCTGCGAACCTGTTCTGCGAACAATTTCATGTAGTCGGTAGACGCGACTGCCGGTGCGTCGCTCATCACCTGAGCGATGTACGGTACGCGTGGTTCAGACGTCGGGTGCAGCATGTTCCAGCGCTCACAGTCCTGACCGTCGCGGGCCAGTTCGGTGAAGGAGGTTACGCTGTAAACGTCAGAGCCAACGCCGTAGTCTTTCGACAGGATCTCGGCCGCTTCACGTACGTGACGCAGGATAGAGCCTGAACCCAGCAGCTGTACTTTACCTTTGCTACCTTCCAGCGTATCCAGTTTGTAGATACCTTTACGGATACCTTCTTCGGCACCGGCAGGCATCGCTGGCATGTGGTAGTTTTCGTTCAGCGTCGTGATGTAGTAGTAAACGTTTTCCTGCGCTTCACCGTACATGCGGACCAGACCGTCGTGCATGATGACAGCAACTTCATACGCATAAGCCGGATCGTAAGAGATACAGTTAGGGATAGTCAGCGACTGAATGTGGCTGTGACCATCTTCGTGCTGCAAACCTTCGCCGTTCAGAGTCGTACGACCGGACGTTCCGCCTACCAGGAAGCCGCGCGCCTGCTGGTCACCTGCTGCCCAGCACAGGTCGCCGATACGCTGGAAACCGAACATGGAGTAGTAGATGTAGAACGGGATCATTGGCAGGTTGTTGGTGCTGTAAGACGTTGCCGCCGCCAGCCAGGATGCGCCTGCGCCCAGTTCGTTGATCCCTTCTTGCAGGATCTGGCCTTTCTCGTCTTCTTTATAGTAGGCAACCTGCTCGCGGTCCTGCGGGGTGTACTGCTGACCGTTCGGGCTGTAGATACCGATCTGACGGAACAGACCTTCCATACCAAAGGTACGGGCTTCATCGGCGATGATCGGCACCAGGCGATCTTTGATCGACTGGTTTTTCAGCATCACGTTCAGCGCACGCACGAAGGCGATAGTGGTGGAGATCTCTTTGTTCTGCTCTTCCAGCAGCTGATGGAAATCTTCCAGCGTTGGCATTTCCAGCTTCTCGCTGAATTTCGCTTCACGCGTTGGCAGGTAGCCACCCAGCTTCTGACGCTGTGCGTGCAGGTAGGTATGCTCTTCTGTGCCTTCGGCAAAGGTCACGTACGGCAGTTTTTCGATAGCGGCATCGTCAACCGGCACGTTGAAACGGTCGCGGATGTAGCGCACGCCGTCCATGTTCATTTTCTTAACCTGGTGGGCAATGTTCTTGCCTTCCGCGGTTTCACCCATACCGTAACCTTTAATGGTATGAGCCAGAATCACCACAGGTTTACCTTTGGTGTCCTGCGCTTTTTTCAGTGCAGCGAAGACTTTCTTCGGATCGTGACCACCGCGGTTCAGTGACCAGATCTCGTCATCGCTCAGATCTTTCACCAGCTCAGCGGTTTCCGGATATTTACCGAAGAAGTGCTCACGCACGTACGCGCCGTTCTTGGATTTGAAGGTCTGATAGTCACCGTCAACGGTTTCGTTCATCAGCTGGATCAGCTTACCGCTGGTGTCTTTACGCAGCAGCTCGTCCCAACGACCGCCCCAGATAACTTTGATCACTTCCCAGCCGGCGCCACCGAAGATGCCGTCCAGTTCATTGATGATCTTACCGTTACCGGTTACCGGACCGTCCAGACGCTGGAGGTTACAGTTGATGATGAAGACCAGGTTGTCCAGTTTTTCACGGGTCGCGATGGTGATCGCACCCTTAGATTCTGGCTCGTCCATCTCGCCGTCGCCCAGGAAGGCGTAAACGGTCTGCTGAGAGGTATCTTTCAGGCCACGGTGTTCCAGATATTTCAGGAATTTAGCCTGATAGATCGCACCCAATGGACCCAGGCCCATAGATACAGTCGGGAACTGCCAGAAGTCAGGCATCAGTTTCGGGTGCGGGTAAGAAGACAGACCCTTACCGTGTACTTCCTGACGGAAGTTATTCATCTGATCTTCAGTCAGACGGCCTTCCAGGAAAGCACGGGCATACACGCCCGGAGAGATATGGCCCTGGAAGTAAACCAGGTCGCCGCCGTCTTTTTCCGTACGTGCACGGAAGAAGTGGTTAAAACACACTTCATAGATGGTGGCAGAAGACTGGAAGGAGGACATGTGGCCGCCCAGATCCATGTCTTTCTTGGAGGCACGCAGAACGGTCATAATGGCGTTCCAGCGGATCGCTGAACGGATACGACGTTCTAAAGATGTGTTGCCCGGGTATTCCGGTTCATCTTCAACAGCAATAGAGTTGATATAGTTGCTGGCGCCTGCACCGGCAGCCACTTTAACGCCGCCTTTACGTGCTTCGCTCAGTACCTGGTCAATCAGATACTGCGCACGCTCTACACCTTCTTCACGGATGACCGATTCGATCGCCTGTAGCCAGTCGCGAGTTTCGATCGGATCCACGTCATTGTTTAAACGTTCTGACATGGGGGTATTCCTTATCTGTGTCTAATACGTTGAATGTCTGGAGCCTGTCTCTTTGCACTCTGCCACCGGCAGAACACAAAGAGACAGGCCCGTCGTTTATACCCTTCATTCCTGGTGCTGGCGCTTTGGTAGCCGTAACGCCAATGGAGTCAGGTACAGTGCCGCGTTATAGTTACGCGTTATTCCTTTCGTTGCTGTAAACGTCGTAAGGAGCGTTCTCTACGACTTTGCTCCCGGCTTCGGTCCAGCAATATTTCCTCGATAAACGCCAGATGACGGTGTGAGGCTTCGCGTGCTTGTTCCGGCTCGCGTGCCACAATCGCCTGAAAAATACTGGCGCGATGTTCACTCACTTTTACCAGCATCTCTCGACGCGAGTAGAGCAACTCGAAGTTCTGTCTGACGTTCTGTTCAAGCATCGGCCCCATGCTACGCAGTAAATGCAGCAGCACAACATTATGGGCGGCTTCTGTGACAGCTATCTGATACTGCATCACGGCATCGGCCTCGGCATCCAGATCGCCGCTGTCCTGGGCGACCTGAATTTTCAGATGGCAGTCCTTTATACGTGCAATATCATCGTCAGTGCCGCGCAGTGCGGCGTAATAGGCAGCAATCCCTTCCAGTGCATGACGCGTTTCCAGCAGGTCGAACTGGGATTCGGGATGGCCGGCAATGAGTTCTATAAGCGGGTCGCTCAGGCTTTGCCACAGGGTTTTCTGAACGAAGGTGCCGCCGCCCTGACGACGCAGCAGCAGGCCTTTTGCTTCCAGACGCTGGATGGCTTCTCGCAGGGAGGGACGGGAGACGTCAAACTGCACGGCAAGCTCACGCTCGGGCAGGAGTTTCTCTCCGGGACGCAGCGTCCCTTCCATAATCAGGGACTCAAGCTGCTGCTCGATGGCGTCAGAGAGCTTTGGTTGGCGGATTTTGCTGTAAGCCATTATCCCTTCTTTTACGATTTGCCAGTGTTAATTGGTAATACCAATTGCAAAAAGGTGCCCGTAAAGTAACAAAGTATTCACCTGATGTCTATATGACATCCCGCCCTGCCCCGTGCAGAAAGTCTCTGGGGCCGCGGCTTCTACAGCTGTTTTTTACCTCCCACAGCGCGCACAACTAATGTTAATTTTTAAAACTTTTTTGAAACACGGCAGCAGGTTAGTTGAAAAGTTACCGGTTAAAAATAGTAGAAGCTTATGCAGTATTTGTTCTTAAATGCGACATAAAATCCATCTGCACTGGCCTGGTGCGATCGGCGTTTATTTAATCAATTCGGCGCACAAATTGAGAAAGAATCAGAAAGGGAGTGCAAAGCACGGCGCATAGCACTATTCTCTGCGCCACACCAGATCCCGACTGCTTTAAAAAAAAGAGAAGCGTAAATATTTCAGTACGTTAATAGATTTATTAGCTCTGGCGGTCATTAATAAAACACGTTTTACGAGGATAAGTATGGAACAACAACAGGGAGATACGCTGCATCGCGGGTTAAAAAACCGCCATATTCAGCTCATCGCTTTAGGTGGTGCAGTGGGCACCGGTCTGTTTCTTGGCAGTGCATCGGTCATCAAATCAGCCGGCCCTGCCGTTATTCTGGGTTACGCGATCGCCGGATTTATCGCCTTTCTGATTATGCGTCAGATGGGTGAGATGATCGTTGAAGAGCCCGTTGCGGGCAGCTTCAGCCACTTTGCCCACAAATACTGGAGTCCGTTTGCCGGGCTGGTATCAGGCTGGAATAACTGGGCACTGTACGTATTGGTTGCCATGGCCGAACTGACCGCCGTGGGTAAATACATTCAGTTCTGGTATCCCGAGATCCCGACCTGGGTTAGCGCGGCGGCCTTTTTTGTGCTGATTAACGCCATCAACCTGACCAATGTGAAGGTGTTTGGTGAACTGGAGTTCTGGTTCGCCATTATAAAGGTGGTGGCGGTTGTCGCGATGATCGCCTTCGGCTGCTGGCTGCTGTTCAGCGGCACCGGCGGTCCTCAGGCCAGCTTCAGCAACCTGTGGAGCCACGGCGGTTTTATGCCCAATGGCCTGACCGGGCTAGTGATGATGATGGCGATCATTATGTTCTCTTTCGGGGGGCTGGAAATGATCGGCCTCACCGCGGCTGAAGCGGAGAACCCGGAGAAGAGTATTCCTAAGGCGATTAATCAGGTGCTGTGGCGCATCCTGATCTTCTATATCGGTTCGCTGACCGTGCTGCTGTCGCTGATGCCGTGGACGCGCATTACGCCGGATACCAGCCCGTTTGTTCTTATTTTCCATGAGCTGGGCGATGCGATGGTGGCCAACGTGCTTAACGTGGTGATCCTGACCGCTGCGCTGTCGGTGTATAACAGCTGTGTATACAGCAACAGCCGTATGCTGTTTGGTCTGGCGCAGCAGGGCAATGCACCCAAGGCGCTGATGAAGGTTGACCGTCGCGGCGTGCCGGTCAACGCAATTCTTATCTCTGCCGCGGCAGCGGCGATTGGCGTACTGATCAATTATCTGATGCCGGGCGAAGCCTTTGCTCTGCTGATGTCGCTGGTGGTTTCTACGCTAATCATCAACTGGGCCATGATCAGTATTGCCCATCTGCGTTTCCGCAAACGCGCCAATCAGCAAGGACGCGTTCCCCGCTTTAAGGCGGTGCTCTATCCGTTCGGTAACTGGCTGTGCCTGCTCTTTATGGCGGGCGTGCTGGTGATTATGGCGATGACCCCGGGTATGGCAATTTCCGTGTGGCTGATCCCGGTTTGGATTGGCGTGATGGCGATAGGTTACGTGTTCCAGCGTCGCGCGCAGAGGGCGTAAAGCTGTTTTGCCGCTGGCTTGGCTGGCGATGGCAGCAATGGCGGTGTCTGCGCTGGCTTGGCTGGTGATGGCAACAATGGCGGTGTCTGAGCTGGCTTGGCTGGTGATGGCAGCAATGGCGGTGTCTGCGCTGGCTTGGCTGGTGATGGCTGCAATGGCGGTGTCTGCGCTGGCTTGGCTGGTGATGGCTGCAATGGCGGTGTCTGCGCTGACTTGGCTGGCGATGGCTGCGATGGCGGTGTCTGCGCTGACTTGGCTGGCGATGGCTGCGATAGCGGTGTCTGCGCTGACCGGCGGCGGCCCCGTCCGGGCTGTCCTCGCGCCGCTGCGCGGTGCCTTCACTGCGTTCGTCAGCCTGTCGGACCGGCGCAGATGGGCCCTCCATGGCCCAGCCGCGCCTTTCCCCCACGTCCCTGTGGGGGAATCCTGGCTTCCTCGCTTCGTTCAGCGCTGTGGATGGCCCGATCGGGGCCGCCGCCGGTCCGCTTCTTTCATTCTGCGATCGCTGTATTAACTCTGTAAGCTCTGTAAGCTCTGTAAGCTCTGTAAGCTCTGTAAGCTCTGTTAGCTCTGTTAGCTCTGTTAGCTCTGTTAGCTCTGTTAGCTCTGTTAGCTCTGTTAGCTCTGTTAGCTCTGTTAGCTCTGTTAGCTCTGTTAGCGAGATATAATCAGGGGTCCGTTTAGATAGAAAGCAGTTATTCTGGATGTTTCTTTCGTATCATGCCGCCTGATTGAAAACCATAAACCTACTCTATTCTATGTATGTACAGCGCTTGCGCTTCGTCCGCGCGCTCGTTCGTAATAATGGCGGCGAGTCATTTGTGTCTGATACAGCGCTCCCCTCTCTGTTAATTGTCTTTTATTCCTTCTGCCCGCTGTGAAAAGCTCGTCCTGAACAGCAGGCACGCCGCTTTTGCATCCCGTTACCATAAGAGAATGTTATTCGTCATTTACATTAATTTGTGACAAAACAGGAACAGTAAAAAATGAGACAGGGCGCTGATTTTTTAGTCATTTCTCCCTGAGATACATAGAAAGCGAGTGCAAACGACTGCACTTAACACTATTCTCTTCCTGGAGCTATGTTACGGTTCATATTCACTCATAAATCGTCGTAAAGATTTCGATACAGCCGGATAACAGGGTCGGCTGATAATACGAAAAAAATAATAAACATCATGAGGTTAGAAATGGAACAACAGCAGGGCGAAACGCTGCACCGTGGCCTGAAAAACCGCCATATCCAGCTGATCGCGTTGGGTGGGGCCGTGGGCACCGGCCTGTTTTTAGGTAGTGCATCCGTTATTCAATCCGCCGGACCGGGCGTTATTCTGGGTTATGCGATTGCCGGTTTTATTGCCTTCTTAATTATGCGACAGCTGGGCGAGATGGTCGTGGAAGAGCCCGTTGCGGGCAGCTTCAGCCACTTTGCCTACAAATACTGGGGCAACTTTGCCGGCTTTGCCTCCGGCTGGAATTACTGGGTTCTGTACGTGCTGGTCGCGATGGCCGAACTGACCGCCGTCGGTAAGTACATTCAGTTCTGGTATCCGGAGATCCCTACCTGGATTTCTGCCGCCGCATTCTTTGTGCTGATCAACGCCATCAACCTGACCAATGTAAAAGTATTTGGTGAGATGGAGTTCTGGTTTGCCATTATTAAAGTACTTGCCGTTATCGGCATGATCCTGTTTGGCGGCTGGCTGCTGTTCAGCGGCAACGGTGGCCCGCAGGCCACCGTTCGTAATCTGTGGGACCAGGGTGGCTTCCTGCCGCACGGCTTTAGCGGGTTAATCATGATGATGGCGATCATCATGTTCTCCTTCGGTGGCCTGGAACTGGTAGGGATCACCGCTGCGGAAGCGGATAACCCTGAAACCAGCATTCCTAAAGCGACTAACCAGGTGCTGTGGCGTATTCTGATTTTTTACATTGGCTCGCTGGCCGTACTGCTGTCGCTGCTGCCGTGGAACCGCGTTACTGCTGATACCAGCCCGTTCGTACTGATCTTCCATGAGCTGGGCGATGCCATGGTCGCTAACGCCCTGAACGTGGTGATCCTGACGGCGGCGCTGTCGGTCTACAATAGCTGCGTATACTGCAACAGCCGTATGCTGTTTGGTCTGGCACAGCAGGGCAATGCCCCTAAAGCGCTGCTGAAGGTGGACCGCCGCGGCGTGCCGGTTATCTCGATTATGTTCTCAGCCATTGCAACCGGACTCTGCGTACTGCTGAACTATCTGATGCCGGGCGAAGCCTTTGGCCTGCTGATGGCGCTGGTAGTTTCTGCCCTGGTGATTAACTGGGCGATGATCAGCCTGGCACATATGAAGTTTCGCCGTGCGAAGGATCGGCAGGGTGTGAATACCCGCTTCCCGGCACTGCTCTATCCGCTGGGTAACTGGATTTGCCTGCTATTCCTGGCCGGTATTCTGGTGCTGATGGCACTCACCCCAGGCATGGCCATCTCCGTCTGGCTTATCCCGGTGTGGATCGTCATTCTCGCGCTGGGATACTGGGTGAAGAACCGCTCGAAAAGCGCCTGATACTCACTGTTATCCTGTCATCAGGCCGGGTTATACCGGCCTGATTTTTTTTCACAACGCCCGCTGTCAGAATTAAACCGTGGCTTAAATCAGCGCACCATAAATCGTTAACAGCGCAACGACCACGACCAGTACCAACGACACTTTTTTTGCCAGTGATACCGCCAGACGGGGTGTTTCAACCTTGTCATGATGTGGTTCCCGTGCCAGCGAAAACTGCGCCAGACGCGTCAATACCAGATACTGCGGGGTAAGACGATCGCCAAGCGAAGCAAGCCAGGCGGGTAAAGCACGCTCACCGTGCCCCAGCAGCGCATAGGCTACCCCCACCAGCCGGACCGGGATCCAGTCAACCCAGTGCAGAATGGCATCCACACCTGACTGAGAACGGCTCAGCGGCGAACGCTGCCGCGCCAGCCAGCTCTGCCACGCGCGCAGGAAAGCATAGCCGGCCAGGAGCACCGGTCCCCACGCCCCGCCAACAACAAACCAAAACATCGGCGCAAGATAATAGCGATAGTTGATCCACAGAAGCGCATTCTGTAACTCCCTCAGAAACTCCCGTTCGCTGCACTCCCCGGGAACGCCGTGGATCAGCGTCAGCTCTTCCGCCATCGCATCATGCGCATGGCTGTCATTCTGGCTGGCGGCACGCAGATAGGAATGGTAGTGCAGGCGGACTGAACCCGCACCGATACACAGCAGCCCCACCAGGATCCAGAACAACAGCTGTGGCAGACCAAAGAACCAGCCCTTAAGCATCAACATCAGTCCCGCGACCACCGCCATGACCAGTATTAGCATCAACAGAGTGCGCAGCAGCGAAAAGTGCCGTATCCGGTTGAACAGCGGCACCAGGCGATGATCTAACTGCCAGTGCTCCCCCATTTTGAACAAGCGTTCCCATCCAAGAACCAGCAACAGGCTAAATAACGTCATGCTTAACTCCCTTCACATTTATCCAGCGTGTGATGCCCCAGCGCGGCGCGAAATCTTGCCCAGTCAAACGCCGGGCCGGGATCGGTTTTACGCTGCGGCGCAATATTGCTGTGTCCGGTAATATGCTGCGCAATCTCGGGATACTGCGCAATTAACAGTTCGGTGACCGCCAGCAGCGCCTGATACTGCGCATCGGTGTAGGGAAGCGTGTCGGTGCCTTCCAGCTCAATGCCGATGGAAAAATCATTGCAGGCGTCGCGCCCCTGATAATGAGATATCCCCGCATGCCAGGCACGCAGATCAAAGGGAACATACTGCACGATTTCACCGTCACGGCGGATCAGGCAGTGGGCGGCAACCTGTAAATGGCTGATATCCGCAAAGTAAGGATGAGCGGCAGGATCGAGCCTGCCGGTAAACAGATCGTCAATCCACGGGCCGCCAAATTCGCCGGGCGGCAGGCTGATATTATGAATAACCAGCAGCGACGGCACCTCATCGTTCGGGCGCTGATTATGATGGGGCGACGGAACCTTTCTGGCCTCCGCGATCCAGCCCTGTTGCAACTGCATGCCATCTACTCCTGTCATCGATATTCGTCAGATTAACATGTTTTTTTTTGCCCCTGGCAAACTTCTCGCTGCCCGCAGCATCGGCCTCTTCTCATTATTATCGCTAATTTTTATCCACCGTAAGCTGTCTTAGCAGGATCTCCCGCAGCCGCTCGGCCGCCGGTGCCAGCGGCTCTGCCGACTGATGCAGCGCCATGCCAAGATCGGTCACCTTTGGTAGCAGAGGATCGCGCAGCGGATGTAATCCGGCGGGCATTCCGAAGTCGCTACGCAGCGTTATCCCCAGTCCGGCCTGGGCCGCCGCCCAGATACCGCTCAGACTGCGGCTGACAAACACAACCCGCCACGGTATACCCGCATGGTCCAACGCATCAATAGCCCGGCTGCGCATCAGGCAGGGGGCGTCAAACAGCAGTAGCGGCAGCGCACCGCCCTGCTCCAGCCACTTCGCGGGGTGAGCTTCCTCGCGGCCAATCCAGCTCAACGGCACCGTCGCAAGCGGCTGCATATAACGGCTCTCCTCACCCTGCCAGCAGAGCGCCAGATCCAGCTCACCCTGCCGTATCGCCTGTAGCAGCTCAGCGTTTCGCCCAATGCGCGCCGAGATCTGCACCTGAGGATGGGCGCGGGAGAACTGCCCCAGCAGTTCAGGCAGCAGCACTTCGCCAAAATCTTCCTGTAGACCCAGGCTTACGCTTCCCGCCAGCGTATGCCCGCTCAGGGCGCTGAACGCTTCATCATTTAGCGCCAGCAGTCGGCGCGCGTAGGCCATCAGCAGCTCGCCGTTTGCCGTCAGCTGCAAATGCCTGCCGCATTTTTCCAGCAGCGGCATCCCGGTCTGCTGCTCCAGCTTTTTTAGCTGAGCACTCACCGCCGACGTTGAACGATGGAGTCGTTCCGCCGCCTGGGAAAAACTGCCCAGCTCAATACCAGTAACAAAACTGCGCAGCGCTTCAAGATCGAATGACAAACGTCTGTAAGAATGCATTTAACTATCCCGTTTTTCAGGATGAATATTGCCAATATATGCGATTTTATAAATCATTGCGGCCTCCTATGCTAATTCTCAACCCAACGGAACCGGCAAGGAGTCACCATGACACACTCACTACATCGCCACGATCTGGCCGCTGTCGCACCGAAACTGGCCGCGCTCACCGAACAAGTATTGTTTGGCGACATCTGGCAACGTAGCGAACTCAGCCGGCGCGATCGCAGCCTGATAACGGTTGCCGCGCTTATTGCTGCCGGCCGCCATCCGCAGCTGCCCTGGCATTTTAACTTCGCCCGTGAAAATGGCCTGACCCATGATGAACTCTCAGAGGCCATCACCCACCTGGCGTTCTACTGCGGCTGGCCCGCCGCAGTATCCGCGCTTGCCCAGTTGCATCACCCGGAGGCGTAATCATGCCCTTTACCCGTATCGCCCTGCCCGCCGGAGAAACGGCGGAGTTTCATCAGTCGCTGTCGGCCATACTGCATCAAACGCTGGTGGACTTCTTCGACGTGCCGCAGGAAGACCGTTTCCAGCTGCTTGATGAATATATGCCCGGCCTGCGGGTTTATTCCCGGGATTATCTCGGGGGCCCCCGTTCAGAGGGATTTATCTGGTTTCACATCGCCGCTGGCAGAGCGCGCAGCGTCGAGCAAAAACAGCGGTTCTATCGGCATCTGGCCCAACGACTGGAGGCTTCACTCTCAGTGCGCCCGGAAGATGTCATGATCACCCTGACCTTTAATCAGCCGGAAGACTGGTCATTTGCCAACGGTGACGCTTTTCACTGGCCTGCGGAGAGCGTGCAATGATCGCTATGCAATACCGTTTTCGCCTGCCGACAAGTTTTGACACCGGCATAATTGAACGCCGCATCCGGGATAGCGGGCATCTGCTGGATAATTTTCCTGGCCTGCTGCTGAAGGCCTGGTGCTACAGCCCCGGCAACGACATACTTACCGGTAGCGAACCGCTCTACGCTCCGGTTTATCTGTGGCAGGATAGCCCCGGCATAACCACATTTTTGCAAAGCGCCGGATTCCAGAAGCTGACGTCTGACTTTGGCTGGCCACGAATCGACTACTGGCCGGTGCTGGACTATCAGCCAGGTCGCAGTCTGCGACAGTCGGCATTTGCCCGGCGCGAAATTATTCCCATCGCTCCCTACAGTGATTTAACGCGCATCACCGATGGACTGGCTCAATCCCCTGAAATCACGCGTATTGTGGCATGGGATATTCAGCATTGGCGCAGGTTTTGCTTTGAGCTGAGCGCGCGTCCGTTCGACGAGCTGCCGGACTCAGAGCGCTATCGTGTTGGCCACCTGTCGCTACCCGCGGTGTAAGATGATGAAATTGTCGGGTAGCACGCCCTGTGTAAGGCTGACAAACGGGGGAGAAACACGCTAGCATGGCGAAATCTGTTACTCGACCTTTCGGAGCTAAGTCATGACATCTCGCCGTTACGATCCCGATCATCGCCGTACCGAACTGATGGGCCGTATTGAGGACGATATCCCCCCCGCCGTCGCGCAGGCGCTGCGTGAAGATCTGGGTGGCGAAGTGGAACTCTGTAAAGACATTACCGCCAGTTTGCTGCCGAAAGAGACGATGGCTCATGCCGTGGTTATCACCCGCGAACCGGGTGTTTTCTGCGGTAAACGCTGGGTGGAAGAGGTCTTTATCCAGCTGGGAAATAAAGCGCAGGTAACCTGGCATGTTGAGGATGGCGATCTCCTCACCGCCGATCAAATTCTCTTTGAGGTCACCGGCCCGGCAGCGCTGATCCTGACGGCGGAGCGCACCGCGCTGAATTTCGTTCAGACGCTCTCCGGGGTAGCGACTGAAGCGAAGCGCTACGTTACCCTGCTGGAAGGCACCAACACTCAGCTGCTGGATACCCGTAAGACCCTGCCGGGGCTGCGCACCGCGCTGAAGTATGCCGTGCTGTGTGGCGGCGGCGCTAACCATCGTCTGGGCCTGTCTGATGCCTTCCTGATTAAAGAAAATCATATCATCGCCTGTGGTTCGATCGCTAAAGCGGTGGAAAAAGCCTTCTGGCTTCATCCGGATGTACCGGTTGAGGTTGAGGTTGAGTCGCTGGATGAGCTGGAGCAGGCGCTCAACGCCGGGGCCGATATCATCATGTTGGACAACTTTACGGTTGCTCAGATGCGCGAGGCCGTCGCCCTCAGTAACAATCGCGCACAGCTTGAAGTCTCCGGTAACGTGACTGAAGCAACGCTGCGTACCTATGCTGAAACCGGAGTGGACTACATTTCCGTGGGGGCACTGACCAAACACGTTCGCGCCCTCGACCTGTCCATGCGCTTTCGTTAACTCCCTCCCGTCATCATCATGTTTACCCCAGGCCAGCCCGTCGTGCTGGCCTTTTTTATCCTCTCTTTACGTTCGTGCGGCGCGGATTCCAGAATGTGACTGACCTGATGTAACGAGTGAAATGACTTTACGGCCGCTCTCTGAAAATCCCAAAGAGTCGCTTCATGACGAATGACCTGCGGGCTAAGGTGCCATCCTGTTAACCACAAGGAGGTTTACCATGAGCCAGCAGCAGGGATTTACGTTGATTGAACTGATGATCGTTATTGCCATCGTTGCCATTCTGAGTGCGATCGGCCTGCCCGCCTACCAAAGCTATCTGCAAAAAGCCGCATTGACCGATATGCTGCAAACGTCAATGCCCTACAAAACCGGCGTGGAGCTGTGCGTAATTGAACACGGCGACGTTTCCGGCTGCGACGCGGGCAGTCGCGGGATACCGGCCAGCCGCACCTCCCGCTATATTTCGGCACTCACGGTAAAATCCGGCGTCATATCGCTGACCGGGCAGGAAAGCCTGAACGGGCTGAGCGTTATTCTGACCCCGCAGTGGGACAGCGGTGAGGGGTATCTTGGCTGGCAGCGCAGCTGTACCAGCGAGAGCAGCGGATTAAAAAATGCCTGCGAAGACCTGTTCCGCTTTGAGCAGGAGCAGAAAGAATGACGCCGGCCAGCCAGCGGGCGATTGAGGCTATCTGCCAGCACTATCAGGCCGCTATCCTGGAGTGTTCCCACCAGCGCTTGCACATTGCACTGGCAGACTCGCCACCGCAGGAGATGATGACCGAACTGCGTTTTACTACCCAGGGCATTATTGATATTGAATGCTGGCCACAGGCACGCCTGGAGCAGTTTCTGAACCGCAGCGAAAGCCGCTGTGCTGAGCCGGATGAACGCAGTGAGGAGTCGGATACCAGCGCAGTCGATCGCATCAATCATCTGCTGGAGCTGGCGTTACAGAAACGGGCTTCCGATATACATATTGAACCGCAGGAACGTGGGCTTCGGGTAAGACTTCGGGTAGACGGCGTATTGCAGCAGGCGATGACACTTGGCGATAACGGCCCTTCACTCATTGCCCGACTAAAAATTCTTGCCAGTCTGGACATTGCTGAACGGCGCGTCCCCCAGGACGGCCAATTTTCCATCATGTTAAAAGGTAAAAATGAGTCGTTTCGTCTGTCAACGCTGCCGATCCGTAACGGAGAAAAAGCGGTAGTCCGCCTGCTGCAAAGCGATGAGCAGGCCATATCACTGGAAAAATTGGGCATGCCTGCCGCTCTCCTGAAGCGATATCGTGACGCACTTTCAATGCCACAGGGTCTGATTCTGGTAACCGGACCCACCGGCAGCGGCAAGACCTTCACGCTGTACAGCGGTTTGAGCTGGCTGAACGCACCCAGCCGTAACCTGTGCAGCGTCGAAGACCCGATTGAAATTCCACTTACGGGGGTAAATCAGACGCAGATCCACCCGCGTTCCGGGCTGAGTTTTCACCTCGTACTGCGCGCACTGCTGCGGCAGGATCCTGATGTGATCATGCTGGGAGAGATCCGCGATAGTGAAACCGCAGAGATAGCGGTCAAGGCAGCACAGACAGGCCACCTGGTGCTGTCCACACTGCATACCAACTCCACAACGGAAACCCTGGTCCGTATGGGACAAATGGGGGTGCCGGGTTACCTTCTGGCCTCGGCGCTCAGGCTGGTGATTGCTCAGCGCCTGGTCCGCAGGCTTTGCCCACACTGCCGTCAGCCTGCGGAGGCACTGGCGCATTTCCCCCCCAGTATCTGGCCGGGAACGGTGCAAAACTGGCGTGCGGTTGGCTGTGAGCGCTGCTTTTCCGGGTATTACGGTCGGCTGGCGCTGTTCGAGATGCTGCCTGTTTCTCCCATCCTGCAAAATGCTCTGGCGCAGGATGCCAGCCCGGAAAGGTTAGCGAAGATTGCTCTTCAGCAGGGGATGGAGCCACTGTTTGTGGGCGGACTGCACTGCGTAAACCGGGGTGATACCACTCTGGAGGAGCTGACGCGGGTCACCGGAGGCTACAATGGATAAACGCTATCTTTTTCGCTGGCAGGCGGCGGATGACAGCGGCAGTATTTACAGCGGATGTGGTTTTGCACCCAGTGTGGCAGAGGTAACTGAAAACATTGTCAGTATGAAACAGTTGCCGCTGCGGATCTCTCGCGGCCGCCGCTATCGCGCAGGCGACTGGCAACCGCAGCATAAAATAGCCTTTATTCGTCAACTCGCCACGCTGCTGAAAGCAGGCATGCCGCTGGCATCCGCACTACAGCTGCTGGCGGAGGGCCATCCTGATACGGGATGGCGGGCACTACTGCTGTGGCTACAGCAGAGAATTACTGCAGGTGAACCCTTTTCCCAGACACTGCTGGAGTGGCCGGAAGTCTTCTCCCCGCTTTATTCAGCCCTCATACATATTGGAGAACTTACCGGGAAGCTGGACGAATGCTGTCTGCGGCTGGCGCAGCAGCAGGAGCGGCAGCAGCTACTTCAGCAAAAAGTCAGGAAAGCGCTGCGCTATCCCCTGTTTATTCTGGCGGTGGCGCTGCTGGTCAGCCTGGGTATGCTGATGTTTGTGCTGCCGGAGTTTGTGGCAATTTATCGTACCTTTGATGCCCCACTACCCGCGTTTACCGCCGCCACCATCGATTTTTCACAACGTCTTCAGCGCCACGGACCGCTACTACTCGTATTGTTGATATCCGCAGTGATAATTTATCGCCGCCAACGAAAGAAATCGATCGACTGGCAGCGCCGGGAACAACGGATGCTGCTTAAGCTGCCGCTGCTCTCTCCGCTGTACCGGGGAAGTCAGCTGAGTCAACTTTATACCACGCTGTCAATGACTCAGCAGGCGGGGCTGACGCTGTTGCAGAGTCTTCAGGCGTTAGAGAGAACGCTCACTGCCATCCTCTGGCGCGAAGCGATAGTTCAACTTCAGCAGCATATTGCCGCAGGCAACCCGCTACATCAGGCGCTTAAGCCTCACCGCCTGTTTACACCCTTATGTTATCAGCTGATTCAAGTCGGAGAAGAGTCCGGATCGCTGGACACGCTGCTGGCAAGACTTGCCGACTGGCATGAGTCGCAGACACATCAGTTAGCGGATACGCTAGCGGCGGCGCTGGAGCCGATTATGATGGTGGTGATAGGTATTATCGTAGGCACGCTGGTCATTGCCATGTATCTGCCGGTATTTCGGCTGGGAGATGCGCTGGGCTGACCTTCCCCGCGGGAAAGCCAGCGACAGGCGCTAAAAATTAGCGGTTAAATACACGGTTTTCCTGTTCTGCAACGCGGATAAACGTGGTGCGTTTAGTCAGTTCTTTCAGTCGCTCTGCGCCAACGTAGGTGCAGGCAGAGCGTAAACCACCGAGAATATCCCGGGCGGTGAACTCAACCGGGCCACGCAGCGGCAGCTTAACGGTTTTCCCTTCTGCTGCACGGTACTGCGCTACGCCGCCAACATGACGCTTCATAGCGGATTCGGAGCTCATACCGTAGAACAGCATAAACTGTTCGCCATCCTGTTCGATCAGTTCGCCTTCGCACTCGTTGTGCGCCGCCAGCATACCGCCAAGCATGACGAAATCCGCGCCGCCGCCGAAGGCTTTTGCCACGTCGCCGGGCACCGAGCAGCCGCCGTCGCTGACGATCTGACCGCCCAGACCATGCGCAGCATCGGCACACTCAATTACCGCAGAAAGCTGAGGATAGCCGACGCCGGTTTTAACACGGGTTGTGCAGACGGATCCGGGGCCAATGCCAACCTTAACAATGTCAGCACCGGAGAGGATTAGCTCTTCGACCATTTCACCGGTCACCACGTTACCGGCGCAAATAGTTTTGCCCGGGCAGGCTTCACGCGCTCGTTTAAGGAAAGTGACAAAGTGTTCAGAGTAACCGTTGGCGACATCGATACAGATAAAGTTCAGCAGCGGCGACAGTGCCAGGATCTGCTGTAGCTTGTTAAAGTCTTCTGCGGATGTTCCTGTTGATACCATAACGTGCTGTAGCACCGATGGCGATGTACGGCTAACGAATTCCCGCCACTGCTCAACGCTGTAGTGCTTATGTACGGCAGTGAGAATATCAAAGGAGGCAAGCGCCTCTGCCATACTGAAGGTGCCAACGGTATCCATATTGGCAGCGATGATGGGGACACCTGACCAGGCAATGCCCGAATGCTTAAAGGTGAACTGACGCGCCAGCTCTACCTGAGAGCGGCTTTGTAATGTTGAACGCTTAGGCCGAATAAGAACATCCTTAAAGCCTAACTTGATATCTTCTTCAATACGCATGACGTTTTTCCTGGTTGATGGCGTAGATTCGGAAATGTACTCCAAAAAGAGCAAACCCCGATCTCAGGCTGAATGCCAGCTCCAGTGACGCTATCATACGCGCTAAAAACGCGACGGCAAGACTGCGAAAGATGAAATATTTACGCTACAATTCGAGAAATTTATCCGTAAACAGCTCTTGTGATCTACGCCTCAATTTTGCCGTATTCCGCCCTGCATAAGCCCGGTAACGCTGCAAACGCGGACTTACAAGAGAGCGAGAATCAAGCCTATGCGTTTTATCGTGGCGCTGACCGGAGGGATCGGCAGCGGAAAGAGTACCGTCGCCAGTGCATTTGCCCGTCTGGGTGTTGATATTGTGGATGCAGATATCATTGCACGTCAGGTGGTTGAGCCTGGCCAACCGGCCCTGGCCGCACTCCACACAAAGTTTGGAGATAGCGTCCTGCTACCGGATGGCGGTCTGAATCGCGCCGGATTGCGACATATCATCTTCAACTCAGCGGATGATAAGCGATGGGTTAACAATTTGTTACACCCTCTTATCCACGCAGAGACGCAACGCCAGTTAGCATTAGCACGTTCTGCATGGTGTCTTTGGGTTGTCCCACTGCTGGTAGAAAACGATCTTCACCACCTGGCTAATCGGGTTCTGGTGATTGATGTGGATCGCGAAACCCAGCTCACCCGCACGATGGCCCGCGATGGTATCGGGCGTGAACAGGCCGAAAATATTCTGGCAGCCCAGGCGACGCGTGAAGCGCGGCTGGCAGCGGCTGATGACATTATTGATAACAGCACCTCACCGGATGCGGTAGAGGCCTATGTTGCTACTCTCAACCAGCGTTATCTGGCGCTGGCAGCAGCATTCAATCGGGATTAACAGCATGAGCACAACAGTTCTTTTTGAGTACCCACTGAATGAAAAAATGCGTACCTGGCTTCGCATTGAGTTTTTACTTGGACAGCTTTCCGCCTGTCAGCCGATTGTCGATCATCTTGGCGCACTTAACTTCTTTCGTAGTGCCGCGGAGCTAATGGATGTCTTTGAACGCGGAGAGCTGCGCACAGAAATTTTAAAAGAACTGGAACGGCAGCAGCAAAAACTGCGTACCTGGGCAGAGCTGCCGGGGGTTGATATGCTTCGGGTTAACGCGCTGCGGAGCGAACTTAAAAATCGTGCCGACACCCTGATGGCAGCGCCGCGCATGGGTCAGGAGCTGCGGGAGAGTCGTCTTATCGGCCTGGTTCGCCAGCGTTTAAGTATCCCCGGTGGTTGCTGTAGCTTTGATCTGCCCACTCTGCATATCTGGCTACATGTGGAGCAGCAGGTGCGCGATCGGCAGGTAGGCCAGTGGCTTGCCTCGTTAGATCCGATCCGTCTGGCTCTGGCTATTATCCTTGACCTTATCCGTCAGTCCGGGATATTCCGTACTCACACCAGCCTTAACGGTTTCTTCCAGGATAATGCAGAAAACGCCGATCTGCTGCGTTTACAGCTTCAGCTTGAGGATTCCCTTTATCCTCAGGTATCCGGCCATAAGAGCCGCTATGCCATTCGTTTTCTGCCTCTGGACAGTGAAAATGGTGAAGTTCCTGCCCGTCTCGATTTCGAGCTGGCCCGTTGTTAAGGTAAATAATTAATGAATGATGTAACGATGGTTGACTGCCCAACCTGCGGTAAAAAGGTTATCTGGGATGAGCTGAGCACCTGGCGACCGTTTTGTAGCAAGCGCTGCCAGCTGATTGACCTCGGAGAATGGGCGGCGGAAGAGAAATATATCCCCAGCCAAGGCGATCGTAACGACAGCGATGACTGGAGCGAGCAGAAGAACGATTTCCAGTAACGGATGACCGCGGGTTCAGGCCTTCGGTCATTCAACATTTTCAGACAATATCGGCTTTCAGGCGGGCAATAACCTCGGCATTCGCCGGAGGAAAGTCCGCCGCATCCAGCTCATTCTGCGCAACCCAGCGCTGCGGCTGTCCTTCACGTCCATAAGGTTCACCCTGCCATCCTTCAACCAGAAAGAAGTTAAGTGTGACGCGTCGATCGTCAAACGTATGTTCAATCGTGGTAAAAGGTTTGAACGCTGTAACCTCTATTCCCACCTCCTCATGCAGTTCACGCTTTAGCGCCTGCTCTGCGGTTTCACCTTTTTCCAGTTTACCCCCCGCAAACTCCCATTTACCGGCCATATGAGAATCAGCGTGGCGCCGGGTCAAAAAAATACGCTGCCGGGGATCGCGGATAATACCGACTGCAATTTGCAGATGTTTCATAAAATCGCTCAGATGAACAAATAGACCCAGACATTAACATTGACGTTACGGTCACTGCAACGGCTAAGCACAGGTTAATTAAAAGAGATCAACGGCAGGGCACAAAACCTTAAATAAAGCCGTGTGAAATGCTACTGACTAATGATCACTCGTCAAAACACGAAAAATTTCACACATAAAAATAAAATGGCCGCCGATACCGCCCGGAACAAGCCCGACATCGCCCGCACAGCATTTATTGAGATATAAAAAGGGTGAAAACCACAGAAAAACAGCCTGAAAAATATTTAAAACCCTTGATTAATGTTTTTAATTCATTATTAAGCGCATACAGCTAACTTTAATTATTATCTTTAAAAACAATAAGATATATTATAAAAAATATTATTAATCATCCCGATGATATTTACACCTATTGCAACGACCAATACTTAAAATTAGCATTAACCTCATTAAAGTTACCAAATAATAAGGAATACAAAAATGTTAAGCACTGAAGAATGCATCGAAATACTTAATCATGATGTTCTGGAACTGTCTGAGGGTGTGACTCTTGACTGTAATATGAATATTCTTGAAATACCTTCACGCGAACTCAATATTGCTCTGAACGAATCACAGAAGCGCCTTCTGATTTGTCTGGTAAAAAAAGTGTGCACCAAGCGCGATATTATTAACGTTGTTTGGTATGAAAACCATCAGAGGATCAGTGACAATAATTATCACCAGCTAACCTTCCAGCTGCGTGCTTTATTACAGCGCAATAACCTGCCGGCTAATTTGCTGGTTACCGTGCCCTATTACGGTTTAAAGTTGAATGAAAGCCAATGGAAAATGTTGACCCGTAAACCTATTGCCGACAGCGTAGCGGCTAAACCTGAATTTAAGCCGGAGGGTCAAAGCCCGGCAGTCGCCGTAAAGAAGGTTGCAGACACGGCGGCATTCAGTATGGCGGAAACTATGCGTCTTCCCTCTATATCTGCCAGCGTATTATCGCAGAATGCCTTTATCCTGTGTCTGTTTGTGGCCCTGATCGTCTTTATCTGATCGCTAACCGAAACGAAACGATGGAACTGCGAACCCACTTCCATCGTTTTCATTTATCCCCCACTTATCCGCTTAAGGGCTAATTTCCGGCCCCTGTTTCACGTAGACTGCCTGCCGACAAGCTCTTCTTTGTTGTTAAAGAGCCTGGCGATCGCGCGTGCGCCAGACGTCATCCACACCGGTCATTTGTACCGGATGCTCAACGTATAAGGTAAAAGGAGTTACCTGATGGCTCATATCACCAGCCTCTTCTGTATTGCCCTGGCGGGCCTGTGCGCCGGTAGCCTGATTAATATGGTGACCTGGCGCCTGCCGCGCATGATTAACGCAGTTGAAACACCCGGCTTCAGTCTGTGGCTACCGCGCTCTCACTGCCCGCTGTGTCGCCACACGCTTGCCTGGTTTGACAATATTCCCCTGCTGAGCTGGGTGATGCTGCGCGGCCACTGCCGTTACTGTCAGTGCAGCATCGCTCTGCGCTATCCGCTCACTGAACTGCTCAGTATGCTGCTGTGCCTGGCGCTGGCGTTTCTTATTACGCCGGGAGAAACGCTGCTGGCGGCCTGGCTGCTGGGCTGGATGCTATTGGCGCTACTGCTGATTGATGCTGAATTTCAGCTGCTGCCCGATTTGCTCACCTTACCGCTGCTGTGGCTGGGGCTTTTGTTCCAGCTTTGCGGCTGGCTACCGCAGGTATCTCTTGAGCAGAGCGTGACCGGTGCCGTGTCCGGCTATATCACGCTGTGGCTGCTGGCTCGCGGCTATCGAGTGCTGCGCGGCACAGAGGCGCTCGGGATGGGTGATGCCAAGCTGCTGGCTGCGCTGGGGGCCTGGCTTGGCTGGCAGCCTCTGCCCCTTGTATTACTGCTGGCATCGGGCGGCAGTATTCTCTGGCTCTGCTTCAGCCATCTGGTTTTTCGGCGTTCGCTATCAGCGCCCCTCCCTTTTGGTCCCGGGCTGGCGATAGCCGGACTGCTGATGTTCACTGCTGCCAACCTGTCTGCCACTTTCCGCACCTCATCCTTTATATTCCAGATATAAAAAGGCCGGGTAATTACCCGGCCCTGATTCAATGCTCAGCTGGCTGACAGATTATGCCAGACGGCCGTGACACTGCTTGTACTTCTTACCCGAACCGCACGGGCACAGGTCATTACGGCCCACTTTACGTTCGCCGGTTTGTGCTGCCAGCTCCTGCGCGGCTTCGGTTTCATCGTCAACGTGGCTGAGCTGCTGCTGCTGAGCCAGACGTTCGGCTTCCTGGCGGCGCTGTTCTTCCATCTGCTCAACTTCTTCCGGCATACGCACCTGCACCTTGCTCAGCGTACTGACAACTTCATACTTCAGCGATTCCAGCATGGCTGCAAACATCGCGAAGGACTCACGCTTGTACTCCTGCTTAGGATCCTTCTGTGCATAACCACGCAGATGGATACCCTGACGCAGGTAGTCCATTGCCGCCAGGTGCTCTTTCCACAGCGAGTCGAGCGTTTGCAGCATCACGCCTTTTTCGAAGTTGCGCATCATTTCCGCGCCGACAACTTCCTCTTTACGCTGATACTGCTCTTTCGCCAGCTCCATAATGCGCTCACGCAGCGTCTCTTCGTGCAGCTCAGGCTCTTTATCCAGCCATTCCGCCACCGGCATATCGAGGTCGAAATCGGTTTTCAGACGCTCCTGCAAACCGGTGACATCCCACATTTCTTCTAAAGACTGCGGTGGGATATAGCCATCAATGGTCGATTTGAATACGTCTTCACGGATGCTGGCGATGGTTTCTGAAACATCAGACACGTCCAGCAGTTCGTTACGCTGACTGTAGATCGCACGACGCTGGTCGTTTGCCACATCATCGTATTCCAGCAGCTGTTTACGAATATCAAAGTTACGGCTTTCAACTTTGCGCTGCGCATTGGCAATCGCTTTGGTCACCCACGGATGCTCAATCGCCTCACCCGGTTTCATTCCCAGCTTACGCATCATGTTGGAAACACGATCCGAGGCGAAAATACGCATCAGGGCATCTTCCATTGACAGATAGAAGCGGGATGAACCGTGGTCACCCTGACGACCGGAACGGCCGCGCAGCTGATTGTCGATGCGGCGAGATTCGTGACGCTCTGTACCGATGATATGCAGACCGCCCGATGCCAACACCGCATCATGACGGATCTGCCAGGCGCTCTTAATCGCCTCAATCTGTTCCGCTGTCGGTTCAACCAGATCAGCAATCTCCGTCTGCCAGCTGCCGCCCAGCACGATGTCCGTACCACGACCGGCCATGTTGGTGGCGATGGTCACAGCACCCGGCTGACCGGCCTGAGAAACGATTTCCGCTTCACGGGCATGGAACTTGGCGTTCAGAACTTCGTGTTTAATCCCTGCACGGGTCAGTTCATTAGAAACCACTTCTGATTTCTCAATGGAAATCGTACCAACCAGCACCGGCTGACCGTTAGCGGTACGCTCGCGGATATCTTCGATAATCGCGCCAATCTTCTCCAGCTCGGTCATGTAGACCAGATCGGCCAGATCTTTACGCACCATCGGACGGTTGGTAGGTACAACGATAGTATCCAGCTTGTAGATAGAGCTGAATTCAAACGCTTCGGTATCCGCCGTACCGGTCATACCGGCCAGCTTGTTATAGAGACGGAAGTAGTTCTGGAAAGTGATCGAGGCCAGCGTCTGGTTCTCGTTCTGGATTTTGACCCCTTCTTTTGCTTCCACCGCCTGGTGCAAACCATCGGACCAGCGACGGCCCTGCATGGTACGACCGGTGTGTTCGTCAACGATGATAACTTCATCATCTTTCACGATATAGTCAACGTCGCGGGTAAACAGTGCATGGGCACGCAGCGCGGCGGTCACATGATGCATCATCATGATATTGCCCGGCGAGTACAGGGATTCACCTTCTTCCATGATGCCTTCGCTGACCATCAACCCTTCAATGGTGACCAGTCCACGCTCGGTCAGATGTACCTGACGCGATTTCTCGTCAACTGAGAAGTGGCCTTCACCCTTGAAGGTGTCGGAATCTTCTTTCTCCTGACGGATCAGGTGAGGGATGATTTTATTAACTTTGATGTACAGTTCGGAACTGTCTTCGGCCGGGCCGGAGATGATCAGCGGAGTACGCGCTTCGTCGATCAGAATGGAGTCAACTTCATCAACCAGCGCATAGTTCAGCTTGCGCTGAACACGCTCTTCCGGGCTGAATGCCATGTTGTCACGCAGGTAGTCAAAACCGTATTCGTTGTTGGTACCGTAGGTAATATCCGCAGCATAGGCTGCGCGTTTGGCCGGCGCAGGCATATTTGGCAGGTTGATACCGATGCTAAGACCTAGGAATTCAAACAGCGCACGGTTGTTTTCGGCATCACGCTGGGCCAGGTAGTCGTTGACCGTAACAACGTGAACCCCTTTGCCGCTCAGCGCGTTGAGATAGGCTGGCAGGGTTGCCGTCAGGGTTTTACCTTCACCGGTACGCATCTCGGCGATGCAGCGATCGTTCAGCACCATGCCGCCCAGCAGCTGGACGTCGAAGTGGCGCATACCGAAAACGCGCTTACTTGCCTCACGTACGGTGGCGAAGGCTTCCGGGATCAGGTTTTCCAGCACTTCACCTTTTTCCAGGCGCGCACGAAACTCAACGGTTTTGGCTTTCAGCTCATCGTCGCTGAGTTTCTCAAAATCCGGCTCCATCTTGTTGATTTGGTCAACAACTTTGCGCATACGGCGCAGGGTACGGTCATTGCTGCTACCGAAAACTTTAGTCAGTAATTTTGTAAACATAGTAAATAATTTCTCTCAGCCACGGCTTTAAAGAGCCGCGATCATATAATTTGGTTATTAACGTTTTTTTATTCAGTTAGCTGAGAGAGAGCGGCCCAGCGCGAATGCCCTGAACCTGGGCCAGCCACAGGCCGGTTTGATAATAAGCGGGAACCCACGTCTGACGCTGAAGGCTATGGTGGTTGATAACCGGAGTACGCGTCTCATGCGTGAGCAGAGCATTGAGGGTGTCCAGCAGCGCCAGCTTATGCGCTTCCAGCGGCTGAACTTCTTCAGCGGCGGGCACAGCCGACGGCGTGAGGGTAAACGACAGATGGCGGATAACCGTGCGGATAGCATGCTGATGCCAGTAGTCAACGCTGAACGCCGGGCGACGGACGCACTCCTGTAACAGGGCCAGACTGTCAAAGCGGACGGCGCTGCCAATATTCAGACTTCGTGACGAGGTTTCTGCTAATGTAGTGCGGTCATGCGCTGACGCCTGAGGCAGGCCAAAGCTCGCCGCGACCATCCCCAACAGGAGATGCGGCCAAAAATAGCGTCTGCCAAATTGTCGCCAACGATTTAGAATACCGATCACTGTGTTCCGCCGGAGCCTACTATGCGTGATAGTCGCCCACAATCAATTGAAAATTTTTTCGACCAGGCCCAGGAGAAAAGTACGCTGCAACATGTTCAGCAGCGCGCGATCGTCCTGAATAAGCTGAATCGTGCAGTTCAGGGGATCCTCCCCGCTCCACTGCGTCCCTGGTGCCGTGTGGCTAACTTCCGCCAGGGGATTCTGGTAATCGAAACGGCTAACGCCAGCTGGTTGATGCGTTTACGCTATGAACAACCTGCCATGCTGTCAGCATTACGTGCGCAAATATTACCATCATTGACGTCGATCGACATCAGGATTAATCCCTCACTGGCTGCAAAAGGACAGGAAACCGTACAAGAAAGCAGCGTTCAGGCTAAAGAAGCAGAAAAAGCACCGTTAAGGCAGCTTAGCGAACAGAGTGCGGAGAGTTTACGCAGCGTTGCGAGCCAAAGCCCGGAAAAGCTGAAGAAGATTTTAGAACGACTGGCCTCGCTGGCCGGAGAGAGTACCCGCTCAACCAGTCGTTAAAGAGTAGTTATGGCTTATGCCAGAACCAGATTTGGCGCCTTGAATGTCACCGGAAGTTCGGCTTCGTCTTCAAACGTTGCCCATTCCCACGCTTCCTGCTTAGCCAGAACCGCCTGTAACAGCTTGTTATTCAGCGCATGGCCCGATTTGAATGCGGTAAACGCACCAATGATATTGTGGCCACACATGTACAGGTCACCAATCGCGTCCAGCATTTTATGGCGCACGAATTCATCTTCGAAACGCAAACCGTCTTCGTTCAATACGCGGTAGTCATCTACAACGATTGCACAGTCAAAACTGCCGCCCAGGCACAGGCCACGAGACTGAAGCGCTTCGATATCGCGCATGAAACCGAAGGTACGCGCACGGCTGATCTGACGCGCAAAGGCTTCTGCGGAGAAATCCATGCGGTAGCGCTGCGAGCTGGAGTCAATTGCCGGATGGTTAAAATCAATGGTGAAGTCCAGAGAAAAACCATTATGTGGCGTAAGCTCAGCCCATTTGTCGCCATCTTCAACCCGGACAGGCTGCTTGATGCGTACAAATTTTTTGGCGCTGTTCAGTTCTTCAATGCCTGCATCCATCAGCAAATAGATAAAGGGTGCTGCGCTGCCGTCCATAATTGGAATTTCAGGCGCGTTAACTTCCACCACGATATTATCAATGCCGAGGCCGGCAAGGGCCGCGTTCAGGTGTTCGACGGTGGAAATACGTACGTCATGCTCATTGACCAGGCAAGTGCAGAGCATGGTATCACGCACGGATTTGGCATCAGCCGGAAAATCAACCGGTGGATTCAAGTCAGTGCGACGATAGATGACCCCGGTATTAGCCGACGCAGGGCGCAAGGTCAGCGTGACTTTTTTGCCGGTGTGTAAACCGACGCCAGTCGTCTGAACGATACGTTTTAATGTCCGTTGTTTGATCATCGTATTATCTCGCAAAAAATCTATCCGATCGCCAGTCTACCGTACTGGCGGGCGAACAGTTTAACACAAAGAGTGAATTTTCCTAGTTTTTAGGCTAATTCTCAATCCGCCTGCTTGCGCAGGAATGCCGGAATGTCCAGATAATCTGGCTCTTTGTTGGTCTGAGAACCCTGATCGTTAACCACTTTCGCGGCCGGTTTTTGCTCCTGCGGTAGCGGAGACATGCCGTGCTGCTGGTAACGATGGTCCATAACTGGCTGTGGAGATTGCTTATTAGTCACCAGCGTAATTTCAGGGCGCTTATCCATGCCGATACCGGTTGCCACCACGGTGACGCGCAGTTCGTCATTCATTTCAGGATCCAGTGAAGTACCGATCACTACGGTCGCATTGTCTGAAGCAAACGCGCGAATGGTGTTACCCACGGTTTCAAACTCATCCAGACGCAGGTCAAAGCCAGCGGTGATGTTGACCAGCACGCCGCGTGCGCCGGACAGGTCGATATCTTCCAGCAGCGGGCTGGAAATCGCCATCTCTGCCGCTTCTTCCGCACGGTCTTCACCGCATGCCACGCCGGAGCCCATCATCGCGTAGCCCATTTCGGACATCACGGTGCGCACGTCAGCAAAGTCAACGTTCATCAGACCCGGACGGGTAATCAGCTCGGCGATACCCTGCACAGCACCTTTCAGTACGTCGTTCGCCGCACCGAATGCATCCAGCAGAGAGATCCCGCGACCCAACACTTTAAGCAGCTTGTCGTTCGGGATGGTAATCAGTGAATCGACGTGCTTGGACAGCTCAGCGATACCCTGCTCGGCAAACGCCATGCGCTTTTTGCCTTCGAAGTTAAACGGCTTGGTCACCACGGCGACGGTCAGAATACCCAGCTCTTTCGCCACTTCAGCAACAACAGGCGCAGCGCCGGTGCCGGTGCCGCCGCCCATACCTGCGGCGATAAATACCATATCTGCACCGTCAAGCGCCTGACGCAGCGCTTCGCGGTCTTCTTCCGCAGAGTTACGACCCACTTCAGGGTTTGCACCCGCACCCAGACCTTTGGTAATACCGTTACCGATCTGGATTGTCTGGCCTACTGCGGTTTTACGCAGCGCCTGAGCATCTGTATTTACCGCGAAGAACTCAACGCCTTCGATACGTTCACGCACCATATGCTCTACGGCATTACCGCCGCCGCCGCCGACGCCGATGACTTTAATCACCGCGTCATTGGTTAATTCCATAGGTTCAAACATAATTTCTCTCCGTTTATGTGCCTGTTCGCCTGGAGATCACCAATACTAATTAGATTAGCATGATCTCCTTGGTAAAAATTAAAACTCTTTTCTCAGCCAGCTATTAATTCTTTTGAACCAGTTGCCCACTGAGGCTCTTTTTTCTACATCCGCCTCACCGCTAAGGTGAGATTCTTTTCCGTAATGCAGTAAACCGACCGCCGTTGAGTAGTAAGGTTCCTGCGCGTAATCCGTTAATCCTGTAATGTTCAGCGGCTGTCCGATACGCACCTGCGTGTGGAAAACACGCTGGGCGCAAGCCGCCAATCCTTCAATCTGTGCCGCGCCGCCGGTCAGAACGATACCGGCCGCGAGATGATGTTTAACACCCTGCTGGCGAAGCTGCTCCTGCAATTGCAGAATTTCATCGTTCACCAGATTCAGCAGTTCGGTATAGCGCGGTTCAATAACTTCAGCCAGGGTCTGACGCTGAAGGCTGCGCGGTGGACGACCGCCGACGCTGGGGACTTCAACATTTTCATCTTTGCCAACAATCGAGCCAAGCGCACAGCCGTGACGAACTTTAATCGCTTCCGCATCGGTTGGCGGCGTACCAAACGCATAGGCGATATCGCTGGTTACCACGTTGCCCGCATAGGGAATAACCTTGGTATGACGCAGCGCGCCGCCGGTATAAACTGCGATATCCATCGTGCCGCCGCCCACGTCAACGACGCAAACACCCAGCTCACGCTCATCTTCGGTCAGTACCGCAAAGCTGGATGCCAGCCCTGCGAAAATAAGCTGATCAACTTTAAGCCCGCAGCGCTCGACGGCTTTAACGATATTCTTCGCCATATCATTGTGGCAGGTAATTAGATGTACCTTTGCCTGCATGCGCACACCGGATAAACCCACCGGGTTTTTAATCCCTTCCTGATAGTCGATCGCGTACTCTTGCGGAATAACATGGAGGATGCGGTGCTCATCACGAACACGTACGGATTTCGCGGTGTGTACCACGTTCTCCACATCTTCCTGGGTTACTTCCTCTTCTGAAATAGGAACCATCCCTATTTCGTTCTGGCAGCTGATATGTTTACCCGACAGCGCCAGATAAACAGAAGAAATCTGACAATCTGCCATCAGCTCGGCCTGATCGATAGCGCGCTGAACGCACTTCACCACCGACTCCAGGTCGTTTACGCCGCCTTTATCCATGCCGCGAGACGGGCAGCTGCCCACCCCAATAATATTGACCATGCCATCGGGCAGAATTTCTCCCACCAGGGCGGCAACCTTCGCGGTGCCTATCTCGAGTCCAACTACCAGTTTTCTGTCCGTCGACTTGATCATTGTTGTTTAGCCTGTGCCTGATTCTGTTGCTGATTACTTTCAGCGCTAGTAATGAGTTCCGGTGTCCATCCTACTGCCGCGCCAGAGTCGTAACGCAGGTCTACGTAGCTGATACGTTTGTTTTCTGCCCGCCCCTGCTGCTGAAGCGTTGGGTAAAGATCGATGAAGCGTTTTAGCCGCCTCATATCCTCACTGCGCCCCAGCTCCAGACGGGTATCATCATCCAATACCAGTTGCCATGAACGACGAGCGGTCATCGAAGCGGCCTTTAAGGTAAATTTACTGGCCGCCAGTGCATCACGCATCTGGTGATAACCGGCCAGCACATCCTTTTCGCTCCCTTCCGGGCCATACAGCAGTGGTAATTTTTCTTTACCAAGGTGGCTTGCCGGAACGCTGAAAGATTTGCCTTCAGCGTCAACCATATGCACATCATTCCAACGCGCAACCGGGACATACTCAACCAGATGAATCTTTAATTCATCCGGCCACTGCTTACGCACGCTTACCTGCTGGATCCACGGCAGACGTTCTATCTGCTGTTGGATAATGTCAACATCCTGCGACATGAAAGTACCCGGCTCCCCAAGCGACAGAATCGCCTGACGGATATCGTCATGCGTGGTGTAGCGCATTTGCCCCGTCACCACCAGTTTCGATAACGGCAGTCTGGATGCATCGTTCATCCATTTCAGCACCACAAAACCGCCGGCCAGCATTGTCCCGATAACCATCAGCAAAAACAGAATACCAGCCAGGCGCGAGCCATTGCTGCGACCGGCGCGCGCTTTCTCCTGCGCTTCACGATTACGGACATTCAACGCTGCCTGAGACATATCAGTCAGCCAGTTCCAGTATACGTGCCACCAGCTGTGAGAAGCTCAGACCGGCCTGCTTTGCCGCCATCGGCACCAGACTATGGCTGGTCATACCCGGCGAGGTATTCACTTCCAGCAGATAGAAACGTCCGTCGCCGCCCATCATCACGTCAACGCGGCCCCAGCCGCTACAGCCCAGCGCGCGCCATGCGGCAATCACCAGCTCACTTAATTCAGCTTCCTGCTCAGCCGACAGTCCCGACGGGCAGAAATACTGCGTGTCCTCGGAAATATACTTTGCCTGATAGTCATAAAACTCACTGGCGGCCTGAATACGAATCGACGGCATAATCTGCTCACCGATCACCGCAACGGTATACTCCGGCCCGCTCAGGAACGCTTCCACCAGCACTTCATCATCATGACGGAACGCTTCTACCAGCGCCGCAGGCAGTTCGGATGCCTGATTCACGCGGGAAATCCCCACGCTTGACCCCTCACGGCTGGGTTTAACAAACAGCGGCAGTCCAAGTGCGGTGATGCTGTCCGCTAACTCACCCTCAATACCGGCGTCCATCTGCTTGCGGGTTAGCGCCACGTAAGGTGAAACGGGTAAGCCACAGCCCTGCCACAGGCACTTGCTGCGCAGTTTATCCATAGTAATCGCCGACGCCATGACGCCGCTGCCGGTGTAAGGAATAGCGAGAAACTCCAGTACGCCCTGCAATGTCCCATCTTCACCGCCACGACCGTGCAGGGCGATGAACGCTTTGCTGAACCCATCTTCTTTCAGACGCATTACCGGGTAGTCGCGAATATCTACCGGGTGGGCATCAATACCCGCCTCTTTCAGCCCGGCCAATACGGCCGCACCCGACAACAGGGAGACATCGCGCTCAGCGGACGTTCCACCCAGCAATACCGCTACTTTATCAGCCATGGGATTCCTCTTCTTTCGTCTGCGGTTGTAACTTCTGCTCTGCCAGTCTGCGGGCGATACGCCCGACGTTTCCTGCTCCCTGAACCAGGATCAGATCGTTCCCGGACAGCTTAGGCAGCAGCGTTTCCAGTACCGCGTCATGATCGGAAACAAGAATCGGATCGACCTTGCCACGGCCGCGGATATTGCGACAGAGTGAGCGGCTGTCCGCACCAGGGATCGGTGTTTCACCTGCGGAGTAAACATCCAGCATCACCAGCACATCCACCTGCGACAGCACATTAGCAAAGTCGTCGAACAAATCACGCGTTCGGGTATAACGGTGCGGCTGGAAAATCATCACCAGGTTTTTGTCCGGCCAGCCCGCACGCGCGGCTTTAATCGTAACGTCCACTTCGGTCGGATGATGGCCGTAATCGTCAACCAGCATTGCCGTACCGGGTTCCCCTGCCTTACCCGCCAGCGGGTATTCGCCGAGGAAGTCAAAACGGCGGCCGGTGCCCTGGAAGCTCTCCAGCGCACGAAGGATATCTTCATCCTCAATGCCTTCTTCCGTAGCCACCGCCACCGCAGCAGCGGCATTCAGCGCATTGTGACGGCCCGGCGCATTCAGCGTGACCTGCATCAGGGGCTTATCATGGCGGACCAGGGTGAAGAGCCCCTGCGCACCGCGCTGTTCGTAATTCTCAACCCGTACGTCAGCATCTTCGCTGAAGCCGTAGGTGGTGATCTGACGGCCGACGCGCGGGATCAGATCGCGGATCACCGCATCATCAATACAGAGCACCGCACGGCCATAAAACGGCAGATTGTGCAGAAAATTAATAAACGTCTGCTTTAAATTTTCAAAGTCGCCCTGGTACGTATCCATATGGTCGGCTTCGATGTTGGTCACAATGGCCACCATCGGCTGCAAATGGAGAAAAGAGGCATCGCTCTCGTCCGCTTCCGCAATCAGATAGCGGCTGCTGCCGAGACGCGCATGGGTGCCCGCGGCTTTAACCAGCCCACCGTTAACGAAGGTCGGATCCAGCCCACCCTCGGCATAAATACTGGAAACCATCGCGGTGGTGGTGGTTTTGCCGTGCGTTCCGGCAATGGCAATGCCATGACGAAAGCGCATCAGCTCAGCCAGCATCTCGGCACGACGGATCACCGGGATACGCGCTTCGCGCGCGGCCACGACTTCCGGGTTATCCTGCGAAACCGCAGTAGACACCACGACAACGCTGGCATCGCTGACATTTTCCGGGCGATGGTTAAAATAGATCGTTGCGCCCAGCGCACTCAGATGCTGGGTTACCGCATTCGGTGCCAGGTCAGAGCCGCTGATCTCATAGCCTTCATTCGCTAACACTTCGGCAATACCGCCCATGCCGGCACCGCCGATGCCAACAAAGTGGATGTGCCGGACGCGACGCATCTCGGGCACGATAGAACGCAGTTTTGCCAGTTGTTGTGTATTCATCTCTTCTTAGCCATGCCTGTATTTCTGTGGGCGGGAATTCCCGCACCTGCACATAATCTTTACAGCGCCGCTTTGCTCACTTCAGCAGCGACGCGCTCCGTTGCATCCGGGATAGCAACCGCGCGGGCTTTTTCAGCCATCAACAGTAACGTTGCGCGGTCCCAGCCTGCCAGCGTGTCCGCAACCGCCTCGGCGGTAAACTGCGGCTGTTCATAAATTTTTGCTGCGCCTGCCTGCTCAAGCGGCAGCGCATTCCAGTACTGCTGACGATCTTTATGCTGAAACGGCACAAAAATCGCCGGTAATCCTGCCGCGGCCACTTCGCTGACCGTCAGCGCCCCGGAGCGGCAAACCACAACATCCGCCCAGGCGTAGGCCGCCGCCATATCATCAATAAATTCTGTCACTTTGTGCCCGGTCTGATTCACCTGGGCGTAGGCCTGGTTAACGCTGTCCAGCGCGCCTTTACCCACCTGATGCCACAGCGTAATACGGTCACCGAGGATCGCCGCAACCTGCGGCAACGTCTGGTTTAGTATCCGTGCGCCCTGGCTTCCGCCAATTACCAGAATGCGGATCGGGCCTTCGCGCCCTGCCAGCCGCTCGGCCGGTAACGGCAGGGCCAGCACATCGGTACGTACCGGGTTACCCACCACATCGGCATTGGGAAACGCTCCCGGAAACGCCTGCATCACTTTTTTGGCAATTTTTGCCAACCACTTATTGGTCAGCCCGGCAATTCCATTCTGCTCGTGCAGTACCACGGGGATACCGCAGCTCCAGGCCGCAAGGCCGCCGGGACCGGAAACGTATCCGCCCATGCCCAGCACCACATCCGGCTTCCAGGCCCGCATGATGGCCCTCGCCTGCCGCCAGGCGTTAAAGATGCGCAGCGGCGCGGCCAGCAGCGCTTTAATGCCCTTGCCGCGCAGCCCGCTGATCTGAATAAATTCAATGTCGATTCCGTGCTTCGGCACTAAATCCGCTTCCATCCGGTCTGCGGTTCCAAGCCAGCGCACCTGCCAGCCCTGTGCCATCAGATGGTGCGCAACGGCCAGCCCTGGGAAGACATGTCCTCCGGTTCCACCCGCCATCACCATCAGTCGCTTTCCACTCATCGACTACCCTCTCGTAAACGCCTGGGCCTTCGCCAGACGCGTTTCATAATCTATGCGCAACAGCAGTACGATGGCGGTTGACATGATAATCAGACTCGACCCACCGTAGCTGATAAGCGGCAGCGTCAGCCCCTTTGTTGGTAGCATTCCCGCCGCAGCACCGACGTTAACCAGGGCCTGGAAGCTAAACCAGACGCCGATCGAACACGCCAGAAAACCGGAAAAACGCTGGTCGATTTCCAGCGCCTTTCGCCCTATGGACATCGCACGAAAAGCCACGAAGAATACCATTAACAACGCGAAAACCACACCGATATAACCCAGCTCTTCACCAAGAATCGAGAAGATAAAATCGGTATGCGCCTCAGGTAAATACTCCAGTTTTTGTACCGAGTTTCCCAACCCCTGGCCCCACAGTTCACCGCGACCAAAAGCCATCAGCGACTGGGTTAACTGGTAACCGCTGCCGAAGGGATCTTCCCACGGATCCCAGAACGAGGTGACGCGCCGCATACGGTAGGGTTCTGCCACAATCAGCAGGCACACGGCGAAGATCCCGGAGCCGATAATTGCCAGAAACTGCCACAGCTTAGCGCCGGCGAGAAACAGCATAGCCAGCGTACCGACAAACAGCACCACCACCGTACCCAGATCCGGCTGCGCCAGCAGCAGAACCGCCAGCACCACCATCACGCCCATCGGTTTACAGAAGCCCCAGAAGTTATGGCGTACTTCTTCAACTTTACGAACCAGGTAGCTGGCGAGATAACAAAACAGCGAGAGTTTTGATAACTCGGCAGGCTGAATACGCAGCGGCCCGAGGGCGATCCAGCGGGATGCGCCGTTAACCGAGCTGCCGACCACCAGTACAATCAGCAGCATGACGATGGTCATCATCAGCATAATGTTGCTGTAGCGCTGCCAGAATGCCATCGGCACCCGCAGGGTGATCATCGACAGGCCAAATGCCAGCGCGATATACAGCGCATCGCGCTTGGCAAAGTAAAACGGATCGTCCGACAGGCGCTGACCGACCGGCATAGAGGCCGATGTCACCATCACAAAGCCAATGATTGCCAGCCCGAAGGTCAGCCACAGCAGCATCCGGTCATACAGCAGCACAGAGCTGGTATCGCTTTCGCGCGATCCCATTACCCAGCCCTTCAGTCGTTCAGAAAGGCCGCCGGCAAGACTCAAACCGGGTAAGCGCATCAGCCCAACTCCTGTGCCAGTTGAGCAAACAGGTCGCCGCGCTGCTCAAAGTTTTTAAACTGATCCAAGCTGGCGCAGGCCGGCGACAGCAGCACCATGTCACCCGGCTTAACCTGAGAGGCAATCTGCACCATGGCTTCCTGCATGGTTTCCGTTTTCACCGATACCTCCGGGCGCAGCGCGGCCAGCTCCTCCCGATCGCGGCCAAAGCACCAGACGCGAACGTTGTCTCCTTGCAGAAAACGGGCCAGCGAACTGAAGTCCGCCGATTTGCCGTCGCCGCCCAGCAGCAGCCACAGCGTCCCTTTCACCTGTAACCCGTTCAGCGCCGCTTCGGTACTGCCAACGTTGGTGGCCTTTGAATCGTTGATCCAGCGCACGCCGTTGTTCTCATGCACCAGCTGGAAACGGTGCGCCAGACCTGCGAAGGTCGTCAGCGCTTTGAGGCTGGTTGCGCGCGGCAGGCCAACGGCATCCGCCAGCGCCAGCGCAGCCAGCGCGTTGGTATAGTTGTGCTGGCCGGTCAGGTTCATTTCATCGGTATTGAGGACTTTTTCACCCTTAACCCGCAGCCAGGTACTGCCCTGCTGATGGTTAAGATGATAGTCGCCCACGTCAATGCCAAAGCTGACGCAGCGGTCATCGGCGCCGCGCACTGGCATGGTCATCGCATCGTCGGCGTTGACCACGCAGACGGCGGCGTGCTCATAAACCCGCAGCTTGGCAGCGCGATACTGCTGCATACCCAGCGGATAGCGATCCATATGATCTTCGGTAACGTTGAGGATCGTGGCGGCGGCGGCACGCAGGCTTGACGTTGTCTCCAGCTGGAAGCTGGAAAGCTCCAGTACATAGAGCTGAGCGGGTTCTGCCAGCAGCATCAGCGCAGGAAGGCCAATATTCCCGCCTACGCCTACCTGCCAGCCCGCAGCCCTGGCCATCTCACCCACCAGTGTGGTAACGGTGCTTTTACCGTTCGAGCCGGTAATCGCCACGATAGGGGCCTGGGCTTCGCGGCAGAAAAGCTCAATATCACCGACGATCTCCACACCGGCTTCCGCCGCCTGCATCAGCGCGGGATGCGCCAGCGCCAGGCCAGGGCTGGCCACGATCAGATCGGCGTCAAGCAGCCAGTCATCGTTTAACGAACCCAGCCAGCGTTCAACCTGCGGCGGCAGTTTTTCCAGTCCTGGCGGCGCGACACGGGTATCCATCACGCGTGGCGTTACGCCGCGCGCTAAAAAGAAATCAACGCAGGACTGGCCGGTCAGACCCAGTCCGATAATGACGACTTTTTTACCCTGATAGTCAGCCATGTTTACCGCACCTTCAGCGTTGCCAGGCCAATCAGCACCAGCATCAGTGAAATAATCCAGAAGCGCACAATCACCCGCGGCTCCGGCCAGCCTTTTAATTCGTAATGATGGTGGATTGGTGCCATACGGAAGATACGCTGCCCGCGCAGCTTAAAGGAGCCGACCTGGAGGATCACCGACAGGGTTTCCACCACAAACACGCCGCCCATAATCACCAGCAGGAACTCCTGACGCAGCAGCACGGCGATAGTACCGAGCGCGCCGCCCAGCGCCAGTGAACCCACATCGCCCATAAAGACCTGAGCGGGATAGGTGTTAAACCACAGGAAGCCCAGCCCGGCCCCGACGATAGCCGTGCAGACAATTACCAGTTCACCCGCGTGGCGCAGATAAGGAATATGCAGATACTCGGCAAACTTCACGTTACCGGTTGCCCAGGCCACCAGCGCAAATCCTGCCGCGACGAAGACCGTCGGCATAATCGCCAGGCCATCAAGACCGTCGGTGAGGTTAACCGCGTTACTGGTGCCAACAATGACAAAGTAGGTCAGCAGCAGATACAGCAAACCCAGCTGCGGCATCACGTCTTTGAAGAACGGCACCACCAGTTGAGTGGCAGGCGTATCTTTACCAATGGCATAGAGGACAAAAGCGACGCCCAGCGCGATAACCGACTGCCAGAAATACTTCCAGCGGGCGATCAGCCCCTTGGTGTCTTTGCGCACCACTTTGCGATAATCATCAACAAAGCCGACGATGCCGTAGCCGACCAGCACAAACAGCACGCACCAGACATACGGATTAGAAGGATAAGCCCACAGCAGCACGGAGATGGTGATGGAGGTAAGGATCATAATTCCCCCCATCGTAGGCGTCCCGCGTTTACTGAAGTGCGACTCGGGTCCGTCGTTACGCACGACCTGACCGAATGACATCTGTTGTAGACGGGCAATCATACGCGGGCCCATCCACAGAGAGATAAACAACGCGGTCAGCAGGCTGACAATGGCGCGAAACGTCAGATAGGAAAAGACGTTAAAGCCAGAATATAAAGGGACCAGATGCTCGGCCAGCCAGACTAACATGCGCCATTCTCCTGTAAGGTACGTACGACCTGCTCCATTGCAGAACTACGCGAACCTTTAACTAATACGGTAATCTTTTGATGTTCAGAAAGCAGCGCCAGCGCACGAGCGCCAAGTAATGCCTTGTCACTGAAGTGTTCCCCCACGCCGCTGGCCTCGCTGATGCCCCGACTGAGGTTGCCTGTGCTTAAAACTTTGTCTATTCCGGCAAGGCGGATCGCCTCTCCGACCTGACGATGACAGTCGGCAGCGTCCTCGCCCAGCTCACCCATATCTCCCACGATCATGACCCGGTAACCCGGCATCTCTGCCAGCACCTGTGCGGCGGCAGTCATGGAGCCGACGTTGGCGTTATAGGTGTCGTCCAGCAGCAGCCGATCCGCACCCAGCGCAATAGGAAATAAACGCCCCGGCACGGCCTGTAGCCCGCTCAGACCCTGGCGGATCGCGCTCAGCGGTGCACCGACGGACAGCGACAGGGCGGCAGCGGCCAGCGCGTTAGCAATATTGTGACGGCCCGGCAGCGGCAGGACGATTTCCGTCTCGCCCTGCGGAGTATGCAGGATGAAAGCGGTGCCCTTCGCACTGAAGCTCACCCGGCTGGCATAAAAATCGCTGTCTGCCTGCTGCTGCGGTGAAAAACGCCATACGGTTTTGCCGTGCGGCGCCGACTGCCAGTGCGGCCAGTCGTTGCTTTCCGCGTTGATAATTGCCGTACCGTCCGGCGGCAGCCCGCCGAAGATCTCGCCCTTGGCTTTCGCTACGCCGGCAAGCGAACCAAAGCCTTCCAGGTGCGCGGCGGCCAGATTATTCACCAGCGCGGCTTCCGGGCGGGTCAGCCCCGTGGTGTAAGCAATCTCACCCTGGTGGTTAGCCCCCAGTTCGATAACCGCATACCGGTGTTCCGGGGCCAGACGCAGCAGCGTGAGCGGTACGCCAATATCATTATTCAGGTTACCGGCGGTATACAGAGTTTCACCGCATTCACGCAGAATAGCGGCCGTCATCTCTTTTACCGAGGTTTTGCCGGAGGAGCCGGTCAGGGCCACCACACGGGCGGAAGACTGCTGGCGAACCCAGCCCGCAATGCGGCCTAAGGCCAGTCGCGTATCGGCAACCACCACCTGCGGCACCTCCACTGGTAAGCGCTTACTCACCAGCAGAGCCGAAGAACCGGCGTTAACCGCGTCTTCGGCGAAGTCATGCGCGTCGAAGCGTTCGCCTTTAAGAGCAATAAACAGGCAGCCCGCGGTAATCTTGCGGGTATCCGTCGTTACAGCCTCAATAGTCAGATCGCCACCGGACAACGTTCCCCCGGTGATTTCCGCCAGCTGCTGTAGGGTAAAGGCGATCATGCCAGCACTCCCAGCAGACGGGCGACGGTGTCTCGGTCAGAGTAATCAAAACGCTGCTGACCAATAATCTGATAATCCTCGTGCCCCTTACCGGCCACCAGAACAATATCGCCTTCCTTCGCCTGCATCACCGCGTTAGTGACCGCTTGCGCACGCCCGGCGACTACGCGGGCGCGGCCAGGATCCAGCAGACCGGTCAGCACGTCCGCTACAATCGCCGCAGGATCTTCACTGCGCGGATTGTCATCGGTAATCACCACCACATCGGCAAACTGCTCGGCGATGGCCCCCATTAGTGGGCGCTTACCTTTGTCACGATCGCCGCCGCAGCCGAATACGCACCACAGCTGCCCTTTACAGTGCAGACGCGCCGCCGCCAGCGCCTTTTCCAACGCATCCGGCGTGTGGGCGTAGTCCACCACTACCGTGGATTTACCCGGCGCAGTGAAGACTTCCATACGACCGGTAACCGGCGACAGCTGGGCAGCGGTCGCCGTCAGCGCTGACAGCGGGTAGTTGAGCGCCAGCAGCGTACCCAGCGCCACTAACACATTACTGACGTTGAACGCCCCCATCAGGCGGCTTTCAAACTCACCGTTGCCCCAGCTGGACTCAAACCTGACCCGCGCGCCGCCGTCGTGGTAATCAACGTCGGTAGCTTTTAACCAGCGACCGTGGCAGTCCTGCTGTAAATTATTTTCCATCGTAACAGCGACTGCATCCGGCAGCCGTTGCAGCCAGCGGCGCCCCACTTCATCATCGGCGTTAACGATCGCCTGACCGACCTGATGTTCAGAAAAGAGCAGCCATTTGGCCGCTTCGTAGCGGGTCATGTCGCCGTGGTAGTCAAGATGGTCGCGGCTCAGATTGGTAAAGGCGGCGGCGGCAAACGGCAGCGCGGCAACGCGGTGCTGGACAAGACCGTGGGAGGAAATTTCCATCGCCGCCAGCGTAGCGCCCCTGGCGACCAGCGACGCCAGCTGATGCTGTACGTCAACCGCTGAGCCGGTGGTGTTTTCCGCCGGTACCAGCTGTCCGTATAGACCGTTACCCACGGTGCCCATTACCGCGCCGGTTTCACCCAGCAGCTGCGCCCACTGCGCCAGCAGCTGGGTGGTGGTGGTTTTACCGTTGGTGCCGGTCACTCCGATAAGCTTTAATTTCTCGCCCGGCTGCTGATAAAAGCGACCGGCAAGAGCAGACAAACGCTGGGAGAGCTGGGCCAGATAGATAACCGGCACACCGTGCATCTCAACGATACTGCCATCCTCAGCTTCATCTGCGGCGTCGGCAATCACTGCCGCCACGCCCTGAGCAATCGCCTGAGGGATAAAACGACGGCCGTCGGCACTATGCCCTTTAACCGCCACAAAAAGATCGCCGGAAGCCGCAGTGCGGCTGTCCAGCGTCATATCATTTAGCTTACGTGCAGGCAGACCCGAAACCCAGGGAGCCAGTAAGTCGCGCAGGTTACGATCGGTCACTCGAACCCTCACTCTTGTTAGTTACCATCTCGTTTTTATCTCCAGAGGGTAATGCATCGGGTTCAACGTTCATGGTACGCAGTACGCCGCCCATGATTGCGCCAAACACCGGGGCAGAAACCGCACCACCGTAGTACTTGCCGGCCTGGGGATCGTTAATTACCACCACCAGCGCAAAACGAGGATTGCTTGCCGGTGCGACACCGGCGGTATAGGCAATGTATTTATTCACGTACTTGCCATCCGGACCGACCTTTTTCGCCGTACCGGTTTTAATGGCAATACGATAGCCTTTAATGGCTGCCTTCACACCGCCGCCGCCCGGCAGGGCCACGCTTTCCATCATATGCATGACGGTCCTGACCAGCGGTTCGGGGAAGACTCGCTGACCCGCTACCGGCGGATCAACTTTGGTAATCGACAGCGGGCGATAAACGCCATAGCTGCCGATGGTTGCATAGACTCGCGCTAACTGTAACGGTGTTACCATCAGCCCGTAGCCGAAAGAGAAGGTGGCCCTCTCTATGTCAGACCACCGTTGTTTTTGAGGATATAAGCCACTGCTTTCTCCGACCAACCCCAAATTGGTCGCTTTGCCCAGTCCGAAGTGTGAATACGTCTCAACTAACGCACTGGACGGCATCGCTAACGCCAGTCGAGAAACCCCGACGTTAGACGATTTCTGGAGCACCCCAGTCAGGGTAAGCTCGCTATAACGGGCCACGTCTTTGATTTCGTGACCATTAATTCGATAAGGCACCGTGTTCAGCACGCTGTTTTCACGCACAACACCGCGCTGTAGCGCCGCCATCACCACCATCGGTTTAACGGTTGAACCCGGCTCAAAAATGTCGGTAATGGCGCGGTTACGCATAACATCTTTCGTTACGCCGGAGAGATTATTCGGGTTATAAGCGGGGCTGTTCGCCATCGCCAGCACTTCGCCCGTGTTGACATCAACCAGCACCGCCGTACCCGACTCCGCCTTGTTAAACGCCACGGCATTATTCAGTTCACGGTAAACCTGCGCCTGCAAACGTTCGTCAATGCTGAGCGCCAAGTTGTGCGCCGCGCGGCTATCGACGGATGAAATGTCTTCAATCACCCGGCCAAAACGGTCTTTACGCACCGTACGCTCACCGGGCTGACCGGTCAGCCATTTATCAAAGCTTTTCTCAACGCCTTCAATACCCTGACCATCGATATTGGTAAAACCAATCAGGTGTGAGGTCACCTGCCCTGCCGGATAGTAGCGGCGCGACTCTTCACGGAGATAAATACCGGGAAGCTTCAGTTTTTTGACGTAGTCGCCAATGGCCGGATTGACCTGGCGTGCCAGATAGACGAAGCGCCCGTTCGGATTGGCGTTAATGCGGGCCGCCATCTGGTCGAGAGGAATGGAGAGTGCATCCGACAGCGCCTTCCAGCGGCTGTCGAGGGTGATACCGCCTTTACCGTGCAGCTCTTTCGGATCGGCCCAGATCGCATTCACCGGGACGCTCACCGCCAGCGGCCGACCCGCGCGATCGCTAATCATACCGCGGGAGGTTGGCACGGCCTGTACACGCAGCGAACGCATATCGCCTTCGCGTACCAGCCTGTCGGGGTTGATCACCTGAAGATAGGCCACGCGCATCAGCAGGCCGACCAGCGCCAGGAAAATACATCCGCACAGCAATGCAAAACGCCAGCTTACAAAGCTGGCCTGATCTTCCGTGCGTTTCAGTTTTTGCATTCTTCCTGCGGCTCTCATTGAGTCCGGGGTTCCTTATTGCTGTACTACAATATTTTCCTGTGAAGGATCAACGTGCTGCATCTGAAGTTTCTCCGTTGAGATACGCTCTACCCGGCTGTGATCGCCCAGGGCGTTTTCTTCCAGAATCAGATTTCGCCATTCGATATCCAGGGCATCCCGCTCCAGGACCAGCTGCTCACGCTGCGCAGTAAGCAGACGGGTCTTGTGTGCAGTGGTTACCACCAGCACCGAAGAGACTAATACCGCCGCCAGTAAAAGCAGCGGGATCTTGGCGTGGCGTAACAGATCGCCCCCGATAACGCCGGGTAAGCTGTGACGCTCATTGCCAATCATGATGCCGTTCTCTCCGCAATACGCAGTACGGAACTGCGCGCCCGCGGGTTATCACCGATTTCGGCTTCACCTGGCATCATCTTACCGAGCGCTTTCAGCTGGCGCCCGCCCAGACGACTAAGCTGATCTTCCGTCATTGGCAAACCGTGAGGCACCTGCGGTCCACGGCTCTGTTCACGCATAAAGCGCTTAACGATACGATCTTCCAGCGAATGGAAGCTGATAATCGACAAACGTCCGCCGGTGGCCAGCGTGCTCAGCGCGCCCTTCAGCGCCAGTTCAATCTCTTCCAGTTCGCTGTTAATCCAGATTCGGATCGCCTGGAAGCTGCGCGTCGCCGGATGCTTAAACTTGTCCTTAACCGGCGTGGCGGCGTAAATCACATCCGCCAGCTCTTTGGTCCGGGTCATAGGCTGCTCGCGATTTCGCTCAACGATGGCGCGGGCAATACGCTTAGCAAAGCGCTCTTCACCAAAGGTTTTCAGCACGAAAGCAATGTCGTTCTCTTCAGCCTTCAGCAACCACTCTGCCGCCGACTGACCGCGCGTGGGGTCCATGCGCATATCCAGCGGGCCGTCGCGCATAAACGAAAAGCCGCGCTCGGCATCGTCCAACTGGGGAGAGGAGACCCCGAGATCGAGCAAAATACCATCGATCCTGCCGCTCAGACCGCGCTCAGTCATATACTCTGCCAGCGCGGAAAAGGGACCATGGATGATATTGAAACGTGGATCGGTTATCTCCGCCGCGGCAGCAATAGCCTGCGGATCGCGATCGATAGCATAAAGGCGTCCATTCTCACCAAGCTGGGAAAGGATCAGGCGTGAGTGCCCGCCGCGCCCAAAGGTGCCGTCAATGTAGATGCCGTCAGACTTGATGTTAAGGCCGTTAACCGCCTCGTCTAACAACACCGTGGTATGTTTATAAGTATCCTGCATAGCTATAACGACAAATCCTGCAACCGCTCAGATAATGGGGCCTGAGAAGAATGCTCTGCGTCTATATCCTCCTTGACTTGTTGATACCAGGTCTGTTCATCCCACAGCTCAAACTTGTTGAACTGTCCAACCAGCATCACTTCTTTTGTTAATCTCGCATGCTGACGCAGCGTATTCGCTAACAGCAAACGGCCTGCACTGTCCATCTGACACTCGCTGGCATGTCCCAGCAGCAGCCGCTGAACGCGTCGCTCTGCCGGGTTCATGCTCGACAAGCGCGACAACTTTTGCTCAATGATTTCCCATTCCGGCAGGGTATAAAGCAGCAGGCATGGTTGGTGGAGGTCAATGGTACAAACCATTTGCCCCTGAGACTCCCCGATCAGCGTATCGCGATAGCGCGTTGGCACGGCTAGCCGGCCTTTGCTGTCGAGGTTAACTAACGTTGCCCCACGGAACATGTCAGTCTATTCCTCCACGGAAACCCCAAATCACCACTTTACCCCACAAATTCCCACGAAACGAGTTTACGGAGCGAAGGAAAACATTGTCAAGCCGCAGTCATGACTGAATGGCATTATTTCTCAGGAAGATTAAAAACGAGGAAGTTAAAAATAAACCGTCTGAAGAGATGAACAGGGAATAAACTAATGAATAGTGTCAGGAAATCACCTCAACCTTTTAGATTGTTCAAAAATATGCCACTTATGGGTAAACGGAAATAAGTCCCTGCCTTTGCGACGCGGGACGCATTTTAGGCCATATCTGAGAAATTTCCCAGCGCCGATGCGCGTTGCTGACCGGCCGTCTCTATCCTGTTGTTCCGGGATTATTAATATTCATCGGGTTATAGAATCAACAAGACGTTAATCCCACTCATGTTTACTTTAATTTACCGAATATCGATAAGATGAATCTCAAATGCAAAATATTTTGCTAATCTGTGGTCAGGCCTACAAGAAGTAACAAATCGTAAATAAGTGGATATGATTAAGGCAGTTTGCACTGCCTTAAGAGGGCGGGGAATTAGCTTGATTTGCGATTTAAACGTCCGCGGCGATAGAGATTACGGCGAATACGCGTCAGTCCCGGCTTAGGTTTACGCGGCTCGTCAAGACTGGCTAGAACCAGCTCCAGCACCCGCTCCGCGACGTCACGGTGCCGCTGACCTACTGCCAGCACCGGGCATTCCAGGAAATCCAGCAGCTCATGATCGCCAAAGGTAGCAATCGCCAGATCTTTCGGCAGTCGCCCCTCTGATTTTAACGTGACGTCCATTACCCCCTGCAACAGGCCAAAAGAGGTGGTGAACAGCGCTTCCGGCATCGCATGCGTTTCGAGGTACTTCTCAAACAGCGCGGCCGCCGCATGACGTTCAAAACTGTTGGCGTAAACAAAATCAATCGGCCGCTCGTCACCTTTCCACGCATCGCGGAAACCCAGTTCGCGCAGGAAACTGACCGACAGCTCCGGGAGTGCGCCGAGAAACAGCACCGATTTTACCGGCAGCTTACGCAGTTCAGCCGCCAGCGCCTGGGCATCGTCCTGATCGGCCCCCACCACGCTGGTGAAGTGTTCACGATCGAGGGCGCGATCCAGTGCAATGATCGGTAGCGGATCGTTTATCCACCGTTGATAGAACGGATGCTCCGGCGGGAGCGAGGTCGATACAATAATGGCATCCACCTGACGTTGAAGCAGATGTTCCACACAACGCATCTCGTTATCAGGCTGATCTTCTGAGCAGGCAATCAGCAGCTGATAGCCGCGCTGACGCGCCTGGCGTTCCAGGTAATTCGCAATCCTTGTATAGCTGGTATTCTCTAAATCAGGAATAACCAGTCCTATTGACCGGGTGCGGCCGGCGCGAAGGCCTGCTGCCACCGCGTTCGGATGGTAATTATGCTCACGCACCACCGCCATCACCTTCTCGACGGTCTTATCGCTGACACGATACTGCTTAGCCTTGCCGTTAATGACATAGCTGGCGGTCGTGCGCGATACACCAGCGAGGCGCGCAATTTCATCCAGTTTCACAATAACCCCACACTTCTGTCGATGCACCGGTGACAAATAGCCACAGAATGCCTATGGATAAGTCGTTTCTTACATCTAACCGCAGAAAGGTTTGGCGGGCAACAGCTTTTCATCAGCGGCGGGGGCTTTCGAACAAAAAATAAAAAACCCGGCATTACGCCGGGTTAGCAGACTGTGTAGAAAATCGCCGACGACAATCAGCGCATTATGCGCTCACCGCGTGCCACACCCACAATCCCCGAGCGGGCAACTTCAACAATTTCCGCCACTTCACGCACGGTGTTGAGGAAGGCATCCAGCTTGTCGCTGGTGCCTGCTAGCTGAACCGTGTAAAGCGATGGCGTGACGTCAACGATCTGACCACGGAATATTTCCGCGCTACGCTTAACTTCTTCACGTCCGTAGCCGGTCGCCTGAATTTTCACCAGCATCACTTCACGCTCAACAAACGCGCCCTGACCCAGCTCGCTTACGCGCAGAACATCGACCAGTTTGTGCAGCTGCTTTTCAATCTGCTCCAGCACCTTCTCATCGCCGACGGTCTGGATAGTCATGCGAGACAGTGTCGGATCGTCCGTTGGCGCAACGGTCAGACTTTCAATGTTGTATCCGCGCTGAGAAAACAGCCCAACCACGCGGGACAATGCGCCGGATTCGTTTTCCAGCAGAACCGATAATACACGACGCATAATTAAGTCCTCTCCGTTTTGCTCAGCCACATTTCGTCCATAGCGCCACCGCGAATATGCATCGGGTAGACGTGCTCAGTGCCATCAACATTCACATCGACAAACACCAGGCGTTCACTGCGCACCAGCTCCAGGGCTTCGGCCAGTTTCGTTTCCAAATCTTCCGGGCGGTCGATGGCAATACCCACATGGCCATAGGCCTCAGCCAGGCGCACAAAGTCAGGCAGCGACTCCATATACGACTGAGAGTGGCGGCCGGAGTAAATCATATCCTGCCACTGCTTCACCATGCCGAGGAAGCGGTTGTTCAGATTCAGCACCAGAACCGGAATACCGTATTGCAGCGCGGTGGACAGCTCCTGAATATTCATCTGAATACTGCCGTCACCGGTCACACAGACGACCGTTTCCTGCGGCAGCGCCAGCTTAACGCCTAGCGCGGCAGGCAGGCCAAAGCCCATGGTGCCAAGGCCACCGGAGTTGATCCAGCGGCGCGGTTTATCGAACTGATAGTACAGTGCGGCAAACATCTGGTGCTGACCCACGTCAGAGGTAACGTAAGCGTCGCCCTTAGTCAGGCGGCAGATCGTTTCGATAACCGCCTGTGGCTTAATCTTGTCGCTGGTGCGATCGAATTCCAGACACTGGCGGGCGCGCCACTGTTCGATGTTTTGCCACCAGTCGCGCAGGCTGTCATAGTTTTGCTTCGTGTCGCTCTGCGCCAGCAGGTCCAGCATCTGACGCAGAACCAGCTTCGCGTCTCCGACGATAGGTATATCGGCAGACACCGTTTTCGAAATCGACGTCGGGTCGATATCAATATGCAGCACCGTTGCATTCGGGCAATATTTTGCCAGGTTGTTGGTGGTACGGTCATCAAAGCGCACGCCGACGGCAAAAATAACGTCGGAATGATGCATGGTCATGTTGGCTTCGTAGGTGCCGTGCATACCCAGCATACCGACACACTGACGGTGAGTGCCCGGGAACGCGCCAAGGCCCATCAAAGAGGTCGTCACCGGGATATTGAGCTTTTCTGCAATCTGGCGCAGCTCGTCGTGGCAGGCTGCGTTAATCACTCCGCCACCGGCATAAATAACCGGCTGCTTCGCGGTCAGCAACGTCTGCAACGCACGTTTAATCTGCCCTTTATGCCCCTGGGTCGTCGGGTTATAAGAACGCATGCTGACTTCTTCAGGCCAGACGTACGGCAGCTTGTTCGCCGGGTTCATCATGTCCTTCGGCAAATCAACCACGACCGGGCCGGGACGACCGCTGGCCGCCAGCCAGAACGCTTTCTTCATGATGGTCGGAATTTCTTCGACACTTTTCACCATAAAGCTGTGCTTCACCACCGGGCGGGAAATTCCCACCATGTCGCACTCCTGGAAGGCATCATAACCAATCAGTGAGGACATCACCTGGCCGGATAGCACCACCATGGGAATAGAATCCATATACGCGGTAGCAATACCGGTAATGGCATTCGTTGCGCCGGGACCAGAGGTCACCAGCACGACGCCGACATCGCCGGTTGCACGGGCATAGCCATCAGCCATATGCACAGCGCCCTGCTCATGACGTACCAGAATATGGTCTACGCCACCGACAGTTTGCAGCGCATCATAAATATCAAGTACAGCTCCACCGGGGTAACCGAATACATGTTTTACGCCCTGATCGATTAACGATCGGACCACCATCTCGGCTCCTGACAACATCTCCATTTTTGCCTCCAGGCTATAAGGTGCTGAGTTACCCAACAAGGCGGCATTCGTCATTCTACCGAGGCCGTCGTCAGACAAAGTCAAAACCCGTGTTTGTATGCTTAGAAATTGGAAATCATTTCCAAAATCCAGGTACAGGGCGAACCCTGATCGTTTTTTTGAGGTTATGGCGGTTACCATAACCGTAGAAAAGTTGGCAGGCAAACGCCAAACCCCACATCACCTACGGAAAGAGACCGCTAAGGCTCTGCCGCCTGGCCCCTGTTATCGACAATAACACTGAGTATAAAGCGTTATAAAAGCGGAATGTACTGCCCTGTTGTTATTTAGCAGCGCGATCGTTGTGTTATTAAAAGCCCATAGCACAAAATGCAGGGAGGGCGACGCTGACTCCCGGAGATTTTTAGTTTTATCTGCTAAGTTTCAAATCATTAATAATATAATTATCCAAAAAACATGAAACTATTGCCGGGATTAACCAGCGCACTGCATAGTGGTAAATCTATTAAAATCAATGAATTATGATTAATATTTAATTAAAATACGCCGCTTTTGCCCCGTCTTTTCAACGGAGATAATCATACGGCTGGCTATTCTTCTGGCGCGCAGCCTCTCGCCAGAATATTTTCCTTGAGCATGCGTGCGGCGCACGTTAAATGTAAGGCCATTAATGTTGACAGCCCGCCCCATTATCAGGTATCAATAATGTCACTTTGAATTTATGAGGTTTGAATCAATGATTCGTGCTAACCGCCTACTCGGTCTACTACTAAACGCATCTTCGTTGCGCGGTAGACGAGTGGGCGGAATCAGTCACTGATTCAGACCTGCAAAACCTAAGAAACCCGCGCCATAGCGCGGGTTTTTTTATGCTCGCGGCCAGGCCCGACGTAATCACGACAAGGAATAAACCCATGAGCCAACAAGTCATTATTTTCGATACCACTCTGCGCGATGGCGAGCAGGCGTTACAGGCCAGCCTGAGTGTGAAAGAAAAACTGCAAATTGCCCTGGCGCTGGAACGTATGGGCGTAGATGTGATGGAGGTCGGGTTCCCGGTTTCTTCACCCGGCGACTTCGAATCCGTTCAGACAATCGCCCGTCAGATCAAGAACAGTCGCGTCTGCGGTCTGGCACGCTGTGTGGAAAAAGATATCGATGCGGCCTACGAAGCGCTGCGCGTGGCCGAGGCCTATCGTATCCACACCTTCCTGGCCACCTCGCCGATGCACATCGCCACAAAACTGCGCAGCACGCTGCCAGAGGTGATTGAACGTGCGGTTAAAATGATTAAACGTGCACGTAACTACACCGATGATGTGGAGTTCTCCTGTGAGGACGGCGGCCGTACCCCAATTGACGATCTGTGCCGCGTCGTTGAAGCCGCCATTAATGCCGGTGCCACCACCATCAATATCCCGGATACCGTGGGTTACACCCTGCCTTACGAATACGCGAATATCTTCACTCAGCTGCGCGCCCGCGTACCAAATATTGATAAAGCCATTCTGTCTGTTCACACCCATGACGATTTGGGTATGGCAGTGGGCAATGCGCTGGCCGCCGTTAACGCCGGTGCGCGCCAGATTGAAGGCGCAATGAACGGCCTGGGCGAACGTGCCGGCAACTGCGCACTGGAAGAGACCATCATGGCGATCAAGACCCGCAGCCAGCTGATGAACGTACACACGCGCATCAACCATCAGGAAATTTATCGTACCTGCCAGACCGTCAGCCAGATTTGTAATATGCCTATTCCGGCACACAAAGCCATTATCGGATCTAACGCCTTTGCACACTCCTCCGGCATTCATCAGGACGGCGTGCTGAAAAATCGTGAAAACTACGAAATCCTGACCCCGGAATCTATCGGTCTGAAGCAGGTCCAGCTGAACCTGACCTCACGCTCCGGCCGCGCGGCGGTAAAACACCGTATGGAAGAGATGGGCTACAGCGAGACCGATTACAATCTGGATACGCTGTACGAAGACTTTAAGGCGCTGGCAGATAAGAAAGGTCAGGTGTTTGATTACGACCTGGAAGCCATGGCGTTTATCAACAAGCAGTCGGAAGAGCCGGAGTTCTTCTCGCTGGATACCTTTAACGTGCAGTCCGGTTCAAGCGTGATTGCTACAGCAACCGTGCAGCTGCTGTGCGGCGAAGAGCAGAAGACGGAAGCGGCAACCGGTAACGGTCCGGTCGATGCCGTTTACCAGGCGATCAACCGCATTACCCACTTTGACGCTGAACTGATCAACTATCAGCTGACGGCAAAAGGTCACGGTAAAGACGCGCTGGGCCAGGTGGATATCGTGGTGAAATATAATGGACGCAAATTCCACGGCGTCGGTCTGGCGACCGATATCGTCGAATCTTCCGCCAAAGCCATGGTACATGCCCTGAACAATATCTGGCGCGCCCGTCAGGTTGAGCAGGAGCTGCAACGTAAGTCGACTCAACACGATCAAAAGGAAACCGTGTAATCATGTCCAGAACCTATCATCTCGCAGTTTTACCCGGTGACGGCATCGGCCCGGAAGTGATGGCGCAGGCAGGAAAAGTGCTGGAGGCTATCCGCCAGCGCTTCAGCCTGCGCATCTCCACCAGCGAATATGACGTTGGCGGCATCGCTATCGACCGTCACGGCGTACCGCTGCCGGAGGCCACGGTAAAAGGCTGTGAGCAGGCGGATGCGATCCTGTTTGGTTCGGTAGGCGGTCCGAAGTGGGAACACCTGCCACCGGCGGAGCAGCCGGAGCGCGGCGCGCTGCTGCCGCTGCGTAAACACTTTAAGCTGTTCAGCAACCTGCGCCCGGCCAGCCTGTATCAGGGTCTGGAAGAGTTTTGCCCGCTGCGCCGCGATATTGCCGACCAGGGCTTTGATATTCTGGTAGTCCGTGAGCTGACCGGCGGCATCTACTTCGGTCAGCCCAAAGGACGCGAGGGCAGCGGCATGCACGAGCGCGCCTTCGATACGGAGGTCTATCACCGCTTTGAGATCGAGCGCATTGCCCGCATCGCCTTCGAGTCTGCCCGCAAACGCCGTAAAAAAGTCACCTCCATCGACAAGGCCAACGTGCTGCAATCCTCGATCCTGTGGCGTCAAATCGTCAACGAAGTGGCGAAGGATTACCCGGACATTGAGCTGAGCCATATGTATATTGATAACGCCACCATGCAGCTGATTAAGGCGCCATCGCAGTTTGACGTGATGCTCTGCTCTAATCTGTTTGGCGACATCCTTTCCGACGAATGTGCGATGATCACCGGCTCAATGGGCATGCTGCCTTCGGCCAGCCTTAACGAACAGGGCTTTGGCCTGTTTGAACCGGCCGGGGGATCGGCGCCGGACATCGCCGGTAAGAACATTGCCAACCCTATCGCGCAGATCCTGTCGCTGGCGCTGCTGTTGCGCTATAGCCTGGACGCAGGTGATGCCGCTGATGCCATTGAGCAAGCCATCAGTCGGGTACTGGAAGAGGGTTATCGCACCGGTGACTTAGCCGGCAACGGCAAGGCAATCGGCACCGATGAAATGGGCGACGTCATTGCCCGGTTTATTCGCGAAGCATAATTATGAAAACACTGTACGAGAAGCTGTTTGACGCGCATGTCGTGCATGAAGCACCCAATGAAACACCGCTGATCTATATCGATCGTCACCTCGTTCATGAGGTGACCTCGGCGCAGGCGTTTGACGGCCTGCGCGCGCACGGACGCCCGGTGCGCCAGCCGTCAAAAACCTTTGCCACGATGGATCACAATGTCTCTACCCAGAGTCGGGATATCAACGCCAGCGGTGAGATGGCCCGTATTCAGATGTCGATGCTGATTAAAAACTGCGAAGCCTTTGGCGTGCAGCTGTTCGATCTCAGCCATCAGTTTCAGGGTATTGTCCATGTCATGGGGCCGGAACAGGGGCTGTCGCTGCCGGGCATGACCATTGTCTGCGGCGATTCCCACACCTCAACCCACGGCGCACTTGGCGCGCTGGCGTTTGGCATCGGCACATCCGAAGTTGAGCACGTCCTGGCGACACAGACGCTGAAGCAGGCGCGGGCGAAAACCATGAAAGTGGAAGTCCGCGGCAAAACGGCGCCGGGCATTACCGCAAAAGATATCGCGCTGGCGATTATTGGTAAAACCGGCAGCGGCGGCGGCAACGGCCACGTTGTGGAGTTCTGCGGTGAGGCGGTTGCGGCACTGACGATGGAAGGCCGCATGACGCTGTGCAATATGGCGATTGAGCTGGGTGCCAAGGCGGGCCTGGTGGCACCGGATGACACAACCTTTAATTACGTTAAGGGCCGTCGCTTTGCTCCTAAGGACGATTTGTGGCAGCAGGCGGTAGATTACTGGCGCACACTGAAGACTGACGACGGGGCGCACTTCGACAAAGTGGTTATTCTGGATGCGGCTGACATTGCCCCCCAGATAACCTGGGGAACGAACCCGGGTCAGGTCATTTCCGTCAGCGATCCGATCCCCGATCCGCAGTCGTTCAGCGATCCGGTGGAACGCGCTTCCGCAGAAAAAGCGCTGGCCTATATGGATCTAAAACCCGGCATTCGTCTGACCGAGGTCCGTATTGATAAGGTCTTCATCGGCTCCTGCACCAATTCGCGTATTGAAGATCTGCGTGCGGCGGCGGCGGTGGTGAAAGGCCATAAGATTGCCGAGGGCGTGCAGGGTTACGTCGTTCCGGGGTCCGGCCCGGTGAAGGCCCAGGCGGAGGCCGAAGGTCTGGACAAAATCTTTATCGATGCCGGATTTGAGTGGCGTCTGCCGGGCTGCTCTATGTGTCTGGCGATGAACAACGATCGTTTAAGCCCCGGCGAACGCTGCGCCTCCACCAGCAATCGTAACTTTGAAGGCCGCCAGGGACGCGGTGGACGCACCCATCTGGTCAGCCCGGCGATGGCGGCAGCGGCGGCGGTTGCCGGCCACTTTGCCGACATTCGTGAGCTGGCGTAAGGAACTTTTATGGCGAAGAAATTTACCCAACACACCGGCGTCGCGGTGCCGATGGATTTGGCCAACGTCGATACCGATGCGATTATCCCCAAGCAATTTTTGCAGATGGTGACGCGCACCGGTTTTGGCCGCAACCTGTTCTTTGACTGGCGCTACAGCGATGCGGAAGGCACCGTTGATAATCCTGAGTTTATTATGAATCAGCCGGCGTTTCGCGGGGCCAGTATTATGCTGACGCGCGAGAACTTCGGCTGCGGCTCATCGCGTGAGCATGCGCCCTGGGCGCTGACCGACTACGGTATTCAGGCGATTGTCGGTACGGATTTTGCCGATATTTTTGCCAATAATTCGTTCAACAATCAGCTGCTGCTGGTGACGCTGGCTGAAGACGAAGTGGATGAGCTATTCAAAATGGTTGCCGCGGATCCGGGGATGTCGATCACCGTTGATCTGGAAAGTCAGCAGGTGCGGGCGATCGATCGGATCTATCGTTTTGAGATCGACGGTTTCCGTCGCCACTGTCTGCTGAACGGTCTGGATGCGATTGGTCTGACTTTGCAGCATGATGCGGCGATTGCGGCCTATGAAGAGAAGCAGCCGGTGTTTTTGCGCTGATTTCGTTGGGTGTATGGCATCTGGCTTATTGGTCCGGGGCGGGTGAGTTGCTGCTCGTTCAGTGTCTGACTTATCGGTCCGGGGCGGGTAAGCAGACGCGCCGTAAACACGTCCGTGTGGGCTCGGTTCGCGCATCCCTGCGCTCAACGGTCTGCTTACCCGCCCCGGACCGATTGCCCATCAACTTTTTGTGTCGCTGGTCGTTTTTTTCTTTCGGGGATATTCCTACGGTAATCCAGCGATTTGTCGGTAATGTTCCCATGCGCAGAACAACTCCCCCACCCTGCACTGATATCACCAAATTCGAGAGGAAATGCGCTGCCCTTCCTTTTTATACAAATAACACGACGTTGCAAAACCGACCGGGTCAGCAACCGATCTCGCTGGTCGGCATAGTCACCACTCGTCCAGGGCACCCACCAGTCAGCGTGGACACCGGACAGGCCAGCAATAGATCCCGCCAGTCAGTGCAGTCACCACCCGACAAAAGCATCCTTCGATCGACACAATCATCGCGCCCAGCCATTACTGACAATCCCCCCTCAGGCCACGGCTCTCTGTACAACTGCCTCCACGTAAACCGCCAGGCCGAAAAGAAAGCAGATCTCCCCTGCCTTTTCTTCCAGACAACACCCGTCCGGAAAGCCGACCGGCGGGTGCCCTGGCCGGAGCATCCGCAGCGCTGAACGAAGAGAGAAAGCCAGGATTCGCCCACAGGACGTGGGCGAAAGGCGCAGCCGGGCCAGGGATGGACCGTCTGCGCCGGTCCGACAGGCTGACGAACGCAGTGAAGGCACCGCGCAGCGGCGCGAGGACCCGCCCGGCCAGGGCATCCGCCGGTCAGCGCGAACACCGAACAGTCAGCAATCGCCTCCGCGAAGACAATTAAGCCCAAAAGAAAGCAGACCGCTCCTGCCTTTTCATACAGACAACATCCGTACGAAAAGCCGACCGGCGGGTGCCCTGGCCGGAGCATCCGCAGCGCTGAACGAAGAGAGGAAGCCAGGATTCGCCCACAGGACGTGGGCGAAAGGCGCAGCCGGGCCAGGGAT
>Ga0308166_1000121_pt1 | contig 160220 bp, 155 predicted proteins | sample PhyCR2_2_FD_202137 | JGI IMG/M metagenome (GOLD analysis project Ga0308166, IMG submission 202137) | Phyllosphere microbial communities from UC Gill Tract Community Farm, Albany, California, United States - DLSLCC.R2 | ecosystem: Host-associated > Plants > Phyllosphere > Unclassified | place...
CACGTTACTTCCGCTGCACGGCGATTCCGAATTGAATCAACAATTTTGAGAAGACATTCAGCAAGTGACCATAACGCGTCAAGACTCAAAAAACTGGCGAGCAATGATTGCTCGCCAGTGATCGTTATGCTCCGGCGTCGGTTCCACCGTTCACACGGTCCAACGTTGAAGGACCGACGATCATCCGGAAGATTCCCCATGCCATGGCCAAGCCACCCCAAATGACTCCGAGCCACATTGGAGTCAAGGCGCCGGCCCCGCTTACTGAGGCGGTGAATATGAATAAGAGAAACAAGGTGGCGATGAGTCCTCCACCAACAACAAGACCTATCCCGTGAATTTTTTTAGGCATCTGTCCGCTCCAAGGTAATTCATCATTGAATGGACCACTGGATACGCCGTAACTCGTGATGGCTACAGTTTCCCAGGCTGTCCTTGGACTGTTGTTTCCACATTGCCTCCCGTTCGCGTGCACTTGGCACACAGAGTTGATGATAGGTACAGGGTAGGCCTGTTTACTGCGCAGAACTAGTGGCATTTGACCTGCGCTTTCCCGCAAACGCCAATTTGATTTCTACATCGTTGATCTTTTAGCTCAGCGCAGATGGACAATGAATATTCAGACGCTAACACCTAAACGACAAGCTACTGAACCGGGAGGTTGGCCATGGACTCATCCCTAGCAAGACACTACGGGCTCGCAGTAGCGATCGGACTTCTCGCAACCTCACTTGCAGGGTGCGTGAGAATTCAAAGCTCCTCCGAATCTGAGCCATCATCCTCAAGTTCTGCAAAAACTATTGTTCGCAATGCAGCGCCGATAGACGGCGCTGTCAATGAGCGCCGCAAGAATCCAGAAGGCGTGGCTTCCGGAACAGGTATTGTTCCCAAAAAGACTTCAGAGGATTCCATCCGGAGGAATTTTAAGCGGCTCGAGTCTCAAGCCACCGAGAAAAAGCGCTCTGGAGAATGAACCTGAATGGCGATGGACAGATCTTCAGACTCGTTGGGAACTGCATGCAGGTGAAGATCAGTTGCTTGGCGAGATAAGAATGCTTCGGTTCATGCCTCTGGCCAGTCCAATTCTCTTGGTGCCACCGCTCATTCTCGCGTAGATCAAGGTTTCTAAAAACCGATCACACCACATCCGGTATTTCAGACATAACCCCTGATTATCCCCCACCAACCAATCGTTACTGCCGAACAATAGAAGCTGGAGACCACCTTGTACAGTAACGAACGGACTGATTTTCATGACTTCTTCGCCCCAAGTAACCCTTGAACTTCGCGGTGTCACAGCCGAGGATGTCATCGCAGTAGCCCGCCATGATGCGCACATCGAGATTTCCGCCTCGGTACTTGAAGAACTCGCTTCTGTCCGCGCTCATATTGATGCTCTGGCTTCCGCAGACACTCCCGTGTACGGAATATCTACCGGGTTCGGTGCTTTAGCAACACGCCACATTGCGCCAGAAGACCGCGCCAAGCTTCAGCGTTCACTGATTCGTTCCCACGCTGCGGGCATGGGTGCACCAGTGGAGCGCGAGGTCGTGCGTGCACTGATGTTCCTGCGCGCCAAGACTCTGGCATCGGGCCGCACCGGCGTCCGCCCTGTAGTGCTAGAAACCATGATTGGATTGCTTAACGCTGGAATCACTCCAGTTGTGCGCGAATACGGTTCCTTGGGATGTTCAGGGGATCTCGCCCCACTCTCCCATTGCGCCCTTGTACTCATGGGTGAAGGCGAAGCAACCGACCGCTTCGGTGTGCAGCGCCCAGTGCCCGAGCTGCTAGCTGAAGCCGGAATCGCCCCAGTTGAATTGGCCGAAAAGGAAGGTCTGGCGCTAGTCAACGGCACCGACGGAATGCTCGGTCAGCTATTGATGGCCCTGGCAGATCTTGAAGAATTAGCCGATATCGCTGACGCCACGGCAGCCATGAGCGTTGAGGCTCAGATGGGCACCGCACAGGTATTCCGCGCTGAACTACATGAGGCGCTTCGCCCGCATCCGGGCCAAGGCCGAAGCGCTGCCAACATGTATGCGTTGTTGTCCGACTCCCCTATCGTCAATTCCCACCGTGAAGGTGATGGCCGAGTTCAGGACGCCTACTCACTTCGCTGCTCACCGCAGGTTACCGGCGCGGTGCGCGACACCATCACCCACGCGCGAATGGTTGCCACCCGCGAACTTGCCGCAGCAATTGATAACCCAGTGGTTCTTCCTAGTGGAGAAGTCACCTCAAACGGAAACTTTCACGGTGCACCGGTGGCCTACGTCTTGGACTTCCTGGCCATTGCAGTAGCCGACTTGGGTTCTATCGCCGAGCGTCGCACCGACCGCATGCTTGATCCTGCCCGTTCGCGTGACCTGCCAGCCTTCCTGGCCGATGATCCCGGAGTTGATTCGGGCATGATGATTGCCCAATACACCCAAGCTGGTCTGGTCGCGGAAAACAAGCGTCTGGCAGTTCCGGCCAGCGTTGATTCCATTCCCTCCTCTGCCATGCAGGAAGACCACGTGTCCCTCGGCTGGCATGCAGCTCGCAAACTGCGCACCTCGGTAGCAAATTTGCGCCGTATCTTGGCAGTGGAAATGCTCATTGCTGGCCGAGCACTAGACATGCGAGCTCCGCTGCAGCCGGGCGCCGGCACCGGCGCGGTACTTGAACTGTTGCGCACCAAAGTTGCAGGTCCAGGCGAGGACCGCTTCCTTTCCGCTGAGCTAGAAGCTGCAGATCAGCTACTGGCAACCGGTGCGGTGCACCGAGTACTGCGAGAGCACCTTCCCGCCTAGAGAAGTAGCCAAGGGATGTGATTTCGCAGTCAGAAAAGTTCTGTGCACTAGAAGAAGCGTAAACTTTACTACTGGGAAACCACTCACCTGATGTGAAAGAAACGTCTTATGCAACGCACCATGTTCAAGTCCAAGATCCACCGGGCAACCGTCACCCAAGCCGACCTGCACTACGTCGGCTCAGTAACCGTTGACTCGCAGTTGCTGGAGGCCTCGGATATTTTGCCCGGAGAACTGGTGAGCATCGTGGACATCACCAACGGCGCACGCTTGGAAACCTACACCATCGCTGGTGAACCAGGCAGTGGTGTCATTGGAATTAATGGTGCTGCTGCACATTTGGTTCACCCCGGCGATCTAGTCATCTTGATCAGCTACGCACAAATGGAAGATGCCGAGGCCCGCAACTACGTGCCTAGCGTGGTTCACGTAGATGCTGATAACCGCATCATTCACCTCGGTGATGACCCGGCTGAAGCTGTAGCCGATGGTGTGCAGACTCCCCCATTCGCTCAGCTACGCAGCAATTAACTACGTTTACGAGGCCAGTCGACGCGCAAGATATTGCGCAGTTCGGCTGGCCTTGTTTTGTGCCACCTGTTCTGGTGTGCCCTCAGCAACGATGCGTCCACCGCCGTCGCCACCTGCTGGACCCATATCAATGACCCAGTCACTGGCAGCAACCACATCCATATGGTGCTCAACCACGATCACCGTATTATCTTGATCCACAAGCTGTTGCAACTGGGAGACCAGAAGTTGAACATCGGCAGGATGCAATCCCGTAGTCGGCTCATCAAGCAAATAAAGCGTATGACCACGGCGCTGACGTTGCAGTTCGGTAGCCAACTTGATGCGTTGGGCTTCACCACCGGACATTTCAGTTGCCGGTTGGCCAAGGTGAAGGTAGCCCAATCCGACTTCTCGCAAGGTCGCCAGTGCTCGGGCAGCAGCAGGTATATCAGCCAGAAATTCCTCGGCTTCGGTGACACTGAGTTCAAGAATCTGCGCGATGTTCTTGCCCCGGTATTCAACTTCTAAAGTTTGTTCGTTGTAGCGAGTCCCATGACACTGCGGGCAGGGGCCGTAAGTTCCTGGCAAAAAGAGCAACTCAATTTCCAAGAATCCTTCGCCTAGGCAGTTTTCGCAGCGTCCCCCTGCAACGTTGAATGAGAATTGGCCAGCGTTGTAGTTCCGTTCCTTAGCCAAAGGCAGCTGCGCATAGATTTTCCGGACCGCGTCAAAGAGCCCGGTGTAAGTAGCCACATTTGAACGTGGGGTCCGGCCAATAGGTTTCTGATCCATGAGCACCACACGATTAACCTGCTCAGCACCCGTGATATCTGTAATGGATGCGTGCTCAACTACCTCGGCGTCGTCGTCGGAAGCTTGACTAGCTGCCCCGCCAACGGCTTGGGCCAATGCTCCGGTGACAAGGCTTGATTTTCCTGAACCTGATACCCCAGTCACGCTGGACAAAACTCCCAAGGGGAATTTCGCTTCCACGTCCACTAGGTTGTGCAGATTGATCCCGCGCAGTTCAAGCCATTGTGTTGCCGTCCTGAGCTCACGGCGTGCAACCGGTTCTGGATCCAAGAATTTTCGAGTCACCGACTCTTCAATTTTATTAAGGCCCGCCACGTCCCCGCTGTAGAGAACGCGGCCACCTCCACTGCCAGCTCCAGGGCCCACATCGACTATCCACTGTGCACGGCGAACCACATCCATATTGTGCTCCACCACAAAGACGGTATTTCCTTCCGCTTTGAGTGCAGAAAGTACCTCAATGAGCGGTTGAACATCAGCCGGGTGCAATCCTGCCGATGGTTCATCAAGGACATAGATGACCCCGAAGAGACCTGCGCGTAGCTGGGTGGCGATACGCAATCGTTGAGTCTCACCCGGCGACAGGGTCGGGGTGGCACGGTCCAAGCTCAAGTAACCCAATCCGAGATCTACAAGGACTTCAATCCGACCCAGCAGATCAGCGCTGATGGTGCTCACCACATCGGCTTTCGCTTCACCACCGGCTTGGTGGGCGAAAGGACGCAACAACTGCGCCAGTGCCTGCATGGATTCATTGTTGAATTCAGAGATGTTCAGCCCAGCAAAGCTGACCCGTAGTGCTTCTGGTCGGAAACCGGTCCCGGAACATTCAGGGCAGTCCTGAGAGATCATGAATTCCAGTGCTTTTGCCCGGAGGTTCTCGCTCTTGGACGTCGCGACGGTATGGCGAACATAGCGTTCAGCGCTCCAGAATTTTCCCTTATAGGGTTTGGCAACACGGTCTCGCTCTGGGGTGACTTCTACGACCGGCTGTTCCTCGGTGAATAACAACCAATCTCGTGTTTCTTTAGAAAACTGTTCAAAGGGCAAGTCAATGTCATAGCCCAGGTGTGAGGTGATGTCCCGAAGATTTTTTCCTTGCCATGCTCCGGGCCAAGCCGCGATTGCCCCGTCTCGAATACTCAATGAGGGAACCGGAACCAGAGTCTTCTCGGTGACTGAATGAACTGTGCCTACACCGTGGCACTGGGGGCAGGCACCCACCGCAGTATTTGTAGAGAACGCATCAGAGTCCAGCCGGGAAGCACCCTGAGGATAGGTGCCCGCACGAGAGAACAGCATGCGCACCGAATTCGACAGGGTTGTCAGTGTTCCTACTGTTGAGCGAGAGCTTGCGGCACCACGTCGCTGTTGTAATGCGACCGCTGGAGGCAAACCGGAGATGAACTCAACCTTGGGTGTGTGGCCCTGGGCGATGAGTCGACGTGCGTAAGGTGCTACCGATTCTAGGAAGCGGCGCTGGGATTCGGCAAAAATTGTCCCGAAAGCCAGTGATGACTTTCCCGACCCGGAGACCCCGGTGAAGGCGACCATTGAATCTCGTGGGATCCGCACTTCCACGTTGTCCAAGTTATTTTCGTTGGCACCACGAACATGGATAAATCCGTCCTGCGTGGCCGTTGGCTGAGGCGATGCAAAGCTGTTCATCTTCTCCACAGTATCCGTCCGGTTCAACTCAACCCAATTTCTGCGTCTGCAGCTCAGTGCCCCGACTCATCGTCCCAGCTGGATCAGTCTGCCTCTGGACAGCCCTGCCACGTTTTGGAGAAGTATCCGACAATGGATAGGGCTTCGCGCAGTGGATATCTTTCATCGATTCCACCATGAATCCGTTGTGCTGATTCTTCGAGTGCAAGGTGGAAAAAGCGACAGACTTCGTCGTAGCTCCACACTTCTGCGGTCAGCTCAACAAGCTCACTGTGGGTGAGCATGTGTGATGGGTTCAGCCCGATATCTATCAAGGTATTGAACACATGTTCTTCGGTTAGCTCGTGGTCCGCTCCGCAGTCACACCACGTGATCCCTCGGCTAGGCATGCTCCAAACATCAAGGCGGCTACTTGAGCTATTTGCCGGCGCCATCGTTTCCTCCCTGGTTAGTTGATGCGGGTCTGCCCAATCTAGCCGTGAGCGCCGACACTTTAGGCTCGCCGACTATATTTGTTAGCAGGTGAGGTGCCAACAATTAACATAGTCTTTGAGATCAGATGGCAGTTTCGAATTGACGATACTTCTCAGGAGTCTTCTAATGAACACACCTTCTTATCCGGATAGCCAAGATAGCGATTCGCACCGCAAGTGGAACGAACTACTTCAAGAAATGCGTGTGATGCAGACCGGCGTGCAGATCCTTGCTGCGTTCCTGGTTGTGCTGCCCTTCCAGGCTAGGTTTGACATTCTCAACCGGCCCGAGGAGATGATCTACATAGCGCTATTGATCGCTGCAACGTTACTAATTCTTCTGATGATTACCCCTGTGGCTGTCCACCGTTATTTCTTCGGTCAACGCCTCAAGGATCAGACCGTCCAGCTGGGCCACATTGTGCTAAAAATCGTTGGCATAGGCGTGGGCCTGCTAGTTTCGGGCTGTGTTTGGTTTGTCCTGCAGGTGCTTTTTGGTTGGCAACTTGGAGCGTGGGTCGGTGGCTCACTGGTTGTAGTCACCCTGTTCCTTTTGCTCGCACTGCCACGGATTTTGATTCCAAGTCACGCACGCGAATCTGGCGACTAATTCCTGAAGCTAAACCATACGATCGATTCGTCGTAGCATCATGCGCATGGGTAAGCGCCTAAGCCGAACAGGCAAGATGCGCGTACCCATGCGCACAAAACTCACCGTCACCCGGTTGCGTCGTTGGACTTTTTGGGTGAGATCAAACCCAAATTGTTCGTGCACTGCCCGCGGCAGTTGAGCGATAGTCACGTCCCGCATCAGCGGTAGCCCTAGCCGAATCCACCACGGCGCATTGCGGCCTAGAAACAATTCGTTGGCTAAGGCTCTTGTTTGGTCAGTGACCTTTAAGGACGCCAACGTTGTGTTCATGTACTGGTCAAACTCTTGAAGTGTTGAAGGCCAATAGTCCGTTGGCATTTGCAGGGCATCACCTAGCTGGGCGTATTGCCGATACAGCTGTTCGTCATGCTCAACTTCGTGAGGCAACACTTGAGCGGCGATCACTCGGGCTGAGTCGTAGAGCGTAGCGGCAACCCACAATTGCAACTTGGGATCCAAGGCAGAATAGGCCGGCGTTCCCTTGCCCAGATCCCTCGTGCCGCGCACGTTGCGGTGTGCGTTATCTACATGACGGATCATCTTGCGCTGTTGTTCGGCGGTGCCATTACTGAGCGCATAAATGTAGCCCAAGGTGTGAATTAGCCGGCTAAGTGGGTTGCTGGCAAAATCCGAATGTTCTGCGATAGCTTGGCCGATATGCGGGTGGGCCAGCTGCATGAGGATTGCGCGTCCAGCGCCTAGTAGCAGGCCGGCTTCCGGGGCAATTCGAGTGAACTGCTCGCGACCTCGGCTTTCAGAACCTTGGTGACTCATGACTCTGATTTTAGGCGTCAAAATAGATGGTTCGCTTAAAAGTGCAGTGTGGATGATGCCACGAATTTCTTTCGTGGCAGCATCCACACTGGTTTACACCGATGTGTTGCTATTTATCGGTGTTGGTGAACATCGATTGCTGCAATGGGGTGACCTTCAGTGTCTTGAGTTTCGCAGTGCCTCCCTTGGCAAAGAGCGCCAACTGATCTGCTCCCTGGTTCGGGAAGACCTGGTCGGTGAGGGTGCGCTGCCCGTTCTGAGCGAAAACTTCTACCGAAGAACGGTCAAGGTAAACCTGTAGGGTTACCTCGCCATTGCTGTTGAGCTTCACCGGCATTTCTTCAACGGAAGCGAAGTTAGGGTTGAAGCCCACGTTCCCTGAATTGGTGCGGTCAACGTAAACCTTCTTTGAATCTGCGTCGTAACCGATCACTGTTGAACTCTTAGCATCCCCATGTACGGTGATGCCCGAAGTCTTTGCAGTTCCTGGATCAAAGGTCAGATCCACCTTGGCGATAGATCCTGAGGCCTGGGATGGTAGCGTGCGGGTTCCTTCAGCGATCGAGCGATTGCTTTCGATGTAGCTTGGCTTGCTTCCTAGGGTCTTGACCTGGTCAACCGGCTTCTGGGTAAGCCGAGGTCCTTCTGCGGTTTGAGTCAGTCCTACCTGGCGTGGCAGCGAATTTGCACTACGCCACGGATCAGTGGGAATGTCATTGGCATAGTCCCAGTTGTTCATCCAACCAAGCATGATTCGCTGGTCCTGTGGCATGTTCCCGAAGGAAACCGACGCGTAGTAATCACGTCCGTAGTCCAACCAGTCATAGCTCTCCAAAGAGGACTTTGCTGCAGTGTGCGAAAGCGTAAATTCATCGGCAAGGATATGCCCCCAACCGTCCCGATTGTTATCAACAATCTCGATTTGGGCCTGCTTGCCAGCGAACTCTTTAACATTCCATGAGGAGAAGTCCAGGCTCTCACTATCTGAGCCTGTAGTGGTGCGCACGGTCTTATCGTCAACCACCAGATTCACTGTGGTCTCATCTGAGCGTGGAACAACTTGTTCATCGGTCTGAACTAGATTGTCCAGGGTGAGGTGTCCCCAACCGCCGGTAGCCTGATCAACGACCTTGATCTGGGCTTTCTGGCCTTTGTATTCGGCCACTTCCCATGATTTCCAGTTCATTGCCCCGGCGTTGTCTCCGGCGATGGTGTCCACGATCTTGCCGCCCACCAACAACTGCACTTCTAGTTGTTGGCTAGGGTCATTACGCCGGTGTCCACCACCAACGAGCATGCCAATGCGATCCTTAGAGATGGTGAATTCTGGGGAGGTGGCGGTGCCGACCTGGTCATCACCACCGGCACCCACTTCAAAGGTATTAAGTACCTGCGAGCCCAAGGCCATGTTCCCACCCTTGTACGGTAGGTTTTCCGGAACCAGTGCGCCGGTGCCGGTCCAACCAAACGCCGAGAGATCTGATCCTTCAGGAACTTCAAAACCGTCAAAGAGCAGGTCTCCGACCGGAGCCTTATTGTCGCGTTTGTCGCTCACTCGCGCATGTTTACCACCACCCACCAGGAAGTTCAGGTAATCCTGATCAACGGTAAATGGATCGGAGAGCATGGTGCCGATGGGATGATCCCCGCCGCGGAAGGAGTTCACCAACCCGGCTCCCTTATATCCGGTCACTTCCTGCTGCCCAGGGACGGTTCCGGCCATCGGCTTGGCACCAAATGGTCCATCCTGATCGCTGGTCGAGTCGTTGGTGACGGTCCACTCTGAGTAGTTGCCGTCGTTAAAGCCTGAGAGAATTTTTCCTTCAGGCATGGTTGGCACTGGCTTGGTGGTGTCGGAGGTGAACGTGGTTCCGTCGAAGTCTCCAACGAAGTATTGTCCTGCAGATCCCCCGGCGACGCCGCCTGGGTTGATGTTCATGACCATAACCCATTTGACGTTCTCCGGGTCCCCATCAATGGCCAGTGGGAACAGGTCCGGGCATTCCCAAACGCCACCGGTGGCGTTGGCTGGTCCGAACTCGCTGAGCTTAGTCCAGTCCTTGAGGTTCGAAGACTTGTAGAGCACTGCCTTGTGTTCGGTGGCTTCCACTGCGGTCATGACCCAGTAGCCCTTGCCGTCTTTGCCGGTGTACCAAGAGACCTTAGGGTCACGGAAGTTTGCCGAGTTTCGGTTAACTACAGGATTGTTTTTGTACTTGATCCAACTCTGGCCGTCATCCAGGCTGTAGGCCAGTGACTGGGCTTGAAGACCTGCGTGCGGTGAGCCGGCCTTATAGGCGCTGGTGTAGATGGCAATCAGTGGAGGTTTTTTGCTGGTGCCGAATCCTGAGGTGTTGTTTGTATCGACAACAACACTGCCTGAGAAGACATCTTCTTCTGCATCGCCTGCGATGGCCAGAGGCTGCTGTTCCCAATGCACCAGGTCTTTTGAGGTGGCGTGTCCCCAAGACATGTTTCCCCACACGTTGCCCAAGGGATTGTGTTGGAAGTACAGGTGATAAACACCTTTGTAGAAGACCATTCCGTTGGGGTCGTTCATCCAGTTTTTCTCTGGAGAGAAGTGGATTCCGGGACGGTTGGTTTCATCTCCCAAATCGGCAGCAGCGGCAGGAAGAGAGCTAAGAAGCGTCATTCCCAAACTCAGGCTGGCGACGGTGACAAGGGAGATTGATTGCTTAGTTCGAGCAGTACATGTGGGCATTGCTGGGACTCTCTGGTGGAAGGGCGACGTTGCAGACAACGTTGTCGACAGCAAGGACTGTAGGCGAAGTCCAGCGGACAATTCAAGAGTCAAAATCAAATACTATTTATTCAGGTCAACAAAGGTTTTGGGCGCAAAAATACGCCCTGCTGACGGTTCTCAGCAAGGCTCTTATCTTCGCCTAGTAGTTGTTACTCGACCGGTTGCAACCAGGTCAGCTCAGAGCCATCACCCTCAATATGCTCGGCGAGTTCGCCGTTGAATACGGCCCCGTAGTCAGCAATGATGTGATCCTGGAACGCTTGCTCATCTTCATAGACCTCAAATACGAAGTACTCGCGCGGACGCTCTTCACGCACGTACGGAAGGAACAACACATTGCCTGGTTCGTTGCGAACATGTTCGGTGAGCTCGTTCATCATTTCGGCAACGCGCGCCTCATGACCTTCTTTGACGGTGAACTCTGCGTACAAGGTTTTCTGTTCCATGGTTAAGACCTTTCAAAGCGGTGGTTCAAGAAAAATTTAGTGGGTACTACTTCGTGGCTGCTGGTGGAATTTCGCCGGACCCTCGAACGATCATGGTTGTTTCAACCACGTAGGTGCGTGCAGGTTGCGTGTCGCCTTCAATCCTGGCCAGCAAGCGTTCGGCAGCTAGGGTGCCGATTTTTTCCGGATGCTGAGCAATCACGGTGACACCTGGGTCCACCATGTCCGAAAGGGTGAAATCATCAAACCCGACCAGGGCCACCTTGTGGCTTAATCCCAGTTCACGCAAGGCGTGCATGCACCCGAAAGTCACCAGGTTCTGGCTGGAAAATAGTGCGGTCGGCGGGTCATCAGAGCTAAGAACTTCAATAGCCGCCAGTCGCGCGCTTTCAACATCGTGCAGGTTTTCGCGCACGGGAATGCTGGAAGTGCTGATACCTCGTTCCCCTAGCGCCTCAACAAATCCGCGGCGACGTTCTCGTGCAGTTTGAATATCCGTACGGTCACCAAGATAAGCAATCTTTCGATGGCCTACGTCAAAGAGATGCTCCGCTGCCTTAGCTGCTCCGACGGCGTTGTCGGTGACTACGGCATCCGCACTTAGCCCTACGGGTTCACGGTCAATAAAGACCACCGGCAAGTCTCTTGAGTGTTCAGGAATGATATGAGCCTGATTCGCAGCGATAGGCGTAAGCACCATGCCATCAACCCGTCGACCTAAGAAAGCACGGACCAGCGACTCTTCACGTTCTGGCTCATCGTCAAGACTTGCAGCGAATACCGCTACCCCTTTAGACACCAATGCGTCTTCCATAGCGCGATGAATCTCGGCACTAAATGGGTTAGAAACGCTGGGCAGAAGTAGGCCTACCGTTTGGGTTCGCCTGCTTGAGCGCCGCAAGCTTCCGGCAGTGACATCGAGTTCATAGTTCAGTTGCTTAGAGGCAGTGAGAACTTTTTCCCGCGTTGCCTCGGAGACGCCCGCTTCATCATTCATGACCCGCGAGACCGTCTTGACTCCAACACCAGCTAATGCCGCTACATGCCGCATGGTTGGCCGGGACTTGCCACTGGCACCGACACCCGGTTTTGACATCGTTGTCAAAATCTTCCCTCTTTCTATTGACTATGCGATGTGATCCAGATTACATTCTACATGATCACGTTGTCAGGGTTTGAGAAAAGCCCACCCGCAAAGGAGCACCAAATGGCAAGTTTCCCAGCACGTCGCACCCGCACCACCCGCATGCTCGCAGCAGGCGCCGTCCTAGGGCTCGCGGCCCTTTCACTGTCCGCATGTTCAGGTGGCGACTCCGGTGAAGCTTCCGCAGATGGAAAAGTCGGCGTCTCACTGATCGTGAAGACCACCACCAACCCGTTCTTCGTTTCCATGCAAGACGGCGCCAAGAAGGCAGCAGAAACCGACGGTGTTGAGCTGAAGCTGGCCGCAGGAAAGTCTGATGGTGACGAAGCCACTCAGATCCAGGCCATCGAAAACGCTATCTCCGATGGCGACAAGGGAATCTTGATCACCCCCAACGGCCCATCAGTAGTTGACGCACTGCAGAAGGCCCGCGACGCCGGCCTGTACGTCATCGCTTTGGACACCCCACCAGACCCAGCTGGCGCAGCTGACATCACCTTCGCCACCGACAACGTTGCTGCCGGTGAGCAGATCGGCCAGTGGACCGCCGCCAAGTTGGACGGCAAGAAGGCAGTCATCGCCCTCGTGGACCTCTTTGATGACAAACTGGTCTCCGTTGACTACAACCGCGACCAGGGCTTCCTCAAGGGCATGGGCATCGACACCAAGGATGACAAGGCCAACGGTGACGAAGAGAAGTCCGGCAAGTACACCGGCGGCAAGGGCGGCGACTACGAAATCGCCGGCAACCAAGCATCCCAGGGCGCTGAGGACGGCGGCCGTACCGCAATGGAAACCCTGCTGACCGCCAACCCTGACATCAACGTGGTGTACACCATCAACGAACCCGCAGCTGCCGGCGCCTACGAGGCCCTGAAGTCTGCAGGTAAGGAAAAGGACACCTTGGTTGTCTCCATCGACGGTGGCTGCTCCGGTGTTTCAAACGTCAAGGAAGGCATCATCGATGCCACCGCACAGCAGTACCCAGTGAAGATGGCTGAAATGGGCGTCAAGGCTATTTCCGAAATGGCCAAGACCGGCGAAAAGCCAGAAACCACCGATGGCCTGGACTTCTTCAACACCGGCAGCAAGCTTGTGACCGAAGAGAAGGTCAGCGGCGTTGACAGCATCGACGCAGCCGCAGCTTCAAAGATTTGCTGGGGCAAGTAACCCCAACGATTCATCGCCACGTACCAACAAAGATCAGGATTTATCGTGACTCAGCAAAAAACCGCCGGCCCTCCGAGTTCAAGGAAGGGCGATCTGGCAGAAGAATTCATGGATCGCCAGACCACACTCGGAAAAGTACGCCAAGCCCTGCACCGCTACCCAGCCTTGAGCCCAGCGTTGGTGCTGGTTGTCTCGGTGATCGTCTTCGGGCTTCTGAACGAACGCTTCCTTCGTGTAGAAAACCTGTCACTGATTACCCAGCAGGTCTCCGTGGTGGGCACCATCGCCATCGCCCAGACCTTGGTGATCCTCACCGCCGGCATTGACCTGTCGGTGGGTGCGGGCATGATTCTGGCCTCGATGGTCATGGCCCAGCTGGCCGTGAACCAGGGTGTGCCAGGGCTGGTTGCACTGCTGGTGGGTCTGCTCACCGGTCTAGCTACCGGAGCGATTAACGGCTTCTTGGTCACCAAGTTTAAGCTCCCACCGTTCATCGTGACACTGGGAACGCTGAATGTGTACGTGGCGTTGACCTTGCTCTACTCGCACGGTGCCACCGTACGCGGTAGCGATATGCCAGGGCTGCTGACCTGGACCGGTAAGACCTTCCCTATCGGTTCGGTACGCATTTCCACCGGTGTGATTGTGATGATCGCGCTGTACCTGCTGATCGCTTACATCCTGGGCAAGACCGCCTGGGGCCGCCACGTTTATGCCGTGGGTGATGACAAGGAAGCTGCCCGCCTGGCAGGTATCCCGGTGAACAAGGTACTGATGAGTGTGTACCTCTTTGCTGGTGCAGTACTGGCAGTCTGCGCTTGGTTGCAGATTGGCCGTACCAACTCGGCTAGCCCGAACGCAGGTCTTGATCTGAACCTCGACTCGATCACCGCAGTGGTGATCGGCGGTACCAGCCTCTTCGGTGGGCGCGGCTCGGTCTGGGGCACCTTGCTCGGTGCATTGATCGTGGGCGTCTTCCGCAATGGCCTGTCCCTTGCCGGACTGGATGTGCTCTATCAAACCCTGGCCGTTGGTATCTTGATCATCGTTGCTGTGTCCGTTGACCAGTGGATTCGAAAGGCGAAGTCATGACCATGACTGATTCAGTAGCTCCCAACGTAGAAACTCGCGAACCGATCCTGCGAGCCCGCAATCTGGTGAAAACCTTCGGCCGCGTTGTTGGCCTAGACGGTGTCAGCCTGGATCTGTACCCGGGTGAAGTACTGGCCGTCATCGGCGATAACGGTGCCGGTAAGTCCACCTTGATCAAGTGCCTGACCGGCGCCGAGATCCCAGACTCCGGTGAGCTTTATGTCTCCGGTGAGCAGGTCTCCTTTAAGCGTCCCCAGGACGCTAGGATCCATGGCATTGAAACGGTCTACCAGAACTTGGCCGTCTCCCCCGCCCTTGATGTGGCTTCCAACCTGTTCTTGGGTCGCGAACTGCGCAAGCCAGGACTGCTCGGAAGCGTCTTGCGAATGCTAGATAGCAAGGGCATGCGCACCCAAGCCCGCGAGGAGCTGACCCGTTTGGGCATCTCCACCTTGCAGGATGTCACTGTCCCGGTAGAAAACCTCTCCGGTGGTCAGCGTCAGGCGGTGGCGGTGGCTCGTGCCGCTGCCTTCGGTTCTAAGGTTGTGGTGCTCGATGAGCCAACCGCAGCACTGGGTGTACGTGAATCCAACCAGGTACTCCAGCTGGTACGAGATCTGCGCGAGCGTGGTCTGCCAGTGATTTTGATCAGCCACAATATGCCGCACGTATTTGACGTGGCAGACCGAATTCACATTCAGCGTCTGGGCAAGTGCGCTGCCACCATCACCCCGCAGTCACACAGCATGACCGATGCGGTGGCCATCATGACCGGTGCCGCCACGGCCTAAGTTGGGCTAACGCCCTGTACTATCGAGGGGCACTGGGCACGGAACCACGCACCGTGCCCAGTGCCCTAATTTCCGCCATTTTCGCCCCACCGCCCAGCTAAGAGAAGACATAATGACTACCAACGCCGCACCAACCCCATCGCACGAGATCCTGGTCATCGGCGAAGCGCTGATCGACATTGTCGCCACCGATCAAGGCTCTGTTGACCACCCGGGTGGTTCGCCTGCCAACGTGGCCTTTGGGTTAGGTCGACTCGGTGTACCTGTTGCACTGCTTACCGCCTTGGGTGATGACGAATTTGGCGCAAAAATTCAGTCACATCTAGCTGCCGCCGACGTACAGTTGCTGCCCGGTTCGGTGAACCTAGAGCGCACTGCTTCGGCGACCGCGGTACTGGCAGCTGATGGCTCGGCTCGCTACGAATTTGATATCAACTGGGACCTCGCACCACACACCATTGACCCGATGCCAAAGATTGTTCATGCCGGATCCATCGCTACCTTCTTAGAGCCTGGCGCTGAAGCCGTGGCGGCACTGTTGGCCCAAGCCAAGGGTCAGGCATTGGTCACCTATGATCCGAATATCCGTCCGGCGTTGGTGGGCGAACACGACTTGGCCCTGTCCACCTTTGAACGTATGGCCTCACTGTGCGATGTGGTGAAACTCAGCGATGAAGACGCCGAATGGTTGTACCCAGAACTAGATCAGCAGCAGGTCGCTACGACTATTCTGGCCCTTGGCCCCAAGCTCGTCGTGCTCACTCGTGGCGGCGACGGAGCAGAACTGACCAGCAATACTTCGCAAGTGCAGATCCCTGCAATTCTCAGCGAAGTGGCCGATACTATCGGCGCTGGAGACGCGTTCATGTCAGCCCTGCTTCATGGCCTGCTCGCATTCGGAACGGCAAATCTGACAACTACGCAGCTCGAAAAGCTGGGCCGCAGTGCCGTCGCCGCGGGAGCGGTAGCTGTTCGTCGCTCGGGCGCCATGCCACCAACTCTCCAGGAGCTGACTGCCTTGTTGGAAGAGCAAGAACTAGCTGCGAACTAGTTCGGTCAGATTAGAAAAGTAGCTCAGTAGCACTAGTTTGCACCATGCCGGATTCGAGCCCGTCGCTGCAGTGAGTATTCAATGACTCCCGCGATAACACCGAACAATGCCATGACAATAATGCCAAGCATCGGTGAATAGACGAGGCCAAGGCTGTTATTCCAATCGGCTGTGTCAGCTTGATGGCTGCTCGGATTCCAAGTGGCAATACTGACCACTACACCGAATAGCGTCGCGCCCGCAAAAACTCCTACGAGATCACGAATCACCGAGCGAGTCCTTTTAAGAATTGTCGGCGCAAAAGCAAAAAAAATGACAGAGGTAAAGGGAATGAGGACGCCGCCCCACAGGGTGTAGTAACCAAACGGAGTGTCCTGCGACTTACTTACTCCCAGATCGACAAATAATGCTAAAAGTGTGAAAACCGGCAACGACAGAATCTGCGCATAGAGTCGGTTTCTAACGTACGTTTCCAACCCTGTGGACCTTTCAAAATATGCGGAACAGCTGTGATTCATCTAATCGGCAACTTCGCTGTTCGGCCCTATGCATTGGTGCCACAAGTTACGACAAGCCATCTTGCCAGTCTTTTATGGGCCGGTACCTTTATCGTAGTCACCGGCATGCCAGGAGTACTAAAAAGCGACTCCACAGTGCAATATCACGTTGGCGTAGGGAGTTGATTCCCCGGTGCGCACAATGATTTTGGCTGCAGGCAGTTCTGCTTTGAGCTCTTCATGGGAGATGAATCCAGGCTCCAGCCCCTTGCTCTCGCAGAGCTCTTGGACTGAACTGTCTTTGGCTTCCGTAGCCAGAGTGCTGTGCTCGATCACCATATTGCGGACCAGCACATCAAGCACCTGCTCAAAGCTCAATAGACCTTGAACCAGAGCCAGGTCGATCACCGTTGGTCCTTTGGGAAGCGGCAAACCACAGTCGGCAATCACCACGGTATCGGTATGGCCACAGGTAGCCAGCGCTCCAAGTAATGGCGCGTTGAGAATTTCAGATTTCAGCACGAAGGCTTCCTTTGAGTCTTGCTTAAAAAGTTGTTTTAGAGGTTCTTGATCGAACGCGGGTAGGAAGCTTGGGCACCGTGTGCCTGTACCGTCAGGGCCGCAAATTTACCGGCAAATTCTGCGGCCTGAGCAAGGTCGTCACCATGAGCTAGCCGTGCCGCCACGGCACCGGTGAATGCATCACCGGCACCGGTGGTATCTACTGCTTTGACCTTTACCGCGGGCAGTGCACGAACTTGGACCCCACCATTGTCTAGGGCCACACGGTCCGCAACTAGGCAGCCGTTGGCCCCGAGCGTGATGACCACGCTGGCGATGCCCTCTTCCACCAGCATGTTGGCCAGTCGCTCATACTTGCCATCAAATTCACGGGCTGGGTGCGGGTTCAGCTGCTGGAGCACCGCTTCAGCCTCATGCTCGTTGACTACCAAAGGGTTGGCCTTGAGCAGGTATTCACGTTCCAGTTCAATCACTGGTGCCAGGTTCAGCACAATGCGATCGGTGGCCGCATCCATCGCGGCTTTGATGCCGGAAGCAGGGATTTCACCTTGTAGAACCAGAATGCCGTTAATAGCCCCTGCTGCTTTGACCGCCTCATCGGTGACGGTGGAGTTGGCTCCTGAGACCACGGCGATGGAATTTTCTGCCGCCGAGTCCACCTGAATAATGGCCACACCGGTCGGTTCGCTACTTCGGGCCACCCGGTCCAGTTTCACGCCTGCTTCTTGCATTTGACCCAAGGCAACTTCAGAGTGTGAATCGTTGCCTACAGCGCCGATGAATTCGGTAGCCGCTCCAGCCAGTTGAACAGCCAAGGCTTGGTTGGCACCTTTGCCGCCGGGTGAGAGTTGGTAGGAATTAGCCAGCACGGTCTCTCCTGGACCGGGCAAACGTGCCATCAACGCGGTGATGTCTACATTGCTTGAGCCCACGATGGTGACCTGGATGTCCTGCTGCATTCTTTTCCTCTTAACCGCTCTTGGTGTTAATGGCCGTTACCAATACCTATAGGAAGATTACCTGTTAATAGGCCGACCACGATTCTTCAATGGTTCGGCAGTGATAAGAGGCCGGCCGAGGCCACCCCGAGGCGTCCAAAATCGCTAAGATGAAGATTGTGTCGGTAAACCAGCTCTCAGATAGCGCGCAAAACTATCTCAAGATCATCTTTGGACTCACTGAGTGGTCCAACGATCCAGTGACAGCCAGCGTCATTGCGACCAAAGCTGGCATGAAGCTTTCCACGGTCTCCGGCGCATTGAGTAAGCTGCGACAGCAGGGTCTTTTGGATCATGTTCCATACGGTGCCGTTACCCTCACCGACTTAGGCCGTGGCTACGCGATGACCATGGTTCGGCGCCATCGATTAGTTGAGACTTTCCTTGTCCAGATGCTTGGCTACCGCTGGGACCAGGTGCATGACGAGGCCGAAAATCTAGAGCACGCCGTCTCTGATTTCATGATTGAGCGCATTGACGATCTTCTAGAACATCCGACCCGTGATCCTCATGGCGATCCCATTCCCACCGCAGAAGGCCACATCAACATCCCAGAAGCGATCAATCTCAGTGACGCCGCCGACGGCAGCCGCGTCGTAGTCGAGCGCATTGCTGATGATGATTCTCAGCTGCTTCAGTATTTCTCGGATCAAGACATCCGCGTTGGAGTTCAGCTCAGCGTTTCGGTTGCAGAAGATTTCTCTGACACCGTCACCGTCAAGGTCGCTGGGAAAAAATCAACCGCTCAGCTCGGAACCCGTGCAAGCACCGCAGTTTGGGTCTCACACGTAGCTTGATGCGGTACCTACAAAGCTTTTGTCGAAGCTTTCAAATGCTGCGCTAGCACAAGTAACAATCCTCGAACGGCTTATTTTGTCGGAATGTGGATTAGAGTAAGAATCAACCAAACTTACTGAAAAGTTCAAGTTTCTTTTCCTTGGATCGATCCACCGAGTTTTGGTCATCACTCGTATTCCTTCCTGCCGAAAGACTTCACCTTGCCAAGGAAAATCTTTGCCCTGCTCTGCGCTGCAATTCTGGTTCTCGCCGGTTGCAGTGCCCCAGCAGATTCGCCCTCGTTGGCCAGCCTTTCTGAAACAGTTCCAGCACCGTTGACCACAGGTCAAACCTTGGTCATCGAACGCGCTTCGACCAGCTCCAAGAAGGTCAGCGCCGGACCCAAGCTCAACGGTCCCAAAGCCACGACTATGCTCAAGTCGCTATCGGTCAAGGGTAAAGCTGCCGCTACTGGATACAACCGAAACAATAAATTCGGCAACGGCTGGAAAGACTTCGACAAGGACAAGTGCGACGAACGCCAAGACACACTCTCCCGAGATATGTCTAAGGTGAAGTTCAAGGATCGCAAGAAGTGCACGGTCGCTTCCGGTACGTTGAACGACAAGTACACCGGCAAGAGGATCAATTGGAAGGTCAAGTCTGGAAGCGTCGATATTGACCACGTGGTCGCCCTGAAAAATGCGTGGATTTCCGGCGCGCAGAAGCTTTCACAATCTCAGCGTCAGGCCCTAGCTAACGATCCGCTGAACCTTATTGCTGCTGATGCGTCCGCTAATCGCCAGAAGGGCGAGAAGAATACAGCTGAGTGGTTGCCAAAGAATAAGAGCTTCCGCTGCCAATACGTGGCCACACAAATTAGCGTCAAGAAAAAGTACGCGCTTTCGGTGACAAAACCCGAAAAGAACGCCATGACCAAGGTGCTGAACTCTTGCAGGAACCAAAAGGGCGCCAAAGTCACCGCAATTAAGCCTGCTGGTTCAACGCCAAAAACTACTCCAAAGAAGAAGACCACAAAGTCCCCTGGCACGGTCAAGGGCACCGTACATCCTGGTTCTTACTGCAAGAACGTGGACAAGGGCAAGCGTGGAAAATCTGCCGCAGGCAAGCTGTACACCTGCAAATACGATGCCAACGGAAAGCTTCGCTGGCGCGCATAATCAGGATATGAATATGGCGGAGGTCTTTGACCTCCGCCATGTTCTTTTCTGCTGAAGCGACAACCGATTCATTGACATTCGAGAACTCGATCTAGCTAGCGGCCGCCAATGACTTGCGCCGATTTTTTGTTGCTATGTAAGCGGCAATCAATCCTTGCCGAGGGCTGAACAGGTAGACCACGGTGAAGATTAGACCTTGAGCTAGAACCACCATGCCGCCGGTGGATGCGTCGAGGAAGTAGCTTACGTAGACGCCCAATATTGCGGCAGACGCAGCGAGCGCCGGTGCAATGATCAACATCTTTGAAAACTTGTCAGTCAGCAAGAAGGCTGTGGCCCCGGGGATGATTAGCATCGCGACGACCAAGATGACTCCGACAGCTTGCAAGGCAACCACGGATGTCATGGCCAGCAACCCGAGAAGTACTGCACCAATCAGTCGTGGGTTCATTCCCAATGCGTGTGCGTGAGTCTGGTCAAAAGCGTAGAGCGTGAAGTCCTTACGTTTGAAGATCAGAATTGAGAAGGTCACCGCTCCCAAGATCAGTACTTGCCACAGATCCTCAGCAGAGACACCCAATAGATTGCCGAAGATAATGTGGTTGAGATCGATGTGGCTTGGAGTGACAGAGATGAGAACCAGCCCGAAAGAAAACAATATGGTGAAGACGATGCCTATCGCGGCATCTTCTTTCAGTTTGGTGGTGTCCCGCACTCCCCCGATGAGCGCCACCGCCAAGAATCCAAAGATCAATGCTCCCAGTGCAAACGGCGCTCCAACGATGTAGGCCAAGACGACCCCTGGCAATACTGCGTGCGAGACCGCGTCACCCATCAAGGACCAGCCAATAAGCACCAGCCAGCAAGAAAGTACCGCGCAGAGCACGGAAGCAATAACCGTCACCGACAAGGCGCGGATCATGAACGTGTAGCTCAGGGGCTCGGCGAGCAGTTCAAGTAGGTTCATGAGACATCTCGTTTCATCGGATCTAGCCCGAAGGCCAACGCCAAGTTCTCTGCCTGCAGCACGACCTCGGGTGCACCGTGCATCAGGACCTTGCGCATCAACAGCACCGCTTCATCAGCGAGCTGTGGCAGGGCCTGCAAATCATGGGTGGAGATCAAGATGCTTCCACCATCATCGGCAATTTCGCGCAGTAGCGTGGTGATGGTTGCTTCACTGCGTTTATCTACGCCGGCGAACGGTTCATCTAGCAGCATGATGCTGGCACCTTGGGCGATGCATCTGGCAACGAAGGCACGTTTCTTCTGACCTCCGGAAAGTTGGCCGATTTGCCGGTCTGCGTACTCGGTCAGTTCCACCCGTTCCAACGCTTCGTTGACTGCCGCATGGTCCTTCTTCTTGGCCCGCCGACTCCATCCCATTTGTCCGTACCGTCCAGTCATCACAACATCGCGTACTGATATGGGAAAGTTCCAATCCACCGCTTCGCTCTGTGGAACATAGGCGAGCATTCCGCTCTTACGCGCTTGGAGCGGATCGGTACCACCGATTTTTACGCTCCCACTGTCGGGCTTGATTTGGCCCATGATCGTTTTGAAGAGTGTGGACTTCCCGGATCCGTTCATGCCCACCAATCCGCAGACAGTGCCTTGGGCCAGCGCCAACGATGCGTTGTCCAAGGCCAGTACGGGACCGTAATGAACGGTGGCCGACGATACGTCAACGGCCAGCTCAGTAGTACTTGTGGCGATCATGGCGTTTGGCCTTTCAACGATCGGGCAATGAGCTGGGTATCGTGCGTAATTAGTTCCAGGTAAGTCGGCACTGGTCCATCAGCTTCTGAGAGTGAATCTACGTACAGTGTTCCGCCGTATTTTGCGTCGGTAGATTCCACCACTCGTTGCATCGCCGCATCAGATACGGTTGATTCGCAGAAGACTGCAGGAACGTGGTTCTCTCGTACATAGTCAATGGTGGAGGCGACCTTGCGTGGCGTCGCCTGAGATTCCGCGTTGACCGCCCAAAGGTACTTTTCTTTGAGCCCGGCATCTTTAGCTAGGTAGCTAAAGGCACCTTCACAAGTAACCAAGACCCGTTGCTGCGCGGGAATTGATTTGAGTTCCGTGGCAAGATCATCTTGAACTTTTTGTAGTTCAGCTTGATACCGCTTGGCGTTAGCTTGATAGTCAGCGGAATTGGTTGGATCAAGTTTGCTGAAGGCCTCTGCCATCCGGTTCACGTATTTTTGCACGTTCATTGGACTCATCCAGGCGTGAGGGTTCGGTTTGCCAGCACCTTCCCCCTGAACAATTCCAATCGGCGTGATGTCGTCACTGACGGTGACATGCGGTGCCGGGCTCTCTTGAACAAATTGGGCGAACCACGCTTCAAGGTTTAGCCCGTTATCCAGGATCAAATCAGCTTGGGAGGCACGGCGCAGGTCATCGGGGGTTGGCTCATAACCGTGGATTTCAGCTCCTAGACGAGTCAGTGATTCCACCCGCAGGTGATCGCCTGCAACGTTTTGAGCGATGTCCTGCAGCACGGTAAAGGTCGTGATCACCACAGGTCGGGAGTCAGCTGATTCGGCCATACCCGGCTGCGACTTACTTGCCGGAGTACATCCCGTAGCCACCACCAAAAACGACACAACAAGCAATGCCATCATGCGCGATGGCTTGCGCAGTCCGGACATTATTAGCACTTGTGTCCTCAAATCCTGAGCTTCGTGGCCCTACTCCTGCCTCGTTGCAAGAGAACGCGAGCGACAAACTTCGCTTGCACACAGGATAATGTTTGAGGGGTCAAACAATCAATCTAATGACGCCGTTACCCCACCGCAAGATGGTAGATCAGTCGCGCTGCGCTACGCGCGGTTCGAGAGTCAACATCAAATTTCGGGTTGAGCTCAACAACATCTGCGACAGCTAGCTTTCCACTCTGCACAACCTGACGGCACACGGCATCAATGACTTCAAAAGCAACGCCAAATCCGGCGGGAGCACTAACCCCGGGAGCCACGCTTGCGGGCAATACGTCAAGGTCAATGGTCAGGTACAGCACGTCGATACGATCCAAGAATTCGGAGACAAAACGCTGCGCGCGATCTGGCTGACACTGCTCATCAAGCAAGTAGCTAACACCTAGCTTGTCAGCCCTGGCGAAGAGAGCCGAGGTATTGCTCGGACGGCTGATCCCCACAACGGCATAGTTGAATTCTCGCCCAGATTTCTCCATGACTCGGGCAATGTCAAGGAACGGTGTGCCACTGCTGCGTCGAGGTTCATCACGCAGATCAAAGTGGGCATCAAGATTAAGAACGCCAATGCGTTTCGACGGCTGCGCAGCCAAGAAATTCAGTAATCCACTGGCTGTCCCGTAGGCGGTTTCATGCCCACCGCCAAGCACTATCGGCAGAGCGCCGGCATCCAAGGCTTGCTCCACCACTGCTGCTAACCGATCCTGGCCCTGCTCCAAATCGTCACCGGTAACCACAACGTCGCCTAAGTCCACTAGTGGCCGCTGGCTATGGATGGCCAAGGGGCTCAGCGCGGCCCGCAAGCTAGCGGGGCCATCAGCTGCACCGGTGCGTCCTTGATTGCGTTGCACCCCTGCATCCGTGCAGAACCCGATCAGCGCTACTGCACCAGGAAGATCTGACTGAACCTGTTCACTCACACGCTGATGCCAGCGCGTATGCTCAGGACCATCTGCGTCGACTCGACCAGCCCATTTTGGTGCGACTCGGTCCACGGAGTTTTGTTGTGCTTCTGGTAGTTCGCCCATAACTACAGCAAAACAGACTCGACTGGAATCAACCAGAGCATTGTTTCAGACGCTGTCTGACATTCCAGACTCAGCAGACGTTCTTGCTAGTCGGCTTGAACGAGAACAAATGCGGTAGTAGATCCGGGTTCAATCTCGGTACGGCCGGCATCCTGGATCACCGGCCCACTTGCTCGCCGTGACAATACTTCAAAGTCCTTTTTAGGCAGGTGTCGAATCCCTACCGGAGCATGCACTTTGAGCCATCCCTCAATGTCTTGACCTCTGCTTTCGGTCAACCATGCAAACAACGCGTGGGCACACTGAGCGGCTGCCTTGCCGGTAGACATTTCAAGGGAGGCATTGACGGCGATGATTACTTTAGAATCAAGGATTTCATCGCTCTTGGGTAGCTGCGTGCCTGAGACCTGAAGCTTGGCAATCAGCTTGGGAAGATCCGCGGCCGGAAGCGGTGGCAAACCGACAGCTTGAGCCTTGCCCACTTCGCTAACCATTTGCTCTGGGAACATTTCAAGGACCTTTGCGAACATCTTGGGATTCGCTCGCCGCACCGACTTAGCGAAAGCTTGTTCCGCCCACTTCTGCCAGTCCTCGTTATGCGGGTCCTGAAGGTATGCAATGACCGCTGCGCGAGAAACTGCCGAAAGCCCCTCATCTTCAGTTGAAGGATCTTCTTTGTCGATCCTCAAGATTATGGGTTGGACCAGTTCTTCGGGATCGCGTTCGCGCAGTTCATCCATGAGTTCATTCTAGGTCGTATCGCCCTAGCGCCTACGTGCCTTGCGAACGATCACGATAATGACGCTGGTGAGCATGGCCGTAGCAAGGCTGATAATCAATGGCGTTTGCCATGGCACCTCAAGCACGGTTGCGCTGAAGTTCTTACCAAAAGCACGCAGCCCCTTGGCGAAACCAACCTCTGATTGGATGACGCGCGCTGCACTGTCCACTACCGCGGGCATGACCCATTGGATAGCTAAGGACAGTACCCAAAAAATCAGATTCGAGGCACGCAGGAATCCAACAAAACCAAGGATGAGGCCCAAGATCAAAGCACCTGCATAGCCCAGATAGATCGCATAACTTTGGGCGCCGGCGATGAGCGAAGCAACGATCTGCAACCAGTACCCAAGGCTGACCGCCAACATGGCGTAGAACAGTGCTGCCACGGGTAAACGCAACTTTGCGCTCAAGAAGTACCACGCTTGGCTAATGACCAGAAGCGAACCAAATACCCAGAGCTGGTGTACTGAAGCTTTGGACAGATCTCCACTAAACGCCGCCGGGTTTGTCGCTTGAATTCCTTGAGCACCAAGGGCAAGCATGCCAAGGAACATTCCTACCGCGGTCACCACCGCGAATCCGGTTCGTCCTCGACCTACTCGGCGAACACACCAGCTACCAAGCAGTGCTGTCAAAGCGAATACGATAATCAATCCAAGAGCATCGTCACTAGCTACCGGGAGTATCGCTCGGTCTTTTTCACCGATCCACAACCACGGCAAGACAGCGATGGCCGCCATCAAAATGCCACCGACTAATTGCATCCACCAGTTTTGCCAGACGCGCCTCATTGAACCCACAATGCTCCTTCATGTACCTACGGGGTCATTGTTCCAGAGCCGACCGGGCACTGCGCGAAGGGCACGAGGTATGTTCGCAGTTTAGGTGGGCTCACAAAAAGATGGCCCGCAAGCATTCCAGCAAACAGGAATGCTCACGAGCCATCGATAAAGTTCTTTCACCAAGTCCTGGCGTGGGTGGCCAGTTCTTCTTTAGCGATGCAGATGCAGGTGGTCTACAAACACGTTAGGTCGTAATTGGATTCGGCGATTACCTTTCCAACGTCGTCTGATTTCATTGAACTACACATGATTCACCGTGCGCAACGAGCAGTCGACACAGTAGTCAATATGATCAATGAGAATCACTTTTACCTAGAATTTTCCGCCATTTTGCCGAGAGACCTGAATCACAGATTGTGAATAACAGATTCTTAGCTACCCGTTGACATTGACGTAGCGTCAACCGGTAGCGTGTGGCATATGAACGAGCCAACGAACTTTGAAGAGCCTGACGAATTCTCTATTGCGTACTTGGCTCGGACTGCAGGGATCAGCAGCCGCACCCTGCGCCATTACGACCACATCGGACTGTTTAGCCCGCACCGCGTGGCTTCAAACGGCTACCGCTTCTACGCCCAAGACCAGCTGGTTCGACTTCAACGAATTCTGGTACTCAAAGACATGGGACTTAGCTTAGAAAATATCGCCGAGATCTTAGAGCACCAAAGCGATGAACGTGAGGCGCTCAAGAAGCACGTCGAGCAGCTGCAGCTTCAACGAGAAACGTTAGACCGGCAGATTCTCGCCCTGAAGCACTCAATTACCGCACTAGAAACTGGAGAGACTATGAAACCCGAAACGAGCTTTGACGGATTCAATGAGCAGTACAAACAAGAAGTCACCGAGCGTTGGGGGTCCGAGGCCTACAACAGCTCAAATAAATGGTGGCGCAGTAAGACTAAGCAAGAGCAGAGTGAATTCTTCGCGCTGGTTCAAGAACTAAACGACGCGTGGATCCAGGCCGGCAACGACCAAGTGAGTGCAGAAAGCGAGGTGGCCCAGTCGCTGGCCGCACGTCACGTGCAATGGTTAACTTCCGTTCCGGGAACGCCATTGGGTGCTGAAGATCCTGAGAAACATGCTCAATACATTGAATCTTTGGCCGACATGTACGTCGCCGACGAACGGTTTGCTAAGAACTATGGCGGACATGCGCCGCTGGTACGTGACGCCCTGAAGTTCTATCTGAAGAACACTACTCAGCCCTAAGAGTGGAGTCGTTCGTGATCTCTTCGCGAGCTTGCACATAGCGTTGCTGAATATAGTTTTCCAACTCGACGCGTTCTACGCGCCACATGCCACGGCCACCAATTTGGATTGCTGGTAGCTCGCCGCTTTTTACTAGGGCGCGGACTTGAGGAAGCTTTACATTAAGCTCCTCAGCAACATCTTCCAAGCGCATAAACCTCATAGCAATAGGGTACTTGGATTACTTCCCAAAACATCGGTGAAGCACGCTTATGTGGACAAGAGATCACGGATGACGCGAAACCGCTTTTACTGGCATGGAGCGCCGGTTTTTACGCAACATTATCGGGCAGTCCGCGCAACACATTTGGGCTCAACTGGTCATATTGACTAAAATCCTAAGAAGGTACTTACGCACGCGCATCACAACCTGTCACAGGAGACCAGTATATGAATTCGGATACGTATCAGCTCGATGAAACCGACCGACGTATCCTGCTGGCGCTTGATGCTGATCCACGTGTTCCGATCATGATGTTGGCGCAGCAACTGGGCCTAGCCCGAGGCACTGTTCAGACTCGCTTGGAACGTCTGGCCCACTCCGGTGCATTGCGTCCAAACACCGCTCGCATCCTGCCTGCATCCATGGGGCGCGGTGTCAGTGCTTTTGTCAGTGCTGAACTGAATCAGGCCAGCCTGAATGAAGCCATCGCAGCCCTTCGCCAGATCCCTGAGGTTTTGGAATGTGTTGCACCTGCTGGCGACACCGATTTACTGATTCGTGTTTCGGCGACGGATCCAGATGATCTCTACCGCGTCAGTGAAGAGATTCGACTGTGCCCGGGCATTACCCGTACCTCAACCTCAATGATTCTGCGCGACGTAATTCCTTACCGCACCACTGAACTGCTAAAGAAACTCAGCAAAGACAAGCACTAGTCTTCCAGCTCGTGGAAGAGTTCCCTGACTCGCTCAGCAATTTCATCTCGGATGAGATTCATGCGCTCAGCGCCGGTGATTCCATCTTCACTGGGTTCATAGGTCACCCAGCGTTCCGCGTTCACCGTCGGGGCAAGGTTCGGGTGCGCATCTGTACCTAAGATGATGACCCGGTCCACCTGATCCACAATCTGCGGATCAATAGGCTTCGGCGTTCCGCCTGACATGTCGGCCCCGGCCTGCGACAACGCGGCCACAGCTTCTTGATTGATGCCAGAGCCCGGATTAGTGCCAGCCGAATAGCTGGTGACTTTGCCGTCAGAAATATAGTCCATGAGCGCGGCAGCCATCTGAGATTTGCCGGCATTGCGTGAGCAGATGAAAAGCACCGAGTTAGCCATGAACCAATTGAACCACCCACGAAGAGTTTCGTGGGTGGTTCAATGCCAAAGATTCTTTTTGTAGTTACTTGATTGGCTTGTAGGTCTTGATGGTTTCTCCCTTGAAGAAGGATGGCTGGGTGATCCGCATGTAGATCATGGCTACGACACCAAGCAGCAGAACTCCGACGCCAAGAATGAAGACCATTCCTACTCCCCCAATGTTGGATCCTGAACCGTAGTCGGGGTCCATCGACTCGAAGGCCGTGGCGAAGAACAACACCAGCAAAACCACGCCACCAATGAGTGGTGCCAGGAATTTGAAGATGACGTTTCTTGCACTGCTGAAGAGCTCTGCACGGAAATACCAAACGCAAGCCAATGCGGTCAGCCCGTAGTAGAAGCAGATCATCAGGCCAAGCGCGGTGATCGTATCCCAGAGGGCATTTTCAGAGACCAGACGGGTAACCACGTAGAACACTGCAGCTGCGGCAGCAGTAACAAAGGTAGCCACCGAAGGCGACATGAATCGTGGAGAGATCTTTGCGAAGCTGGTGGGCAAGGCCTTGTAGTAGCCCATGGCCAGCAAAGTACGTGCCGGGGAAACCATGGTGGACTGCAGCGAGGCTGCCGAGGAGGAGAGGATTGCCAAAGACATCAACAAGGCCAGCGGACCCATCACTGGACCGGAGAGCACAGCGAAAATTGATTCCTGATTTTCCGGGTTTCCAGCGCCTAAGCCTGTGGTTCCCACGCCCGCCCAGTACAGCACACCGAGGGATACTGCTACGTACAGCGCCATGATCAGCAGAACAGTCCACGTCGCACCTCGGCCCGGAACCTTCTTAGGATCCGTGGTTTCTTCGTTCATGGTCAGGGTGACATCCCAACCCCAGAAAACGAAGATAGACAGTGAAATGCCGGCGGCAAAGGCCGAGAAACTCTCAACGCCAGCTGGGTTGAACATTTCCAAGGTAATCGGGGTTCGGTCAAAAGGTTGGTTCGAGGTAAAGGACATCACCGCGAACAGCAACAGCACCGCTACCTGGAACGCGACCAGACCGTACTGGAAGACCTTGGTTGCGTTCATGCCTCGATAGGAGATGAAGGCGGCAACAGCGATGAAGATCAAGGTAGTGGGAATGTTGATCCACAGATTGGTGGTCAGCTCAGCGATCTCGTCGTGACCGGTCAGTTGGGCCAGCAGGATGTAGAAGAAATCAACTGCGACAGCGGCCAGATTTGAAAGGACAATCACCGTGGCAGCCACCAGCCCCCAACCGCCCATCCAACCAATCATTGGTCCGAAGGCACGGGTAGCCCAGGTGAACGAGGTCCCTGAGTCGGGCATGGCATTGTTTAGCTCTCGGTAGCCCAAGGCCACCAACAGCATGGGCAAGAACCCTGCTAGCAAGATAGCTGGAAGACTGGTGCCTACTTCAGCCACCGTTGCGCCCAGTCCTGCGGTGAGGGTATAGGCCGGGGCGATACTGGAAATTCCGATGACCACCAGGCCCATAACGCCTACGGTGCCCTTGGAGAGCCCTTTTTCGTGCAAACCGGTTTCAGCGGCTGCAGGATTAGAATCCTGCCTCAAGTCTTGCGACATGTTGGTTTACCTTTTGCTTTAGTGAGGCGATAAGTGCGTCGGTCAGAAGTACCGAGCCACCCTTCCTTCAAGATCTAAAAACGTGAAGCTAGTTGTCTGATCCCGGGTTAGGGATAACACCCATGGGCACCGAAAGCTTGCCGAGGATACGTTGGGCTTTAGGCCCGATAAAGAGCCTGCGGGCAGCCGCTAAGCGTGCTGAGCCAAGCAAGGCGAGATCGCCGTCTTGCCAGGAAAGCTGGCCAGTTGCTTCATCGAGGTTGCGCCCAACAACAACGTCAATAGTGGCGTCCAATTCCATGGACGCTGTCAGTTGCGAAAGGTAATCGCTGGTTGCCTGAACGTGGGCATCAAGATCCCGGTCTGGGTCTTGAACGTCGTAGGGCAAAACTAGGGTTGCTACTCGAAGTGGTACTGCGCAGGCTGTAGCAATTTGGGCCGAGAGTTCAATGACGTCTTTAGCTCCGGGCCGGTCCCCCACAAAGGCGGTCAGCCTGGTGAGCTTGCCGTTGGCAGCTCGCAAGGTTTCTATAGCAGTCGGTGAGGACATGAACACCGAAACTGGCGAGGAGTGCAACAACGCGTTGGCGATTGCCCCGGGCATGAAGAACCCTGCCCGGTGACGTTTGCGGCCGCCGAGCACGATGCCATCAGCATCAACCTGTTGAGCCAGCGAAATCAGCCCTTCGGCCACGGAGGAGACTGATCTCGCCACCACCGAGGCCTGGATTCCTTCGGGCACCAGCGTCAGGGCGTGTTTTGCCCACTGGTCTACTTGAGCGGAGAGAATGGTTGAATATCCATGATCTCCACCCGGGTAGACAGCGCTAAAGGGTGCAGCAGCCGGAAGCACAATGGCAATGTGCAAGGACGCATCCGGGGTGGATGCAACAAGCGCGCTGGCCAGTTCGATAGCTTCGGCACCGCGTTCATCGGCGGTGTAACCTACAAGCAATTTCATGATTTAGGCGTTGACCTTATCTGCGGTAGAGGTCAGTGTCTGCACGCCATCGTAGTTCTCGTCGTAGCTGGTGCCATCAAGTTCTGCGATGATGCGTGCGGCCGAGCGGCGACCCATACGTACCGCGCCATCCACGTGCTGGTAGCCTTCGCCGGCCAAGTCCGAGGAGGAGAAATAGATTGGTCCGAGGTTATCGTTCTGGACTGGGCCAAAGCGGTGCAGGCCACCTAGGTCATAGCTGGTTGCGTAAGCTCCGCGGGTCCATTCTTCAGAAGCGAAATCCGAGAGGTAGAAGACCTTTGGATCTAGCGCTTTCTCGCCAAGGTAGTCGGCAATGCCCTGCAGGATGGCTTCGCGACGTGCCTCATCGTCCAGTTCCCACATCTCGTCAGCTTTCAGATCCGAGATGAAGCCCACCAAGGTTCCGGTGCTTTCTCCGGTGTAGGTGTTGTCGTAGAGTTCCTGGACTAGTGCGTTGGGCCCGAAGCAGGTTCCCGACAGTCCATCTTCGCGCCAGAACGGGGTTTCGTAAACGGCGTGCACCTTGATGACCAAGCCCATGGACTGGTGCTGATGGGTGACGTGCTGCTTGCGTGGAAGCGCAGGAACGTAAGTGATTCGCGAGTACAGGTTAGGTGGAATTGCCACCACAACCTTCTTGGCGGACACGGTGACGGTCTCACCGTGAGCTACCACCCCGTCATCATTCCATTCCAGCTTCAGCACTGGGTTATTCAGGAATACGATTTCTTCACCCAGCCGCGCAGCAACCGTCTTGGATACGCCCTGCATGGTGCCAACGATGCGGCGGTCAAGGATGAAATCTTCATCAACGAGGTTGTCGAAGGATCCCGCCGAGGAAGCCATCAATACTGCTTGAAGTGCAGAGAAGGTATGGGCTGGTTTGGTGAGCATGCCACCGGCAATAAAGAGGCCGACGTTGTTGCAGGCTAGTTCGTCCGAGGAGTGCTGACGCAGGAAGTGGTGGAAGGAAACCATGTCCAGCTCTTGGGCCTGTGGGTGTTCCCATGGCTTGTCTGGATTCATTTGTGCGGCCAGTTCGTTCATGATGCCGATGAGCTTGTTCATTTCGGCCACGCTGTCTTCGGAGACGGGGAAGTCTTCGCCCTCATAAACGATGGCTTCACCCTGCTCGTTGAGGTAGACACTTTTGCCGGCCTTGTAGCGTTCAAAGGTTTCGATGCCCAACTCGTTGATCAGCGAGTAGAGACCAGTTTGATCGGGACTGATCCACTGACCGCCGATTTCGATGGTGGCTCCGTCCATCTGGTCGCTCCAGGTGCGGCCGCCCACACGATCTCGAGCTTCGAGTACGGCGACAGGCTTGCCTGCTTTGTTCAGCTCGTAGGCTGCGGTCAGACCCGATGGGCCAGCGCCAATGACAACTACGTCGCGTTCCAGATGTTCCATGAAAAGCTCCCTCAAACAATAAAATGAATTCGGTTCATTTACTTGTCATATAGCATAGGGGAAGAACATCGAGTTGTGAAGCAACCCACGTCAGGGAGAGAACGAATGACAGAATCCGGAACCAGGCGCGCAGGGCGACCACGCAAGGCGGTGCTCAACAGGGAACGTATTACCGTCAACGCGTTGGAACTGGTTTCCGATGGTGGTTATGAATCACTAACAATGCAGCGCCTGGCCAAGTCATTAGGTGTTTCACCCTCGGCTTTGTATAACCATGTGGATTCAAAACATGATCTGATGCAGTGGATTCAGGAACTGATCATGGCAGATATCGATACGTCAGTTTTTGATACAGAACCACTGCGAAATGCCTTAGTTCTTTGGGCGACCAACTACCGTAATATTTTCAGTCGGCACATTCCGCTCATCCCCATTATTGCGGTGCTTCCAGTCTCGGATTCGCCACGCACCTTGGGCATGTATGAGCGTGTAGCTCAAGGTCTCAAAGACTTCGGACTGGCCGAGAAGACGATCATTCCGACCATTGTTGCTTTGGAATCTTTTATCTTTGGTTCGGCCATGGACACCGCAGCACCCCACGATATTTTTGATACCAGCAACCACCAAGATCTCACCCCACACTTCACCCAAGCGGTGGCGGCACAACGCGAAACACAGCTCAATACCAGCGATGATTCTTTCCAGCGTGGTCTCGCGGCCATGATCGATGGGCTCTTAGGCACAGGAAAAAGCAATGACTGACCCGCAGCGCAAGCCCAGCCGATTCGCGCTGAACGCCAAGCAGATCATGGCCATCGCCTTGGTGATTCTCGCTCTGGTATTCATCTTGCAGAACCTGACCTATGTGCGGGTGGAGTTTTTCTTGATCCACTCGGCGGCACCACTATGGCTGGTCCTACTAGTAACTCTGGCGGTCGGCTATGTGATCGGCTGGACTTCCAAGCGCCGCGACTAGTCTTCTAAGATTGCCCATTCTCCGACTTCTTCATTCTGCGAGTCGTAGACATCTTCTTGAGACCCCGGTTCCAGCGGATACATGGCCACGCGTTGCGACCAGTCCCCCAGAATCCGTTGAAGCTCTTCTAGTGGCTTGAGTTGCATGTTCTCGGTATCGAAGTTGACTTCCAAAACAAAACGCATGGCCTGCTCCTTGTTCGCCTAGTTCTGGTCATCCTATGCCCGCAGATGAAGAAAAACGAGAGCTATAAGGCGTGCCGCGTTCAAAGTTTTCTGTCCACAAAAAGAAATGGTGAGCTTCCAAGTTATCTTGGAACCTCACCATCAATTTCACACTGCGGGGTCTACTGAGCGCCACCCATATACGCCAGCGACTGAATCGCTTCGTTTCCACCGACTTTGTACAGAGCCAAAACCAGTCCGCCAAAAACAATGCCCATCACAGCGCTGAACCCAAGGGAAATCTTGATCAACGAGCGGACCTCACCGCGGCTCACTTCAGCTTCATCATTCAGGTACCGCACCGCACCTCGACTAAAGCTGGCGGCCGGGCTCAGCGATGGGGTGGAAGAGGTGAGTAAGTTGGATGCGGTATCCATCTTGCCATCACGCAAAACAGCAACAGTTGAACGGGTCTTACGATCCTGGCGAAGCTTAACGATGTTGGCACCGTGCCGCGCCAAAAGAATATCTTCGCCCAAGGGGATCGTTGCCATACCTGTTGCTCCTAGTTCATTTACATCACGTCTTTCCAGCTATAACCATCATTTCTGAACCGTTTTAGCTGCGGAAGCCTTTTGTCGAGAACCACACACGCTCTTGTGATGCAATCCGCACGATTCTGGGACTAAAGCGAGTTTTCGGTGACCGGGGACATAGCGCCAAAACAATTGACCTACATTTTTGCCCCAGCATTTTGGCATGCAAAAGCCCCAGGCTGTTTGATCAACCTGGGGCCGAATGCTCTAACGATGAATCTGTTTAGACAGTTTTCAAATCGTTCTCATTGTTCTTGCGCTGGCGCTTGGCCTCGCGGATCTGCATGTTCAGATCATGGTTTGATAGATCCTCAGGCGAGGCAATCCCATACTTATAGGCCTTGGCCACCAGAGCCTGGCGAATTTCTGTCTGGTGTTCTTGCTTGTAACGAAGAACCATCACGATGCTCACGATGGCCAAAACCGCCAGAGTCACCACGGCCGTTACGATTGTTGTTTCCAAATTCATTATCTTCTCGACCTCCCCATTCTTCAGTCGCTTCCGTATGTGGTCCATCCGTTTGGTCAAAGTAAATCTTTGACGGCCAGAGGACCGCGGTATTGCTAAGAGAAGAACAACAAGTTTAGCACATTTCTTCGAAGTAGGCCCATTGCGTGGATCACTCCTACGAAAATCTGCGGGGTACTTCGCCTGAGTTTAAGGCCTAAAATTCGCCACTTCCCTGCCCGTGTTCGAACACCAGAGAAGTTTGTGTGGTCGCAACGGCAGGATTAGCTGAAAGGTTATCAAGTACAAACTGTCGCACTTCGGCAGAGTTGCGCACCGCCACATGCAAGACAAAGTCATCGGCGCCACCCAAGAAGAACAGCTGGCGCACCCCAGACTTGGAACGCATTTCACTAGCAAAGTTAGACATAAGATGTCGGGCGCCCGGGCGGATCTTCACAAAGATCAACGCCTCCAATTCGCGCCCCAAGACCTGCGGATCCACCTCGATGGTGAAGCGAGAAATCACTCCGGAATCGCGTAAAGCATTCAACCGTGCCAAACAGGTCGAAGCCGCGATACCGAGCTCCTGCGCCAACGAGTTATTTGTTCGCCGTGAGTTCTTGCTCAGCAAAGCTAACAGCTTGCGGTCGATTTCATCGAGCTGCACAGGACTGTTCTCTGACTTGGATAAGTTCAGCGACATTTGCCGTACCTACTCTCAGTGTTCGCGGTTTGACCCACTCATCATACGGCCGATCAGCCCTTTATTTCTGAAGGTTGTTCTGCATCCGGCGCCTGCTTCTCGCGCTCGCGAGTGCGCCAGCGAAGGACAACAAACGCGACTATGGCTAGCAGGACAATGCCCGCCACAATCCATGGCCAGTCCAACGCCAACCACGCGTAGAACACAGCCATACCAATACTTGTGTAAATCAAGGCCCACAATGCCGCGCCAAGTGCCACGGCCGGGACATATCGACGCAGTGGCATCTTACTTATCCCAGCAGAGAGGTTGACCGCGCTTTGCACACCCACAGTCAAGAAACTCAACGGAACCGCTAGTGCACCCCAGCGTTGGATGAACCTTTGGGCTTTGAGATACCCCGGAGCGTGAAGCCGCTTCTCAAAGCGGCTACGCTCCACACCCTTGGCAATCCCGCGGCCCACCCAGTACGTCGCGTTGCCACGAGTGAAGGCGCCAAGAAAGAAGAACAACAACGTCACCCCAAAAGGTGCGTCGTTGATCAACCACGAGATAGAGTCACCCAAGGCTATGGAACACACTTAATTTTTCGCACCAGCACTGCGCCAAGAAGCGAGACGACTACCGAGCAAAGGAATAAGGTCGGATAGCCACCAAGCCAAGTCACTGCCAGCCAAGCCACCAGCGGGGCGACCACCTGAGGCAAGGAATTGGCAATGTTGATCATGCCAAGATCCTTGCCGCGTGAATCGGCGGTAGGAAGCACCTGCGTGAGCAAGGCAAAGTCCACTGCAAGGTAGGCACCAAATCCGATGCCTAACAGCACCGCAGCAATCAGCGCCACGGCAAAGGTAGATGAGACTGCCATAACCCCTGCTGCACAGGCGACAATCACTGAAGAAATGATGACGTACTTCTTACGCTTACCATCGCGATCCGAAAGTTTTCCGGATATCACCGAAGAGAAAATAACGCAGAACGCATAGACGGCGGTCAGCACCAAAACACCCTGTGCAGGGTTTGGATGACCAATGGCGTCTTGCAGGAAGTACAAGAGGTAGACCAGGCACAGCTGGCTACCGAGGTAGAGCAGGAACCGCGTCAGCCAGGCCCAACCGAAGTCCTTGTGCTTGACCGGGTTGATCCAGAAACTTTGAGCAAATTGCAACGCCGTGATGGGTTCTAGTGTTGCCTTGGGTAGCACTGAGTCCTTGCGCATCAAGACAAAAGGGACGGCGCAAATGGCCACAGCGATGGCGACCAACGCGTAACCGAAGACTAGATCGCCAGCGGCCACCATGCCGATGACCGCACCTATGAGCGAACCGCAAGTTTGTCCCAGCGCTACTAATCCGCCCACAATGCCGCGTTGTTCTACCGGGACACGATCCGGGATGGCAGCAAAGATGGCAGCTACCGCAGCGTTTCCAGCGGCCTGCATCAAAGCCCAGCCAAGGACCAGAAGCCCTACGGTATGGGCCGTTGACATGAGCAACAGGGCGAGGGCCCCGCACAGGGTTCCGCACAATACCCACGGAATTCGACGGCCAAACCGAGAGGTAGTGCGGTCACTGAGGGCACCAAAGAGTGGATTAGCAACCATGGACACGGCCGCTCCCACACCGGTCACCAAGGACAAGATGGCACCCTTTTGACTAGCGTCCAGTTGCTCGGCATGCAGCCCAAGGAGCACCTGAATGGGGGCGAAAAAGCCGATATTGATACCAATGTGGACGGTGACCACCGCAGCAATCCAACCGCGGCTCACTCGCTGTGTAGGTACCTGCAGAGCCAAAGGTAGCTTCGCTGGTTCGGCTGTGCTCATTGTCAGTTCCGCCCTAATTCGCGAGGTCCCACACTCGGGTCCTCCAATTCTTCAACGCTGAGCGAGGCAGACCGAGCGATCAGCCGCTTCACGGCCTTGGCCATCAGCCCGCCATCAATCATGCTAGCTGCCACCAAAGCACCCTGAGCATTTAGCCCGAAGGTCACTTGGATCTTACCGCGACGGTTGTATCGATGAACGGTACGCACCGCTTGATCAAAATCGCCGACACTTTCCACATGCATCTCATGGCGGTCGGACCAGAACCACGGCACCGAACGCTTTACTGGGTCCGTGCCGAGGATGGTTGCTGCCGCTTGGGCCGCATCTTCCATAGCAGCTTCCCAGTGCACGGTCCGGCGAGCGCCCTGGTGTCGCGACGCATCCCCGATGGCCAGTACCTGTGGCTGTGTGATGGAGCGTTGCTGCGCGTTGACCACAATGCCGTTGTCCACGGCTAATCCCATGGAAGCAGCCAACGCGGTATCTGGTTGGACACCGATGGCGCTAACGATCAAGTCAGCTTCGATGCGCTCACCGTCCACAACTACATGATCCGCAGCGATGCTGCTTGTAGTTCCGGTGATAGTTCGAATGCCACGTTGTGCATGTTCAGCGTGTAGTTGTTCGGCCAAATCCTGGCCGAGCATGGCGCTTAGTGGAGCATCATTATTAGAAATCAGGGTGACCTGTGCGCCGAGCATGCTAGCGGTGGAAGCAAATTCGGCACCAATCAGTCCGGCCCCGATGACCACCACTTGGAAGCCAAACATGGCCGAATCGATAATTTCTGCCAGTGCCACAGCGTCGGCCGCGGTGTGCAGCGTGTGTGCGTGTTCAGCCCCGGGCAGACTTAGCCGATTCGGCACGGTACCGGTAGCGAGGACAACCCAATCCGTTTCCGAATCTGGCAGTTTAACCTCGGTGATTGTTTCTTGGATGAGGTTGATACGGTGCTGCTGGTACCAAGCAACCGGAGCAAAGGGCTCAACCTGCAAGGCTTTACTCAGCGCCGGACGATCATAGGGTAAGCCCTGGGCGTCGCTGATCGTAATGGTACCGGCATACTCCTTTTGCACCAGTTCGCGCGCCAAGGTGTAACCGGCAACGCCACCGCCGATGATGTGGACCGAAGGCATTTAGACTTCGAGCTCCAAAAAACCATCCACGACGTTCACCGTGTAGGTGCGCGCGTCTACCGTTGCTGGCATGCACTGCACTCGGCCGGTTTTTAGATCAAAGGTTGAGGAGTGAATTGGGCACTCCACCGAGCAGTCTTCAATCCACCCATCGGAGAGGGACGCAACCTCGTGTGTGCACTCGTCTTGAAGGGCATAGAAGTTGCCGTCTTCGGCATGGAAGATTGCTATGTCTTCGGTGGCACCGCTGTCCTTGGAATCTACCAGCAGGGATTCGCCTTCTGGGACTAGATCTACGGGACCGACTCGATAGCTCACGATGACTCCTTTAATGCTCAATACTGATCAGTCTCATCTTGTCATCTATTGATCGCCAGCACCTAGCTGACAGTTCACGATGACCGTGCTTTTCTGGCTAGTTCCCAAAGCCATAGCGCGAGACCAGCTCCTGCAGGGCATGATCGGCGGGTAGTTGCGCCAACAATTGCGCCCCGTCCAACCCCGATCCGGTGACAGACTGAATCTGCACTCCGGGGTGTAGTCGGTGCAGCTCCGTCTCGAAGGCAGCTTTCAGATACTCACCTTCAAACACACCACCGATTGCGGCTACTGGAACGTTCCCGTCGCGCTTCTCTAAGCCGACGCGCCGCAAGGCTGTGGCAATCGAATCAGCCAGTTCCTCTCCGGCTCTGCGACAGATCTGTGCAGCAATGGCATCACTGAAGGCAAGTTCGGCAACGGTGGTAGCAAAGGAGGCCACCGTAGAAACCCTGTCGGGTAGTGCTTGTAAGTCAATGTAGGCCTCGGATAGATCGGGCCAACGTTCTTGCGCAGCAGCGGTGAGTGCGGTGGCTTGTCCGCGTCCGTCAAAGTCACGCATCACTGCGATGAGTGCTTGCTGGCCAATCCAGTAACCACTACCGGCGTCGCCCATAATATGGCCCCACCCATCAACTCGGGCTACGCTGCCAGGGCCAACACCGAGGGTTACCACTCCTGTACCGGCAGCGACCACGGCGCCGTGTTCGTTACCCAGGGCCCCGAGGTAGCTGGTGACCGAGTCATGGGCCAAGGCAACACGTTCAACTGTGGCTGAGTCGATCAGCTTGAAGAGTTGATGTGCGTCGTGTTCTTCTTTGACTAACCCGGTGGTGCCTACGGTTACCGTGCCAATGTCCACCGTGCTTGCTGCGATGAACTCATTGATCACGCGCGCCAACTGGGGCAGGACCGGCTCGTCGGTTTGGACACCAGAGAATTTCGAGTCAGTGCGCTTACCATCAAATTCAAGACGAAGTTTGATCCCGCTTTGCCCACCGTCAACGGCCAATAATCCAGTTGTCATCTACCTGCTCCTGTTTGTGCTTGGTTTTCAGATTACTTTGAGAACCCGTCCGGGTGCCCCAAGAGCTCGCATTTTTGGACCGAGGACTTCGCTGCGAGTCACGCAATCGTCAGGTGAGCAGTCGTAACTACTTGACGTAGCATCCTCAGGAAAATCACCGCACCGATTACTCAATGAATTAGGCAATGAATCATAGACCCGCTTCTCCGCGCTAGAAGTCGTCGAAACTTTCACTTTATTCTCGGCCTGACCCACGGTACGTCTCGAATAAATTCCATGAGTCACGAAAAATAGTTATGCGTTTGCCATAGTCAGCGCGAATCTGAAATTTTTAGAACACCTTATCGCGCAAGTAACTGGCATTCATTTTTCGAAGCCTTGAAAATCGTTGGATTCCCTGCAGTGAAAGTGTGAAGTGAGTTTTTAGCACATGCAGGAATGTAAAAGATTTATTTGAGAACTACTTCCTTTCTGGATATCGCAGGCGCTACGCTCCATATCGGCACACCCCATTTCGCTTGATCACCGAACCTTGTGCGCCCAAAACCCACTAAGGAGAACATCAATGGCACGTTTTTCTACCCCACTTCGACGATCCTTGGCTGCGTCCACCGCAGTTGTGATCGGTTTGGCCGGCTTAGGGGCCGGCGCAATGCCCGCCTCAGCACAGCCCGTAACGGCACCGGCAGAAAAGTCCGCTCCCGCACCAAGCAACGATGCGAAGGTTACAATCGGTTCACCCCAGTCCGGTGAGTCCTACGACCAGTTCATCGTCACTTACAAGGTGTCAACCCAGAGCGCCGACAAGCAGGGCCGGGCCAAGGCTTGGGGCAAAGCAGCCAAGGAGGCCGGAGTTTCGGTCAAGGAACTGCGCGCCATGGCCACCGGAGGTTTTGTTCTCAAGGCTGACAAGAAACTCAAGGGCGCCGACGCCGAAGAGTTTATGGCAGAAATTGCCAAGTCTGGACTGGTTGAAGCAGTCGAGCCTGATGCCCTGATGGAGATCTCCCTATCGCCCAACGACACCCGCTACAGCGAACAATGGGACTTCCACGGAACCAACGGCATGCGTATCCCTTCTGCGTGGGACATCGGCACCGGCACCGGAAGTATTGTGGCCGTCTTGGACACCGGAATCACCTCCCATACGGACCTGAACTCCAACGTGATTTCAGGCTATGACTTCGTTTCCAGCTCAACTTCGGCGCGTGACGGCAACGGCCGAGATTCCAACCCACAAGACCAGGGCGACTGGTACGCAGCTGGCGAATGCGGCAGCAGTTACGCCGGAAACTCCTCATGGCACGGCACCCACGTAGCTGGCACCGTCGCGGCAGTCACCGGCAACTCCAGCGGCGTCGCCGGAGTTGCACCCAACGCCAAGATCCAACCGGTACGCGTCCTAGCGAAGTGCGGTGGCAGCCTCTCGGATATCGCAGATGCGATCATCTGGGCCTCTGGTGGCACCGTGTCTGGCATCCCAGCCAACTCGACCCCGGCTGACACCATCAACATGTCGCTCGGTGGCGGTGGAGCCTGCGGAACCACGTACCAAGCAGCTATCGATAGCGCGGTCTCTCGCGGAACTTCGGTAGTGGTTGCGGCAGGTAATGAAAGCCAAAACGCTTCGAACTCACGCCCAGCAAACTGCAACAACGTGATTACGGTAGCTGCCAGCAACCCATCGGGAGCACCGTCGTATTACACAAACTACGGCTCTGCAGTTGACGTGACCGCCCCTGGTGGCGACACCCGCTACGCAGGCCAAGGCATTCTTTCCACTATCAACACCGGCACCACCACCCCATCAAGCCAGGGCTACACCTTCTACCAAGGCACTTCCATGGCTACACCACACGTGGCAGGAATGGTGGCTCTGATGAAGTCCGTCAGCCCATCCATGTCCCCCGCTCAGTTGGAAACCGCGTTGAAGAACGGCACCCGCGCTATGCCAGGCGGTTGCAGCATCGGCTGTGGTGCAGGCTTGGTCGATGCCACGAAGATCATGACAAACCTGGGTGGAACCACCCCGGAGCCAACTCCCGAGCCCAGCGGCAATCTGCTGAAGAACCCAGGCTTTGAAAGCGGCGCCGACTCCTGGACCGCCAATCGTGCCGACACCTTTGAAACCGGAACAGCTGCTCGCACCGGCAACGGTTTGGCCGGTCTCAACGGTTGGGGTACAGCAAGCACCTACACCCTGGATCAGCAGGTCGCCATTCCTTCTACTGCTACCACTGCAGATTTGCAGTTCTACCTGCAGGTGCTGACTGACGAAACCACTGCGTCTACCCAATACGACAAGCTCACCGTTCAGGTACTCGATGGTTCAAGCACCTACAACGTCGGTACATGGTCAAACCTCGACGCAAGCTCGTCCTACGCGCAGAAAAGCATCAACCTGAACAACTACCGCGGCAAGACCGTCACCTTGCGTTTCAGGGGTGTTGAAGACAGCTCCCAGGCAACAACCTTCCGCATCGACGACACCTCGTTAGCCACCAGCTAGTCCTCTAAAGAAGTATCAAGAACCAAAAAATAGTGAAGCCGGTCAGCGCCGGCTTCACTATTCTTGTATTCAAGACTTGGCTCCCACTGCCCCTTGAGTTAGGCAGAAACTGCCAGTCCGGCTTCCGCGGCCGATTCGACCGGGAAGTGGCACTCCGCGAACTGTTGCCCGGCATTGACGCTATCGCCGGGCATGCCCAACAAGATCTTGCCACCAGCTTCGCGGGTTCGGCTTTCCGGTCGCTCTGCCGAGCAGATCGGCTGCGCCTTCCAGCACCGCGTGCGGAATCGGCAACCCGAGGGCGGATCTAAAGGAGAAGGCAATTCACCCTGAAGCACTATGCGATTCACGGGTCGTAGCGCAGGGTCCAACTTTGGCGAGGCCGACATCAACGAGGCCGTATAAGGATGCAGGGGTGAATCGAAGACCTGCTCGGTAGACCCGGTTTCAATAATTCGTCCCAGATACATGACAGCCACTCGGTCCGTCACGTGGCGAACTACAGACAGGTCATGGGAAATGAAGATATAGCTGACGCCAAGTTGCTGCTGAAGATCGTTGAGCAGATTTAGCACCTGAGCCTGTACCGAAAGATCCAAGGCAGAAACTGGTTCGTCCAAGATGATCAAATCCGGACCCAAGGCCAAAGCGCGAGCAATACCAATGCGCTGACGCTGCCCGCCGGAGAACTCCTGCGGTGATTTATCAGCATCGGTGGCGCGCAGTCCCACCAAGTCAAGCAGTTCGTTCAAGCGCTGCTTTCGAGCTGCAGCGCTGGGATACAGATCTTTGTGGGTAGCAAAAGGTTCGGTGATAATTTGCCCGGCGGTCATTCGTGCGTTCAGCGAGGCAAAGGGATCCTGAAACACCATTTGCACCCTACGCCGCCATGCCAGCAACTGCTTGCCGCGCAGCGCAAAGGGGTCCTGCCCATCAAAACGCACCGTCCCACCATCGGGCTGCTCCAGCATCATCAGGGTACGAGCTAGCGTTGATTTTCCGCAGCCTGACTCCCCAACCAGGCCTAGGGTCTCTCCGCGTTTTACGCTCAGATTGATTCCGTCTAGTGCCTTGAGCTCTCGTGTTCCCGCGGCGCCGGAGGCCACATGAAATGTCTTGGCAAGATCTTGAACTTCAAGAACAGTACTCATTTTTCATCATCTCCTACAGCAAGACGTACTTCAGTGGTACGGCTCGTGGCGACCTGCTCAGCAAAATGGCAAGCAGCACTCTGCCCCGGCCCGGTTTCACGCAGGGCCGGACGTTGCTCTCGGCAGACGGCCGCAACCAACGGACAGCGGTCCTGGTAAACGCACCCCGAGGGAATCTTGCTCAGTTCTGGTGGACTGCCCGGGATGGAATTCAGGCCTGCTCCGCGCTGCGAATCGGTGGGGACGGAAGAAAGCAAACCTTTGGTATAAGGGTGCGTTGGCCGAGTGAATACGGTGTCAACGCTTCCTTGTTCCACCACATTGCCTGCATACATCACGCACACGTCATCAGCTTCTTCAGCAACCACAGCGAGGTCGTGGGTAATGAGCACCACCGCCATATCTTCTTGCTCGCGAAGATTTCTCAACAACTGCATGATCTGCGCCTGAACCGTGACATCCAGCGCCGTTGTTGGTTCGTCAGCGATCAACAAGTTCGGGCTCAAGGCCACCGCCATGGCAATCAGAATTCGTTGGCGCATGCCACCGGAGAACTGATGCGGGTACGAATTAACCCGTGTCTCGGGTTCCGGGATACCAACCCTGCGCATTAGTTCAATGGCCTCAACTTTGGCCTGTTTTCTGCTGGCCCCACGGTGGATCCTGAACGCTTCTCCGAGTTGGGTTCCAATGGTGTACACCGGGTTGAGCGCGGCAAGGGCATCCTGAAAAACAATCCCTAGCCCTTCTCCCGCCGCTTTCCGGCGCTGCTTAGCAGTCATGGACAAGAGATCTTTTGAATCAAGACGCGCAACGCCTCCCGCAACAGACGCCACCGGGTCAAGTAATCCGGCGATAGCCTTTGCCGTCATCGATTTACCGCAGCCAGATTCCCCCAGCAACGCCAGCGTTTTGCCGCGACGTGCACTGAAGCCGACCTGGCTCACCACACGAACAATTCCTTTGGGTGTGCGAATGTCGACATCCAAACCTTTGACTTCAAGAACGGCCTGGTCCGCTGACTGAGTTCGGGAGGTTGGTTCAAGTATTTCGGTCATCATTTGTCGTTGCCTTTCTTGGTCTGCATCTTTGCAGCCTGGCGCGTGGCCTTTTCAAACGCCTTGGTACTTTTACGGTCCAGTTCCAGGCGCCAGCGTTGGGCTGGATCCGTAGCAATACGCATCCATGCAGCGAGCACGTTGGCGGCTACCGCGGTGAGCACAATGGCTAGGCCAGGAAGGATGGATAACCACCATGCGGTCTGCAGATATTGCCGGCCTTGGGCAACCAACAGTCCCCAAGAGACGTCTGGTGGCTGGATACCAATTCCAAGGAATGAAAGTGAGGACTCGGCGAGCATGACAAAACAGAATTCCAAAGTAGCCAAGGTTAACAGTGTCGGAGTGACCACTGGAATGACGTGGCGAACAATAATCGCGTTGGGATTTGTTCCGAAGGTGCGGGCTGCATCCACAAAAGTTCGTGACTGCAATTCGGCCGATTCTGCTCGTGCGGTACGAAGGTAGATCGGGATGCGAGTGATCGCCAGGATCAGCACGATATTTGCTGCCGAAGGGCTGAAGACAAAGAGCACCACCACAGCCAGCAACAATGAAGGGAAGGACATGATGATATCTGCGATGCGCATGGAAATGGCTTCGCGACGTCCACGGTGGTAACCCGCCCAGACACCCCACAATGAGCCAAGGAGCAGGGCCACCAATACTGCAGGGACTGCAACTAGGAGTGTTGTTTGGGTAGCAACCACAATGCGGGCGAGTACTGAGCGGCCCAGAGAATCCGAGCCTAGGATGTAAAGCCATCCGTTGGCCGGGTCAAAAGGTGCCTTATTCATGAACATCAAGTTCTGCGCTGTGGCGTGTTCACCCATCAGTGCGGGACCAAAGATCGCGGTGAGCACCACCAAGCTGAGGAAAATTGCAGCCACCGTGGCGAATCTGTCGCGTAGCAACATGGTGAACATCGAAACACGACTCTCACTTTGAGTCTTCGCCTTGCGCCGATTCTTCGGCTCGGGACGTTCATCCTTAGCTGGCGGTGCCATCTCTAGTGCTGACATCAGTGATTCCCCCTCGAAGATTCGCTCGTGCTCAGCGCTGGTCCAACTGGCGCCAGCGTGCGGTTTTCAGATCCATGGGTTGGACCTTGAGCGGCGCGTGCCTTGCGACGTTGACGTGCGCCGGCGCTTGGCCGGACCCGAGGATCTAGTAGCGCGTAGCCAAGATCGATCAGGATATTGAGCACAAAGATGGCCACCGCGGTGAGCAGCACACAGGCTTGGAGCACTGCAAAGTCTCTTTGCAAAATTGAGTCGATCATGAGCTTGCCGATTCCCGGCCAGCCAAAGATCGTCTCAACCACCACTGCGCCGTTGACCAGTCCAACGGTCAGGTCCCCTGCCACCGTCAGCCCAGGGGCGGCGGCGTTGCGCAAGGCATGCTGGGCAATAACCCGATACTCGGTCGCGCCTTTGGAACGTGCCAGTTTGATATACGGTTCAGATAACGCCGAGACCATGGCCCCGCGAATCACCTGGACCAGCGTGCCAAAGGGGCGCATGACCAAGGTGGCTACGGGCAGGAACCAGGCTGCTGCACCGACTACACCGGAGGTTGGAACCACCCCTAGCGTGATGGCAAAAACCCAGATGCCTACGATGGCCAACCAGAAGTCCGGGATCGAGGCAGCGGTCATGGAGATGAAGGAGCTGCAACGATCCAGGATGCCGTTGGGCTTCATCGCAGCGGCCGAGCCAACGATGAGCGCCAAGATGATGGCGATGATCATCGTGGTGGCCGCCAGCTGCAGGGTTGCCGGGAAGGCCCGCAGCGCCATCTGCGCAGCGTCCTGTCCGGTGCGCATGGACGTTCCAAAATCGAAGCGGAAGATTCCACCGAAATACTGGGCCATCTGCACCCAGATCGGTTGGTCTAGCCCGTTTCGTGCAGCGAATTCTGCGCGCATTGTGTCAGTGGCATTCAGCGGTAGATACAGTGCTGCCGGATTACCGGTCATTCTGGCCAGCGCGAAGACACCAACGATGACAACCACCAGTGGCAGCGCCGAGGCGATGATTCTTTTACGCAAATAGGTAAGCATGTTGCTGTACTTTCAGTTGCCGTTGGTTACTTTGCCGCAGTGACTTCAGCAAGACGCAATTCGTCTCCACTGGAAGAATTCGGCTCGTAAGCTACCGAAGAGGAAATACCGAGCATGCCGGTCTGGTGAGCGATGTGAGCAAATTGAACAACTTCGTCATTCTGGTACTTGAAGACCTTTTCGAAGGCAGCTTGGCGGTCATCACCTGATGCGGCATCAGCCTGGGCAATGAGCTCGTCCAGTTCCGGGGTACCAAAGGCTGACTGCGCGCCCTTGGAAGTCATGTACTGATCCACGGTGAAGGCTGCGTCACCGGCTTGGTTTCCGTGCTGGGTCATCAGCATGATGGCCCCATCATCCTTGGTAGGGAATGGACGAACCTGGTAGGTCAGGTGCTGGCTGGTCTCAAGCATCTTCAAATTCACGGTGAGTCCGGCTTGGGTAAGCTGTTCTTGGATCACCTGAGCTAGTTCCTGAATCTTGGGGAACTGTGCGGTACGAACTACCAAGTTGATTGGAGCTGACACGTCCGTGCCATCAGCTTTGGCTTCCGCAACTAGCTCCTTGGCCTTGTCGAGGTTGAATTCCCAGACGGGCAAGTCATCGCTGTGTCCAACTACTCCGGAAGGTACCAGCTGGGCCGCGGCCTTGTCGCGTCCTGCGTAGAGGGAAGCGACAATCGATTCTTTATCGATCGCGTAGTTCACCGCACGACGGATGCGGATGTCATCAAATGGTGCAGTGTCGGCGTGCATGCGCAGAGCCACGGTTTCATTGTTTGGGTAGGAAACTCCCAAATCTCCAATGTTGTCTTCTGGGCTTAGCCCTGTTGCGATATCGGCTTCACCCGAGGTGATCATGGCTGCCCGGACGCTACCTTCCGAACGCCACTGATAGTTGGCCTTGGAATAAGCAGGAGCCTCGCCCCAGTAGTCGGCGAACGCTGCCACATTGATGCTTTGCCCTGCCTGCCAGTCTTCAATCTGGTAGGGGCCGGTGCCAATTGGTTCGCGTACTTTTTCGGTCGTAGATGTCTCTTTAGGGACAACTTCTAGGAAGGACAGGCGCAGTGGAAGGATCGGGTCCTTCTTGGCTGCTGTCACTTCAATAGTGTAGTCATCGACTTTTTTGAGTTTCAGGTCATCGTCGCCAAAGACGTAGCCTTCGACGTTGCAGCCGAGCTTGGAATTGACCGCGCGGTCGATGGTGGCAATGGCGTCAGCTGCGTTGAAGTCAGATCCGTCATGGAATTTCACACCCTCGCGTAGCTTCAGCGTCCAGGTCTGATCATCTTTGCTGGACCATTGGGTAGCAAGCTTGGGCTCCAGTTCACCGCTGGTTGGGTTTCTTTCTACCAGTGGTTCGGTGATGGTGGAACGAATGACCACACCGGTACTGGTCAGGTTGGACTCGCAGGCTTCGAGGGTAGGTGGCTCCTGCTGGAGCACAACGCGCAGGGTGTCGCTGGGTGCCGATGACCCACCGGCAGCATCTTCAGAGTTGGCGACCGAGCAACCGGACAGTGCAGTGGTGCCAAGTAGCGCAGAGGCGGCTAAGGCCAGTGGGATGCGGCGGGAGCGTGGAGTTACTAAGAGCATTGCGTTTCCTTCGCGACGGTGCGATGAGCAAGGGTGATCAGGCGGGTTTTCCGCCGAAGTTCGTAAGCACAGCTTTGACCGCTCGATGGGCCCGGTCAAGGCTTTGGACAGTCCAAGGAATCGGTCAGAGAGGCACGTGAGTGCGTACCGCACAGTAGGCCAAGTGTGACTTGCGCTACATTCCAAGGCTTACGGGGCATCCATACCTCAAGAGCATTGATCTATCCAATTTGCGTGTTGGACGTGAATCGATCATGATCCCTACGATGCAGTTATGCCCACGAATATCAGCGCGTCCGCGCCACAAGTCACCGCACCCATCACCGGCGAACAGATCCTTCGCGTTGGACCAGTAAATCCCACTGTGGCCCAAAGCTTGTCCGAGGATTTCTCCAGCCTTGCTCTTCCGGAAACCGAGCCGGAACGCGAGGCGTTCCTCGCGGCCCACAGCGAGCAGATCCGCGTGGCAGTCTGCTCTGGACGCTTTGGCGTGGACACCGATCTTTTATCTCGATTACCTGCGCTGGAGGCGATCATCAACTTTGGTGTCGGCTACGACGCCACGGACACCAAGACGGCCATCGCTCGTGGCATCAAGATCAGCAACACCCCCGAGGTACTCAATGATTGTGTTGCCGACACCGCCTTAGGTCTCTACCTGATCACCCTGCGCAGCTTGGGTACAGCCGAGAGATTTGTCCGCAATGGCTCATGGGTTCCGGGCAAGAATTTTCCCCTCGCCACCCGCGCCAGCGGAAAGAAGGTCGGCATCCTTGGGCTGGGGCGCATTGGCCAAGCCATTGCCACCAGGCTGGAAGCCTTTGGGTGTGAAATCCACTATCACAACCGCAACCAGAAGCCCGACTCGAACTACACCTACCACCACTCAGCAGTTGACCTCGCAGCCAAGACTGAAGTCCTTATTGTGGCAGCGGCCGGAGGAGCACAATCGGCCAAGTTGGTGGATGCCCAAGTTTTATCCGCCGTTGGACCACAAGGCTTTGTCATCAACATCGCCCGCGGAACCGTGATTGACGAGTCAGCCCTCATTGACGCACTGAGCACTGGGAAAATTGCCGGCGCCGGGCTGGATGTTTTTGAAAACGAACCACATGTGCCGGCAGAGCTTTTGGAATTAGAGAATGTTGTCCTGCTCCCCCACCTTGGTAGCGGGACCAACGAAACACGAGCCGATATGGCCGCACTGACTTTAGATAACCTGCGTTCCTACCTTGCGGATCGTTCGCTGCTTACGCCAATTTCATAACCAAGAAGCGCGCCACAGATCCCCTTCGAGTACTAGCCCATCCGGAAAATCCGGATGGGCTAGTACTCGTGCGCGCCAATTTACCGGGTAGAAAAAATCAAAGATATTTCTCTGCAAAAAACACTTGTGAGATAAGTTGCCAACTTATACGATAAGTTGAAAGCAATGTTCACCCCTGTTCATCGGAGCACAGATTTCATGACTTACACCCCAGACGCCATTCGCCACGTTAAGCTCTCCACGGCACGACTGCCGCTGGCCACCCCGATCTCAGATGCCAAGGTCTTCACCGGGCGCCAAAAGCCGATGACCGAAGTCGTCTTCCTCTTCGCAGAAATCACCACCGAGCAGGGCCATGAAGGCATGGGGTTCTCGTACTCCAAGCGTGCTGGCGGTCCAGCTCAGTACGCTCATGCCAAGGAAGTCGCCGAAACCATGATCGGCGAGGACCCCAACGACATCGCCAAGCTCTACACCAAGCTACTCTGGGCCGGCGCTTCCGTTGGACGCTCAGGTGTTGCCACCCAGGCCCTGGCTGCCTTGGATATCGCACTTTACGATTTGAAGTCCAAGCGTGCCGGACTTCCACTGGCCAAGTTCTTGGGCTCGCACCGCGACTCGGTACGCACCTACAACACCTCCGGCGGCTTCCTTAACGCTTCAATCGAAGAGGTCAAGGAACGCGCCAGCCAGTCCATCGAGGAAGGAATTGGTGGCATCAAGATCAAGGTCGGCCTGCCAGACAGTGCCGAGGACTTGCGTCGTGTCGCTGCCGTGCGCGAACACATCGGCCCCGACGTGCCCCTCATGGTCGACGCCAACCAGCAGTGGGACCGCGCCACCGCACTTCGCATGGGCCGCAAGCTAGAGCAGTTTGATCTGGTCTGGATCGAAGAACCATTGGATGCTTACGATGCTGAAGGACATGCGGCTCTCGCCGCAGCCCTAGACACTCCCATCGCCACCGGCGAGATGCTGGCCTCGGTCGCTGAGCATGAACGATTGATCGAAGCCCGCGCCTGCGACATCATCCAGCCGGACGCTCCACGCGTTGGTGGCATCACCCAGTTCCTGCGCCTAGCCACGCTTGCCGATCAAGCCGGACTGGACTTGGCACCTCACTTCGCCATGGAGATCCACCTTCATCTGGCGGCAGCTTACCCACGCGAGCCATGGGTAGAGCACTTCGACTGGTTGGACCCACTGTTCAACGAACACTTGGAAACCAAGGACGGTCGGATGCTGGTCCCGAACCGCCCAGGCCTCGGGTTCACCTTCAGCGACCAAGCTCGCGCGTGGACCACGGACACCGTTGAATTCGGACGCCCATAGTTCCTCCTCCACCAGCGCCGATGCCCGCCTCTCGCGGGGATCGGCGCTTATGCTTTAAGGATGCAGAGCATGAAACCCAATCTGGCCTCTTCGTTGGTAGAGCACCTACGTGAACGAATCAGCTCTGGAGACATAGTCGCTGGCGAAAAGCTTCCGAGTGAAAACACGTTGATCGCTTCCCATGGTGTTTCTCGTACCGTGGTGCGCGAAGCCATTACGCGCCTGCAGGCTGAAGGTCTGATCTACACTCGGCGCGGAGCCGGTAGCTTTGCACTGACTCCCCCACCTGCTGCCATGGCTGAAACTCAGCCACTGATCCCACGCACCTTGGATGAACGCCGAGAACTGATCGAATTCCGCATGGGATTTGAAACCGAAGCCGCGGCCAGTGCGGCGCTTAGCGCTTCTGAGTCAGACCTCTCGGCAATGGAATCGGCGCTTCAGGGTTTTGAAGCTTCCTTGGGCAACGCCTCGGTGAGCATGAGCTGCGATTATGAATTCCATCTTGCCGTGGCTAGGGCCACCGGCAATCCGTACTTTGCTCAAGCCGTTCAAACATTTGGCCCCGGCATGATTGCCATGCCTCGTCGCCGACTAGATGCCACAGATTCTATCGACAGCCACAGGTTAGATTCTGTCGCAGCCGAGCACCGCGCTATCCATGAAGCCATCGCATCGGGCAACCCTCAGTTGGCCTCTGCGGCCATGAGATTGCACCTAGCAAATTCAGTGAAGCGACTACAGGCTGAGGCCTAAGCCGAGCTGAGCAAAGCACGTTGCTTTCAGCGGCAGCCCCAGTTATAGACAAACCCTTCGTGGCCTGTGCGGAGTTCTCCGCACAGGCCACAAAGGGTTTCTGCATTTTTTAGGCAATGAACTGGCTGAGTAACAGAACCCCACCCAGGCCCAAGACCGCCAACGTGGTGGTGTAGGTAGTGCGCACCGCGATGGCTTGGCCCACGTTGAGGTTGAAATATTCTTTGAACATCCAGAACCCCGGGTCATTTACGTGACTGAATGCAATGGAACCACAAGCCGTAGCCAGGACCATCAGCTCCGGCGAGGCCCCGGTGGCCACAACCAGTGGAGCGGCGATGCCGGCCGCGGTCGAGACAGCAACAGTTGCCGAGCCCAGTGCAATACGCAGAATCACGGCAATGAGCCACGCAAGGACCAACGGGCTAAGATCCCACCCAGACGTCGTTTCCGCAATGTAGTCGGCAATTCCCGCCGAGACCAGAACCTCCTTGAATGCACCACCGGCACCAATAACCAAGAGGATCATGGCCATCGCACGGGCTGCCTCGCTCATGGATTTAGCAACTTGGCTCATGCTGCGATTACTCATCGGCCCAAAAGCGAAAATTGCGACGATCAATGCGATCAGCAAGGCCATCTCAGCTGAACCAAGAAGCTCCAAAACATTGCTGAAGCTTTCACTCATCTCCAGCGTCATACGCGCTACTTCCGATCCGGCAATCAGCACGATGGGAAGCAGAGCAACGATAAAGGACATCGCAGTGGACGGAAGTTCTTCATCCTTGAATTCTTTTTCCGCCAACAGACCAGCGGGCATTTGCGGATTCATCTTCTTCACGAAAGCCAGACGTGGCCAGGTCATCGCGATGGCAACACCGACCGGGATAGCGATCATCAGCCCGTACGCAAGAGTCAGACCTACTGAAGCGTTATATAGCCCCGCAACGGCCGTTGGACCCGGGTGCGGTGGCAAGAACGAATGCATTGTCGACAGCGAGATCGACATAGGCAATCCCACCCACAACAGATTGACCTTGGTGGCGCGAACAAGGGTAAATGCCACCGGTACCAAAATCACGAACGCGACTTCGTAGAACATGGTGACACCGATCAGCATCGCCGAAATGACCATGACCCACTGGACACCACGTTCTCCAAAAACAGAGAGAATCTTTTTCGCAATGCGTTGCGCTGCGCCTGCGTCACCCATGACACGGCCAATCATCGCGCCAAGGCCAATGACGATAGCCGTTCCGCCAAGCTGCCCGCCCAAACCGTCCGCGATGATATCGGGGATATCTGCGATCCCGGCCGCCTCTCCGTCGATGGTGAGCGAGTCAGTAGCCACCGCCCAGAATGCGACAAGTGTGGCGACAAGAATGAGGGAAATGAATCCGTTGAGCTTGAACCTCATCATAAGGATCAACAGAACAACGACAGCCAGCGCGACGATGAGCAATGGCATTGAGGCTCCAATCTAGAGCAGGGGCAGGAAAAGAATCTGGGCATCGAATGGACTGCGCTCACAGTGCTACAAAGTGAGCTGGCGCATAAGTCCATGTGCCACCAATCACGTTAGTGAGTTCATTTCTGTCCGTCCAAGACTCGAACCGCATTCATTGATACCTAGCTGGCATCAGTGCGACTCGAACTCAGGTCGCCGGCTTCTGAAATCCGCGCAGATAAGCCAAGAAATCCCCTCCGCCTACCGTTCGACTCGCCCTCCACCCTCGCCAATTTTCCGCAGTTTTGTGATCAGCATCACCATACTTTTTGAATCTTCTCTACAGTTAGTCGCCCTCGTTTTTGACGCAAAAAAGCAGGCCGCGGGACTCTCCAACCGAGAGCCCACGACCTGCCGAATATATCTTTTGACTACGCCTAACGAGTCATGACGCTTTGACGGCCAGAACTGGGTGCTCCGCCTGCAGTAGGATCCGCTGAGCCTGGGATCCCATGATGAATTTGCCGACCTGAGAACGCTGGCGCAATCCAATGACAATGAGCGAGACCTGATGCTTGTCAGCAAGCCCCAAGAACTCTTCAGTTAGATCATCGCGATAAGTTGACTCGATGACCTGTGCTTTGACTCCAGCACTAAGTGCCGCGTCCAAGACACGGGCCAGGTCTTCTTCTGAAGCAGTGTTCTTGTCTACTAACGATCCCTCGCGAGAGGAATTAACGATGAGCAACTGCTCATCGCGCAGACTTGCTTCTTTGATCGCCGCAGCCACGGCGGCTTCCCCTACATTCGAGGGAACGTATCCGACGATGATACTCATGCGTTTTCCTTTTGTTTGTCTGCAACTACAGCACTGGTAGTTGAGCTCGTCTTTCGCTTATCAATTGCGCTCTTTATAACTGGCCAAATGGCGACGAAGACAAACAGCACCAACAGGGTCGCCGAAATCGGACGGGTGAAGAATCCTGTTGGGTCGCCTTCAAGCACAAGCAATGACCGACGAAGATTCGATTCGAGCAAGCTACCGAGCACGAACGCCAACACCAGAGGACCTGGTTCAAAACCAAACTTTTTCATGAGATAACCAATGGCACCGAAGAGCACGACCAGCAACACGTCAAACATTGAATTTCGAATGGTGTATGCACCAAGCATGGTGATCAGGGCAGTGATCGGAGCCAAGATTGCAGCGCGCACACGGAGGATTTTTACGAATACACCAATGAGCGGAATCGACATGATCAACAAGAGAATATTGCCGATATACATCGAATTCACAACGCCCCAGAACAACTGAGGATCATCATTGATCAGCTGCGGCCCAGGGGTAATGCCCTGAATTAGCAGTGCACCAAAGATTATTGCCATCGTCGCATTGGCCGGGATGCCCAGCGTCAGCAGAGGAATGAATGAGCTGGTAGCTGCGGCGTTGTTGGCCGATTCTGGTCCAGCAACGCCTTCAATGGCGCCCCTTCCAAAGCGCGAAGGATCCTTTGCGGTCTTCTTCTCCATTGCATAGGAAGCTAGCGAAGCAATGGTTGCCCCACCACCAGGAAGAATGCCGAGGAAGAAGCCGAGAACTGAGCCACGACCGATGGCCCCGGATGCTTCCTTGATGTCTTTGCCTTTCGGCCAAACATTTGAAACCTTCACCGGCGCAGTGGCTGCACGATGGCGTTCTTCAAGGTTGTATAGGATTTCGCCGAGACCAAATAGTCCCATGGCGATGGGAACAAAGTCGATGCCATCGGCCAGCGAGAGATTACCGAAGGTAAAACGCTCGGCTCCAGTAAATCCATCGCGACCGATTGTTGCCAGGAACAAGCCAACAGCAGCGGCGATGATTGCCTTGATTTTGGTTCCGCCGGAGATCGTTGCTACCAGCAGGATGCCGAGCATCGCCAGAGCCGTGTATTCCGGCGGACCGAAATCCAGAGCGAAGCTGGCAACGAGTGGCGCCAGAAAGGTCAAACCGATAATCGAGACGGTGGCGCCAAAGAATGAGCCAATGGCAGCGATACCTAGGGCCGCCCCTGCTCTACCCTGCTTAGCCATAACGTAACCGTCAAAGACAGTGACCACTGAGCTGGCTTCACCGGGCAGGCGGAGCAGTACCGAGGTAATGGTTCCGCCGTATTGTGCACCGTAGAAAATTCCGGCCAACATGATGATGGCGGTGACTGGTTCAACGCCGTAGGTCATGGGAAGCAAGATGGCGATTGTAGCTGCCGGGCCCAGGCCCGGCAGCACACCAATGAGCATGCCAACAACAACGCCCAGCAAACAGTACAAAAGGTTGGTGGGGTCCAGGACGACGTTAAATCCGTCTAGGACTGGTCCAAAGAATTCCATGCGAGTCAGCCTTTGCGTGCTTTAGAAGAGTCGAGGGATCGTTGTGCCCAGGGCAGCGATGAAGATTGCGTAGAAGGCTGCAACGATCAGAATTGAGTAGATCGTTGCGGACCTCCAGCGTTCACCGCCTAGCCATCGCATCCATACGAAGCACAGGAGTAGTGATGGGATTTCAAAGCCGATGACTGGCATCAGTACAACCATCAAGATCAGCGTTGCGAACCCGATTGCGGCGTACCAACTCATTGCGCTGAACTTCTCGCCGTCTCTGCCACCAGCGCGCCCAATAATTATTTGCGCGACTGCCATGACCGCTGCGATGAGTGAAATGACAAAGGGCCACATGCCCGCCGCCGGCGCAGCTGGTGTACCTAGGCCCAGACCCACGGACAGCACCATGCCAGCAATGCTCAGGCCCAAAACTACCAACGAAGAGAGCAAATTTGCGATTGGTCCCGCTGGTTCAGCCGCTTCAGCTTCCCACTGAGCTGCCAATTCATCTGGTGTGAGCGCCTCAGCTTCCTGAACCTGTTCTGCCGGTTGCGCGCTGGTAGCTTGCTCTTTTGAATCTTGCCGCGAGTGTTTCGCGTCTATGAGTTTCATCCTGAGATTCTCGCTTTCGAGTTTCCTATCGGTGTCTACCGGCTACTTGCCAGCGAGGGAAATCTCGTGCTCATCGGTTAGTTTCTTATAGGTCTCTGCCAACTCCGTCCATTCCGAGACAACCTCTTCGCCGCTGATCTCGTGGGTGCTGAGCAGGTTCTTTTTGTTGAAGGACTTGTAGCTATCAGCTGCGGTGGCGTCCTTGATGGAAGCTACCAACTTCTCCTTTGCTTCATCACTCAAGCCCTTAGGAGCCGCTATGGCACGGTACTGCGAGACTGGAACTTCATAGCCGGATTCGACAGCAGTCGGAACATCGGGCAGAAACTCATTGCGTTCCTTGGAGAAGACCGTAATTGGCACCACGGTGCCAGCATCAATCTGTGGCTTAGCTTCGCCCAGCTGAATGGTTGATACCTGGACTTGGTCACCCATGACTGCGGTCAATGCCGGTGATCCTGAGTCGAACGGTACGGTGGTGCCTTCGATATCAGCTTGAGCGAGCAACAGCTCCTGGGCCAGCTGCGATCCGGTTCCCACCCCGGTGGTGCCGAAGGACAGTTTCTTCTCGCTCTTCTTGATGTCGTCAATGTTCTTCAGGCCCGAGGCCTTGCTTGCAACCATGACGTAGTCGTCCTGCGAAAGTCCCATCAGAACATCGAGGTCATCAAGGGAAACAGTTTCGTTTTCAGAAACAGCCAGCGGCGTGATGGTGATCAGTGAAGCGTTGAGCAAGACCAGGTTCTGGCCATCTGCCTTCATAGCAGCTACCTCTTTAGTAGCCAATGCGCCGTTGGCCCCTGGCTTGTTGACCACTGGCATTGATACACCGAGGGAATCGGCCATTCCTTCAGCGGCAGCGCGGGCAATCAAATCCGTAGACCCGCCTGGAGCCTGTCCTACGGTGAGGGTGACCGGGCCAGATGGGAATTGCGCCGAGTCGGCGCTCCCTCCCCCAACGTTTCCACCGCAAGCGCTGAGTGCCAGCACAACACCGGCGGACGAAAGGGCAAGTAGCGTGCGACGAGCCATACGGTTTTTCATGTTTTTCTCCTGCGAGTTTGAGTGCGAGCGACCAATTTTGAATCCTTACGTGAGGCGAGTCACCTTGTTGGTCTCGGGTATAGCGTAGAAACTTGAAGTGATGCATGTCCAAGGTTGAATGTGCATGGAGTGATTCCCGAAAGGTATTGAATGTTTACTCTGGATCAGGCCAGAAGCTTTGTTGCGGTGGCAGAAGAACTACATTTCGGCCGCGCTGCCGAGAGGCTGAACATGACTCAGCCCCCGTTGAGCCGCCAAATCCAGAAGCTGGAACGCACCGTTGGCGTCGAGTTATTGGAAAGAGATAACCGCAGGGTCGCCCTCACCGTGGCGGGCCAGGCATTTTTGCAAGACGCCCGAAGACTGGTCATCGCAGCCGAACGTGCTCCGGATAATGCGCGAAGGATCGCAGCTGGCCAACTCGGCGAACTGCGCATTGGCTTTACCGCCGCTTCTGGCTTCAGCCTGCTCGGGCCAATGCTTGGGGAAATTTCGGCACAGATGCCGCAGGTTCATGTGGACCTATCTGAAATGGTGACCAGCGAACAAGTAGTCGCATTACTTGATGGCGACCTAGACCTTGGACTAGCCCGCCCACCCTTTGACGAAACCTTATTTGAGTCTGCCCTGCTGTTCTCGGAAGGTTTGGTAGTGGCAGTGACATCGGATCATCCATTGGCTCAACTGAATCGAAGTCTCACCTTTGAAGATCTACGCGATGAACCGCTGATCATGCATTCGCCTACCAAGGCCCGCTACTTTTATGACCTCGTTGTGCGCATGATTGATATCGAGCATAAAAACGTGCGGCATACCGTGAGCCAGATTTTGACCATGATCGCTTTGGTCGCAGCCGGACGTGGAATCGCTTTTGTTCCAGAGAGCGCCAAACTTCTCGGCGTTTCCGGCGTGAGTTATCTGCGCCTACCCGAGGTCCGCGAGGACCCGGTGCAGCTGCACGCCATCTGGAGTAGGACTTCCAAAAACCCCGCGCTGGAACGACTGGTCTCCATAGTTCGCGGAAGCTTGCACGACAATGATGCCGAGTAGGTATCAAACAATACAAATATGGGCTTGGACATGCATCACTGAGTGTTCCTAGGGTGAGAGTAATAGCAATTCAACTCTTACTTGATTCCTACGGACTACGGACGTTGGAAGAGAAACACAAAGGAATCCTCCATGGCTCAGTACACACCTTCCGAACTTGCAAACAAGCTCAAAGACGGACTGCTCTCATTCCCAGTCACCGCCTTTGATGAGAACCTCGAAATCGATGAGGCCAACTACCGCAAGCACCTAGCGTGGCAGTCCAGCTTCGATGTGGCGGGCTTGTTCGCAGCCGGTGGCACCGGTGAAGGTTTCACCTTGACCCCGGAAGAATCAGCCAAGGTTGTTCGCATGGCCGTTGAAGAAGCCGGTTCCAGTGTGCCAGTTCTTGCCTCGGCAGGTGGATCAACCAAGCAGGCCATCCAGAACGCCCAGGACGCCGAGGCTGCTGGCGCCGAGGGACTGCTGCTCCTGCCTCCTTACCTGACCGAATGTGACCAGGAAGGCCTGTACCAGCACGTCTCCAAAATTTGCTCCTCGACCAAAACTGGCGTGATTGTTTACAACCGTGCCAACGCTGTCTACTCCGCAGACACCGTGGCGCGACTGGCAGATAACCACGAAAACTTCATTGGCTTCAAGGACGCATTGGGCGACATTGAGCAGATCACCAAGGTCTACGCGAAGAACGGTGACCGCCTGTTCTACCTCGGTGGCCTGCCTACCGCAGAGACTTTCGCACTTCCACTGTTGCAGCTGGGAATGAGCACCTACTCCTCAGCCATGTACAACTTCGTTCCTGAATTTGCACTGGACTTTTACAAGGACGTTCGTGCGCAGGACCGTGTGGCAATCAACGAAAAGCTGAACCGTTTTGTTCTGCCGTACTTGGATATCCGCGACCGCGTCAAGGGCTACGGAGTGTCCATCGTCAAGGGCGGCCTGAAGGCCATTGGTCGCGACTCCGGCTCGGTGCGCCCACCACTGCAGGACCTCACTGAAGCTGATCTAGCGGATCTTTCGGCACTGATCCAGAAGGCCGGCATCGTTCCTGCCGGCGCCGCACTGTAAAACCTGAACTGGCAATTTTTCGAATCGCAAGGAGCACCATGACTACCAATACCGAGCAACTCACCGGGCAGTCGATTCTCGCTGGTCAAAGCACTACCGGCACCGGACGGACCGTCAACGGTTTCAACCCCGCCACCAACCAGCCCCTAGAACCGGGCTACAGCCTGATCGATACCGAGCAACTGAAGCTTGCCACCTCCGCGGCGGCCGAAGCCTTTGATTCCTTCCGTGCTCTGGATCCAGAAAAGCATGCAGCTTTCCTCGAAGCCATCGCCGATAACATCGAAGCTGTCGGTCAAGAGCTCGTGGAACGCGCCATGGCCGAAACCGGCCTGCCCGCAGCGCGCCTGAACGGCGAGCGCGGCCGTACCACCGGCCAGCTGCGTCTGTTCGCAAAGGTCGTTCGCCAGGGTGATTTCCGTGGTGTGCGCATCGATCCAGCATTGCCAGAGCGAACCCCATTGCCTCGCGTAGATATTCGACAGCGCAAGATCCCGCTGGGTCCAGTGGCCGTCTTTGGTGCCTCGAACTTCCCGCTGGCCTTCTCCACCGCCGGTGGCGACACCGCTTCTGCTTTGGCTGCCGGTTGCCCGGTAGTTTTCAAAGCGCACAATGCTCATCCGGGCACCAGTGAAATTGTTGGCCGCGCCATCACCCAGGCGGTCACCGACGCTGGCCTGCACGCCGGTGTTTTCTCCTTGATCTATGGTCCGGGAGCCTCCATCGGTCAGGCGCTGGTAGCTGATCCAGTGATCAAGGCTGTTGGCTTTACCGGATCACGTTCCGGCGGTACCGCGTTGATGGCCACCGCAGCAGCACGACCTGAACCGATTCCGGTGTACGCAGAAATGAGCGCCATCAACCCTGTCATCTTCTTCGAAGGTGCCTTGGCTGAAGATCCAGAAGGCCATGCCAAGGCGTACCTAGGATCCGTCACCGGGTCCTCCGGTCAGCTCTGCACCGCTCCAGGTTTGGTCTTTGCTCCACAGGGTGCGGCAGGCGACGCCTTTGTAAAGGCTATTGCTCCAGCTACTACGTCTAGCACCGGCCAGACCATGCTGACCGAGGGGATCTACAACGCGTGGACCGAGGGTGTTTCTGCCCTTGAAAAGCAGGACGGCGTAGAACTGCTCGGACGTGGTGCCGAAGGTGACAGCGAAAATGCACCTGGACCGGTCATCTTCGCTGCTGGTGTAGAACAGCTTTTGACCAATCCTGTCCTTCAGGAAGAAATTTTCGGAGCAGCTTCGCTGGTCATCCGCTACAACAGCGCTGAAGAATTGGTTAGCACGCTCTCGCAGCTCGAAGGCCAGCTCACCGCGACCTTGCAGCTCAACGAGTCGGATTATCCGGTTGCTGCCCAAGCTCTTCCCGTCTTGGAAACCAAGGCTGGACGTATCTTGATCAACGGCTGGCCTACCGGTGTTGAAGTTGGCGATGCGATGGTCCACGGCGGTCCGTTCCCGGCTACCTCTGCCCCACAGACCACTTCTGTTGGCACGTTAGCAATCGAACGCTTCTTGCGTCCTGTGGCTTACCAGAACTTCCCTGATTCGCTCTTGCCCCAGCCTTTGGCAGATGAGAATCCATGGAATCTGAATCGTCGCATCGATGGCACGCTGAAGTTAGCAGGAGAATAATCTATGAGTGCACAACCAACTATTGCTTCGGTAGAGGTCATTCCGGTCGCCGGCCACGATTCGATGTTGCTGGATCTTTCCGGTGCCCACGGCCCCTTTTTCACCCGAAATATTGCCATCATCACCGACTCTGATGGACGCACCGGTTTAGGTGAAGTACCTGGAGGCGAAGCAATTCGCTCAACTATTGAAGAAGCTGGAAAGCTCATCCATGGGGCACCAGTAGCCAAATACCGTTCCTTGCTGCGACAGATTTCCAGCCGTTTCGCAGACCGCGACAAGGGTGGACGTGGAGCGCAAACTTTTGATCTGCGCACCACGGTCCACGCAGTTACCGCCGTTGAGTCTGCGCTGTTGGATCTGCACGGACAACACCTTGGTGTGCCGGTAGCAGAGCTACTGGGTGACGGTCAGCAGCGTGAAGCAGTACCAATGCTGGGCTACCTCTTCTACGTGGGCAATCCCGACGCCACCGATCTTCCATATCTTCGCGAACCTCATGGCGCGGATGACTGGGAGAAGGTTCGCCGCGAAGAGGCTATGACACCAGAAGCTGTGGTCCGCTTGGCTGAAGCCGCTCAGAAACGTTACGGGTTCAAAGACTTCAAGCTCAAGGGCGGTGTCCAGGCAGGCGACGCTGAAGTGGATGCGGTGATTGCGCTCAAGGAACGATTCCCTGATGCGCGTATTACCTTGGATCCTAATGGCGGATGGTTGTTGGAAGACGCTATCCGTTTGGGCAAGCGTATGCGCGGAGTTGTGGCTTACGCTGAGGATCCTTGTGGACCTGAGGGCAGGTTCTCGGGACGCGAAGTGATGAGCGAGTTCCGTCGTGCCACCGGCTTGCAGACCGCTACCAACATGATTGCCACCGACTGGCGCGAAATGTCCCACGCAGTGCGCACCAACGCCGTGGATATTCCACTGGCGGATCCGCACTTCTGGACCATGTCCGGTTCCGTTCGGGTTGCCCAATTGTGTGACGAGTTTGGGCTTACGTGGGGTTCTCACTCAAATAACCACTTTGATATTTCCTTGGCCATGTTCACCCAAGCCGGGGCTGCAGCGCCAGGAGACATCACGGCGTTGGATACCCACTGGATCTGGCAGGACGGTCAAGAGCTGACCGAAGAACCACTGCAGATTCGCGACGGAGAAATCCAAGTTCCGCAACAGTCCGGTCTTGGGGTCACCCTGAACCGAGCGCGTGTCAACGAGGCTCACGAGCTGTATTTGCAGCACGGACTCGGATCACGCGATGACGCGGTATCAATGCAATATCTGATTCCAGGCTGGAGCTTTGATTCCAAGAGCCCAGCGTTGGTTCGCTAAGTATTGACTCTGAATAAGTGATGACCATGGGGGGCGGTTGGAACAACATTTGATGTTGTCCCGGCTGTCCCCACTGTGGTGTTGGTAGGCCTCAACGCAGTCATAGAGAAGTGTAAGCAGGAGAAGATATGCACGGCGTGATGCAAGGGTTCGCGATAGTCCTAATCCTTATCGGGGTAGGTCTGGCGACAGCAAAATTTCTCCCGAGTAAGCGGCAAGCCATTTCCACCGGGCTGACCCCGCTGATCTACTACATCACCAACCCTGCCTTGATGTTCATCTTGCTCGCAGACGCCGACCTTGGATTAGTTCTGGGTGTGTTCACACCTATAGCGCTGTTGACTGCCGTGCTCACCGGTGCGCTCTTCGCGGTGGTCTCCAGAATTTTCCTCAAGACTCCGGCCCGCCATCTCCCGGCGGCCGCCATGGCAACCAGTTACGTCAATGCCGGGAACATCGGCATTCCCCTGGCGCTGTATGCGGTGGGTAGTACTACCCCTGCAGTTTCCGTCTTGATAGCTCAGTTGTTGATCATCGCGCCAGCCTACCTGTGTATGTTTGCGGTGATCTCGCGCAAACTGAACCCGGATACGCAGAACCTTCCGCTGGGCCGAACCGTCTTGAAATCCATCGCTAACCCGGTGACTGTCGCAACCGCCATTGGTGCCTGCTTTTCTTTCATCCATCTCAGACTTCCCGAAGTGTTGCACGCACCTTTGGAGATGCTCGGTAATGCCTCCATTCCGTTGTTGCTGATGGCCTTTGGCATGTCCTTGTATGGGCAAAAGCCATTGGCTGAAAAGGAAGGACGGCCTGAAGTCTTTTTGGGTAGCGCGTTCAAAGTGTTGCTCATGCCGTGCATTGCTTGGGCTTTGGGTCGGTTTGTTTTTGGTCTTGAGTTAACGGATCTCATGGGTGTAGTTGTCATGGCCGCTTTGCCCACCGCGCAGAACGTTCTGTTGTTCAGTCAGCAGTTCTCACTGAAACCTACGGTTCCTCGTGAAGTGATTCTGGCCAGTACATTTTTATCCATCCCGGTAGCATTGCTCGCAACGTTCCTTTTGAACTAGGAGTTCAAGCCCGTCTCATGTTTGGTGTCTTCGAGGGATTTTTCGGTATCTGGGCCATTATTGGCATTGGCTATTGGGCTGGAAAGAAGAATGTCTTCGGCCCTGAAGGGCGAATGATCCTCAATCGTCTCACCTTCTTCATTGCCTCGCCCGCTTTGCTTTTCACCACAATTGCCGGCGCCAATCCTCAAGAAGCCCTCGGCTCTCAGCTGTTTATCGCCGGAATTTCGTCCAGCGTTGTGTTTGTACTTTTCCATTTTCTCTCGCGGTGGCTCTTTAAACGCTCTGCTGCAGAACGAACAATCGGCTCCATGGCCGCTTCCACGGTGAATGCCGGAAACCTAGGCCTGCCCATCGCGCTCTATGCGTTGGGGGATATCTCTATCGCTGCACCCGTGGCCCTGTTTCAGATGGCCATCATGACTCCGGTGTCACTGTCGATGATGGAAAAGGCTACAAGCAACCGGGAAGCCGGTGCGCGAAGCCTCCTGATTCGCACGCTATCAAACCCGATGATTATTGCTTCGGCAGCCGGGTTGGCTTGTTCCATCTTCCATTGGATGCCACCACAGTTGTTGCTGACACCCATAGAACTGCTTGCCGGAGCTTCGATTCCGGCCATGCTTCTTGGCTTCGGCATTTCTCTGGTGGGCTCTAAACCATTGCAAAAGGCAACACAACGCCGAACCGAAGTATGGGTGGCAACAGCACTCAAGCTGGTTGTTCACCCACTCCTAGCTTGGGTTCTGGCAGCCTGGTTGTTCAGGCTCGACGCCACCGGTCAATACATCGCGATTATCATGGCGGCACTGCCTACCGCGCAGAATATTTTTGTCAACGCTGATCGCTACAACGCCGGAATTACCATTGCCAAGGACACCGTTCTGGTCACCACGATTCTAGGTATTCCGGTCATGTTGGCCTTTGCTGGTTTGTTGCACCACTAATTCACCAATGACCCGGCAACACAGCTTTGGCCTACTCAGGCCGATCGGTTGAAGCAGTCTTGTCGGGAATCGCTGTTCCTTCAACATTTTCCAGAGAGTCAATAAAGACTTCGCGTAGTCGTTGCGCAGCCGGATTCACCGAACCTTCTTCCCAAGCAATAAAGATGTCAGAATGGTTCAAATTTTGTAGTCCGTCAGGGCTAGTTAGTTCTTCAAAAACCACTCCAGGTGGCGCAAAGTCCATGGCGCTGGCCGGCACCAACGACACCCCGAGCCCCACGGCAACCAAAGCCATGAGCGCAGGAATCTGGCTGGCAATTTGGGTAATGGTTGGTTTGCTTCCCACGGAATCGAAGAGCCGAATCACCAGATCGTAAAAGTACCTAGCTTCATTGGTTGAATACATCATCAGTGGGAGCCCCACCAATTCTTTGATCAAGACACCCTTGCCGGTGGCCAAATAGTGTCCTGCTGGAAGAGTCACCACCAGTCGGTCCTTTTTCACCAGACATGATTGCACTCCTCCCCGATTGACGACTGGGCGCAATAGACCAACATCAATATTTCCGCTGCTCAACGCGTCGAGTTGGTCAATGGAAACGGCTTCTCGCAGAACCAGCGTGACATCCGGCAGATGACGGGCAGCGGTAGACAGTAAGGCCGGCAGAACAGATTGGCCAGCCACTGAGGTGTAACCAACGATCACCGTTCCAGAGTCCCCGGTAGACACACGGGAGACTTCCATGCTGGTGCGTCGGCTCAACTCCAAAAGTCTGCGGGCATTGGGGAGCAGCACCTCGCCAGCAGCGGTTAGTTGCACATTGCGCGAGGTGCGGGTGAAGAGCTTGGCGGATAATTCACGTTCCAGCAATTGGATCTGTCGGCTCAGCGGCGGCTGAGTCATGTTGAGTCGTTCAGCGGCAGCACCGAAGTGGAGTTCTTCAGCAACAGCGACGAAGGACTCCAGTTGAATGAGCGAAAACATCAATGCTCTCCTTGAATCGTTGATTGCATAAATTAGCTTGGACAGGTATCAATAACGGCTTCTATGGTGAGTCTAGACCTACACGACCAAGGGAGCCCGCCATGCTGGATGCAACGACGCAGCAAGTCTCTAGCCAATCGCCGCAGAGCGAATCAACATCATGCCGAGTGGAAAGAATTGAAGTCACTCCCGTCGCTTTCGCGGATCCGCCCTTGCTTAATTCCGTGGGAGTACACGAACCGTTTGCGTTGCGAGCAATCGTGGTGGTGCATACAAATACAGGACACTACGGGCTAGGTGAAACCTACGGCGACGAGGCCCACGTCGCGCGGCTACGTCGAGCAGCTTCTGCTCTGAAAGGTGCCGACCCGTTTAATCTGAATCTCATCTCACGACTCGTCTCTGAGTCTCTAGTGCAGGACAACGGACAAGGCGGACACGGCACCGGAGGCATGGTCACAACGACCTCGTTAGATGACCGAGTACTGTCCGCATTCAACGTTGCGTGCCTCGATATCCAAGGCAAGGTCCTGGGAGTACCGGTCAGCACGTTGCTCGGCGGCGCAATACGCGAATACGTTGATTTCAGTGGCTATCTCTTTTACAAGTGGGCAAATCATCCCGGACGTGAAAGCGACAAGTGGGGCGAGGCCATAGACCCTGCAGGGATCGTGGCCCAAGCCCGCAAGATGGTCACTGACTACGGATTCAAGGCATTGAAACTCAAGGGTGGGGTCTTCCCGCCGGACCAAGAAGCTGCCGCCATCGAGGCGTTACACCAAGAGTTTCCCGACATCCCACTGCGTTTAGACCCCAATGGTGTGTGGAGCGTGCCAACGGCAATAGAAGTCGGGCACCGTTTGGAAGCATCCCTGCAGTACTTGGAAGATCCTTGCCTGAGGATTGCCGATAATGCTGCCGTGCGCGCAGCCATCAACCTGCCAATCGCCACCAACATGTGCGTGGTCTCTTTTGCTGATCTTCAGCCAGCCATCAAAGCGCAAGCTATAGACATCGTCCTGTCCGATCATCACTTCTGGGGCGGCTTGAGCCGGTCCAAACTACTTTCCGGCATCGCAGAGACCTTTGGTCTGAGCCTTTCGATGCACTCGAATTCTCATTTAGGGATCAGCTTCGCGGCCATGATTCAGTTAGCGGCGGCCACCGAGAATATTGACTACGCCTGCGATACCCACTGGCCTTGGAAACTCGAGGAAGACGATGTCATCGTGGCCGGAACACTGACGATTCAAGACGGTAAGGTCCAAGTTCCAACCGGTCCTGGACTGGGCGTGGAACTCGATACGCAAGCCCTTGAGCGGATGCATCAGCAATACCTTGACTGTGGGCTGAAGCAACGTGACGATACCAGCTACATGCAGTCCATCGATCCCACCTATGAGCTGAAGAGTCCACGATGGTAAGGCCACTACAGATCGTGGTGACCGACCCCATCGTCAGCCGCTTTGAATCCCTTTTCCGTCAGTTGGGCACCAGACACACCTGGAAGTTTGTTGCATCGCTTGACCCCCACGAACAGTCAAGGCAGATCGCCGAGGCGGACGTTTTGGTGTGCGCAAGACTTTCCGACCAAGACGCACAACGCTGTACAGCCGGTCTAGTGCATGTCACCGGAGCCGGCACTGACCGCGTGGCGCTGAAGTACCTGCCCGAGTCCACCCAAGTTGCGACGACCTCCCACCACGAACGTTCCATCGCAGAATACGTAGTGATGGCCATCCTCGCCCACGAACGGCGCCTGCTCAGCATCACCCGTGAATTGACCGAGGGCACCTGGCGCACTCTCGCAACAGATCCCAACATTTCCCTGTTCCGTACCGTCAAGGACCTAACCGTGGGATTCATTGGAATGGGGGCAATTGGCCAACACACCCTCTCGGCAGTCACAGCCCTGGGGGCCAAAGCGGTAGCGGTGCGCCGAAACCCGAGCGAGCCTTCAACTGATAACCAAAATCTTCACTGGGTGAAATCCATGGAGCATCTGCCCGAACTTCTTGAATGCAGCGATGTGGTGGTTCTTTGCCTACCACTGACTGATGCAACAAGAGATCTTATCGGCGCTACTGAACTCTCGATGATGCGTAGTGACGCACTGTTGGTCAATGTTGCGCGTGGACCGATAGTGAACGCGCCAGCGCTCATTGACGTATTAGATCAACAGCTCATTGGCGGAGCAGCACTAGACGTCTGGTGGGACGCCCCGACAGGCACCGTTGTGCCCGCGCTAACCCAACGGTTGGCTGCACATCCATTGGTCATTGCCACACCACATTATTCGGGGCACTCGCGAGAAACTTTTCTTTCACGGGTGAAGGAAATCTGCTCCAATATCAATGGCTTTGCCTCGGTAGCTGAACAGCGCAAAGGACTAAATTCTCCTGAGGTGGCCTCGACTCCCTAGAATAGTGACTATGCAAGATGAAACGCTGTTGCAGACGGTTGAAGATGAGTTCACTGCCATACTTTTGCACGCACGAGATATGATCGTTCGCCGCGCAAAAGCGGTCCACCCGGACTTGCAAGCGCCTGGTTACCGCCTGCTCGGACTTGTCATCCGCGAAGATGCTCAGCAACAGGGCGCTTTGGCCGAGAAGCTTCGTCTAGATAAGGCAACTATTTCTCGACTGGTTCAGCAGCTAGAGTCCTTGGGCCTAGTGAACCGAACCCAGGATCCCTCTGACGGCCGCGCTCAACTGGTCTCTGCCACGGCACTGGCTAGAGACAAGTGGCGCGACAGCGGAAACACCCTGCGTCAGGAACTGCGCCGCCAGCTCACCGAATGGGAAGCTAGCGAACTACAAAACTTTGGACAGCTGTTGCACCGACTGAACATCAGTTTCGAAGAGCTGACCTAAAGACAACGATTCAAGCTACTGCATCAAAGCTAAGAAGTCATCAGCGCTCAAGGCAGACTGCTGACCAGCCTCCGATTCGTCACCCAAAACGTCATTAAACAGCTGCGTCTTTTTGGCTTGTAAGGCCAGCACCTTGGACTCGATGGTGTCCTTGGCGACCAGACGATACACGTAAACCGGCCGTTCCTGACCAATGCGGTGTGCACGGTCAATGGCCTGAGCTTCCGCAGCCGGATTCCACCAAGGATCCAACAAGATGCAGTAATCAGCAGCGGTGAGGTTGATACCAAAACCGCCGGACTTCAACGAGATGAAGAAGACCGGGAAGTCCCCATTGCTGAACCCATCGATCATTTCTTTTCGCTTGATTCCACTAGTGGAACCATCTAGGTAACCGTGCTCAATATCTAGCGATACGGCAACGTCCCGCGCCTTGGTCAAGAAGCTGGTGAACTGGCTGAAGACCAAGATCTTGTGTCCTTCAGCCACTGCGTCGGCCATCAGTTCTCGTAGTAGCTCAAGCTTGGCGCTCGGGCCGTCACCTTCACCGACCAAGGACGGATCTAAGGCCAGTTGGCGTAGCAACGTGAGCGACTGCAAAATCTTGAAACGGTTGGAATCTACGTCATCAACCAATCCCAGCACTTCTTGTCGTACCCGCTGGAAGCGACGGTCATAGGCCTTACGGTGACTTGGTTCCAGCTCAACTTCCAGAATCTGTTCGGTTTTTGCTGGAAGTTCCGGAACCACCTGTTCCTTGGTGCGTCGAAGTACAAATGGACGCAACCGGCTCTTGAGACGATCGAGTCTTTCTTTATCACCGTCGGAAATCTGCTTCTGATAAATATCCTTGAAGGCCTTCTGTCCGCCCAACAGTCCAGGGGCAGCCAAGGAAACCAGAGCCCACAGCTCAAGGAGATTATTTTCCATCGGCGTACCAGTGACAACGAACTTACAAGGCACCGGCAACTGGCGCGCTTGCTTATAGCCCTTTGAGGTGTGGTTCTTCAGCTGTTGCGCTTCATCAATGATCATCACGGAGAACCCGGCAGCTTCAAACTCTTCATAGGACAGTCGGAAGATCGTGTAGCTAGTGACAATCAGCTGCGCGTCACCCAACTGATCCTTGATGCTCTGTCCGGCCTTTTTTGACGTGGAGCTAATCCCCCGCGTACGAAGGTTCGGCGCGAAACGCTGCGCTTCATTAATCCAGTTACCCACCACCGAGGTCGGGGCAAGAACCAAGAACTTTTGATCAGGGTTTTCCGTGCGAGCTTGTTCCAGACAGGCCAGCAACTGGACGGTTTTACCCAAGCCCATGTCATCTGCGAGCACTCCACCCAGTGAGTGGGTACGCAAGAAATTCAGCCAGGCCAATCCCTGCTCCTGGTACGGGCGCAAATTCGCTTTGAAACTTTCTGGCAGAGCTACGGGCGCAAGTTCCTCGCCACTGGTCAGCTCGTTCATGGTTTCTAGCCAGGCGTTGTGCTGAGCTTCAATGATGCCCAAGTCCAGCAGTTCTTGCCACCAGTCGATGCTCAGCTTGTGGATGCGAATCGTATCGCCTTCAACTGTGCCCAGTTCCCCAGCTTCATTGACCAACTGACGTAGCTGAGCAAAGTCAGCACCGGCGATGGGAATGACGGTCAGATCATCTAAGACAAGGTAGTCCTCATGCCGAGTCAGCGCTGCGAGTAGTTGAGGGAAAGGTACCTTGACCTCATCAATGGTGACTTCAATGGAAAGGTCGAACCAGTCTCCGGTGCTTTCTCCGGCTTCAACGGCAACGGTGGCTGGTGCATCATTTATTTGGTACTTGGGCAGTCGGTTTTGCGCTTCGATCAATACGTCCGGGTGCTCTTCGAGCAGCGGAAGGGTATAAACCAAGAAGTCGATGGACTGAGAGATGCTCAGGTCTTGATCTTCAAAAATGCCCGAGGAGTTCACCGGTCCCAAGGCAGCGTCGTCTCCAAGCTTGTCCTTGATCGAGGCAAGGATTTCCTTCTCGATGCCACGTTGCCGTGGTGCTTTGGACGGGTACTTCCACGAGTAACACAGTGCGACAACTTCTGGGCTGCTAGATACAGCCAGCCGCAGGACAGGACGAGCGGGGGCAGGAATTTTATAGCTCACGTCGACGCTTTTCAGCGGGGCCAAGTGGCGCATGCGTTCCAGATGTTTTTCCTCAAAACGCGGAACGTCTGCTGCTGGAACGAACTGAACTCCAGAAGCAATAAAAGAGGCAAGTTCTGCTGAAACAGGCTCAGCAAATTCTGCCAGTCCCCAGTCTTTAGCCTTGGCCAACGGCTTAGCCGAGTACACCAAAAATGTCGGTGGATTTCCGACGGGCAGTACATGTGAGTCTTGTGGATCAGGTGCGGAAATGAACCCCTCCATGGTCAACCCGTCTTCACCACGGCGCAGATCTACAAAAGCATTCGCCGGCTCAGGGCTGAAGGTCACAGCGGGCTTGGCGTTGCTACTTCCGTTGATGATCTGCACTCCGGCTGCTTGCAGCGCAACGAAAGCTTCGAGCAAATCTTTGCCCGGCAGATCCATTAGCGAGATCCAGTCTTTGACGTCCCAGACATAACCGTATTTTTGCTTTTCAGCCTGCTCTCGCAGCTGGTCCAGTTCACTTATGGCGCGGCGCTGTTCTTTGGAGAACCGCTTGTCAAAGGTCACAGACTTCCAGCTTACTCCGGTCTGAATCCATGGGCTCTTGGTACCTTGTCGCGCCGGGCGAGCCTGAAGGGTCAGGGCATCATCGCTACCGTAGCGTGGTTCGCTAACGATTTTTAGAATGAGGCCCAGCGGCTCTTGGGCGACGTCCGGTTCATCATCGATGACGGGCAATAGGCGGTTAAGACTACGTTCCCACTGCGGCACCGCTTGACGTTGCCAGTCATGCGGCCGCACCGCACCGTCGGTAACGTACAGAGGCTCATCATCTTCGTTAATGGTTTCAATCAATAACGCGGCGACTTCTTCGCAGCGAGTACTGGTGGGGTGTTTGCTGCAACCACCTTCAAATGAAATCCCTTGCGCTTCAAATCGGAAGGTTGCGTTCACCTGCGCGCCGAGCACCTGTCCGCGCACTTGAGTAAGACCGGCTTCAACGTGGCGTTCAACGTGCGAGACCTTTCCCGACTGATAGTAGAACGCACCAATCTCCAACGTGTCCTGGTCCAGTACCAAGTCCAAGTTTTTGATAGTCAGCTGGTATTCCATATCCGCCAATCGTTGTGTACGCAATAGAGCCGGTTGCTACCCTCCATCCTATCGACTGTTACCGACAGCTTCGTAATGACGAAAAGTTAAGCGAATGCTTTACTCGCAGCGGTACTCAAGGATAAAAATGAATCACTGAATCACGAGTTCCACTCACTACGGCCCTGGCTGAGTGGACGGCAACCCTCTAGCCATTGTGCCGGGTGCCCCAGGTGAAGATTCGACGCATCCTGAGAGTCAAGAAGCGTAAACGATGGCGCACCCTTGCGTCAGAAAAGGGAGAACACCTCTTATGCCTACCGCAACCAAGAAACTTTCCGTGGCCGAAGATCGCTCTGCGCGCTTACAAGAAGCTGGCACTGGATGGGGTGAACGCATTTCGGCAGCCCCACAGAGCGCACAACTCACCTTTAGTGTTCGCGGCGAAGGATTCGACTCTGTAGCCAGTAACATCAGGGCCGGCAAGCACAGCTTTACCGTTGATGAACCAGCTGCACTGGGAGGCAGCGACATCGCGGCCAGCCCGGTGGAATATGCCTTGGCAGCGTTGGTTTCCTGCCAAGTAGTTGTTTACCGTCTGTACGCGGAAAACTTGGGCATCCAAGTAGATGATGTGCAGATCACCGCTGATGGCCAGCTTGATGTTCGTGGCCTGTTTGGCATTGATGAAACAATTCGTCCGGGCTTCTCCTCCGTGGACTTGCAGGTGCACATTGCGGGTCCTGAATCCGCAGAGCGTTATGAAGAACTACGCCAGGCTGTGGATGCTCACTGCCCAGTATTGGACTTGTTCGTCAACCCGGTGCCGGTGACTACCTCGGTGCACGTTGTTGAAGCTAATAATTAGTCTCAGCTGAACCAAAAAACGCACTGCGGTGACCCGAATTTCAGGGCCACCGCAGTGCGTTTTACAGTAATGGATTATTCGCTAAGGAAATCCAGTAGGACCTTGCCCGAGGTGGAAGCATCCTTGGCCGTTTCAAAGGCTTCAAGACTTTGGCCCACTGGGAACTCGTGGGTGACAGCATCCGAGATCCGTAACGACCCGTCGGCCAAGGCAGCAAGAACGTGGTCAATTTCGTCGTTAAAACGGAATGAACCGACGAGTTCTAGTTCACGGGTGATGACAAGCGAGATCAGTGCTGGCTGCTCACCGGTTGGTAGCAGGCCAACCATGACTACTCGTCCACCGCGCGTAGCACCGCGTACTGCCGAGGCCAGACCACGGTAGTTGCCACTAGCCTCGATCACCACGTCGGCATTAACCTTGGCGATGGACTCTTGATCATCCGCCCGCAGGGTTGAGGTCGCACCGAGCTTTGTTGCGATCTGAAGTGGCTTGTCATGCATGTCCACCGCAATGATTTCTGCGGCTCCGGCGCGCTTGAGCACGGCGACTGCCAAAGCTCCAATGGGGCCGGCACCGATGACCAGTGCGCGCTTTCCAGCAACATCTCCCGCACGTGAAACTGCATGCCAGGCCACTGCTGCTGGTTCCGCCAACGCGGCATCACGTAGTGAAAGGGACTCGGGTAGAGCGCGCAACATCCGAGCAGGTAGGTTGACCTCGCGGGCGAACGCACCTTCGGTGTGTGGATAGCGGGCTGCAGATCCTAAATAGGTGCAGCCTGGAGACAGGTTGGGACGTTCGGTTGGATAAGGTTCTCCAGTTTCGCCGGGAGTTGCCGGATGCACGGCGACTTTGGTGCCGGCGGCTGGCCCAGTGCCATCGGCGGCCGTCTGCAGGACGGTGCCAACAATCTCGTGGCCTAAGACCATAGGTGCTTTAAGAATGGATTCACCGGCAGCACCATGGCTCCAGTAATGCAGGTCTGATCCGCAGATACCGCCGTAGGCGATGGAAATGCGTGCTTCATCTGCAGCCGGTGCGGCTAGTTCGATCTGCTCAACGCGTAGATCCCCTGCCGCGTGGGCAACAACGGCTTCGGTGCTAGTAGCTAGGGTGTTAGACGACAACGCTCATGCCTCCGTCGATAAAGATAGTCTGTCCGTTGACGTAGTTGGAACCATCCGAGGCCAGCCATACGGCCGGGCCCGCCAAGTCCTCAACGGTTCCCCAACGGGCTGCTGGTGTGCGGCCCAAGATCCAAGAGTTGAACTTCTCATCATCAACGAGGTTCTGGGTCATTTCGGTGTGGATGTAGCCAGGTGCGATGCCATTAATTTGCAGTCCGGAACCAGCCCATTCGGCGGTCATGGCGCGGGTGAGGTTTCGCAGGCCACCCTTGGCCGCGGTGTACGCGGAAATGGTGGGGCGCGCCAGGTCGGTTTGTACCGAGCAGATGTTGATGATCTTGCCTTCACCGCGCTGCACCATGCCACGGGCAACTTCGCGTCCTACCAAGAACGCGCTGGTCAGGTTGGTATCAATGACGCGCTGCCAGTCAGCTAGTTCCAGCTCAAGCATTGGCACACGGTGCTGAATTCCAGCGTTGTTGACCAAGATGCGGATGGCACCGATGTTCTTTTCGATGGCCTCGATATTTTCACGTACTGCCGCGTCATCAGTGACGTCAAAGCATGCACTGTGAATTTTTTCGGTGCCGTAATGGCTGCTAAATTCGGCAACGGTTTGGGCCAAGCGTTGCTCATCGCGTCCATGAAGAATGACGGTCGCGCCGGCATCGGCTAGCGCTCGGGCAAGTTCGCGGCCAATGCCGCGGGAGGACCCGGTGACCAGGGCCAAACGTCCGGATAGGTCAAAAAGTTGACTCATGAATTCCCTCGCAAGAAGTGTCGATAATTCACCGACGGGAACCCATCACCGGCCTTGGCCTAGTGGTGTATCCAAAAAGTAGCCCCGTCGCTCCCTCAAAAGATATCAGATATATGTAACGCACGTTGCAATAAAGTACGATTTATGAATTGCTGGACGAGCAGTTGATGGCTTAAAGAATCTCCAGCCGCCATGGGTGGCTGGGAATGCTTTTCCGCAAGTTCGGCAGGGTCACCCTGTCGAGCAGCGCACATTTCCGCCAGTCACACTATGGGTCCACGAAAACTAACTTTTCGCGATGGAACAGTTTTTGAATACCAGAACGTTCTCATTTGCCACCATTCGGCACTCACCGGTGAGCACGAGACGACCTTCTGGCGCGATACCCTCCAGAGTTCGGAACGAAGCTTTAGCCTTGGATCCATAAGGAAGAACTAAAACTGCAAGTAGCTCGCCGTGCGATCGATCGGATCCCTCAATTACCGGCGTCGAGTACATGCTTTGCCCCGCGCGAGGTGAGGTCAATTCGACGGCAAGTTTGCGCCCAAGGTAATTCTTTTCAGATGCTTCCGGATCTTCAAGGAACTCATTGAGCAACGCCCCTGATGTCAATCATTAGCCACTTCGTTTCCGGTGCGTTCTGCAGGCAATAGCTCCGCCAGCCGATCAAGGACCACCCGCAGATGCTCGCTTTCTTCGGCACCGAGCAATTCAACAACCCGTTCTTCAAGGTCATCTACGATGGCCTCGCCTGCGTTCAACGCGGTACGCCCTGCATCAGTCAAATGCAATTCCTGCACTTGCGCGTGCCGCGGATGAACCTTCCGCTCAATGAGGCCGAGTGTTTCCAACCGGGTGGCCAGAGAAGCGATTGCCTGAGGAGTGACGTTGAGTCGACGTGCAAGCGTGGCTCCAGCAAGCCCCGGTTCGGCGCTCACCGATGCGAGCAACGCGTAGTGCGAGGAGCGTAACCCCACTGCTCGAAGCTGACGGTCTTTCAGGTTCTGCACTGCCAGCTCCGCCCGACGCAACGCCCAAATTACTCGGGCTCGGGGATCCGGGGTCTCCGCCATAGAATTTTCACTCATAACTTTAATGTACACTCATTGTCATCTATCAAACGCTTTATACTCGTCAACACTTCGAGTCAATATGTCTCGACCAATCGCATTCATCACAGGAGCTAGTTCTGGGATCGGCGCCGCCATGGCAACGGTTCTTGCCGAGGCGGGCCACGACTTAGTACTTGTCGCCCGGAGAGCAGACAGGCTAGCAGCGCTAGCCGAGCGACTTTCCGACGCGGGAGCAAGCTCAGAAACCCTGACCGTAGACCTCTCCGAGAAAGCAGGCCTGAAACGCGCAGTTGAACGTGCCGCTGCCGGTGACATTGATGTCCTCGTATCAAATGCAGGAGTCAGCGCTTATGGGCCGTTCGCAGAAATCGACCCCGGTGAGCTGGATCGAGCTTGGACACTAAATGCTGATGTCACACCGGTCCTGGCCAGAGCAGCACTCCCCGGCATGCTGGGACGCGGGCGGGGTGGAATCATCAGTGTTGCCTCCAACCTCGCATTTAGTGCGGGTGCCGACCAACCCCCGGGTACTAACTCGTCGTCGGGAACGCCCGGCACAAGTGCAACGTTGCCACAGCGCGCGCTGTACGTGGGAGCTAAGGCAGGGACGATGGCTTTTACCCGAGTTCTCGCATCGGAGTTGCACGGCACCGGGGTGCAGGCAACTGTAGTGTGCCCGGGTTTGGTGTCCACGGAATGGAACGGTGGAAAGTCGCAGGGCCCCCGTGCCATGACGGCCGAAGACGTAGCTCAGGCAGGGTGGGTAGGATTCTCGCTCGGGGAAGTCGTTTGTCTTCCCGGACTGGAAGATGAACAACTAGTAGAGCAATTTACCGGAATTGAACGCCGCATCATGGGCGAAAATCTTGGATCTGAGCTCGCGACTCGCTACCGGAATCAAGAAGCCAGCGCCTCCGAATAATCGCCAACCAAACAGGGCGGTCCCTAAAGGCTTGGAGTAGAGCAGGGCCGCCACCATGAACACATATTTAAGATCGATGTCTTCCTGCTGCGCCTTGGGGTATTGCCCGTAGACGAAGACGTGGGTTCCGGACTAATTTGGGGATCTAGTGCGTCTGCGAGTAGAACCAAGTGATGTGTTCTTCGAGCAGCTGCGCTGCTCGTTCACGCTGGCCAGTAGCAAAAGCATGGTGGATGGCCTTGTGTTGGCGGCGTAAAACCTTGACCACAGGTTGCCACGATTCGTCGTCAGGAATCGATGCCGCAACATAGTCACTAATCGAGTTGCGCAGCGATTCCATCATGGACTCCACCACCGCATTGCCGGCCATGGAAGCCAGCAGTACGTGGAACTCGGCATCAATACGATGGAAGGATTCGCGGGACAGTTGCGCGTCATCCATACGCATAATCAACACAGCAGTGCGCTCAATGACCTGCTTTGCCTGGATTGGATCGCGCGGAGTCATTTGCGCAGCCCAGGTCTCGAGCAGAATGCGCGATTCAACGATCTCGCGAACATTGATGCCCTTAGCCGCCAAATGCAGGCGCAAGGCCTGGGAGATCCCGGCCGAAGGGTTGGAGATGATCACGGCCCCGGAGTTGGGTCCGGAGCCCGTGGAAGTCTTAATTATGCCCATCACATCAAGGATGCGAATGGCATCTCGCACCGAGGCACGAGAAATCCCATGTTGCTCCGCGAGCGCACGTTCGCCTGGAAGCTGGTCCCCAACGGACAGCTTCTCGGTCAGCAGATCTTCCTCAATTGCTTGAAGCACGACCTGGTACGCACGCGGAGCTGGGTTAATAGGCATCGAATCTATTTTAGCCGGTCAAAGAACTACGGAAGCATCCACGAAAGCACCGGGGTGGACTGCAGGTAAACCAAACAGCACAGCACCAGCAGCATGCCTACAGACCATCCGGCGACCTTCTTGAGGATGACCGATTCCTGGCCTTCCATCTTCACGCTGGTTGCGGCGATCGCAAGGTTCTGCGGGGAGATCAGCTTGCCGACCACACCACCTGAGGTATTAGCAGCCACCAATAGGTTGGGGTCAATACCCGCATTCACACCAGCGGTCTGCTGCAGCTTGGCAAACAACGCGTTCGCAGAAGTATCCGAGCCGGTCACGGCGGTGCCGATCCAGCCAAGAATTGGTGAAAGGAACGCAAAGAATCCACCGGCTCCAGCCAGCCAAGTGCCCACCGTAATGGTCTGGCCGGACAGGTTCATCACATAGGCCAAGCCGAGCACCGAAAGGATGGTCAACGCGGCAAATCGCATGTTGTAGATAGTCTTGCCGATTTCCGACAGACCTTCACCAAAGGTCAAGGCGTACTTGCCGCCGGAGGTATTGCGTGAATATACAAAAGCAACAATCACGCCGGTGATCAGCAGCAGAGTACCCGGCGAGGACAACCACGAGAAGGTGTACATGGTTGACGAGACAGCCTTGCCGCTGGAGTCCACCACTTCCCCATATAGTCCTGGCCAACCGAACTTGATGTCAGTACTAGCCAGCCACGCTGGGATGTCGATTCCCAATTTCCACAGTTTGGCCAGGCCGAAGATGACGATGACCAGCAAGTATGGGAACAGCGCCATCCAGGTATTTAGTCCGTGCAATTTAGTGCCCTGCTCCACCGGCAATGCAGCAGCCTCAGCGGTCAACACGCGCTGGCGTGCTTCGGATGCACCCTTAGGAGTCCAGAAGCGCAATAAGATGACCGCTGCGGCCAATCCAACCAACGAGGCCACGATATCAGTGAGTTCGTACGAGAAGTAGGTGGAGCACAGCCACTGGGCGATACCGAAGGAAATACCGATAGTCAGGGTCGCTGGCAGCACCTGGCGCACACCGCGCCAACCGTCAAGGATCAGCACCAAGATAGTTGGTACAAACAACGCCAACAGCGGCGACTGGTGGCCTACCACGGCACCAATTTCATGAGCCGGGATTCCGGTCAACGCACCAGCGGTAGTGATGGGGATGGCCACCGCACCAAAAGCCACTGGTGCAGTGTTGGCAATCAGCACGGCACAAGCCGCACGCAGCGGAGACAGCCCCAAAGCCAGCAGCATGGTGGCGGTAATGGCTACCGGTGCACCAAATCCAGCCAGCGCTTCAAGCAACCCACCAAAGCAGAAAGCGATCAACACAGCCTGAATTCTTACGTCCCCGCCGCCGATCACGTCGAAGACACGACGCAGGTCTTCAAAGCGTCCGGATTTGACGGTGACTTGGTAGAGGAAGATGGCCATGACCACGATCCAGACGATCGGGAAGGCCCCAAAAACCATTCCCATCGCCCCGGAGTTCAGTGCCATCAATACCGGCATTTTCCATCCAATAATGGCGACGATAATGGCGACTGCCAGAGATCCCAATCCGGCCCAGTGCGCCTTGGTTTTGATCACAGCCAACAGTACAAAGAAGGTGATCAAAGGGATTAAAGCAACAAGCGCCGAGAGGGCAACACTGCCCGCTATCGGCTCGGTAGATGGTGTAAACACGGTGTGGGCGTCCTTACTAGAAGATGGTCTGACCATATGTGGTCCGACCATCAAGAGTACAACGTGAGTGTCATCACAACAAGTCTTGACTATTACGAATTTCTTCGCATAGTATGGTCAGACCACACTCTGAAAGAGTCATTTATTATGCGAATCGCTCTCTTTGCCACGTGCATAGTGGACGCTATGTATCCAGAAACCGCCAAGTCGACAGTGAAGTTGCTCGAACGCTTGGGACATGAGGTAATTTTCCCCAGGGCACAAGCCTGCTGCGGGCAGATGCACATGAACTCCGGCTACATGCCCGAAGCCTTGCCCGTGGTCGAAAACCACATCAATGCCTTCGACACCGACGACTACGACGTTGCAGTCGCCCCTTCCGGTTCCTGCGTTGCCTCGGTTAAGCACCAGCACCCCTACCTAGCTGATCGCTTGGGCAAACCAGAACTCAAGGAACGAGCCAAGGCCGTTGGGGCGCGCACCTATGAACTGACCCAGCTACTGGTGGACGTTCTGGGCGTCACCAACGCGGCCGAACAATTGGGTAGCTACTTCCCCGAAACCATCACCTACCACCCGTCCTGCCACGGCATGCGGTCCTTGGGACTAGGCGATCGACAGCTGGACCTACTCAAGACCGTCGGCGGTATTACCGTCAACGAGCTGCCCGAAGCTGACCAGTGCTGCGGTTTTGGTGGAACCTTCTCGATCAAAAACGCGGACGTCTCCTCGGCCATGCTTGATGACAAGGTGAAGAACATCTGCTCCACCGGCGCTTCGGCCTGCTCCGGCGGCGACGCCTCCTGCCTGATGCACATCGGCGGTGGTCTTTCACGCACCGGCGCCAAGCCAAAAACCCTGCACCTGGCCGACATTCTGGCCAGCACCATGGAAGAGACGGTGTCACTGTGACTCAGGTATTCCTCGGCATGCCCGCTGGCGGACAGGGCAACCTGTTCGAATCCGAGCCTTTCCCCAAGGCAGCGCACCGCGAACTGGGCAACACCCAGATGCGCAAAAACCTGCGCCATGCCACCCACACCATCCGCGATAAGCGCCTGAAGGTCGTTGGTGAACTCCCCGACTGGGAAGCCCTGCGTGATGCGGGCAGCGTCATCAAGAACAATTCGATGGCCACCCTTGAAGAGCGTCTGCTGGAATTCGAAAAGAACTTCACCGCACGCGGCGGTATTGTCCACTGGGCCCGTGACGCGGATGAAGCGAACCAGATTGTCACCGATCTTGTTAAAGCCACCGGCTCCACCGAGGTGGTCAAGGTTAAGTCCATGGCCACTCAGGAAATTGGCCTCAACGAGCACTTGGAAACCGAAGGTATTAGTGCTTTTGAAACCGACCTTGCCGAACTGATTGTCCAGCTAGGCCACGACAAGCCAAGCCACATCCTGGTTCCTGCCATCCACAAAAACCGCACCGAGGTGCGCGACATCTTCCTGAAGGAGATGCCGGTGGTGGATCCGAACCTGACCGATGAGCCAGCCAAGTTGGCCGAAGCGGCTCGTGCCCACCTACGCAAGAAGTTCTTGGCTGCCAAGGTCGCGATCTCCGGAGCCAACTTTGCCCTAGCCGATACCGGCACCTTGGGCGTGGTCGAGTCCGAAGGCAACGGCCGCATGTGCCTGACCCTGCCAGAAACCCTGATCACCGTGATGGGTATCGAGAAGGTACTGCCGCAGTGGGAGGACATCGAGGTCTTCATGCAGCTGTTGCCACGCTCCTCCACCGGTGAGCGCATGAACCCGTACACCTCACTGTGGACCGGTGTCACCGAAGACGACGGCCCGCAGAATGTGCACATCGTCTTGCTCGATAACGGACGCACCCGAGCCCTGGCCGATCGTTTTGGCCGCACCGCGCTGAACTGCATCCGCTGCTCGGCCTGCATGAACGTCTGCCCGGTCTACGAGCGCACGGGCGGTCACGCCTATGGTTCAACCTACCCGGGCCCGATCGGCGCGATCCTCTCCCCGCTGCTCACCGGCATCGAGGTTGAGGAAAACGGATCTCTTCCTTACGCTTCCTCACTGTGTGGGGCTTGTTATGAAGCCTGCCCGGTAAAGATCAACATCCCAGAAATCCTTGTGCACCTGCGCGGCGAAGATGTGGATGCCAAACGTGAGAAGCACAAACTGCCTACCCAGATGGATCTATTGATGAAGGGCGGATCTTGGGCTTTGGGCAAGGGCAAAAATATTAGTCTGCTCGAAAAAGCACTGCCACTGGGTCGATTGGCCGCCGGTAAGGATAAGAAGATCAAAAAGCTGCCGGGCATCGCTGCCGGGTGGACCCAGAGCCGCGACATTCCCGCACCACCAAATAAGTCCTTCCGCGACTGGTGGAGCGACGAAAAGGAGTCCAAGTGAGCGCCAAAGATGAGATCCTCTCAAGGATTCGTACGGCCCTAGCCGATACCCCGGTGACCGAAGAAGTGCCGCGCGAATACCGCACCACCTCCGCCATGAATGAAGAGCAGCTCATCGAACTCTTGGTAGACCGTTTGGTGGATTACAAGGCCGGCGTTGAGGTCATCGATGCGGCGCAGATTCCTGAATTTGTGGCAGCCAAGCTCAAGGACGCCAGCAGTGTTGTCTACCCGCAGGGCCTAGATACCCACTGGCTTTCGGCGCTAGACAAAGATGTGGAACAGCGTCTTGATGCTCCCGGCGCCCGCTTGAGCGTGGCCGAACTGGATGCCACCAGTGCGGTGGTGACTTCTTCGGCAGTCTCCGTCGCGGAGTCGGGCACCATCATCCTTGATGGTCAGCCAGATCAGGGACGTCGTGCCATCTCGTTGGTACCGGATCACCACGTGTGCATTGTGCCGATCTCCACGATTGTGCAGCTACTGCCCGAAGCCATGCCACGGCTTTCTATCACCCGCCCGCTAACTTGGATTTCTGGGCCTTCGGCCACCAGTGATATCGAGCTCGAACGTGTTGAGGGTGTGCACGGTCCACGAACCTTGGATGTACTGATGGTGCGCGGTCTGTAATTCGACGCGCTCAGACTTGTGGCCGATTCCCCACCCAGATTCGGGCGGGCAATCGGCCACAACTATTTCTTCTGCAAGCTCTACTTGGTGGTCACAGCCATTTCGTTAGGCTCCGCGTCCAGTTTCACGGTCGCAGTCTTTTTACCGGTCTCAAGGTCGATGGCGTACACCGACTTCTTAGCTGGTTCGCTGACGTAGGCGGTGTTGCCATCAATGCGCAGGGACGGGTGGGCTTCCTGCCATTCGGCCGGTCCTTCCCACGGGTCAATAACATCGATGTCACGGGTGATCTTCCCGGTGCTTGGATCAATCACGTGGATCTTACCGTCGGTACCTAACAGGTAACCAAGATCCTGTGGACCACGGGTGAGTCCGCGCCAGGTGTATTCAATTCCCTTGGGCAGATCTACTACCTTGTAGCTGAGCTTGGCGGTATCGATCAGGGTGATCTGGTGCAGCAAATTGCCCTCGGCATCTGGGTCATCCTTGTAGTCGCCAATGACTAATTCACTGGTTGGTGAGACGTAGGCGTTGCCCATGCGACCGTAGGTATCAGGTGCGGTGAGCTTCGTGAATTTTCCGTCAGCAAATACCAATGCCCCGTCCTCACAGCCGAAGACTGCACGGCCATCTGCAGCGGTACCTTCACCGTGCACTCCCGGGCAATCGGTGCTTTCGGCGATCTTCTGCTGTTTGTCATCAAGCAGTTTCACACCGGTACGTGAGGTGTCATCACCAACGGTGGTCAACAAGGAACCGTCGTCCAAGGCCACCGAGACCCCGTGATGAGCTGGGGATTCGACAGTTTGAACCTCCGGCAATTTTCCATCGGCCTCTGCGAGCTTATCGGTGTCGAAGATCGTGGTGGTTCCGCTGCCGTCGTCAAAGAGCGCTGTCTTGCCAGCATGTGGAACCACATGTCCAGCAGCTCCGGCGTCAAAGGTGGTCTCGGTCAGTTCAGGAGCCGTTGCATCCAGAACTTGGAATCCTTTGGAGGTGGTGAGCAGGAAGTTTTTGCCATCTCCTGCCGAGTTCAATCGCGTGAATTCTTCGGTGTCAAAACTCTTGAGTACTTTCAGTGACTTCCCGTCGAGTACTGAGACGCCGTCTTTATAGGTCACCGCGATCCTAGTTGGTGACACAGTTTCGGATTCGGCAGCACTGGGTGCGGTGCATGCGGTGGCCAGTAGACCTAGGACGGCTAGAGCTGACCCGGCTTTGAGGGTGCGAGGCGAGATGAGATTCATGATTCCTTTCTTGTTGCGCTTAGTTGCGCAGGGCATGGGTGATTCGTTCGGTGTTCACTTGCATCATCTGCAGATAGCTATCGGCCCCTTGATGCGGTGGCGTGAGCGATTCTGAATACAATTCGACGATTTGTACCTCTACTTGGGCTTCATCGGCCAGGGCGCGTGCCAGCTTGTCCGGCTGGGCCGACTCAACAAAGATCGCAGGGACCTTTGAACTACGAATGGCTTCGGCCAGCGACGCTAGATCCGCTGCACTTGGAGAGGCCAGTGTTGTCCCCGAAGGGATCACTGCCCCAATGGTTTTGAATCCGAAGCGTTCGGCGAGATAACCAAAAACATGGTGGTTGGTTACCAACGCCCGAGACTGTTCGGGAATCTGCGCGAAAGAAGCGGTCATCTGCTGTTCAAGCTCAGTGAGCTCGGCGCGGTACCCCTGGGTATCGGAAGCCAACTGTTCCGCAGAAATTCCGGGGAGATCCTTGAGTTGCTGGTGTAAGGCGTCAACCACCTGGATCATCTTTGCTGGGTCGGTCCAGAAATGTGGGTCGGCTGCACCGTTAGACCCTGCAACCTCTAGAACCTCAAAATGATCGCTGGCGACAAAGTGGTTGTTTTCGGCCTCATCAACCGCGTCCAGCTGATGTTGCTGGCCTTCTTCCAAATTCAACCCGTTGGAAACCACCAGGTCTGAATCATGGAGCAAGGCGGCTTGCTGCGCGGAGATCTCAAAGGAGTGCGGATCAACATTCGGTGGCATCAGCGTGTGAACTTGGGCTTGGTCACCGACTAGGTTCTGCACAACATTTCCAAGAATGTTGGTGGTGACCACAATGCTCGGTTTCTCATCTTGCTGTGCCGTGCCGATGCAGCCAGTCAGTAACAGCGATACGCCCAGCAGCAAGGCCAGCGCTTTACCTGAGTGCCTTATATTGTTGCTCATCAATTCCCCACCTGAGTCATCCAGGTCGGATCTATTTGCGGGCTAAGGGTGCGGGCGATCCGTGCTGAATCAGCAAAATCGATTTCAAACACTCTCTTCTGCGCAGGGGCATTCACGTAGGCTCGCTGAGCATCGACGACCAAATTTGTGCTCGCCAAGGCCTGAGGATTTTTCACAGTTTCCTGAAGCACTGGCTTGCTGACTCCGGTAGTTTTTCCGGCTTCTGTGGAGTAGACCAGCACCCGTCCGCTTGCATCTACAGCCACCACGTTGCCGTCTTTATCCCCCACGGCAGTGACCTTCAGGAGGTTCTGATCCTCCATAATTCTGTTCATGCTCAGGTCTCGGGTATTAATAACCCAAGCCCCTCGCTCCCCTGCCAGACCAGCCACCACAGGGCGGGCCTTGCGATGTTCAAGCTGGTCAACTCGTTCATCAGCGGTAGTCCCTTGGGGATATTTCACCAGTTCAAATTCTGGGTGTCCAGGCTGTTCTTCGTTGGCAACGAGGATGCCTTCTTCACATGCGATAGCGAGTCCTGCAGCAGTCTGTGTGGCATCACTCGGGTTAGCGCAGGGAGCGTTTGCACCGTCTACCGGGTGGCCCTCGGCGTCCAAATATTGCACTTGTGCCGGAGCCGTTTCACTTTTAGCTTCGCTAGTTATGGCACCTTCTCCCAGCGGAGTCAGTAGACCTTGATGAGGTGAGGCTTGAGTAGTGAATTGTTCACTGACGTTACCCTTGGCCAGTTCAGAATTCTTTAGAAGAATTCCCCTTCCCGTCTTTGGGAAATAAACACCGGTACTTCCTGCGGTGGAGAGCGGTCCACCGATGATCTGCGCTGGTCCCTCGCCATCGAGATGACCGACAGTTTGCGGTGTGCCGCGGTAGTAATGGAAATGGTCCGTGTGGTTCCAGCTCCACATCCCGCTATCAACGATGTCTACCCCTGCCCCCGTATCTGCAAAGAGGTAGCGTCCCTCGGTTTGGAGGTTCTGGATGTTCTTTAGCTCGCTCAGTTCAGTTTCTTCATCGGTGAGCAGATCCAGCATTCCGCTTGTGCCGCTAGCGTCCACTGTCACTAGATGTAGTGGTGCCTCGGGCATTTCTTGTGCTCCTTCAACGGCTCCGTGATCTGCCGGTTCCACGGCGCTATCGTCGTTGGTGGCGGACGGAGAGGCGGCGCATCCCGCCAGTAGTACTGCGCTTAGTAGTACTGCGGTAAGTGAGTAGGACTGAGCCTTCATGTGGCACTTTCAACGTGTAGTAGCGATTTATTGTGTGTCGTTTCAGGCATGCACTTGTGAGTACTCAGAAGCTTTTGAATCAAGGCCGAAATGCCGGCCAACGAAATGGCCAGGCAAGAGATTGAAGGCCCCGCTGCCGTTTGTGCGTACCAAGAAATTAGTAGTCCGCCGCTCACACTGAGCACTCCGAAAACGGCGGCCAGGATCATGATGGCGGGAATGCGCGCTACCCAAACCTTGGCCGCTACGACTGGCGCCAGTAGCATGCCAACCACCAGCAACGTTCCGACAGACCGGAAGGAGGCTGTGATAGACAGCGCTACTAAAAGCACCAGCATGATTTGTGCTAGTCCTGGCTTGAAGCCCAAGGTCAAGGCGATTCGAGTGTCGAACGCACTAGCTACGAAGGCTCGGTGAAACTTCACGGCAATGGCCACGCTCAGCAACAAGGCACCGGCTAGAAGCCACAGGTCCGCAGTGTTGATGGCCAGGATGTCGCCAAAGAGCATGCTTGTGGCGTCCGTGGCAAAGCTACGTGAGTGGGAGACGATGATGATTCCCAGTGACAGCATGCCCACGAAGACCAGACCGATGCTGGTGTCGTAGGAAAGTTTTCCTTTCCGTTGCATTGCACCAAGTAGGCCAGTCATCACCACGGCACTGGCCGCAGCGCCGAGCATTACCGGCAGTCCCAATACGGTCGCGAGGGCAACTCCAGGGAGCATGCCGTGGCCTATCGCTTCGCCGAGAAAAGCCATCCCACGAATCACGACCCATGTACCGGCGATGGCACAAATAACTGCGACCAAGCTGCCGCCGATCAGGGCGCGCTCCATGAACTCAGAAGTGAAAGGAAGTATCAACACATGACACAGAGTAACCTTAAATGAGAATCATTATCAATTGCTACACTGGAGCTATGACAACACCCAACACTTTGATCCACGTTCACTCGGTGCATTTTTCCTATGCTCAGGAAGAAATACTGCATGGAGTATCACTGACTATCAACAGGGGAGAAATACTGGCCATCACAGGCGCCAATGGGTCAGGAAAGTCAACATTGCTTGAACTGATTGCTGGTGTCATGCTGCCCAGCCACGGTCACATCGAACGACCGGTTCCAGTTGCGCTGGTGGTTCAAAGGCCCAACACTCCCCCGGCTCTGCCACTGAGTGTGGCCGATGTTGTAGCGATGGGGACATGGCACACTCGATCCACACGAATAGAACGCAATCGGATCGTCGCACAGGGACTAGAGCGCGTGGGCCTTAGTGGATTTGAACGCCGAAATTTCTCCACGCTTTCCGGCGGGCAGCGCCAGCGTGCGCTAGTTGCTCAAGGATTGGTCCAGCAAACTCCCGTACTACTGCTCGATGAACCTCTGGCTTCGCTGGATACTTCAAGTCGGGATGCGATTCATAAGATTTTGCGCGCCGAAGCGGACCATGGCCTAGCGGTGGTGCTGGTGACCCATGATCACGATTCTCAAATGCTTGCGGATCGAACCATTACCTTGCGCGACGGCGCTATTGCGCAGCGCCCAATACCAAGCTTGGCCACCTAACGCTAGCTATCGATGCTACGGATGCCTTCTCGATATGAGTGTTATGCCGTGCCTCGTTCTAAAAGAACGCGTGGACAAGTACGCCCACACCCATGATGAATAGCGCTGCGCAAGCAATCCATTCCAAGCGCAAAGCGATCTCTGGGCGCTTGAACCAGTGCATCGCTTTTGACGCTGCCGTGCTCAAAATCAGCATGTAGATGAATCCAACCGAAGCGAAGATTGCGCCCAGCCCCATGCCCCACACGAAGGTATTAGAACCTTGGGGAATAAAGCTTGGCATCATCGCTAGAAACAGTAGGCCCAGCTTCGGATTGAGCGCAGCCGAGAGCATGCCGGCGGTAAAAGTTTTGCCCAGCGAGTGAACCTGCCGCGCGGTGGTGGAACGGGTTTCGGTGCGAGCGATAGCGCTGTCGGCTTTAGCGACCGCTCGTGATTTGAAAAAACCAGAGAGCCCGAGATAGATCAGATACAGTCCACCGAGAGTCGAGATGACCGTCTCAACGATAGGGAATCGTTGAATGACCGAAGCTGCCCCAGCCCCTGCCAGAGTGGCCCAAGCAAAGATGGCCACCATCATCCCGAGAGCCGCGATGACTCCGTGTAGCTGACGAACCAGCGAATAGCGCAGTACCAAAAAAGTATCCGGTCCGGGTGAAAGTGTCACCATCACGCACACGCCAAGATACGCGCAAAACGAAGCCCAAGTCATGATTCACCATTCTAGAAACCAATTGGCTTGCCCGACTAACTGATGACTTTTCTTAGCGCCTCGAAGTGACATCTCATTGACCCAAACACAATCTATTTGGGTGAATTGGCCGCATGATTGATTTAATGAACTAACCACCTAGTCTGAAAGCAGGCCGCAATGTCGACTCCGAATGGCGAACCACAGAATCCGTACACTTCAGGCCAGCCAAACCAAGGACAAAATCAGCAGAATGGCCAGTCCCGTCAGTATCAGCAGTTCGGATACCAGCAGTCGCCTAATCAGAGCTCGCCGTACCAACAGGGTTATCAGGGTTACCCAAATCAGGGGTACCCAAATCAGGGGTACCCAAATCAGAATCAGATCGCAGGTAGCGAACTGGCCCAGACATCCATGATCCTCGGCATTCTTTCTATATTTGTCCTCAGCATCATCTTGGGTCCCATCGCTATCGTTAAAGCCACCCGCGCAGAGCGTGAGTTTAATACCGCCGCCACCGTGGGCAAGGTGACCGGTTGGATTGGCACTATTATCGGGTTGCTTTGGATCGCGGTCATCGTTGGCACCATCGCACTCTCGCTCTTCGCTCCGGGCGTTTCTGATGGATCGTACGATTTCTAGGTTCAGCTAAAAGACACTTAACAACAAAGCCTCCGAACCACGAGTGGTTCGGAGGCTTTGTCTGTATCGGCCCTCTATTCCGTCACCCCATGCGACGGCCTTCGGGAAGTTTTATTTAGGCTTCGGTTGGAAGCACGAAGGAAGCATCGATTTCGATCTTGACCTTGTCGCTGACCAAAACACCGCCAGCTTCAAGAGCTGCGTTCCAGGTGATGCCGAATTCCTTGCGGGAAATGGTGGTGCTTGCGAAGAAGCCAGCGCGGGTTGCACCGAATGCGTCCACTGCCTGGCCACCAAGCTCTACGTCGAATTCAACTTCCTTCGAAACGCCACGGACGGTCAGCTCGCCGACCAAGACGAATTCTTCCGAGTCACCCTTGATGCCGGTGGACTTGAAGGTCATGGCTGGGAACTGCTCGGCGTCGAAGAAGTCAGCGCTCTTGAGGTGACCATCGCGGTTTGCGTCCTTGGTGTTGACCGAGGCGATCTGAACGTCGGCAACAACGCTGGAGTCAGCCAGGGTTTCGCCGACGGTCAGGGTTGCATCGAATTCGGTGAAGCTACCGCGAACCTTGGAGATACCAGCGTGACGGACCGAGAAGCCGACCTCGGAGTGTGAAGCGTCAAGGTTCCAGGTGCCGGAAGTCAGTGCAGATGCAGTCATATCTAAGTCCTTTCATCACGCCAACAATTAGTTGACGGTTCAATTTGTTTTGCTGATACAAGTATTACACGAAGAAAGTTGAAGCGTCAACAACTTTGCTAAAAATTTTCCTCGTTTTAGAGACTCAACCCAATAAAGCGTTTCTGACTTGAATGTTTGCCAGAAAACTTATTTTGCCTCGGCTCCTGTGACGCCCTGAACGTGTCCGCGAACAGCCACACCAGTCTCATTCACCTTTTCAATCATGCGCCCATCACTTGCCGTTGGGAATAACTTCCCGTGAATCTTCAATGACAAAGGCTGGATCCCGACACTTTCAAATGTCAGGATCCAGCCTTTGGTAGTGAGCAGTTGTCATTGAGCAGTAAGAAGATCAGGCCTACGGCTTGGAGACTAGCCCCTCGCCAACCATCCATTCAAAGGCGACGTCCGCCGGTTCGCGCCCAACCACATCAACTTGGTAGTTCAGTTCCATCAACACCTCATCGGTGAGCAATGGAGCGATCTCACCCATGATCTTTTTGACGTCTGGATGTTCCTTCAAGAATGCCTCGTTGAAGGCCGGAGCAGCGTTGTAACTTGGGAAGTACTTCTTATCGTCCTCCAGCACCGTCAGATTCAGCGCCTTGATACGACCGTCGGTGGTGAACACCTCTCCGAAGTCACAGGCTCCTGAAGCCGTTGCTTGATAGATGGCACCTACGTCGTAGAGACCGATGTTGTTCTCAGATACTTGAGACCCACGATCAATGCCATAGTGTTCCAGCATTGGAGTCAAACCATCACGACGTGAGTTGAATTCAGGATCAACACAGAAGGTTAGGTCTTTCGTATCCAAACTCTTCAGCTCTGAGAGCTTAGTGATGCCCAGACGCTTTGCCGTCTTTTCGTTCATGGCCATGGCGTACGTATTGTTCAGTGGTGCCGGCTTGCCCCAGTTGATGCCATTGGGCACGTCTTCCTTCTGCACCGCTTCCCACTGAGCTTTTTCGCCAACCACTGGTTTCTCATGCCCGAGGTACGTCAACCAGGCTGTGCCGGTATATTCCCACAGCATGCTTGCATCTCCAGAGAGCAAGAGCTGACGTGCAGGCTGAGATCCCGGAACGTTGGTCAAGTCGGTGACATCATATCCGGCAGCTTCCAAGGCAATCACGGAGATCTTGCCCAACAGCAGCTGCTCGGTGAACGACTTAGAAGTCACGGTCACCTTCGGAGCATCAGCAGCGTCGGCAACCGGCTGAATTTTCCCGGGCCCCACTTCTGGAACGGTGCCAGTGGATGGACTCAGGCCACAACCGGTCAAACCGATCACGGCGGCAACGGACAACACCGATAGTTTTAGTACGTGTTTCATGACAGTCCCTTCGGACGTGCAACCTGTTCAACTACTCGCCCTAGCCAATCAATGGTCAGAGCCAGTAAAGCCACCAGCAAGGAACCGGTAATCAGTACGACGTTCAGGTTCAGGTTCACGCCGGTAGTGATCAAGATGCCCAGTCCACCCCCGTTGATGAAAGTGGCCAGCGTTGCTGTACCCACCAAGAGGACCAATGCGGTGCGGATGCCCGAAAGCATGACCGGAACTGCCAGAGGCAGCTCTACCTTGAACAGCACAGACATCAAAGACATGCCAATACCGCGCCCGGCTTCCACGATGCGCTGGTCAACCTGTTGCAATCCCACGATGGTGTTGGAGAGCACCGGAAGAATCGCGTAGATCACCAGTGAAACGATGGCCGTTTTCGATCCAAAGCCAAGCCAAAAAGCTAACAAGACAATGACACCGATAGCCGGTGCAGCTTGCCCGAAGTTAGCGATGGCGCGAACGACTGGGGCAGCGCGCCGCAATGAGGGACGGGTCAGTAGGATGCCCAACGGGATGGCGATAATCAGAACAATGATCGTTGCAATCACCGTCAGTTGCAGATGCTGAAGCGTGTAGCCCCAAATGGTGGCAGGATCCAGTGTCTGGCGCTCAGTCTCGGTGAGATCTGCGCTTAACAGCCAGATAACCAGCACCGCGAAGGCGATGGCAATGCCAATGATCTGCCATATCAGGCTTCGTTTTTCTCCGCTCATACGGGTTCACCATCCGGCGTGATGGCTTCACTTTCAATGTCCACCACATTGATCGCACCAGAATTCAAACCGACCGGCGCGTTGTGGGCTCCATCCTGGGAACCGTTAGCTGCCGCAATGGCTTCCATAACGGTCTGCACCGAGATGACGCCAAGAAGCACGTCGCGACGACCGGTGACCAAAGCGGACTCGGAACTGGCTACCAGCATCGTATCCAGCGCGTCATTCAGGGTTGCCTGCTCGCCAACTACTGGCAGATTCTGATCACGCGTGCCATCGATGATTTCTGCACGCGATAGCTGACGTCGATCCAAGCGACGCAATGGGCGGCCACGCGAGTCCAAGACCACAGCGTGTTTGCGCCCGGCACCCTGCAGATGGGAAAGCACCTCTGAAGCTCGCTTGCCCGGAGTGGTTGTGACTGCTTCTTCCAGCTCAACTTCGTTGACTCGGGTCAAGGTCAGCTGCTTGAGCCCGGCGCCTGAGCCGATGAAGTTTTCGACAAACTCGCTGGCGGGGTTGGCCAGAATTCGTTCTGGCGAATCGTACTGCTCCAGTTGTGCACCTTCGTTGAAGATGGCAATCCAATCCCCCAGCTTCACGGCCTCATCAAAGTCGTGGGTGACACAGACGATGGTTTTCTGAACTTCAGACTGAATATTCAGAAGCTCATCCTGAAGTCGCTGACGGGTAATCGGATCCACTGCGCCAAAAGGCTCATCCATCAGCAAGACCGGTGGATCAGCGGCCAAGGCGCGGGCTACACCAACACGCTGCTGTTGTCCGCCGGAAAGTTCCTTCGGGAAGCGGTCGCGGTACATTTCGGGATCCAGCGAGACCAACTCGAGAAGCTCATCAACACGAGCAGCGATCTTTTCCTTTGACCAGCCCAGCATCTTAGGAACCATGGCGATGTTAGTTGCCACGGTCATGTGCGGGAACAGGCCGCCAGCCTGAATGACGTAACCGATGCGACGACGTAGTTCATCGCTGTTCATTCCGGTCACGTCTTCGCCGTTGATGACGATTTTTCCGCTGGTGGGCTCGATCAGACGGTTGATCATCTTCAGTGTGGTGGTCTTGCCACAACCGGAAGGACCAACAAACATCACGATTGAACCGGCTGGAATTTCCAGGGTGAGTCCCCCGACGGCAGATTTCTTCTGCCCGGGGTAGGTTTTGGTGACTTCTTCAAGCATGATCGAAGCGCCAGTGACATTCTGGGCAGTCAAAGTTTCGGAATTCTTATTTTCAGACACGGATACCTCGCGGGGTAGTTAGTCGGCCGATGCCGAGCAAAATCAGGTCAAGAATGAGAGCCAGAATCACGACGCCGACAACGCCGGTAACCACTGATTCAAGGGCATTAGCGCCGCCTAAACGGGAAAGACCTTGGAAGATAAATCCGCCAAGTCCAGGGCCCAAGGCGTAGGAAACAACGGCGGCTACACCCATCACCATCTGCGCCGAAACACGCACGCCGGTGAGGATCACTGGCCAAGCAATGGGCAGTTCAACGGAAACAAGGGTTTTCATTCGGCTCATGCCGATGCCCCTGGCTGATTCGACAATGGTTGGTTCAATGTTGTTCAGGCCTACGATGGCGTTGCGCAGAATCGGCAAGGCGGCAAAGAAGGTCACAACGATCACTGCTGGTCCGACACCAAAACCAAACGGGACAATGAGCAAACCGATCAGTGCAAAGGATGGGACGGTCAGGCCGATGGCACTGACGGAGTTCGCGATTCCAGATAATGCCTTATTGCGATACACCAGTACGGCAAGCACTACTGAAATGATGGTTGCCAGAATCAGGCACTGCAGGACAAGCGAAAAGTGTTGCCAGGAGGCGAAGAGGATATTGCGATATCGCTCCTCAAAAAATTCACCCACATTAAAACCTACTTCATTTTAGTTACGTATCAAGCTCGATCTCAGGACGCATAAATCGCCCTGTTCCTGCCCTGAGCTTACCGGGGGTTATCTAGCTCACCAAGGTTCGCGGCGTTTCCTGACTTGGTACATGGGCAGTTAGCTTGCTCAAAACAATGCTTGTGGGAACCTGAAACAGGGTGTGATTTCAACGAGAAATGTAGTGAGATGGAATCATGAAACTTGCAACGCTCCGCCTCACCAGCGAACCAGGACACACCACCGCAGCCGTCATCGAAGATGGCCGAGCCTACTACCTAGACAACCTTGATACCGTCCAGCGATTCCTGCGCTTGGATGAGCCAACGCAGCAGGAAGTCATCGCTCGTGCACTGGTGGGTGAGTCTATTGCTGAAGGTGAAGCTCACTACGCGCCGCTGATTCCTAACCCGTCAAAGATCTACTGCATCGGACTGAACTACAAGTCCCACGCTGCTGAAGTTGGTCAAGAGTTGCCTAAATACCCCACAGTGTTCGCGAAGTTCGCTTCGTCGCTGTGCGGCGCAAACGACGAAGTAGAAATCCCTGTCGAAGACCACCGGGTGGACTATGAAGCTGAACTAGCAATCATCATTGGTACGCCGGGCCGGCGTATCGCCGAAGAAGATGCCGCATCACATATCGCGGGTTACGCCGTATCCAGTGACGTGTCGATGCGAGGCTTCCAAGGACGAAGCTCCGAATGGCTTCAAGGAAAGATTTGGGACCACTCCACTCCGCTAGGTCCATGGCTGGTGACGCCAGATGAGCTAGATCCGGCAGCAAAAATCACCAGTGCCGTGAACGGAGTTATCGTCCAGGAAGGCCAGATTGATGATTTGATCTTCAACGCTGAGCAGTTGGTGTCCTACTTGTCGACGTTTAACGAACTTCAGCCAGGCGATGTCATCCTCACCGGTACTCCTGCTGGAGTGGCACTGGGACGTCGCGACGAAAACGGTCGTCACCCGTGGCTCAAGCATGGTGACGTGCTGGAAACTCGCATCGATGGCCTAGGTGTTGCTCGCACAACCTTCAACGCTGCACAGCACTAGCTAGCTTTCCCTCATGGCCTGTCAGTTAGAACTGGCAGGCCATTTTTGTCCGCGCTTCATTATTTGTTATTGAGACTCATTCTCATATAGTCTTCAAGACGTGAATGTTATCGTCCTCTCTGCCCTCGACACCTCCTGCCGCGATGCTGGGCTGGAACACCTACGGCGCCACTATCCAGAGGCCATAATCCTTTCCTACGATTTCATCGAGGGAAATCGTTTGGTACGCACCGTTGCAGGGAACGCTGCAGTCGAGCATGGTGAAGCGGTCCTCGAACATCCGTGCATCGGTTGCGCCGTCAAATACGAAATCTTTCCCGCTATTGAACGGCTGGCGCCCCAGGATAACGAAGCCACAATGCTCCTAGGTCTGCCCGCAACGTGGCATAGCGGGTCGGTGCTGGAAACATTGGCCCAAAAGCTTGCCACTGTTGACATCAGCATCAACAGCATCGCACTCTCGCTGGACCCCACTGAACTTGAAGATCACATGTGGGACAAGCACTCCTTATGGGAGTCAGGATTCAGCTCCATGGAGCGCGACCAACGCACCGCCGGAGAGTTTTTCTTCACCGAGCTCATGCAAGCTGACACGGTCCTACCCGTAGAGGGGATGCACACACGGCTGCTGGAATCTCCCAAGGGGCCTCGTCGCATTGGCGGCGAAGACTTTGACACCGGACTTGGCGTGGTTCAACAGATGGCCCCACACGCCACTATCTGCAGTCATGACAGCCAGGTCGGCTCGTTCAATCCCGGTGCCGCCCAGCAACGTACCAGTGCTGGGCACATACCTGATATCTCAGAAGCCTCGTCACCAACAAAACACGCACCAATCCACCTAATCGCAGAACGACCCCTTCATCCCGAACGGTTCCGTGAAGCGCTCCCTGCGCTAGCCGCGACCTGTACCTGCATCCGGGGACGACTCTGGGTGGCCAGTGCACTAAGTGAACGAGTAGCCATCGGAAGTGCAGGACCGCGTCTCTGGATGGAAAATACCGGCTCATGGTCAACTGAAATCGCCACTTCCGAGCTCTTGCTCTACGGCTCAGAACACGAAGCAGACGAGATTACTAACCTATTCCACCAATGCCAGGTGACAGAGGAAGAGCTGCAAGGGCTATTCTCCGCATCCTGAGTTACCGCCAACATGACCTGCCCCAAAGGAGGTGAAAAATGAAAGTTCGCAACTCTCTTCGCGACCTTAAAAATGCGCCAGGATCCCAAGTGGTTCGGCGTCGCGGACGTATCTACGTCATCAATAAAAAGAATCCAAGACTCAAGGCTCGTCAGGGCTAACGGTCCTCTCTTGCCGGCATCGCGTCTTCGATGCCGGCAAGGCGCCGTCCATCGTGATGATTACCCCGCTCACCAGAGCATTCAGTGACACACATCGCACTCTGCCATAAGATGTCAGCTATGGGAGCTACAAGCTTTCTCTTTGTCACTCACTCGCACAAGGGATGTTGTATACATGGAAGCTCTGGGAACTCTCTTCGGAGATATTTCATCAGTTATTTGGGGACCATTCTGTCTGATCCCGTTGCTACTAGGCACTGGCCTGTACCTGACCATTCGCCTCGGCGGATTGCAATTTATCAAGCTCGCCGCTTCGCTTCGCCTAGGATTGCTCAAACGCAAAGATGATGGTGCTGAAGGCGACGTCTCGCAGTTCCAAGCGTTGACGACGGCCTTGGCCGCCACGGTTGGAACTGGCAATATCGTCGGCGTGGCAACAGCCATCGGCATTGGCGGACCGGGCGCGCTGTTCTGGATGTGGGTCACCGGCCTGCTGGGAATGGCATCCAAGTACTCCGAGGCTTACCTCGGCGTCCGCTACCGCGGCACGGATATTGCAGGTGAAAAATCCGGCGGACCGCAGTACTACCTGCAGCGCGGTATCAAAGGCCCATTCGGTAAATTCTTGGCTTTGTTCTTCGCTGTCGCCGCGACTCTGGCCAGCTTCGGCATCGGCAATATGACCCAGGGAAACTCGATCGCCGCCAACCTGGATAATTCCTTTGGCGTCACCCCGTGGGTCACGGGCCTGATCCTCACCATTCTGTCACTGGCTGTCCTTGTTGGTGGCATCAAGTCCATCGGCAAGGTCACCGCCGGCTTCGTGCCGATCATGATCGTGTTCTATGTGGTTGCTTCGATCTACATCTTGATTGCCAATGTCGGTGGCATCCCCGCCGCTTTTGCAGAGATCTTCACTGACGCCTTCACCGGCACCTCGGCCGTAGGTGGCTTCGCCGGGTCTGCAATCATCATCGCCGTACAGTACGGTGTTGCTCGCGGTATTTTCTCCAACGAATCCGGCATGGGCTCGGCGGCTATCGCGGCTGCCGCGGCACAGACCACCCACCCGGTCCGTCAGGGTCTGGTCTCCATGACTCAGACCTTCATCGACACGATCATCGTAGTTACCTGCACCGGATTGGTGATCATCACCACCGGTACTTGGAACAAGATTGATGAAGCCACCGGCGAGCAAGTCTCCGCCGCGTTGATGACCGGCCAAGCCTTCACCCACGGCCTGCCCGGCCAGTGGGGACACTGGGTTGTCACCATCGGCCTGGTTATGTTCGCCTTCTCAACCATCCTTGGCTGGTGCTACTACGGTGAACGCAATATTGAGCGTTTGATTGGTCGACGCGCAGTGATGCCATTCCGCGTTCTCTTCTCGTTGATTGTCTACGTAGGTTGCACCACCGAGCTGACCGCCGTATGGAACTTCTCCGACATGATGAACGGTCTTATGGCCCTACCAAACCTCGTGGGCTTGCTCATCATGTCCGGTTTGATTGCTCGTGAAACCCGCTGGTACCTCAAGAATGATCCGAAGCTGGAAGCCAACAAGGCACAGATTGAGGACTTCATGAAGGACCGCGATGGCTGGAGCGAGTGGAAGTCCGGTGACGTTGTTGGTTCCTCCCAACATCGTCAAGCACATAGCGGATAACACCTCGCTTAATGAGCTAAGCCTGAATTGATGCAAAAAAAATGATCCCGGTGCGGATCCTGTTTCCAGGATCCGCACCGAGATCATTTGCTGTTAAACCAGGTTCGCAACTAGCCCTCGGAAAGCTTAGGCGTTCCACAGTCCGTAGGAGTCAGCCAGATCCGCAATCTTCTGCGCACGGGCCAAACGCGGCAAGTACGAGCCGTCACCCACCGAAGCGCCAGCGGCGTGGGCTTCGAGAAGTTCCATTGCCCAGGACAGCTCATCTTCGCTGGGAGCCAAGGCCGCGTTGATGCCGTCCACGTGGTCGCGGGAGAGCGAGAGCTTACCGGTCATACCCATGGATGCGGTGACGCGAGTTTCCTCAGAAACCTTAGCCGCATCAGAACCAGCTGGTGGTGGACCATCAATGGCGCCGGGAAGCTTTCCAACACGTGATGCGATGACCAGCTTGCCGCGAGCATAGGCCAGCGCCAGTGGGTCATCGGAGACACCGGTGTCTTTGCGGAAGTCATTCACGCCGAAGGCTAGACGGAAAGTGCCAGGAGCCGATGCGATCGAGGTAGCATTCTCGATACCCAATGCGGTTTCGATCAAGGCCAGCACCGGGGTGCCCGCGCGCAGACGCATGGCGCTGTAGGTGACCTGCTCTGGCTGCTCGGTCATGGCCAGCATAATGCCGCGCAGACCTGGTGCCTCAGACAGGGCTGCAAGATCATCGGCCCAGAAGTCGGTATCAATGCCGTTGACGCGCACCCATGCGGTCATGCCATTGGACAGCGCGCGGACTACATTGTCGCGAGCTTGAAGTTTTTTGTCATCAGGGACAGCAGCTTCCATATCGAAGATGACTGAGTCGGCCTCGCTCGCGAGAGCCGGCGCAAAGTCCTCCTCTTTTGCTGCGTTCACCAAAAGCCAGGAACGGGACAGTTTTGCCGGAAGAGCCGCTGCTCGACGATTTCGAATTGCCATAGTTCCCAGACTACTCACTTGGGCCTGAGGGCTTCCACTAGGTATGTACACTATTTGCCTCAATTGAGCCGACCAACACAGTCTGATGTGAGGACAATTACAAACAACGAGACGTTTTCCGGTAATGTCACTAGACGTGGCACTAGGCGAATCTGTCTCCACAAAGATTTATGCTTCACGATGAAGCTGCACGATAAAGGACCCTGCGTGGCAAATATAGAAACTACTGATCCCGCAGAGACTGGACCCGAGCTTAAACGAGCGTTGTCCAACCGACACATTCAGCTCCTTGCCATTGGCGGTGCAATCGGCACTGGCCTATTCATGGGCTCGGGAAAAACCATCTCTGTTGCTGGCCCATCGGTCATCCTGGTCTACATGGTCATCGGCTTCATGTTGTACTTCGTGATGCGCGCTATGGGCGAATTACTGCTCAGCCGCACCGATTACCGCAACTTCTCCGACTTCGCCGGAGACATCCTTGGACCATGGGCTGGCTTCTTCACCGGCTGGACCTACTGGTTCTGCTGGATTGTTACCGGCGTCGCCGACGTCATTGTGATCGCCTCGGTGTACGTCACTTACTGGCTGCCAACCATTCCGCTGTGGATCCCAGCATTGGCAGTCATCGTGCTGCTGATTCTGCTGAACCTACCTTCAGTACGCGGATTTGGTGAAACCGAGTTCTGGTTCGCATTGATCAAGATTGTCGCGATTGTTGTCTTGATTGTCGTCGGCCTGGTCATGATCGTCACCGGCTTCGAGCACGATGGCGCTCAGGCTTCCTTCCTGAACCTATTCAACGGTGAAGGCGGATTCTTCGGTGGCGGACTCATGGGCTTCGTTATGGGCTTCCAAATCGCCGTCTTCGCCTTTGTTGGTATTGAGCTAGTTGGTACCGCAGCTGCTGAAACAAAGAACCCGGAACACAACCTGCCAAAGGCTATCAACGCCATCCCAGTGCGTATTCTGCTCTTCTACGTAGGATCGCTGGCCATCTTGATGTCGGTCGTTCCTTGGGATCGCTTCACCGCTGATCAGTCGCCATTCGTGATGCTCTTCTCGCTGGCAGGCCTTGGCGCTGCAGCTCACCTGGTTAACGCCGTGGTGCTGACTTCTGCGACGTCATCGGCTAACTCGGGCATCTACTCAACTTCGCGTATGGTCTTCGGACTGGCAACCGACGGTGATGCACCAAAGCTCTTCGGCAAACTCACCAGCCGTCAGGTTCCACGCAATGCGTTGTTCCTTTCCGGCGTTGTGTTGCTCAGTTCGATTGTTCTGCTGGTCTTCGGTCTGGATAAGTCCACCGGCTTCTCGGTAGTCACCACGATCTCCTCGCTGTGCTTCATGTTCGTCTGGACGATCATCTTGATCAGCTACTTGGTCTACCTCAAGCGTCGTCCGCAGGCTCATGACACGTCGGTCTTCAAGATGCCGGGCGGCACCTTCATGCCGTACGTAGTCATGGCGTTCTTCGTGTTCCTACTGTGGGCTTTCACTAAGGATGCAGACACCTTGACTGGCCTGTTGGCAACGCCAATCTGGTTCGTTGTGGTTGGTATCGGCTATCTGTTGCTGCGCAACAATCCTCAGCATCATAAGCTGCGTCAAGCACATGTGGAGCGTGTAGCTGCAGAGAAGCGTGAGGCAGCAGCCTACTTCGCTTCGAAGAAGCACTAATAAGGATCAATCTTCCTTTTTAGGCAAAGCCGTGATCATCCGAATCCATTCGGGTGATCACGGCTTTTCTTTATCCAGGCAAGGACTGCAACGGGTCAATTATTTGGGGATATCATCGCGCCAAAGGGAAGATCTCGACTCACAAAGAGCACTTCTAGCAGTCTCATATTCTCGCCGTACCGACTAAAAGCCCATGATGCCTCGTGCCTGATCCCTCTGGAAATCTTCGAGAAGTACAACAACGTGGTCTCATTCCACGAACAGTTATGGCCGTGCGCAAAAACTTCATTGTCCTCTAACACTGATCCTGAAAGGCCGTTGAGCAGGTACAAACTATCGGCAAAGTTCAGGCCACGAACCAAAATTCTGGATGCCCTCGCAGGCTGAGCCCGATGGTGTAGGCGTAGGGCTGGCTGAATCGGCCCGGTTCTACAAAAAGTGCCTGACGTCCAAAATCACGAATGCACTGATCGCTTCTGACCTCCACATCTGCAAGGCTCATCCCATCACACATATCGCACATGCTTGCGCTCCTTCTTACTTCGATTGCTGTCCATGAGCTCAGGCTGCTTTGCATTGGACCTGGTGCAGCGCCTTGCGTGCCGGCGTTGATCTGCGCGATGGAGACTCGCAAACTAACAAACGTGGACGATACTCGCCCAGCGCGTCGTCGAAGTCATCAAGATCGTCAAAGTCCTCAGGGTCTTCAAAGTCGTTAAAATCCTCAAAGGCATCAAGGAGATACGCCTCGGCAGACAAGTCGTGGAACTTCAATTCTCCAAAGAAGGCTGTTCCGCTGGTTCCCTCTGTGAAATGTCGGCCGTGGTCGAGGACTTGTTCAGCAAGGTACTTCAATAAGCCAAAGGCTTCGTCTTCACTGCCGGCAAGGGTGGCGATTTCAGCGTGGCCCGAATCCTCAAGACCCTTGGTTGATGCCATGACAAGCGGCGACAGAGGAATACGGTAGGCAAACAACGCATAGCCGCGGCGCTTTATCTCTAATTCGGCCAGAAAGGCCGCTTCTTCCGCAGTGGATAAGGTGCTTCTGATCGTGCACCATTTCGTTACGAAGTCTCTCACTACTACTCCTCCTTGCATGATGTGATGTCAGCAAGTCTCACGCTGATATCAGGCTTGGAGGTTAAGAATCAAACTAGGTGTGGACAACAAAAAAAGCGCTGCCCGCAATCACATCGATTGCAGGCAACGCCTTAGGTGCGACACCGACAGGTGCCTACGAGACTACTTAGCCGACTGTGCTTCAGCAGCCACCGCGGCGGCTACAGCTGGCATCACTCGATCATCCAGAGCCGAAGGAACAATGTAGTCCTCAGCCAAGTCATCACCGACCAAATCAGCGATGGCATGAGCCGCGGCGACCTTCATTTCCTCGGTAATTTTCGTGGCGCCCGAGTCCAGCGCACCACGGAAGATTCCAGGGAAGGCCAGAACGTTGTTGATCTGGTTTGGGAAGTCACTTCGTCCGGTGGCAACCACTGCCGCATACTTCTTGGCCACATCCGGCATGATTTCCGGAGTCGGGTTAGACAGCGCAAAGATGATGCCATCCTTGTTCATCTTGGCCAATGCTGCTTCGTCAAACTTCGACGAAGATAGTCCCACCACTACGTCAGCGCCTTCCAAGGCTTCAGCCAATCCGCCCATCACGTCATCACGGTTGGTGCGTCCTGCCAATTCGGCCTTGATGGGGTTCAAGTCATCACGCTCGCGGTGAATAGTTCCCCGCGAATCGAGAACGATCACGTCATCCACTCCTGCCTTGAGCAACAGGTTAGTCACGGCTACACCGGCTGAACCCGCGCCGGAGACAACAACCTTCAGCGAGCTGATGTCCCGTTTGGTCTGACGAGCGGCCCCAATAAGTGCAGCCAGGACCACCACGGCGGTGCCGTGCTGATCATCGTGCATCACTGGGATATCCAACGCTTCTATGAGGCGCTTTTCGATCTCGAAACAACGAGGCGCCGAGATGTCTTCGAGGTTTACCGCACCGAAGCTTGGGCGTAGACGAATCACTGTCTCAACGATTTCATCAACGTCGGTGGTGTTCAGTACCAGCGGGATGGAATCTAGTTCAGCGAATTCTTTGAATAGTGCGCTCTTACCTTCCATCACCGGCAGCGACGCTGCTGCACCGATGTTGCCTAGGCCTAGCACTGCGGTGCCGTCGGAGATGACGGCAACCAGACGCGAGGCCCAGGTGTGGGTGGAGTGCATGGCTGGATTATCAGCGATCGCTTGGGAAACCTTGGCTACTCCGGGAGTGTACGCAATGGAAAGATCACGCTTGGACTTCAGTGGCATCTGCGACTGAACGGTGAGTTTGCCACCGATGTGAGCGTCGAATACTTCTGCATCGGTGATGGTGGACAGGTCTTTGGCGGATTCAATCGACATTGAATGATTCTTCTTTCAAGAAAGTTTTGAACGACGAAAACGCAGTACCCACAAAGCTTGTGGCATAGCGTAGGAACGCGCATGACCATTCATCCGACCGCAACAGAGCTTGACCCGACGCAATTAAGGAGGGCATCAAGCTTCTATGTACACAGTTCCCCGAGGAGCTCAGCCGGGTAAGGCTGAAGGTTCCGTCGTGGTGTGCCGGAAGATGGCTGGTCAGTACTTTCTTTAGACCTACAATTTCCACCATACGGGAACCGTTTGTCGCAATACAACCCCCTTTCGTCGTGGAGCTCTAATATGACTTGCCGTAGCAATATCCACCTCTGGTGCTCATTGCACGCACTTGGTGCGCATCTTGAGGCAAAATGAATTCCATGGCATCACCGACTTCAGCCTTGGGCAGAGTACGTACTTTCGAGTCACTCGACGAAAAGACCACCACACGGTTACGACGCGCGCTGGATGAATCAAACGACACCACGGTGTTTGTGAATGGCACTGCACTACAGCTACCTAAGGAAGCTCATCAGGCGCTCATTGAAGTGCTCGCGCGTTTTGCCAATGGAGAGTCGGTCAGCATCGGAACTCCAGAGTTACTGCTGAACACTTCTCAGGCCGCTCAGATGGCTGGCATTTCAAATAGCTACCTTCGAAAGCTTGCTGATGCAGGAATTATCGAGGTGGAATACCGCGGCACACACCGGCGTATCCGCCCTAGCTCCATTCAGGATTGGTTAGATTCTCGCGCCGAATCCGAGAAGTAGCCGGACGAATACCTGTCCTAGGTTAAGGGCAATGGCCGCACATTGCTGAAGTTCTTGCCAACCGCGAGTTTTCCTGTTGGAATACCAAAGTATTCTATTTGAAAACACATCCTCGCATGGAGCCTGAATGCGAGGAGCGCGCTCCTTACATCAGTAGGAGCCTTGGCCAAGGAGGACCATGAGCACCGCACCCCAGTCCCTAACATCTGCCCACGAAGAATTGCTCTCCGAGCGGGCAGCAGGTATCAAACAGTCTGCGGTACGAGACGTTTTTGAACTCTCCTTGGATCCTTCATTGGTTTCCCTTGCTGGCGGCAATCCTTTTTTGCAATTACTGCCACTGGAAAAGATTGGTGAAATCTCCCAGCGCATCATCACCGAGCAGGGGCCTGAAGCGTTACAGTACGGCTCCGGTTTGGGCACCGCTCAACTCCGCGCGCAGATCCTCGATGTCATGGCCGCAGAAGGAATCACCAACGTCAAAGTTGAAGACGTAGTGGTAACCAACGGATCCCAATCGGCACAAGATGTGGCCTGCAAGGTCTTCTGCGATCCTGGGGATACCGTACTGTGCGAGGACCCGACCTATGTTGGTGCGCTGAATACTTTTGAGGCCTACCAGGTCAAAGCACGTCCGGTAGGCACCGACGATAATGGTCTGATTCCTCAAGCGTTGCGTGAGCGCATCACTGAGCTGCGAGCCTCCGGGGAACGCATCAAGTTCCTCTACACCATTCCGAATTTTAACAACCCTTCAGGCATCACGCTGGCAGCCGAGCGACGCGAAGAAATCGTGGCCATCTGCCGTGAAGAAGGCATTCTGATTCTGGAAGATAACCCTTACGGAATGCTGCGTTACGAGGGAGAAGCGGCGCCAACCCTGCGCAGCGTGGATCCCGAGAACGTCATCTACATGGGTTCCTTCTCCAAGATCTTTGCACCCGGTCTACGCATTGGCTGGGCCGCAGCGCCTACCCATCTGTTCCGTCGTTTCTACTTGGCTGGCGAAGCTGTGGCGCTGTGCCCACCAACCCTGAATCAGATGATCATCAGTGCTTATCTTGAAGAGCATGACTGGAAGGGACAGATCACTAAATACAACGATCTGTACCGTTCCCGTCGCGACGCAATGCTTGATGCCCTAGAAAAGTACCTACCAGCAGAGGTCAGCTACACGCGACCTGAAGGTGGATTTTTCATCTGGTTGACTCTTCCCCAAGGAATCGACACGTATGCGCTGCTGCAACTTGGCGTGAAGGCCGGAGTCATTTTCATTCCAGGAGCGGCGTTCAGCCCAAGCGGACAGGCAGATAACAAGCTTCGTCTAGCGTTCTGCGCCGTTGATGAGGCCACCATCGCTGAAGGTGTGCAGCGTCTATCGACCCTGCTAGCTTCCGCTATCGAAGCAAACGCTAGCTAGGGTCCGCCTCTCGCTTAGCTCAGGCGACCGCCAAAGTCATCAGCGATTTCTTTGGCGGTACGTCGCAGCCTTGGCAACAGCTCTTCTTCGATGACTTCAGAGTTGTTCCGGCTGGTCTGTACCGAGATGTTCAGCGCGCCTAGAAGTTTCCCACCGCGAAGCACCGGAACAGCCAGTCCGCGCAGTCCCTCGTCGAGTTCCTGATTAACCAGTGACCATCCCTGCTCGCGGACCTTTGCCAGTTCCTTCTTTAATGCCGCAAGATCAGCCACCGTGTGTTCGGTGTACGGGTGCAGATCTACCCGCTCAAGGAATGCCTCTTGCTCGGCAGGCTCTAGGTGAGCGATCAGCACACGGCCCATCGATGTCACCCAGGCCGGCAGTCGATTGCCGATGGAGACGTTTAGCGCGTGCAGTCGTGGTGCAGTTACGCGTTCAACGTACAGAATGTCTTGGCCTTCAAGCACACATAATGAAGCGGTCTCTTCCAAGTCGCGCGCCAGAGACTGTAGGTGACCCACCGCTGCCTGTGGCAGAGTGAGTCCCGACAAATAGGCAGCACCGATATCCAAAACGCGCGGGGTCATCCGATACGCGTTGCCGTTAGCTTGTAGATAGCCAAGGTCCGTAAGGGTCAGCAGGAACCGGCGAGCCGAAGCGCGGGTCTGGTCCGTTGCCGTAGCCACTTGAGAGACTGTCAATTCGGTGTTGCCAGCTGAAAATGCGAGCAGCACGGCCAAAGTCTTATCCGCAGACTTAACAAAGTAATCTGGCCGCTCTGCCACGTGTATTTCTCCCCAGCTTTATAGGTTTCTGCTCCAGCGGTTGCTCTCAAACTGAGAGGCCAGTCGCACCGGAGCATTAGGCGCTCCATACCCATCGTAGCTAGAACGACGTTCAACTACCTCCAAGAACATGTTGCCAATGGTCTTAGTGTAGAAATGCAAGAATTCCCCCGCTTCATCACGATCATAGAGCAGGTGCAATTCCTTGAGTGTTGTGAGCAGTTGCGAATCAAGGTCAAAGCGTGCGGCCAAGTCTTCATAGTAGTTCGCCGGAACCTGCAAGAACTCCATGCCTCGTGCGCGAGCATCCTTGGCCAACCCAATAATGTCCTCGGTGCGCAGGGCTACATGTTCTGGATATTCATGGTTGCGCTCGATGGCGCTCTCCAGACCATGCGGAACAATATTCAACGCCAGACGCACGCTGGAATCCTCGGTGGAAAGCACCTGCGAACGCACCAGACCCATGGGGCTAGGAACTTCGGTTCCCGGCTGTGCTTTGAGGTTGATGACACTGCTGTAAAACAGCACGGATTCATCAAAGCACTGCCATGGTTGAGCCAGGTTGATGTGGTCAATGCACAGGATGGGCCCATCGTTGACGCCCGTATTAGGCAGCGTCGCTTCTTCAAATTCAATGATCCAGTTTTGTGTATTCTCTGGCGAACTAAAGAAAATCTCGGTGCTGTCAGGGGCAACAAATCCTGGAAGTTCTTGTTCATTAAAGGTTCGCAAGCGCGGGACCTTGGTGGCCAACAAGCTGTTGCCCCGTTCGCCGCTCGCACCGGGATCTAGTACCTGAACGCCAAAACCGGACACCGCTGCTTCAACTCCGCGACTGCGCTGCGAGTTGATGATGATCCGCGCGTCCCCCGAGGTCCATAGCTGCACCGGCTTACGGCGGTGTTGGCCGCGGAAACTAAAGCCCAGTTGGGCCAGCATCCCGCCGACAAGTTCAGGATCCTCGGTACGAATCTCAGCAAAGTCGAATCCGGTGGCGTCTTGAATGCCCGGAAGTTCTTTGAGCTCCAGCGCGTACTGTTCGCCGTTGGATTTTAGTAGCTGTGCCGTCTGAGACTGAAGCCATTGCAGGGACCGCAGGCCGTCGATGGCAGTACGCTCTACGTTGGACTGACGGAATACGTCATTGAAGATTTCAAGGGAAATGATGCCACTGTATCCCGAGCGCACCAGTTCCGCCAAGAACTGATCGAGTGCAAATCCACCCTGCCCCGGGAAGAGCCGGTAGTGGCGGGACCACGACAAGATATCCATCGAAAGCACTGGGGCGTCAGCCAACTGAACAAAGAATATTTTCTCGCCAGGGATATTCGCAATCTCTGCCGGGTCATCCCCGCGCGAAAGAATGTGAAAGCTATCGATGCACAGGCCCACATTCGCGCGGTCCACCTTCTTCACGATCTCCCAAGAGTGCTGATAGGTGTCAACGTACTTGCCCCAGGCCAGCGCCTCATAGGCAATGCGCACATTGTATTTTGCCGCCAGATCCGAGAGCTGTCGGATCTGCTCGATAAACACTTGGTCGTCGTTGATGGTTGCGGTGCCAACGTTGGAGCACAACAACATCAAATCCATGCCCAGTCGATTCATGAGTTGGAACTTCGCTTCGGCCCGATGCAGGTTAGCTTTCAGCTGACTCTCGGTGACTCCCTCAAAATCTCTGAAGGGTTGGAACAGATCCAAGGTTAGCCCCAGGCGTTGCGCCATGGCTTTGACTTCTTCTGGTGACATCGGGCTAACCAGGAGGTCTTGTTCAAAGATTTCGATGCCGTCAAACCCTGCTTTGGCGCAGGCCAGCAGTTTCTCTTCGAGTGTTCCTGAGAGGCATACGGTGGCGATGGATGTACGCATTACAGTCCCTTTTCCAGCAGTTCCAGCAGGTGCTCGCGCACCTGCTGGGCATCTGGCTTGATGCCGGTGATGATTTCAAAAGCGTCCACGGCTTGTCCCACAGCCATATGTCCGCCGTCCAGAACTTGGCAGCCCAAGTTTCGAGCGGCCACGATCAGTTCTGTATCCACCGGGCGGTAGATGCAATCTGCGACCCAGTGTCGGGCTTCCAGAGCGGCAATATCTAGTGGCACCCCTGGGTGGTGATGCATGCCAATCGGCGTGGCATTAAGTAGCCCATCAACTTGTGCCAGCAACTCAGGCACCTGATCTGGCGTGGCAGCGTGGATGCTGGCCTTGGGGAAGTTTTTGCGAAGTTCTTGGACTCGATGATTCACGCGCTCTTCATCAAGATCAACGGTATGCAGTTCTTGGGTTCCAGAATCCAGCAATGCGTACGCGACGGCGGCACCGGCGCCGCCGGCTCCTAGCTGCAGGACGCGCTGCTTGTTAGCTGCGGGAAGACCGGTGTCGAGAGCGCGAGAGAATCCTGAGGCGTCGGTGTTGTGCCCGTGGAATTTGCCGTCGGTGATGACCACGGTGTTAACCGCACCGATGGCTTTGGCGGTGGGTGAGATGTCATCTAAGTGATCAAGTACGAGTTGTTTGCAAGGATGGGTAACGTTGAATGCGTTAAAACCAAGCTTTGCTCCGGCAATGAGCAATTCTCCGATGTCGCTGGCCGGTAGTTTCAGTTCGGTCAGGTCAATAGGCCGGTAGAGGTATCGCAGACCGTGAACCTCGGCAGCTCTTTCGTGCATCGGTGGGGTGAGCGACGGCATCACACCATCACCGATCAAACCGACCAGATAAGACTCAGCACGTGTACTCATTTTCTCCCGCAACTCTTCTTGTTTACTTCAGGTATTGCCTGAGATGTGATTTACATCTACTGTAATGCAATGAACACATTCCGAACAAGTGTACGCATAGCGAACACTGTTCTTGAGCTTCAGCTTTAAACACTCGACGAGGAGTACCTCCGATGCCATCTCCAGATAGCCTCAACGCATCAGCCGATTCAGGCAGTCAGGGCCGCACCCCGGTCAAAGCTGCCGTCGCTAGCTTCATGGGAAGCGCTGTTGAATACTATGACTTCTTCATCTTCGGTTCAGCGGCTGCACTGATTTTTCCGCACATATTCTTCCCTGATACAAACACCAACGCCGCCGTTATGTCGCTGGCTACCTTCGGCTTCGCCTATGTCGCCCGGCCAGTTGGCGCGATCTTTGTGGGCCACTTTGGTGATCGCATTGGACGGCAAAAAGTCTTGATGTTCACCCTCATCTTGATGGGTGCTTCAACCTTCCTTATCGGCTGCCTGCCTACCTTTGACCAGGTCGGCTGGCTGGCGCCTATCTTGTTGGTCTTCGCCCGCCTCTGCCAAGGACTGTCGGCAGCTGGCGAGCAGGCAGGTGCTTCCTCTATGTCACTGGAACACGCGCCGGATAACCGCCGTAGCTTCTTCACCTCGTGGACGTTGACGGGCACTCAGGGTGGTCAGATTCTTGCCGCCATGATCTTTATTCCTGTGGTGGCCTTGCCTGATGAGATCAAGTACGGCATCGGCTGGCGTATCCCGTTCTGGCTTTCGGCCCTGGTTGTTATCGTTACCTTCTTCATTCGTCGTTCGTTGAATGAGACTCCAGAATTTGAAGAAGCCAAGAAGAACAATGAAATCGCCAAGCTTCCGTTGGCTGTACTGCTTCGTTTCCACTGGAAGGACGTTCTGCGCGTCGTATTCTGTGCCTTCATCGCAGCCGTTTCTACCGTTTATGGAACCCTGGCTATTTCCTACGGCAAGACCATCGGCAACATGGACGAATCCATTACTCTCTGGCTGGTTGTCGCCGGTAATATCGGCGCCCTGATCACGCAGCCATTCTTCGGCATGCTCGCGGACAAGATTGGCCGCAAGCCGGTATTCATCTACGGCGCGCTAGCATCAGCGGCCATCATGCCGTTCTACCTGCGCTCCATGGAATCAAGCAACGCACTACTGCAGTTCACGCTGTCGGTCCTAGTCTTCTCCTGCGCATACGCTGCAGCGAACTCGGTATGGCCAAGCTTCTACGGCGAAATGTTCTCTTCGCAGGTACGATTCTCCGGACTGGCAATCGGTACTCAGTTGGGCTTCCTCATGGCAGGCTTCGCGCCATCCATCGTGGCTGCACTCGGCGGGTTGGAAGCCAATGGCTGGATTCAGATCAGCTTGTTCACCGCAACAATTTCCGTGGTCGCTTCAATTTCTGCGCTGACCGCACGCGAGACTTACCGCGTACCTACCAAGGAACTGGGCCACAACATCCAGAAGGTCTCCTAGCAAAAAATAACTGACCTGGTCGCTTCAGCGTTTTTCTTGGAGCAACAAGACCACTAAACATCCCGGCAGCGTGACTACAGTCTTTTGCGAAAGACTGATCATGCTGCCGGGTTTGCGCTTTAAGGAGCGCCACAGTTCTTCGTCTACTGGCTTGCGTGGCCCTGACCGGTAGCGATCTCCAAGAGTGTTAACTCATTGGAATTCAAGACTCTCTTCTCTGACCAGATTGCTCGCAGCTCCCGCAACAGGGCCGGACCTGCAAACGGCACCTCGACCAGACTCCCCTGCGTCAGCTGATTTTCAACGGCCAGTTGGCTCAGTACCGCCGGCCCCATTCCGCCGGCAACACACTGCCCGATGGTTGCGTTGCTGTTGAACTCAGCAATCGGTTTGGGCCTGACCACGGTGGAGATCGAGTCCAAGAACGCGCGGGTCCCCGACCCTTCTTCACGTTCAATCAGTGCAGTGCCCTGCAGTTCTTCGAGACTCAGCGATTCTGTGCGTGAGGCCCATGGATGAGCCGGGGCGACAACGATGAGCATTTCATCTCTAAAGACTTCAGTGCTTTGGACATTGGTCGGCAACTGTGGAGTCTCAACAAATCCAAAGTTCAGCTTCTCTTGCTCAATTGCCTCGATCACGTCATGCGAATTCATGATGCGCATTCGCGGGGTGACGTTGGGTAGTTGCTGGTGCAGCCGCCCGATCCATAACGGAGCCAAATACTCGGCTACCGTCATGCTGGCGCCAAATTCGAGCTCGGCCTGGCCATGCTCTGCCAACGATTGAACTCCGGCAGCAAAAGCGTTCACGCCAGCTAAAGCTTCGCGTGCCCACTGGACCGTCAGTGCGCCTTTTGGTGTCAACGTTGAACCGCTGGTTTTCCTTGTCACCAAGGCATAACCCAATCGACGTTCCAGAGTTTTTAACGCTCTGGATGCATTGGATTGAGCCATACCGGCAGCACGCGCTCCAGCGCTAAGGCTGCCATGATCAGCGATGCCTACCAGCAGTTCCAAAGAAGAGAGCTGGAGCCAATGAGTCATGCTCTGCGGTGACGACAAGACGCTATCCATATCATGATCATATGCCCGTGATAGCCAGAAGGTGAATACCGCTGGGGACCATTGAGGCGAAGACTTAGAAGTATGAACCAGCGCCTAGCTTCCCCGATGCGGTCCACCGAAATTCTGGCGTCTTCTAAACGGACGCCGACTGCGGCGACCGGGGTCTTGCTTTGCCTGGCGGTTGGCGCGCTGTGCCTACTGGCCAACCACTACTTCAACTCACTGAGCGCCTTGCTCCTGGCCATCGTTCTTGGCATCTTGTGGCGAAATCTTGTATCAGTTCCTCAAAACCTTGATCCCGGGATTGCGGTGTCGGGCAAGAGCCTCTTACGTCTGGGAATTGTTGTCATGGGATTTCAACTCTCACTGAATTCAATTCTGAGCCTTGGTCCCGGTGTGCTCCTAGTAGTGCTTTTATCTGTATCGGTGACTTTTCTTCTCACCGCATGGATTGGAAAGCTTCTAGGTTTGGAGCTTGAACAGCGTCTGTTGATTGCCTTTGGCTTTTCTATTTGTGGTGCCGCAGCTGTTGCCGGCGCGGAGGGAACCATCAAAGCCAAAGAGCATCAGGTGGCCACCGCCGTGGGGCTGGTGGTTCTATTTGGCACGCTCATGATTCCGGCCATGCCTGCCATAGCCATGGTGTTGGGTCTAGATGAGCACGGTGCGGGAATGCTTATTGGAGCATCCACCCATGAGGTGGCGCAGGTAGTGGCAGCAGCCGGTTCGGTCGGTAGTGCTGCGTTGAGCGTTGCTGTCACTGTCAAGCTTGCCCGGGTTTTGCTTCTTGCCCCAATAGTCGCCGGCGTTGGAGTGTACATGCGGACCAAGCACTCGGTTCACGGAGAAAAGCATCCCCCGCTGGTGCCGCTGTTCATCGTTGGCTTTGTCGCCACGATGCTGTTGCGCAGCACTGTGGACCTACCAGAGGCAGTACTTCATAGTGCTTCAGTAGTTCAAACACTGCTGTTGTCCTCGGCCATGTTTGCACTCGGTCTGGGAGTTCACTTACGCAGCATCTTCTCCAAAAGCGGCAAGACTCTACTACTAGCTCTGGCCGCAACGGGGACCATCATTGCGGTTGCTGCCAGCGGGACCCTACTTTTCCCGCCAGCCTAAAAGCGCAACAGCCTGGAAATTGAGTCGGCGTAATCTAGCGTGCGCTCCATCCTCCATCCATTGTGTAGGAAGCTCCGGTAACCATTCCCGCCGCATCGGCGCTTAGCCAGGTCGCTAAGGAGGCCACTTCCTCGGGCTCAACAAGCCGTTTGATCGCGGCCTCGGTGAGCATGATCTTTTGAACTACATCTGCCTCTGGAATCTGGTGAATCTTCGCCTGATCCGCAATCTGCTTTTCAACCAACGCCGTGCGGACATAGCCCGGGTTGATGCAATTACTGGTGATCCCGTGCTCCGCTCCTTCAAGCGCAGTCACTTTCGAAAGCCCTTCCAACCCATGTTTGGCCGAAACATAGGCGCTCTTAAACGCGCTGGCCCGCAAACCATGGACCGATGAAATATTGATGATTCGACCAAAACCGCGTTCGCGCATTCCCGGCAACGCGGCACGAATCAGCAAGAACGGCGCCTCCAACATCAGCCGGTGAATCAGTCGCCATGCTTCTGGATCAAATTCATGGATGGGAGCTACTCGCTGCACTCCTGCGTTATTGATCAGGATGTCGGTATCAACACTGCAGCTTTCCAATGCTTTGGTATCCGATAGATCCACCGCCCATGCTTTGCCGCCCAGACTCGCCGCGGCCTGGTTGGCGGCCTCTTCATTAAGATCTGCGATAGTCACGATGGCACCAGCGTCAGACAAGGACTGTGCACAGGCCAAGCCGATACCCGAGGCTCCTCCAGTCACCAAAGCTCTGCGGCCTTGCAAACCATTTCCACTGTTCACAGGCTGCTTCAATTCTTGAGTCATTGGCTTTGTTACCCCTTCTTGCGCGCCATTGCGATGCAGACCTGAGTTGCAAGTCTCACTGCAAAGTTATGGCTCTGAGACATTCCGGGTCAACGATTTCGTGTTGTGCAGATTCCGCAGGTCAGTGTGCGTTCGTGCACGGTCCAGCATTCAAAAGTGAAACTTGCGTGCTCAAGTATTCATAGGATCCTGCTACAAACAGCAGGCAATGGCCAAAGAATGCCTTGCGAATATCAAGGTACAAACTTCCAGACATTCAACTACCAAAGGGCCATCATGAGACCATTTGCTCAACAGCGTCGAACCTCCCGGCGTATCAGCGCCGCAGTCGCTGCCACCAGCGTGGCCGTCATCGGCCTCGGGGCCATCGTTACAGCTTCGCAAACCGACGAGTCTGTGCAGTCCCAAGAAGTTGCACCAGCCTCAGAAAACACCACCACCGATAGCTCAACTACCGATTCATCAACTGACACCGGAACTGATTCCAGCACCGGTTCGACCACCGAGTCTTCCACTGGCTCAAGCTCTGACACCAGCACCGATGAGTCGGCTACTGATTCGGGCACCGACACCTCTTCCCAGTGGGATACCCCAAGCGACGAGGATTCTTCTGCAGTCACCCCGGGTTCTGGCGGTTCGGTCAGCGGCAAGTCTTCGGGGTCCTAAGATGAACAACAAAATTACCTGGCGTATCTGGGGTCTGGAAGCCAGCCTGGCTGTTCACGACGGCAAACAAATTCAGCAGGCCAAAGCCCTCGTGGATTCAGTACTCACCGATGTGGAACTAGCAAGTAGTCGCTTCCGTGATGATTCAGAATTGATGCACCTTGCCCGCACAGGTGCTAATGCAACCCCAATTTCCGCCACCCTCGCCATGCTGGTTGATGGCGCATTACAGTCAGCTAGGGCCAGTGACGGGAATGTTGACCCGTTGCTTGGACATGACCTCGTTCAGCTGGGCTATGACCGCGACATCCAGCAGCTGCCACAAACTTCCGTGCACGGTGTGCAGATCAGCCAACGCCCACTGCGCCCCATCTTGTGGCCACAGATCAAGCTGGAGGGAAACAAGCTCACCTTGCCGCAGGGCACCGCGCTTGATTTGGGTGCTACTGCCAAGGCGACGGCCGCAGACTGGGCCGCAGCCAGAGTTGCCGAAGAGCTGAACACCGCCGTACTGATCTCGTTAGGTGGTGACATCGCCACCGCCGGAGTAACCGATGCTCCATGGCAGGTGATAGTTCAAGACACCGAGGATGATCCTGGGCAGCAGATTTCGTTGCAAGCCGGTTTTGCCCTGGCTACGTCCAGTACTCGCAAACGTCGCTGGAGTAACCGCGGATTGCCTATGCACCACATCTTGGACCCAGCATTTGGCCTACCAGCCGAACCACTTTGGTCCAGCATTACGGTGGCCGCCCCAACCTGCCTGGTGGCCAACACCTACAGCACCGCGGGCATTGTGCGTGGGACCAAGGCTTTGGACTGGTTTGAATCATTAAATCTCGCGGCTCGATTGGTGGACTCCGATTTTCAGGTACACCGCACCTCACGCTGGCCAGCACCTGCCAGCGAGGAAAGTAGCACAGAAGGGCAGATGAGCCTTTATGGATGAGCTCTTTTGGTCCATCGCGCGCACCAGCGGCATCATCAGCCTTTCCCTTCTCACCGGGTCAGTTTTGCTGGGTATCCTTAATCGTTCGGGCCGCCCTTTAGGCAAGCTTTCGCGCTACACGTTGAGCCTAATGCACCGCAGTTTCTCCCTGCTCGCTTTGCTGTTTGTGGGTCTGCATGTGCTGAGCCTGCTCGCCGATTCCTACGCGAAGATGCACGTCATTGATCTCTTTGTCCCCTTCTTGGGCGAGACCAAACCTTTTTGGCAGGGCTTAGGAACAGTGGCATTGCTGTTGATGCTGCTTATAACGATCACCGGGTTGCTTCGACAGAAAATCACCCAAGGCGTCTTCAACGGCATCCATCTTTCCTCCTATTTGCTGTGGCCGATTTCAGTAGCGCACGGGTTGGGCAACGGCACCGATGCAACCAGCCTTTGGTACCAAGGCGCCACCATTGTGAGCATCGTGCTCTTCCTTGCCGCCATCATCTGGCGCATCACCTCGAACTACCACGACCATGCGGCTGCCCGCCGCCAAGCCCGCGAAGGAGTCAAGCAATGACAACCACCAGCATTCCAACTGCCCCTTTGGGCACACTGGATGAACCGCGTCTGCTCGCAGCCGGACCCCAAGCACGATTGGCTGAACACCTTTCAGCTTTCGGACCACTACCCAAAGCCACCAAAGATCGATGGATCTTGGCTGAATGGGAGCTCTCTAACCTGGCCGGACGCGGCGGTGGGGCCTTCCCCACCTCCCAAAAGATCGCCGCAGTACTTCGTTCGGTGGCTCGCACCGGCCGCGCACCGGTAGTGATTGGCAACGGCTCTGAAGGCGAACCACTCAGCCACAAGGACCGCATGATGTTAACCCACGCACCTCATCTGGTACTCGATGGGCTGGCGCTGACCGCCAGGATCATCGGTGCTAATGAAAGCTATCTTGTTGCTGAAGCCGTGGACCACCCGCTGCTCAAACAAGCGCTGGCCGAACGCGGCGACACTCAGGTTGAATTGCATGCCAGCGAAGACCATTTCCTGGCCGGGCAAGCTACCGCCGTACTTTCCTCTTTGGAAGGTGGCGCATCACTGCCGCAAAATCCACGTTGGCATCTGAGTGATCTCGGGCTGGGCGGTGCTCCAACGCTGTTACTGAATGTGGAGACCCTAGCTCATCTGGCACTCATTGCCCGTTACTCCGCCATGTGGTTTCGGACCGTCGGAACCAACAAGGATCCGGGCAGTCGGTTACTGACCGTCCATGACCAAGGCCAGTATCAAGTGGTAGAGGTGCACGGCGGATGCACACTGGACTTGGTGCTGGATCAGTTGGGCATCAACCCGCATTCCGCGCAGGCGGTACTGGTGGGCGGCTTCCATGGGACGTGGAGTAGGAACCTGTCGACGCGGCTGGTCACTGACATCAACAAGTATCCCGGCACAGAAACAATGACTGCTGGAGCTGGGGTCATTGAACTTCTCCCACATGGCAACTGCCCATTAGTCCGAACAGCCGAAATCGTAAACTACCTGGCTAAGTCTTCGGCCGGCCAGTGTGGACCATGTGTGCATGGTCTGCCGACCCTGGCTCGTGACATGCATGCCCTGGCTACGTTGTCTGAAGACTTTGAACTCCCAGAACGCATCGCCCGACTCAGCTCTTTAGTGACCGGTCGCGGGGCCTGCCATCACCCGGATGCTACCGCCCGACTGGCGCTGAGTTCCTTGCAAATCTTTGACGATGAACTCACCGCCCACCTGAACGGAACCTGCCTACATACATCGGAGATGCACTCATGAGCGCCGAACTACACATTGATTGGACCCGCTGTCAGGGACGCGGACTGTGCGTTGAACTCTTACCCGAATCACTAGCTTCTGATCCTTGGGGATACCCGTTGTCTCGAACGTCAAACCCAGAAGGTTCGGCAATGCTCACGGTGTCTGACACGCAGCTTCCAGCAGCTAAAGAGTCCGTCAAAATGTGTCCGCTGGCGGCACTGTCTCTGCGCGAAGAACGCTCCTAGCGCTCGGGTGAGGGCCACTAGTTGCTGGCTTAGCCCCAGATAACAGGACATACTGGTGCTCATGAGCCAACAACGCCTCGTGCCCACCGATACCGTCCCGATTCGTCGAGCAGCCAGTGTGCTGATGCTGCGTGAACGGGTTGATGGGCTGGAGGTATTTGTTCAGCATCGGGTGTCCACCATGGACTTCGCTGCCGGCATGGTGGTATTTCCAGGTGGCCGAGTAGACCCGCAAGATGGTGAATCTGTAAACCGCGGAGAGCTTGATGCCGCGATCATTGAGGCACACCGCCAGCAATGGGCCAACACCGCCGTATGGGATGAAGGCGAAGGACAAGCGCATCAAAAGGCCGGAGAAATTCTGGCGGCTGCACTTCGTGAAGTTTTTGAAGAAACCGGCCTGAGGCTTCAGGCTGATCAGCTGTTCCCGTGGGCTAATTGGGTAACTCCGCAGGGATTCCCCCGCCGATTTGATACCTACTTTTTTGTTGCAGCCTTAGACCCAGAACAAGCACCAGCACATCAAACTACCGAGGCCGTACGCTCCCATTGGGCCAAGCCTGCCGAGCTATTTGCGGCGCAGGAGCGTGACGAACTAAAAATGATGCGTCCTACCCAACGCACCTTGCTTGATGTCATGGCATTGGACGGAATCGACGCGGTCATCTCTTCCACACCTCTCATCCACGCGGTCCATCCGGATCCCAAAGACTCATTATCTGCTAACCCGGTGAGCGCTGCAGAACTCCTGACCGGCAACAACCAGAATCCGCTAAGCGGTTAGGTCTTGAGCTCTTTTAGGTGTTGATCTCTTCGCGCGAATCAAATTCGTCGCGTGCTTTGAGCACCTTAGCTGCGTGCTGTTCTGACCAACGACGCAGAATTTCCATGGGATCAAGCAGGCTGAGTCCAACATCAGTGAGTTCGTAGTCCACACGAACCGGCACCTGCGCAAAAACCGTACGCTTGACCAGTCCGTCGCGTTCTAAGGTGCGCAGGGTGCTGGTCAGTACCTTTGGGGTGACGCTACCGATCCGCGAACGTAATACAGAGAAACGTTGTCGTCCTTCAGCAAGCGCGAGCAGCACCAGAGGTGTCCATTTATCCCCTAGTCGTTGCATAATTTCACGTGAAGGACAGTTTTGCACGAAGACGTTAAATGACTCATGGCTATCCATTAGGAAACCTAGTTTCGTTGTAGTAGTCAGTATTCAAAGGATACCATCGTGTCATAACGCATTCCACTACCAAGGAGATTCACTATGAAGATTGCAGTTTACGGAGCCACTGGCATGGTCGGCACTGAAGTTGTTGCAGAAGCCATTTCCCGCGGACACGAAGTCACCTCGGTAACTCGTTCAGGCAACGAAGTTGCCGGCACCACCGCCGTCGCAGCTGAACTCAACGACATCGCAACCTACCGCGATCTAGGCAAGAACAATGACGTTATCGTCATTTCCGTGCCACCATCGCGCACCGGCGGGGACCACCAGGAATACCTAGATGCCTTCGAGGAAATCACCGAAACCCTCACCCCAGCTCGCCTGATCGTTGTTGGCGGCGCAGGCGCAACCGAAGTTAACGGTGTTCGCTTGGTCGAAAGCCCAGACTTCCCAGAAGCTTACAAGGCTGAAGCACTGACCGCAGCAGCTGTTTATGACATGTTCACCTCGGTCTCTGGAATCACCTGGACCGTTGTTGCACCAGCTCCAGTGATCGCACCAGGTCGCCGCACCGGTAGCTACGCGCAGGGCACCGATTCACCTGCTGGCGATTTTGTTTCCAGCCAGGACTTCGCCGTCGCAATTCTCGACGAAATCGAAACTCCAGCTCACGAGAACCGTCGCCTGACCGTAGCCAGCGAAAAGTAAAAACTGGCGCTGCCCAACCTGCGTTGAAGTTCGTCAGATCGGCGCCATAGTGCGCCGATCTGACGAATTCTCTGCACAGGGCTAAAGTTGGAATGGTCATTCCACTAGCTCACCGAGGTAAGTCACTTCTCATGCAACGCAACTCGCGCTCTTCGCGCATTCTGGCCGGGGCTTTTGCCCTGCCTCTGATCGGCGCACTTCTGGCCAGCTGCTCATCTGCGGGCAGCACCGGCTCATCAACACAAGATGCGAAACCGGTCACCGGCGGCACCATGGTTTACGCTTCGGGCGATGCCGAGCCAAGCTGCCTCGATCCGCATGTGGGCGGCAATTACCCACAAGCCCTGGTAGCAAGCCAATTCCTTGAATCCTTGTTCACCAAAGATTCTGAAGGCAAGATCATCCCTTGGCTGGCCGAAAAGACCGAAGTCTCCGAAGACGGATTGACCCGCACGATTACCTTGCATGACGGTATCAAGTTCACCGACGGCACCAAGCTCACCGCCGAGGCAATCAAAAAGAACATTGAACACCTCAAGGACCCAAACACCGCTTCCTCCACCGGCTACCTCGCGGTGGGCAAGGTTGTTCGGGTTGAGGTTAAAGATGAGCTGACCGCGACGCTGAAACTCTCCTCCCCAGATAACGCTCTGCTTGAATCGCTCTCTATGCCTTGGACCGCCATCGAGTCCCCCAAAGCACTAGAGCGAGATCAGGCCACCAATTGCACTTCGCCAGTTGGCACCGGTCCCTTCAAGGTGGCTTCGTGGGAACATCAGAAGGCCGTCAATTTGGTCCGCAACGATGACTACGTCTTGCCGGTCCCTAATGATCAGCGTGCTAATTCCACCTCTTACCTCGACGGCATTACCTGGCGCTTCATCCCGGAAGCGGCCACCCGTTATGCGGCCCTGCAGTCCGGCGAAGTTGATGTCATTGATAACGCCCAGCCAGATACCATCGCGTCTGCAGCAGATGCTGGCCTAGGCCACCTGGATGCACCGCGTCCGGGTTCGGCAAACCGCATTGAACTCAACAGCTCCAAGGCACCATTTAATGACCAAAAAGTGCGTGAAGCCTTTATCCGCGCAGTGGACGCCAACACCGGTGTTGGCGCATTATTCTTCGGCACAGCGAAGCGTAGCTACTCGTTGCTCTCCTCGGTAGAACCACTGGGTTACTCCGATGAAGCGCTCTTTGGCACCGATACTGCCAAGGCCAATACCCTGCTTGATGAGGCCGGCTGGAGCGAACGTGATGCTCAGGGTTACCGCACCAAGAATGGCAAGCGCCTTTCCGTGCGTTTCCCGGTATCCACCAACCAGTCTGTACCTGCCGAGCAGTCCCTGTTTGAGCAGTTCCAAGCACAGGCCAAGGCCGTGGGCTTTGAAGTGAAGATCGACTTGCTTGACCTGTCCAGCTGGTACGGCGCACTGGCCAAGCATGAGTACAACCTAGTCTCGGCTCCTTACACCAAGGTTGGCCCATCGGTACTGCGCGTGCTGTACCACTCCGATTCCACCGTTCCAGCACCGTCGGGTTACTTCGCCAACAATGCACAGGTGAAAAACGACAAACTAGACAAGTTACTGGTGCAGGCCGAAGAGACCGAAGACGAAGCGCAGCGCGCATCGCTCTACGAGCAGGCACAGAAGATTGTGCTTGAGGGCTACTACGTTTTGCCGCTCTATGACCAGCAGAACCACTTCCTCTACGGCAAGAACGTGCACGGTGTCGGCGCCACCACTGCGGTGTCCTCCCCGATCTACTTCGACACCTTCTTGGATCAGTAACATCTGATGAACACGCTGGCTTGGGCCGGTCGCAAGGTCGGCGGGGCGTTGGTGGTGTTATGGCTGGTGGCTTCGGCCATCTTCATCGCCATCCAGTTGATCCCCGGCGACCCGGCCGAGGCAATTATGGGCGGACCAGGCTCTCAAGCCTCCGCTCAAGCTTTGGCCGCGGCCCGAGCCGAGTATGCACTGGACCAACCGGTCATCACCCAGTACTTGCTGTACCTAGGCAAGCTCGCCACCTTTGATTTTGGCACCTCCTATTCGCTGAAACAGCCGGTGACCCAGGTAATGGGCGAGGTACTGCCCAACACCTTATGGCTATCGTTGATGGCGCTGGCCGCCGCCTGGCTTTTGGCGCTCTGTTTTTCTGCACTGGCCATGCGTGCAGGCCGCATCGGATCCCAGGTGGGTAACCTGCTAGAGATCATTGCTGCTGCGGTTCCACACTTCTGGCTTGGTGCCGTGCTGATCATGCTCTTCTCCTCAGCGCTGGGTTGGCTTCCAGCGGTGGATAACGGCACCGGCCACGGGTTGGTACTTCCGATTCTCACCCTGGCTCTGCCTTTGGCTGGATTCCTCACCCAGCTAATGCGAGATTCACTCAGCGAAGCGATGGGTAGCCAGTTTGCGCTGGCCGCCCGAGCTCGCGGTGAAAGCCGACTGAAACTCTTCTGGCGCCATGGCCTGCGCCATGCCACCCTGCCCGCACTGAGCCTGACCGGTTGGGCATTTTCTTCATTACTCTCCGGCGCGGTAGTGGTTGAGGCGATTTTTGCCCGCCCGGGACTGGGACGTTCTTTACTCTCAGCGGTGCTGGCCCGGGATATTCCCATGGTTACCGGCATCGCTTTGTTCTCCGCGTTGGTTTACATCGTGGTCATGGCCATCTCCGAAGGCATTGAACGAATGATCAATCCAGCAGGTGAGTCACGATGAGCCGCACCGCAAAAATCTGTTGCCTACTGGTTATCGGCCTATGGCTACTGATGGCGTTGGCACCATCTGTTTTGGCTCCCGGTGACCCACTGGCCATCAACCCAACGCAAGCGTTTGCAAAGCCAGGGCTGGCCCACTTTTTCGGTACCGACGAATCGGGCCGCGATATCTATACTCGCGTCATCCACGGGGCCGGCGATTCGCTAGCCATTGGTTTGGCCGCGACGGCATTGGGCATGGGACTAGCCATCGTGCTGGGCACCATTGCTGCGCTGTCTCCGCGCTGGCTTGATGAGATCATACTGCGCATCCTTGAGGCCCTCTACGCTATTCCATCTCTGTTGATGGCCCTGCTGATCATTGCTTTCACCGGGCCCGGCGTCGGACCGGCCATCGTTGCCGTGGGCCTGTCAACGGCCCCTGGTTATGCCCGACTGGTACGCAGCCAAATCCGTAGTCTGAAGAATTCAGAGATGCTTGAAGCTGCCACGGTCCTAGGACGTGGCACGTGGCGCAAGTCGCGCAACCACTTAATCCCGAACGCACTGAAACCACTGTTGGCGCTGGTCACCTTGGGCATCGGTCAAGCAGTGATTTGGGCGGCAGCGCTATCCTTCCTCGGATTGGGCACGCCCCCTCCAGCACCTGAGTGGGGCGCCATGTTATCGGCAGGACGCACCTACCTTCACCTCGCGTGGTGGATGAGTCTGTTCCCTGGCTTGGCCATCGTTTCCGTGGCAGTTTCTGCAACCCTGATTGGCCGCGCTTTGGGCGGAAAGGTGAAGTCACTATGAGCGAGCAAACTCTGATCACCGTCAAAGATCTGTCCGTAAGTTTTGACGGAACACCGGCAGTAAAAAACATTTCCTTTACCGTTCAGGCGGGAAAGGTCCTTGCCTTGGTGGGCGAATCAGGGTCTGGAAAATCGGTGACCGCACGAAGTCTTCTCGGACTTTCCGGTGGCACCGTCACCGCAAGTACCTTGGACATCTGTGGGCACGATGCTCGTTCGCTTTCGGACCGAGCCTGGCAGAAAATCCGCGGAAATACTCTCTCCCTGATCTTGCAAGATGCCTTAATGGCGTTGGATCCTTTACGCCCGGTGGGACGCGAGATCAATGACGGGCTCAAAGAACACACTGCGTTGAAATCCGCAGAACGCAAACAGCGAGTTCTCGAAGTGCTCAAATCCGTACGCATGCCAGAACCTGACGTGCGAGCCAAGCAGCGCTCCACCGAACTCTCGGGCGGTATGCGTCAGCGTGCGTTGATTGCGCAGGCTTTGGTTGGCAACCCGCAGGTGGTCATTGCCGATGAGGCCACCACCGCGTTGGACTCGCAACTTACCGCTCTAGTCCTCTCGCAGCTTCGCGCGCTGAAACAACAGGGCCGTGGCATCCTCATGATCAGCCACGACTTGGCCCAGGTAGCCCACCTCGCCGATGACATTGCAGTGATGCGCCACGGTGAGTTTGTTGAGTCCGGGCCTACACAGCAAATCTTGGAACACCCGCAACATGACTACACCCGCAAGCTCTTAAGGGCCGTGCCTTCCTCGGTCCCTCGCTTCACCGCGCTCTCGGATCTTGGAGCCGAGGAAACAACAAGTCCGGCACGAAAGATTCAGGACTCCGAACAACACTCCCCGGCATTGTCGGTAAAAGACTTATCCAAGAGCTTCGGCAAGCACCTAGCCGTCAGCTCGGTCAGCTTTGAGCTACCGCGAGGTAAAACGCTGGGCATTGTGGGCGAATCAGGCTCGGGAAAAACCACGACCGCGCGTATGGTTTTGGGTTTGGAAAAGCCCGATAGCGGCACCGTCGAATTGCTCGGCGAGCGCTTCGCCCCCAGCACTGCCTCACAGCGACAGAACCTGCGAGAGCAGATGGGTGCGATCTATCAGAACCCGCTGGGCTCATTTGATCCGCGCTACACCGTAGGACAGTTGCTCACCGATGCGTTGAGCCGCGGAAAATCCAAGCGCGCCAGCGAATACCGAAAGCCCGTAACTCAGCTTTTGGAACAGGTAGAACTTTCCGCAGACCTCTTGGCCCGCAACCCACGCGAGCTCTCCGGGGGTCAGCGCCAGCGCTTAGCTATCGCCCGTGCGCTGGCACCGGAACCCTCGGTGTTAGTTCTTGATGAACCGGTATCGGCGTTGGATGTGTCCATTCAGGCCACCGTGCTGGATCTGCTGGATCGGATCCAGTTGGAGACCGGAACCAGCTACCTGTTCATCAGCCATGATCTGTCGGTCATTGAACACATGAGCGACACCGTGGCCGTGATGCACCAAGGAAAGCTCATCGAGCACGGTGATACCGCGTCGATCTTCGGCTCCCCGCAGCGCGAGTACACCCAGAAGTTGCTCTCGGCGATGCCACGCTTACGTTAGATCGTGTCGGTCAGCTCGTCTTTGACTTGCTTGCGAAGGATCTTGCCAAGCAATGAGCGGGGCAATTCCTCGACCGCCACTACACGCTTGGGTACCTTGTAGGCAGCTAGTAGTTCACGGCAATGGGTCCGCAGGCCGTCTTCGTTCAGTTCAACACCTGGTTCCAGCTGGACCGCCGCTACAACCATCTCGCCACCGCGAGCCAAAGGCTTGCCGAAGACTGCAGCATCAACCACATCGGCGTGCTGGCGCAGGGCTACTTCAACTTCTGTGGGGGAAACATTAAACCCACCGGTAATGATCAGTTCCTTGGCACGGTCAACCACCTGGGTGAAACCATCTTCATCCACGGTGACCACATCACCTGAGTGTAGCCATCCATCGGCAGTTTTGGTTTTGGCAGTCTCTTCAGGATTGTTCCAATAGCCTTGGAAGACCTGCGGTCCCTTGATCATCAGCTCGCCAGCTTCACCTTGAGCTACTTCCTTGGAGGGATCTTCCACGTCAACAACCTTCATCAGGGTTGATGGGAATGGAACACCAATGGTGCCGGTACGACGGGTTGGGTGGAAAGGATTGCCCAGTGCTACCGGGGAGGACTCGGTCATACCGTATCCCTCAACCAATAGGCCGCCGGACATCGATTCCCACAGTTCCACTACGTGGTCTGGAAGATTCATCGCGCCAGAGATGCAGTACTTGGCACTCTTGAGCGACATGCCACGTTCCTTAGCAGCCAACGCGGTGCGCTCATAAATTGGTGGAACTGCGCAGTAAACCGTGGCTGGAGATTTCTTCCAGGCATCAAGAATCATCTCGGCATCAAACTTCGGGAACAGCACCAGCAGGCCCTGTTTTTTCACCCCGAAGGTTAGATAAAGGGTCATGCCAAAGGCATGGAACATTGGCAGGATCGCGTAGAGAATTTCTTCGCGTTCCTTGGCCCCTAGCATCCACGCTTCACCCTGCAAGGCGTTGGAATAAAGGTTGAAGTGGGTGAGCATTGCGCCCTTGGGATGGCCGGTCGTTCCAGAGGTGTACTGGATGACAGCCAGGTCATCTACCCCAGGGTGTGGATGACTCGCATCCAGACGTCCGCCGCTGAGCAGCTCTTTCCAGCTGGTGGTTCCCGAAATGCGCACCGTCAGCGAAGCCTTGGTTTCACGCAGTTTTTTGACCGGAAGATTTAGTGCCAAACGCTTGATCGGTGGGAACGCGTCAAGTAGGTTGACCGACACAATGGCGTCGATCTGCACGTCCTGAGGGAACTTTTGCACCGTTGAAACAACTTTGTCCCAGACAATAACCACACGTGCTTGGTGGTCCTCAAACTGGTGGCGAAGTTCGCGGGAGGTATACAGCGGATTGTGTTCCACTACAACTGCGCCAAGACGCAATACCGCGTAGAAGGCGATGACGTGCTGTGGGCAGTTGGGAAGGATCAGCGCCACGCGATCCCCGGCACGCACTCCCAGTTTGCGCAAGCCTTCGGCAGCCTGTTCAACCTGTTCGCCTAGTTGCGTGTAGCTGGTGCGGCGACCGAAAAATTCAGTGGCTGGACTGGCTCCGGCTTCTGCCACCGACTGCTCAAACATACGGCTCAGTGGCTCAGTAGGCAGATCGATCTCGGCAGGGACACCGGGCTGATAATTAGCTACCCAAGCGGGCGCAGCGCTTTTCTCCATAGCCTCTATCATGCCCTACGCGGCGGTAACCTTGCGATTTTTTGTGCAGGTTTTTATGCGTTCTCGGCCCACTGCCACCGTGCCGGTGGGCGACCGGTGCCCACGGCCACGGCCGGTAGTTTGGCTACCGACTTGTTGGTGGCCAGTGCACGGCCAACATTGTTCATCACCGGTTCGGGGCGGCCAGCAGCGACAGCCAGCTCCTTCATGCGTGCCACCACATCTGCGGTGGTGAATTGCTCACCCAGCAGAGCCCTAGTCACTTCCTGATTGATCCACAGCGAGTCCAATAACATCGCCGCGGTGCGGGTGATGATGGCGTTGTGGTCAAAGGGAAGCACTGGCAGGTTCAGCAGCGGTTCCGCTGCAACATTCTCATCCTCGGGCATGTGGCTCAGGATCACTAGGTGCGCCATGGACAACGTGGGTCCACGCTCATCACGCTCAAAGTCGTCAAAGACGGCAACCAGTTGGGGAGTGACTTTTTCAGTGACTCCGGCCTTATCGGCCAGCGCCCGTGCCACGGCTTCATTGAGTCGTTCGTGTGCGTTGAGCAAAACACCTGGCAGTGCGTACTGCCCGATAAATGGGTCCCACTGGCGACGTGCGGTGATCACGTGCAGTGAATCGTCCACGACGATAAAGGGTACGGCGTCAATGGAGACCAGGGGCTGTTGCGGCATAACTCCCATCTTATTCGCCTGCTCCTGCCCTGTGCTCAATGCCGGCTACGCGATGTTGCCCAAGACGTTGCGAACATCCTTGAAGGACTGGGTCTTGAGGAACTCGCCGTCCTTCCACACTGGCTCCAATAGTGAGGCTGCTTGGGCCTTGGCATCTGCACGTTCTACCAAGTACAGCTCCCCTTGTTCATCACGTAGCACCGCTAATCGACCAGTTGCGGACTTTTTCATGCCAGAGTCAGTGACTGGATCTTTGAGCAAGTCATAACCCTGACCATCGATTTCTGCCCAGGTGGCCTTGACTGCCGAAGAGAAGGTATCGCGGGTGACGTACTGGTAGGTGAATGAGCCAACACCAAAGACAATATTTGAGGCGGCAAACCCAGCCTTCTCCAACCGTTCGGTGATGTCCTTGGCCCGAGCTGGGGTAATGGAGTCCCCGTAGATCAGCCCGATGTGTGGATCGAGTTCTTTAAAACCTGCGGCGTTGATAGTGCCACCAAATTCATTCCAGAGCAGTTGCACGGCTCCGAAGTAAGCGGGGTTTTGCTCAGGTGTTTGATCCTGCTCGGGCTCTGGGAAATCGGGGTTGCTTCGGGTGCCACAGACAATGTCAGCGGGGTCTCCCGAATCCGGGCGGATTACCAGTTTTCCTTCGCGGGCCATGATCTTGTTCTTAAGCGCTGGCAGGATTTCTCCCAGTACACTCCAGAAATTCATGGTGTCCGAAACTACCGACACATTGCCTACCGGGTGCTTTTCGAGGATGCGTTCAAAGGTTGCTTGTTCATCTTCGTGGGCAATTCCGGCACACATGACCGAGTGCTCTGTAGCAGGGATGGATCCAAGGATCTGTCCGTTCTCACTTCCAGCAGTTGATGGGTAGTAGCGGTTGACCCAGTCGATGGTTCCTAGTGAATCTGACCCGGTGAAGGAGAGTAGGTGACCGGCGCCGGACATGGCTGCTGCGTGGGCTCCACCCATTCCGCGGAAGCTGAAGTCGTGGAGCTGCCAATTCACAAATGCCGAGTCGCCGCCGGTGCGCTGCGCGGCTGCGTCCAGTAACTGGCGGTAGACATCTGCGGTGGTTGCCGAGGTGGAGGCATGCCAGATTTCAGCCGACAGGATGGTCTCGATGTAGTTGGTCAACCAGAAGAAGTCAGCTTCTGTGTTTTCCACGGTGAAGCTTGGTACACGCAACGGGACGCGTGTGCCTTCAGGCAACGAGCGGAAGACCAGCGGCAGGTAACCGAGCTGGTGCAATTCGCGGATGTGGCTGGTATCAATGCCGTGCTCCGGGCCCAAGACGCTCACTAAAGTTTTTTCATACTCGGCGATAGCTTCGTCTTCATCAGCGGCAAAGAAGGGAGCAAAGGCTTCAACACAGTAGGACTGGATGAAGGCCTGCAGACCGAAGTGCACTACGTGATCTACCCCGTCGATGCGGGAGGCACGGTTGGTGTAGTTCGAGTAGACCTTGGTGGTGCCGGTCGGGTAGAGGTCCTTGTGTCCGAGCTTGTAGCAGTCGGTGAGGAACAGCGGTGCGGTGATCGCGGCAGTGGTGGTGGTGTCGGCGAGCAGGTTCATGATGACTCCTTGAGGATTAGAGGTAGGTGGGGATGATTGAGGCGATGGGCAAGATGCGGGCGTTGACCTCTGGGTTGGTATGTCCAGGGTGAGAGTCGGTGGTGAAGATCTGTCCGAAGTGATTTTTCAGTTCACCGGCGGCTCCCGAGAACACCCCGTGGCTAACCCAGAGATCCAGGTTTTCCTTTGGCAGCCCGGTCGCAGCGGCTAGACCTCTGAAGGTCCCTCCCCCGTCGCAGATATCGTCAACTACTAGGTAGCGGCCGCCAACAGGAAGCTCTTCGCAGTGAAAGCCGGTGAGCTTCCCGGTTTCAAAGTCGCGCTTCTTTCCTGCTTTATAGACCGGCAGTCCGAAGGCCTTGGCTGCCTTAGTTGCCCGGTTCACCGCTCCGGCGTCCGGAGCGATAATGCCGTCGTAGTGCTGGCCGAAGTGCCCCAGCCATTTGGCTAGCGGTTCAGCTGGATCAATAACAGTCAGGTTATTGACCAAGGTGGTGATCACTGGTGAGTGTGGATCAAAGCAGATCACCCGATCAGCTTCAAGCGCGTTGATCATATTTGCGTAGACCTTGGCACCGAAGGGTTCTCCACGGTCGGCCCGCGCTGCTGGCAGATATGGAATGACCGCACTGACCTTGTGACCATGCTGGTGTGCGTAGTCAATCCAGAGACCAGCTCGCATGAAGTCGTTGGCGTCAGTACCGGTGATGATGATGTGGCTTGGGGTCTGCTCGTTGGCTGCGGATCCAATTTTGAAGTGTGCTTCCCCGGCAGGAAAGTTCATGAATTCAACGTCGGAGTAGACCGTGTATCCGGCTGCAACGGTGGCGTATGGCTTGATCATGAATTCAGCGTAACACATAAACATCACTTGATGTTTATTGCTGGCAAAAAACTTCCCTGCCCACTTTTGGGGTCAGCTAACCGCCAAACCACCTTAGAGAGCTAGGGAAGTATTTAGTAGTTCAGCCCGCGAGCAGCCACGTCCCACACCTCGGTGGAATCATCGGGGTGCACGGCCAACACAGAATCAACCAGGTTCACTGCCTGGCACACATGATTCGGGATCACCTGCAGGCGAGTGCCGTGCGCAGGCAGCTCAAGATTTTCGGGCCACAGGACCGTGGAGTGGTGTTCGGAGAGTGCACTAATTCTGGCGTCCGGACATTCCACAATGCGCCCGTACCCGGTGGCCCAGCTAGGACGGTCACTGCCAAGAATTTTGCTACCGGCATCCAGTACTACTCGGCGAGGGATCTGCTCTTTTCCTTCATGACGGCTCACCACGGTTGCCGCAACAGTCAATGAGATCTCGTCAAAGCCAATACGTCCAAGTTCAAATTGCTGAGCGTCCCCAAAAACGTAAACCCCTGGACGTACTTCGGTCAGCACAGAGCTATCGCTCAAGGCAGCGGTCGGTGAGGAGCCACCGCTGATGCGTTTGATTTCAAATCCGGCTTCACGCAACAACCTTGTCGCCTCGGCCAACGCTTTAAATTCATCATTAACCGCAGCGTCGATTCCATCGGGATCATAGCTGTGCCCAGGGAAGGTAAAGACTCCGTGCACGCGCATGCCAGCTGCGCTGGCGGCTTGGGCGATGGCCACCGCATCTTGTGGTCGCACACCGCTGCGGTGATGCCCGCTATCAATCTCAATCATGAGCCTGATTTTTGCGGCCTTCTCCCCCAGCATCTGGGACATCTGCTGGACGGCTTCGACCGAATCAGTACCGATGCTCAGCTTCGCACGTCGCATCAACTCCACAATGCGAGTTGCTTGAGACTCATCAACCCATAACGGATAAGCAATAAAGATCTTGGCCACGCCCTGCAGCGCAAAGCTTAAGGCCTCACCGACGGTAGCCACGGTCAGCCCGACGGCACCAGAGTCTAGTTGACGGCCAGCGACTTCCAGCATCTTGTGGGTTTTTGCGTGCGGGCGTAATTTCAAACCTTGGCTGGCGACCCGTTGGGCCATTTTGGAAATGTTCTTTTCCAGCTGGGCCACATCGATCATGATGTGTGGCGTGCTGATGCCAGCAGGGATTGAGACCACGTCTACCGTTCCTTTAATACTTGTACTGCGTCGCGGTGACGGTCGTGTCTTGTTGAATCCGCCGATCAAAAAGATTACCGCAGCTTTCTAGCAACCAGCTAAGCGCTACATCCGAGCACCACTGGTCCGCGCGGCCAGCTTGGTCGAGAGCTCATGGGCGTGGTGCAAAAGAAGTTGCCCCAATTCCTCGCGACGATCTTGTTCAAAGCGCGTGTGTATGCCGGTCAAGCTCAACGCCCAGGCAGGTTGTCCAGAGCTATCAAAGACCACTGCACCCATTCCCCAGCTGCCCTCAACGATGAGTCCGGGGTTGATGGAGTAACCAGCTTTTCTGGTTTCGGCGATCTTCTTACGCAATTCCTTAGCACTGTGCGCAGAACCGTATTCGGCCTCTAACTGAGCTCTAGCGAGATAGCGCTTCATACTCTCCTCGGGCAGGAAAGCAAGGATGGCCATGCCCGCCGATGCCACACCCAGCGGGAAGCGACGCCCTTCGTAAAGCACAAAGGAACGAATGGGGAAGGCGCCATCTTGACGTAGGAGGCACACCGTTTCATCTGAGCGTCGCGCAGAAAGAAAGGCAGATTCTCCGGTAGCTTCTGCCAATGCCGTGACGTGTTCACGAGCCAGCTCGCTGATGTCGTATCGCTCGGCGGCCACCGCTCCCATGAGGTAGAGCTCCGGGCCAAGTAGCCACTTGCCGGTCTTTCGGTCGTGGTCACAGAAACCCTCGGTGGCCAAGGCCGATAGCAGTCGATGCACTGTAGGCCTGGCCAAGCCTGCGGCACGTGCGGCCTCACTGGTTGTGATGCCCTGCGGCATCGAGGCGCTCACCGTTCTCAGTACGGTAGCCAGTCGGCCAACCACTTGGGCTCCGGCCGGTAAATTGCTCATGCCCATATTATGGACGATTCTTTTTGACTCTCCCTCTTTTATGTCGCCAACTAGGTGCATACTGTGGGGCATGAAGAGTTCATGGCAATTGGTAATTGACTGTAATGATCCGCGCGTAATGGTCGAGTTCTGGTCGCAGGCAATGCACTACATCCCCGAACCACCACCAAGCCCCCACACCACCTGGCGTTCATATTGGCAGGCCATGGGCGTGCCCGCCGAAGAGTTGCCACCAGGCGCCGGCGATATCCCCGAGTCGCTCATCGATCCGCAAGGGCACGGACCGCGCTGGTGGTTCCAGCAGGTTCCTGAATCCAAGAGCATCAAGAATCGTCTGCATGTTGATCTCTTAGTTGGCGGAGGACGCAGCGTCCCTTTTGAAGAACGCAAGACGCAGGTCAACAAAGAAGCCGAACGTTTGGTGGCTCTCGGCGCGAGCATCCGCAGCGTGATGGATCTACCGGAGATGGATCATTTCGCCGCTTGCATGGCAGATCCTGAAGGCAACGAATTTGACGTCGTCTAGCTTCAAAACTTGCGTTCATATTATGGACAAGCTGTCTAACTTTCTTCACTATCCGATCAATATGCGTCCAATCCAGTGATCACTATTGAATGCTCATCTGCGACTACGTAGGTTTATAGCAAGACATAACCGCTCTCCACATAGTGGACGCAGGGAGAAATCGATGACAACGAAGTTTCGAGAAGACGCGGCAGCAGAACTAGCCGCAGTAGTAAAAGATGGAATGACCATCGCCGTGGGCGGCTTTGGCCTTTCCGGCATTCCCAACAGACTGATCACCGCATTGCGGGATTCCAAAGCAACCAACCTCACCATCGTCTCCAACAACATGGGCGTGGACGGTAAAGGCTTAGGGATCCTTCTAGAAAATCATCAGGTATCCAAGGTTCTGGCCTCCTACGTTGGCGAAAATAAACTCTTTGCCAAACAGTTCCTCGACGGAGAACTTGAAGTTGAGTTTTGCCCGCAAGGGACACTAGCCGAAAGATTGCGTGCTGGCGGAGTGGGCATTCCTGCGTTCTTCACTCCGACCGGAGTCGGAACGCCGGTGGCTGAAGGCAAAGAAGTCATGGAATTCAATGGAAAGCCTGCAATCCTAGAGCGCGGGATTTTTGCTGACATCGCTTTGGTCAAGGCCTACCAAGCAGACGCCGAAGGCAATCTGCGCTACCGCATGACCTCAAAGAACTTCAACCCGTTGGCTGCCATGTCTGGCCGCCACACCTTCGCCGAAGCCGAAGAAATTCTTGATGACTATCTTGACCCTTCATTGGTAGAGACCCCGGGTATTTTTGTGCAGACCTTGGTGGCCACCGACGGAGTCAAGGACATTGAACAGCGCACCGTACGCAGCAAGCAGGAGGCCTAAACATGTGGACACGTGATGAAATGGCATCCATTGCAGCCAGCGAATTAGCCGACGGACAATACGTCAATCTCGGTATTGGAATTCCTACCTTGGTCGCCAATCACCTACCCGAAGGTGTCTCGGTCAAACTCCAAAGTGAAAATGGTCTGCTGGGCATGGGCCCGTTCCCATACGAGGGTGAAGAAGACGCAGATCTAATCAACGCCGGAAAACAAACCGTTACCATCTTGCCCGGTGGCAGCTTCTTCGACTCAGCAACCTCGTTCGGAATGATCCGTGGAGGCCATGTACAGACCGCTATTCTTGGTGCATTACAGGTAGCCGCCAACGGCGACCTCGCCAACTGGACCATCCCTGGCAAACTCGTCAAAGGTATGGGTGGCGCCATGGACCTCGTTGCTGGAACGCCACGAGTGATCGTGCTAACCGACCACACAGCCAAAGACGGCACCAGCAAGATCGTGGAGAGCTGCGATTTACCGCTGACCGGCGTTGGCGTAGTCAACAGAATTATCACCGACCGGGCAGTGTTCGACATTGAGAACGGCGCCTTGACCTTGCGCGCAGTGGCCCCCGGTGAAACCGTAGAAACTATTAAAGAGATCACGGCAGCTAAATTTGCCGTCGACATCCTGGAGGATCTGAACGCATGAGCGCAAAAATTGTTGGTTACGCCCGCACACCCTTTGTAAAGTTCAACGGCGTTTTCGCCAATGTTCCAGCCACAGAGCTTGGTGCACACGCGGCTAAAGCCGCGTTGGAACGCGCCGGTGTTGACCCCAAAGAAGTAGAGCAAGTTATCGTCGGTCAGGTACTTCAGGGGGCAGCCGGTCAGAACCCTGCGCGCCAATCTGCAGTTGGCGCAGGTATTCCCCTGAACGTTCCATCCATTGCGGTGAACGCGGTCTGCCTCTCCGGCGCCGAGGCAGTAGTTGCCGGTGCCCGACTCATCAATAGCGGTGAAGCAGATGTAGTTCTTGCCATCGGTCAGGAGTCCATGACTCTTGCTCCCCACGCACAACGAGCTCGTGCTGGTGTTAAGTACGGTGCCATCGAAATGATTGACACCATGGCCCACGATGGTCTGACCGACGCGGCAGAAAAACGTTCCATGGGTGCTTCGACCGAAGAGCACAACGGCGAACTTTCCATCACCCGTGAGTCCCAGGACAAGATTGCCGCGCAGTCGCACCAGAAGGCTGCGGCCTCTCGCGAATTTACCGCCGGTGAAATTGCTCCGTTCACCGTCACCACCCGCAAGGGCGAAACAACCTACTCCGAAGATGATGGCATTCGTGACACCACCACTGTAGAAACCCTAGCTAAGTTGCGCCCCTCATTCTCGAAGGACGGAACGATCACGGCTGGTAACTCTTCTCAGATCACTGACGGTGCTGCCGCCGTGGTCTTGGCCAGCGACGCCGCCATTAAACGTCTTGGCCTGACCGCTTCGGCCGAAATCGTCTCGCACGCATTTGTCGCTGGCCCAGGACGCACCTTGCATGAGCAGCCTTCAAATGCGATTGCCGCCGCCTTGCAGAAGGCCGGCGAAAAGGCTGAAAACCTGAAGGCGGTTGAAATCAATGAAGCCTTCACCGCGGTAGTTGTTGAGTCCACCAAACTTCTGGGCATCAATGAGTCCATCGTAAATCAGCATGGTGGAGCCACCGCTTTGGGTCACCCGATCGGCGCTTCGGGCGCTCGCATCATTGGCACCTTGGCTCGACAGCTGCAGGAGCTACCTGCCGGTTCCTTGGGCGCCATTGGTATTTGTGGTGGTGGCGGACAAGGCACCGCGGTACTGCTTCGTTCTCTCTAAATCGGAGTTCCGGTGACCAAGCCGGGGTCAATGAATTTTGATATTCATTGACCCCGGCTTTTTATGTGCGTAATGAAAAGCGAATTCAGGCTTTGAAACAGCGTCACAGTCTCTATTCGGAGGTATTTTGTCCGCGTTCTGTGATATGAAATTGGTAGGCCAAATTTCAACTCGTTCGACTTTAATGCGACGAGTTTTGCCATTGCTTGATCATCATCGCACCACGTCAGGACTTCCATTGGAAAATTTGCAACAACCGGATGAACCAAAGGCGCCTCAAACGCCCTCCAATCCTCCGCCACCACCGCTGGCACCAGCCGGACAAAATCCGCAGGTAAAAAAGGTTATTGACGCGCTAGTGGACCTCAAGTCCAAAGCTAGCCTTCAATTGCTCGCAATTCAGGCCGGCGCTATTGCGGTTATCGCTATCGTACTTGCCCTTTGTTACCTTATTCCGTTGGCATCCGCGGCTAAGGAATCAGGGGCTAGCGATTACTCTGACTACTCAGACGCAGGGTTAGCCTCGCAACTCAACTCATTCAAAGCCTTCATCTTGCTATTTAGCACCATGCTCGGCGGTGGCCTGAAGATTTCGGGCAACGGTGGTGGCTTCGGCATGTCCGGAGAAGCGCACCTAGCGCTCTCGCTTGTCTCGATCACTGCGATTCTCGCAATCTGCATTGCAAACTACCTGGTAGTTCGCAAACTCAAGCGAGGCGTTCCTGCCGGTGGTTGGAAGAGCGCCGCTCTGAATTCGGGACTGCACGCACTGGTTCTTGCACTGGTCTTCTTGATCATTTCGCTCTTTGGCAAGCTCAGTATGGAAGCCATGGAATTCGTGAGTGCAACGATTTCGCCGCGGTACGCTGGCGTCTTCTTCACTGTTCTGCTCACTGTATTCTTCTCACAGTTCATTGCCACTGCCCCAGCTCGATCCAGCGCTGAAACTCCGCTGATGAACGGTGTACGTGAGGCAATTACTCTTGTTGTTGCTGTCTTGACGGTCTTTGCCGTAGTCGGCGTCATCATCGTATTGGTCAACAAGAGCGAAGACATGCCGTGGAGCATGACTCTGATGTTGCTTCCTTTGCTTGGAACCCTAGGCGCCTACCTTGGTGCTTTGGGCTTCCTCGGTGCGGTGGCTCCAAACATTTCTGGTGCCGCTTCGACCCTGGAAAACTTCACCGGAGATTCCATCCCAACCTCCGCGTACCGGATCTGGGACTTCGCCGACGGTAAGGGCGCTTGGCTGATTGTCCTTACTGTTCTCTTGGTTGTTGCCGTGGCGATTCGAGTCGGCATTCACCGCACCCGTACCAGTGGAATCAACTGGCAGCGGGTATGGCAGCTACCGGTTGTCACACTCGTCCTATGGATGATTCTCGCGTGGCTGACCAGCCTTTCCTTGGGCGGCAAGATCAGCGCTGGCGAACTGGGCAACATGAACGCAGATGTCTCCTTCGGCATCACTTGGTATTCCGTGATTTTCCTAGCCATCGGTGCAGCTATCGTCTCGGTGCTCGCCGAACTTCTGCCGCTTCAGGTCTACCGCTACTTCCCAGCGCTACTCGGCGTACTGGGTGGTAAAGCTGCTACGGAACGCTGGATATCCGGACAGTCACAGGCTCCAGTCGCGACGGCACCTGCAGCACCAGCAGCCTCAGTAGCACCAGCGCCAGCTGCTCCGACCACCACCATGCCGGTCACCACCACCGAACCTGCCACAACTTCGTTTGCCGCAGCACCAGCTGCGAGCGCCAACACCGCACCGGTCTCCCCTGTAGGCCCAGCGCCTGCACTTCAGCCAGCCTCCGCAGCTTCCAAGAAGAAGGCAAAAGCTGTTGGATTTGGCGTACTCGGTTTGGCGGTCCTTGTAGGTCTCGGCATTGGTGCCGTGGCCTACCTGAATTCTCAGCGAAAACCAGAGGCACAGGTTGAGCAGTATCTGTCCCTGCTGGCTGATGGAAAAGCAGACAAGGCCGGGGAAATGGTTGACCCGGGCATTGATAATGCTTCCCGCGTTCTGCTCACCGATGACGCAATGGCTGGGGCCGAGCAGCGTTTGGAGGTTGTTGATGTTAATCGTGAGTCCAAGGACGACAGTTCAGCAACTATCCGCGCGACCTACGCCATTAACGGTGAACAGCATGAAAAAGTCTTTAGCGTAGACCGCGGGGACAAAGAGTTCGGGTTGCTTGATACCTGGGAACTGAACGAACCGCTACTGGTGCCAGTAAAAATCAGTTCGGGTCTAGTCTCGGATGTCACCGTTGGCAAGGAACAGGTTCACCTTGGTGAGGGCGAATCGTTCTTTGATGAAACTTCCTCCTCCTACAGCGGTGACTACTACGTTTACCCTGGCATCTACAACGTCACGGCTCCAAGCACTGAATACCAAGAAACTGATGTTCAGCAATTGCGCGCAAATCACCCAGATGATCTGGAAGCCGCCGTTACTCTGAGCACCGTGGCCACGGCAAAGGTTGATCAACTTGTGCTGGAGAAGGTACGAGCGTTTTCTACCGCTTGTGTCACCCCACCGACCAATCTCGATGAGGGCTGCCCTTATGAGTTGCAGGCCAAAGATCTAGAGTCCTTCTCGGTGAAGAAACAGGCCGAGCAAGTAACGCTTGAAGGAATGGATACCTTCGAAAGCTCGCCTGTCACGTTCAAATACAAGCAAACGGACAAAGAGTACATCGACTACGACGAGGAAGAAATCGAACGGAGCTTCACGGGCAACATCGATTGGAGCACCGGACAACCGGTTGTTACCGTCACCGATTCATCTTGGTGGTAAAAACGCCTAGCAAATAAGTCCGCGGGTTGGTCTCTTGACCAGCCCGCGGACCTATTTAGTGCAGTCGCTTTTAGTGGCTCAGTGGTTCTCGGGACACGTAGTTGTTCAGCAACCGCGCATCTAGTTCGCGATAGGTTCCGTTGGCTACCCGCGGATCAGATTCACCGGTCAGTGCGCTAAGTACAGAGCTGATCAGTGCTCCATGGCTGACTACCAAAACATTTTCGCCTGCGTGCTGCTGGCAAATCTTGAACAAGGCGTTGACCGCTCGCTCCACAAGATGTTTCTCCGTTTCGCCGGAAGCAATGTGTAGCTGTCGCTGCTCATCAGCAGGGTCGCCAACAAGCTTGCCTTCCCAGTCGCCAAAGTCTTGTTCCATGAGTTCAGGGTTTTCGTACAGGGCACGGGTGCCGATTCCCTTGGAAATAATCTGTGCAGTTTGTAATGCCCGGAAGAGCGGGGATGAATACACGGCGGCCCACGGACCCTGTACGGCAAATTCCTGAGCCAGCTGCTGGGCTTGGCGTACGCCGGTTTCGTTCATTGGCAAGTCGCTTCGTCCATGAAGTCGGCCTGCTTTGTTCCATTCGGTCTGTCCGTGGCGGATCAATACAATTTTCTGTTCGCTCATCGTCTTCTTCTTTCTGGCGTGCACCGCTAGTTTTCTTTCCTGCGGTGCGAAGTTCTCTGTGGATCAGTCAGTGTTCTCGTGAATACTGACTGGAGCGGGTAAGGCCACGTCCCGTGGCATACCGGTGAACTGATCGCTTGAAGCACCGGACCAGTTCACTGTGTTCAGTCCCAATTGCAGGAGCGCAAATTTCGCTCCGGATTCTTCCAAAACTTCATCTGAAGCAAATGGATTCATGTTGTAAGAGACAGCCGGCGCCATGAATACCGGAGTATTTAGTAGCTGACTGCTTGCGGTCTGGTGGTAGTGCCCGCACAAGATGGCTCTGATGTCACTGCCCGCAATGACCGCGGCCAATGCCATGGGATCTTTGAGTCCTCGGCCGGCTCTAAACTCGCTGGTTGCTTCCACCGGGGGATGGTGAATCAGTAGGAGCGAACCGCGCGGAGCTGGAACCGTCAGCAACGATTCGAGCCATTGCAGCTGGGCGCGATCCAGCTCTCCTTGCCTTTGCTGGTACCCACCACTGTCTAGACCAATAATTCTTAGGCCCATAACCTCGTGCACGGTATTGGCCGGGTGAGGTCCAGTTGAAAGTCTTCGGGTATTAAATTCCGCTCCAATGCTTCGGGCTGGATCGTGGTTGCCTGGAATGCTGATCACCGGACAACCCAGTTCCTCTTGGAACTCGTTGAACAGTTTGGCTGCCCGAGAGTGAATGGGTGCTCCGCGGTCCGCAATATCCCCGGTGAGGACAATCGCGTCGGGCGAGAACGCCCGTGCTGCTTCTAGCGCAAGTTCAATTTGCTGCCACGAATCGATGGTCTCGTGGAGTAATTGCCCGTCGCGGCAGAGGTGAGTGTCGCTCAGATGAATAACTGTCAGTGGCTTCATCGTTCCCTCCCCGCGTCGTGCTGCTGTTCATTCCATTGAACTGTTCTGTTCTAAAGAAGAGATGAACAAGGAACTGACACGATGTGAAGTCCTAACAAATCCCAGCTTCTCGATAACCGAACGAATTAGGACAAAATACACGGATGTATCCAGCAATACATGCATTCTGAGGTACATGAACAGCGAGTAGCACATTAAACGACTAACCTTAGAAGAGCAGATTTGAATCCACCGAGGAGCTATATCCATGACCGGCAGCAAAGTCGTCGCCTTTGGCCATTTCCAGCCAGAGCGCATCGTCCCTAACACCGAGCTGGAAAAGTTGGTGGAAACCAGCGACGAGTGGATCACTCGTCGCGTTGGCATTGAAGAACGTCGTTGGGGCACCGGAGTAGAAACCGTAGACTCCATGGCTATCAAGGCCGCCGAGATGGCATTGGGCAACGCCACCGATATAACCGCTGCTGATATCGACATGGTTATTGTCGCCACCTGCACCGCCACCGACCGCTCGCCTAATATGGCAGCTCGTGTGGCCAACGTATTGGGCATGGACCAGGGTCCAGCCGCACTGGACGTCAACGTCGCTTGTGCAGGCTTTGCCCACGCAGTTGGTCTAGCCCAGGGCGCCATTGCTTCAGGCTCAGCCACCAAGGCATTGGTTATCGGTTCGGAAATGCTGACCGATTACACCGACTTCACCGACCGCACCACCTGCGTTTTGACCGCAGACGGCGCCGGCGCTTTCATCATCACCGCTTCGGAAGACAACGGCATCTCACCAGTTGTTTGGGGCTCGGTTCCTTCCCTGTCGGACGCGGTCCGCATTGAAACCGAAAACAACATGAAGTTCGCGCAGAACGGTCAGAGCGTTTACCGCTGGACCGTCACCCAGCTTCCAAAGATCGCTTCGAAGATCATTGACCGTGCAGGTCTGAAGCCAGAGGAGCTGGACGCTATCGTCCTGCACCAGGCTAACTTGCGCATCATTGAGCCACTGGCCGAAAAGATTGGTGCTCCCAACGCACGAGTCGCTACCGACGTGGTTCACTCGGGCAATACTTCAGCTGCTTCCATGCCGCTGGCTTTGTCCAAGATGATGGCATCGAATGAGCCATTGGCATCCGGTTCCAAGGTATTGCTCTTCGCTTTTGGTGGCGGACTGGCCTACGCAGGTCAAATCATCACCATCCCGTAAGTAGCTGAAAAAGACTTTTCTTCTATCTACCCAAATCAGGGGCTTGGTTTACGTGCCGTGAACCAAGTCCCTAATTTTGTGCAAAAAATTAGTGACCCAGCGAACTTGACGTTGGGTGGATCACACCGCAGACTGGTAAACGTGAACCTGTCAGACAGCTGGACACCCGGACAACGGCCGATTGAGCGACGCTCTGCTGCCGAAGCCGTATTCCACGCACTCCGCTTGGCCATTGAAGCCCAAGAAATCCCACTTGGCAGCAAGTTAGGCTCAGAAGCCGCCCTCGCTGCCGGCTACCAAGTCAGCCGCTCGGTGATTCGCGAAGCCCTTCGCTCCTGCGCAGCCCTTGGACTGACACGGACCGAAACCGGCCGTGGCACGTTTGTTATTTCGCACTGCCCCACCCGCGAACTCAAGCTGGGTAATTTCTCCTCCGATGATCTACTCGAAGCCCGCCCACATATCGAGATTCCGGCCGCCACGCTCGCCGCGACTCGACGTACTTCCGAAGACCTAGAACGCATCAGCGGGCTCATTGAGCAGATGGATCAGGAAGATGACGCGGCCGCCTGGGTAGAACTAGACGCAGCCTTCCACGCCGCCATCGCCCAAGCCAGCGGCAACTCGGTGTTCACCAAAGTGGTGGCCGACATTCGCGAAGCCATGGCCCGTCAGTCCGAAACCGTGAACCTCGTGGCCGGTCGCCGAGACCCTTCTAAAAACGAGCATCTGGCCATTTTCCGGGCCATCGAAGCCAAAGATCCTGATGGCGCCAACCAAGCCATGAGTGATCACCTTTCCGCAGTGCAACACGCAGTGTCCACCATCGTCAGGAGCAATCAGTGAACCCCGCCCCGTCCCAGCCGCAGATCACCCAGCTAGAAAACCCGGTGCTGGCCAAACATGAGCCGTTGGTGGTGGCTACCCGTGGTGATGCAGTGGAGTCCATCCACTACGGCTCGGCAGTTCTGCTTGATGCCAACGGTGAAGTCCGCACCAGCTATGGCGAACCGCAGGCTGCGTACTACCCACGCTCAGCCCTGAAGCCACTGTTCGCGGTAGGCATGCTGCGTGCCGGTCTTGAACTTGATGACCAGCAGTTGGCCCTGGCTTCGGCTAGCCACTCCGGTGCACCGATCCACCAGCAGGTGGCCGCTTCCACACTGAAGGCTGCTGGCCTCGACGCTACGGCCTTGGGCAATTCCACCGACTTGCCCTACGGTGTGCCCGAACGCCAAGCCTATGTGGCACAGGGCGGCACCGCTACCCAGCTGGCACAGAACTGCTCGGGCAAGCATGCAGCTCTGGTAGCGCTGAGCGAACTAAAGGGTTGGGATACCGCCAACTACCTGCACGATGAGCGTTTGCTACAGATGCTGCAGGACACCGTCGAAGAGCTCACCGGTGAAAAGATCAGCGGGGTGAGCACCGATGGTTGCGGCACCCCGGTGTACCTGATCAGCCTTGTTGGTTTGGCCCGCGGTTTTGCTCGCCTGGCATCTGCCAAGGCCGGCACCCCCGAGGCCCGCGTGGCCAAAGCGATGTCCACCCACCCAGAATTGGTGGCCGGTGAGGGCCGCGATGTCACCGCCCTCATGCGTGCACTTCCCAGGGCCGTAGCCAAAGACGGCTTCGAAGGCATCCAGGCGGTCGCACTACCCGATGGCACCGCGCTGGCAGTAAAAATCGCCGACGGCGGGGACCGTGCACGCATGCCGATCACCATCAAGCTACTCACCGAGTTCCTCGGCGAAGCAGCACCCGCGGCCCTGGCCGAACTGGCCACCAGCCCAGCACTTGGTGGCGGTGCACCCGTCGGGGTGCTCAAGGCTCTCTAGATTTCTCTTTTTCGCATAACTACCTTTTTGGAGATACATCCACCATGTCTGAAACCTTGCTCAGCGGCGAAACGCGTAGCGAGCATGATCTGATTGGCGACCTCGACATCCCTGTGGAGGCCTACTGGGGCGTGCACACCCTGCGCGCCAAGAACAACTTCAACATCACCGGCACCACCCTGGCTGGCAACCCGCACCTGATCCGCGCACTGGCGCGCGTGAAGCAGTCCGCGGCCCGCGCCAACCACGAGCTGGGACTGCTGGACGCCGACCGCGCCCGGGCCATCGACCAGGCCTGCGAGTCCATCGCCCACGGCTCGCTGCACGACCAGTTCATCCTGGATCCGATCCAGGGCGGCGCCGGCACCAGCACCAACATGAACGCCAACGAGGTCATCGCCAACCTGGCCCTGGAAATCCTGGGCCACCAAAAGGGTGACTACCAGTTCCTGCACCCGAACGATCATGTGAACCTCTCGCAGTCCACCAATGACGCGTACCCCACCGCGGTGAACATCGCCACCCACTTTGCTACCCAGCCGCTGCTGGCAGCGATGCAGGTGCTCGAAGATTCGTGCAACGCCAAGGCCGCGGAATTCCGCACGGTGGTCAAGATGGGCCGCACCCAGCTTCAGGACGCTGTGCCAATGACCGTGGGCCAGGAGTTCCACGGGTGGGCCGTCACCCTGGGTGAAGACCGGGCACGTCTAGCTGAGTCACTGTCGCTCGTGACCGAAATCAACTTGGGCGCTACCGCCATCGGTACCGGTCTGAACGCACCGGCCGGTTACGCCGAAGCCGTCTGCCGTCACTTGCGTGAACTGACCGGTCTGCCGCTGACCACCAGCCCTGACCTAATCGAAGCCACCAGCGATGTGGGCGCCTTTGTGCACCTCTCCGGCGTGCTCAAGCGCGTGGCGTTGAAGATCTCCAAGATCTGCAACGACCTGCGTCTACTTTCTTCCGGTCCGCGCGCTGGCCTGAACGACTTGCATCTGCCTGCCGTTCAGTCCGGTTCCTCGATTATGCCCGGCAAGGTCAACCCAGTGATCCCTGAGGTTGTTAACCAGATCGCTTACCAGGTGGTCGGTCATGACTTGACCGTCACCATGGCGGCCGAAGGTGGTCAGCTACAGCTGAACGCCTTTGAACCAGTGATCGCACATTCCATCGGACTTTCACTTAAGCACCTGACCAATGGTTGCTTGACCCTGGCCGAGAAATGCATCGACGGCATCACCGTTGATGAGCAAGCGTTACGCCGTGAGGTGGAGAACTCCATCGGTCTGGTGACCGCGCTGAACCCACGCCTAGGCTATGCCGCATCCACTTCGGTGGCTCTGGAAGCATTGGCTACCGGACGTGGCGTTGCAGAGTTAGTACTCGAACGCGGGTTGCTTTCTGCACAAGATCTCAATGAGTTGCTCTCCCCTGAGCGCCTCGCTAACCTCTCCGACTAATTTCAAGGATCCTCATGGACTCATCTACCCCGCACGCCACAGCGCCGCACGTGCCTGATGCCGCGCTCACCGCTGGCGATAATGATTACCACAAGGGCTTGTCCTCGCGACAGATGCAGATGATCGCCATGGGCGGCGCCATCGGAACTGGCCTGTTCATGGGTGCCGGTGGCCGACTGGCCGATGCCGGACCGGGCATCGTGGTCAGCTACGCAGTCTGCGGCTTTTTTGCCTTCCTGATTCTGCGTGCGCTGGGCGAACTGGTCATGCACCGACCATCCACCGGCTCCTTTGTTTCCTATGCTCGTGAGTTCTACGGCGAGAAGGCTGCCTTTGCCACCGGTTGGTTGTACTGGCTGAACTGGGTGATGACCGCGATTGTCGACATCACCGCGGTCGCCTTGTATATGGGCTTCTTCGGCAAGTACGTCGCCTGGATCGGCGCGGTGCCACAGTGGGTTTGGGCGCTGGCAGCGCTGGCCGTGGTGCTGGCTCTGAACCTGATTTCGGTCAAGGCCTTTGGCGAGATGGAATTCTGGTTTGCGCTGATCAAGGTCATCGCACTGGTGGCCTTCTTGATCATCGGTTGCTACTTTGTCATCTTCGGTACCCCGGTTGAGGGCCAAGAAGTTGGCTTCTCACTGATCACCGGCAACGGTGGCATCTTGCCTAACGGCTTTATGCCGGTGCTGGTTCTGATGCAGGGCGTGGTCTTCTCCTACGCTTCGATCGAGCTGATTGGTACCGCAGCCGGTGAGGCAAAGAACCCCGAGAAGGTTATGCCTAAGGCCATCAACACCGTGATCATCCGTATAGCTGTGTTCTACATTGGCTCGCTGGTTCTGCTTTCGCTGTTGCTTCCTTACTCCGCTTACAGCTCCGGAGAGTCACCATTTGTAACCTTCTTTGGTTCCATTGGCGTCAAGGGCATGGACGTCATCATGAACCTCGTGGTGCTCACCGCAGCGCTGTCCTCATTGAACGCTGGCCTGTACTCCACCGGTCGCATCATGCGCTCCATGTCGCTAAACGGTTCGGCACCAAAGTTCGCAGGCCGCATGAACAAAGCTGGCGTTCCATACGGTGGCATCGTGATTACCGCGGTAGTTGCTGTGCTCGGCGTTATCCTCAACGCTATTGTTCCGGCTGCGGCGTTTGAGATCGTCTTGAACTTTGCTGCCATTGGCATCATCGCCTCGTGGGGCATGATCGTGCTGTGCCAGATGGCCCTGGTGAAGTCCGTCAAGCGTGGTGAGCAAGATCGACCAAGCTTCCGCATGCCTTGGGCACCGGTGTCCGGTTGGGTCACGCTGGCCTTCTTGGTGATGGTGCTGGTCATGATGGCCTTCGATAACCCGGTAGGCACCTGGACCGTCGCCTCACTGGTCATCATCATTCCGATGATCATCGGTGGCTGGTACCTGTGCCGCGGCCGTATCAACGAGCTGGCACAGGCTCGCATGAACGCCAAAGCGCCGGCGAACGAGGTCTAAGCGACTTCGCTTTTACCGCGTAAACTGCGGCCCGGGAAACACAGCTTCAAGCTGATTTCCCGGGCCGCTGTTTTGTTTTGAAAGACCCGCCAAGGTACTGACTCCGATAATTGCTGGTCTTGTTTTAAGCGTTGAATCCCGCGACGCATAACCCCGACTTACTGGTGCAATCGGCACAAGATGATGTTGCGCTTTGCGAAGCTATTCGAAGCGCCGCTGGTCCTCAGAGTGTTCATCGCAAGTCCAGATTTTCTTGGAACCGCTGGTCTACCAGAAGCTAGTTCGCTCCACCTGTCTGACAAGGTCACTTGGCAGGGAAAAATTCGCTGGCTACCTATCGAAGAAGGCTGGCGTCTCTTCGTCGAAAACTTCGCCAACCTTCTTCAACAGAACCTATTGCGTGGTCCTACTCCTGGCGCTGTGAATCGCGGTCCAGATGAGACGTTTCTCGAGCTGAAAAACCCACCAAAAATTGTCGAACCAAAAAGACAACGAACGTCACGATAGCAATAGCGATTATTGCAACGACAATCTGCCACGGTTGCATTTCAAATACTCTCTTTCAATATGCTTCGATCATGAACCGAACGATGAGGTGGAGCCACCACCAGTATTGACGTTTAGGATCACTCCTACATCGCGACTAGTTGGTATTCCTGCAATTTTCACGGTTTGTCGGGCCTTCAACTGAGCTTTGGCCGTCTGACTTGAGTATGCAGAGCGCTTGATGTAGCTCAACGAGCCTTTTCCCATCCCGATTCCGCCTGTTTTGGGGTTGCTAATACTTTTGATGTAATGACCATTGCTCAGACTATAACGGAAGCTGGCCGTAAAACCTGCTGACCAAGTTACTGCTTGGTGCCACACCTGGCAACTGCTTTTATGCGTCATACCTACTTCGTACTTGGTTGTGCATCCCTTGACGCTAGCAGGCAATGCTAGCGGGAAACCACCCGTTGAAGCAGCGGCAGACTTGTCAGGAAATACGGTTTCACTGATCGCCGAACCATCCTCCCAAGATTTGGTAACGGTTTGCGAACCATCAGGATTTAATGCCTTGGTGACCTTCACAGGCGATTTCATCGTCTAAGAATCCAATTTTCTTCCTGATGAAATTTTTTCGAGAAGAGCGCTTTGTTTAGCAACAGGGATATTCAGCTTTTCGAATGATTTCTCGATATATTCTAGGTCGTCCGCGCCCAAGAGCGATTCCGCATCAGAGATCCTTGTCTGCGATGACTGGACTGTTGAGGTGGCTGCGTAGGCCGGTGACATGCTGACAGCGAGACCCGCTGTTAATGCGCAACTAGCAACGGCAACTGACACTTTTTTGACTGAAATTCTCACTTATCCTCCAACTAGATTTTCTGGATACTGTAAAAATTACCGGCGGACAGCCTGGTTCCATCTGTACAAAAGTACAGAAGCCGAGAAGTTCTTAACTGTAGGTTCCTGGCCACAGGTTCTGGACAGAAATCGGGAGGTCAAGATCATTTACTCAACAACATCGGGGCAAGGCGTGGGTTACGTGAATCGTCCAGAAATCCTTCGCCTCAATCGGCTGGCACATTATCGGTTTAGCGTAACTTTGCCCCGACAGTAGTTTCGGGCTCTTATCAGTGGCAAGATGAGTGAGGTGGAACACTCTAAGCATTCATTTCATAATTTAGACAGCTACATCGGACTAGCCCGCGTCGGCGGATTGACGCTCTCCCCCGACGGAACACAATTGGTCACCACCATGAGCACCCTGTCCGAGGATGAAACTAGCTACGACAGTGCACTGTGGTCTATCGACCCCAAAGGACAGTTGCCAGCGCGCCGGCTCACCTTCGGCGAACACGGCGAATTCCAACCTCAGTTCACCGCTAACGGCGACCTACTATTCGTGGCCAAACGTTCCAGCAAGGACGACGCCAAACCTGAAGGATGGCTACTACCAGCGGCAGGTGGTGAAGCCCGTCCGGCCATTTCTCACCCGGCCGGCGTGCAATCACTAAGCGTCTGCAGTAAGTCACCGCAAACCATTGTGTTAAAAAGCAGCGGCCACAGCCGCGCCAAAGACCTTGAAGCCGAAGAAAAACTGCGCACGGACCGCAAAGACAAAAAGGTCTCCGCCATTTTGCACACCGGATACCCGGTGCGTTATTGGGACCATGATCTGGGTCCAGCAACTGCCCACTTCTATTCGGGCAACCTTCCTGAAGTCCAAGATTCTAAGCGCGCAGAACTCACCGATCTGACACCAGGCATCGGTGCCAACCTGCAAGAAACAGCCTTCGATGTTGCCTCGAACGGTGATTTTTTGATCACCGAATGGCAAGTTCCTGAAGGTCGAGCTTCCAGCGCACCGGGTCTGATGCGTATCGATCTACATACCGGCGCACAAGAAATGTTGTTGAGCCCGGATGACACCTACGAATACACCATTGGCAAGATCAGCCCAGACTCCAAGGAGCTGGCCTACGCACGCTGGCACCGTTCCACTGCGCAGACCGCCCCGGTCTTCGAACTGTGGCTGATGCATTTGGCCGATGGTTCAACCCACCAGATCGCCGATGGCTGGGACCGCTGGGTCAACGACATCCAGTGGGTGCCCAATGGGCGTTCGCTGCTGCTCACCGCGGATGACAACGGGCACAGCCCGATCTTCCACCTGAGCCTGTACAACGACAAGATCACCCGGCTCACCGATGACGGCAGCTTCACCGACGTCACCATCAGCAGCGATTCACGCACCGCCTACGCGCTGCGTTCCAGCTACCTCTACCCGGCAGAGCCGGTGGCCGTGGACCTGACCCACGTCCACGAGCTCGAAGCCGGCGACTTCGCCGAAGCCACGCTACTGATCTCCCCCGCCGAGCGCCCCGCGCTTCCCGGCACTCTGACCGAGGTCAGCACCACGGCCGAGGATGGTTCCACCGTCCGCGCCTGGCTGGCCCTGCCGGAGACGGCCTCGGCGCAGAACAAGGCGCCACTGCTGCTCTGGATCCACGGCGGTCCGCTGGGTTCGTGGAATGCTTGGAGCTGGCGTTGGAGCCCCTGGTTGCTGGTGGCCCAAGGCTACGCGGTATTGCTGCCGGACCCCGCCCTGTCCACCGGCTACGGCCAGGACTTCATCCAGCGCGGCTGGGGCCGCTGGGGCCAGGAGCCCTTCACGGATCTCATGGCCATCACCGATGCGACCGAAGCCCGCGAGGATATCGACGAAACGCGCACCGCCGCAATGGGCGGTTCCTTCGGCGGCTACATGGCCAACTGGGTGGCCGGGCATACCGACCGCTTCAAGGCCATCGTCACCCACGCCAGCCTGTGGGCTTTGGAAGGTTTTGGCAAGACCACCGATGCGGCGTTCTACTGGACTCGCGAGATGAGCCCACAAATGCGCGAGCAGAATTCCCCGCATCATTCGGTAGGAAATATTGTCACCCCAATGCTGGTCATTCATGGAGACAAGGACTACCGCGTTCCGATCGGCGAAGGACTTCGTCTTTGGTACGAACTTCTTGCTGACTCAGGCTTGCCACAAAAGGAAGATGGCAGTACCGAGCACCAGTTCTTGTACTTCCCGGATGAGAACCACTGGATCCTTACTCCGCAGCACGCCAAGATCTGGTACCAAGTGGTCACCGAATTCTTATCCCAGAAGGTCTTGGGAAATGAGCCAAGCGAACTACCTGAGCTTCTAGGCTAGTTAGTTCCCGAGTTCTCTAGCTACTTGCCGGGGTGGCAGTTATGGCTGCCCCGGCAACACTACTTGCCCAGGCGTATCTCCACCGGCGCCGCGGCTGGCTACCACCAGTTCACGCGCCCGCTTGGCAACATCAGCATCTCGCTCATCGAGCAAAGCCACGAGACGTTCTAGGTGTGTGGTTCGAGCCGCGAAGCCCGAGCCCATCCGTTGGGACAGGCTCATTGATGAGAGTTCTTCAGCTTCTCTCCATGCCATCATCAAGGCGCGTTCAGAGAGTCGTTGCCCAGCTTCGTCGGCACGGCTGGAAGTTGTAGCTCCTAGGACTGCCACTGCATTGATCTGTGAATCCTCCAGCCCCAGTGCCAGATGTTCCAGGCGCTTTCGAGTCTTTTCCAGCGAACGGGAGCCACGAGTGAATCGGGTGAACTGACCACTGGCGCCGAGGATGAATTGGATCAGCTGGAAAAGGTTGAGCACGGTGAAGAACAGCATGAAAGTCAGAATCCAGAACAGTAAAGCTACGCTGAAATCGGGTTTTTCGTATTCTGCTCGTTCCAGCACCCTGGCGAAGTCCCCGGCTTCATTTGAAACCTCCATGGACGGATATCTAGATTCGGTGATACTTCCGAAATCCCACGCGGTGGTTGAGCCCCACGATGCGTTTCCGCTGAGCACCGTGCCAGAGATCAGCCCTGGCACGATCCCTCGACCTTTGTCCGTAATCAACAAGGGAATGATCGTTAGGCCTTCGGGCAACTCTTTACTTTGTGAATCCGCACGATCCTGATATTCGTTCCTGATTCGCCAAATAGCTGAACGCACACTTTCAGCCGTTGACTCTCTGTATTCTGAACCTTCGATCGATTGTATTTTCAGGTAGGACTCTGCATCACGGACAGCAACCAACAGGTGCTGTTCCTGATCAAAGTCTTCCTCCATGTACCGTCGAATTTCGGCTTCATCGACCAGTCCTGCTTTGTCATCAATCTCTAAGACCATGCCCCGGCCAGTACCGTCATAGTTGCTCTGAGGTTTTTTGCTCACCTGATAGGTAATGATTCCGGCTGCTATCAAAGAACCGCAGAACAGTATTGATAACCATGCAACGATCTTGATGGTGCGGGCTTTGCTTGGTTCTTCGCCTCGACTAGCTCGTGCGCTGATCTGCCCGGCCACTTTCCTCAGCCAACCAGCCGATGAATCCTGAGCCGGTTGAGAAGCCTGATCCGTACTCAGGGTGTCTCCGAGAATGGCTCTGGCTAAGGAGTTTGCGGTCTTCAGCTGGTTCAGCGCTCCGTTGGCGGAAACCGGCGGCAGGCCCAAGGTGGAACGCAACTGATTGTGTTCAGCACTAACTTCTTGAACCGCAGGGCGCGTGCCGTGAGGATAGCGCCGTAGACGCCGAATAATCTGACTGGTGTGCCGGGCCAGATTCTTCTCCGCCGCAGACCAGGCCTTGACGGCGTCGCTCTGCGGTGAGTCCTTTTGGGCTGCATCGAGAAGTGCACCTAACGAGTCACGTAATCCTTGAAGATCCTCGCCAGAGATCATCTTGCCCGGTGCATCTTCGAGTCTGATGAGAAGTTCGGTGGCCGCATCATTGATCGGAGTGCTCAGCTTGTCCATGGTGGATCCGGTGCCGGCCAACTTCGCATGCACCGAGCCGGCACCCATGAGACTATCCGCCAAGGCCGTCAGCTTGCGTGCCATCGCTTCGAAAGCAGTTAGCTCGTCACCGGTCTTTTGACTCAGCGATGTCTGGCGGTCATACACAGCTATAACCAGCGGGTCTTCACCACGTGCTGCGCTAAGAGACATTTCTTGTAGCTGTTCCCAGGCTTCGGTGAAACCTTTCGGGCGACGAGATTCTTCAGCAGCTACATAGGTTGCTTCCAAGGCTTCAAGGTCCAAAACCACGCGGGCCAATTTTCGCTGCGCCACGGTCAACCGACGACGGCGTGATTCCCAGCGAGATCGGAAACGCAGTGCTGTCACTAGAAATGCAGCGGTCACCATGGCGCTCAAGCCCACTAAAGAAAACCAGAAAATCGGTGAGCTTGTCTGCGAATCATCTAGTAACACTGCTGCTGTGTCTGCCGCCGCAATGACAGCCTTTGGACCATGACCGACCGATACGTTGGACTTGAATGCGTCGTGGATGTCATAACGCATGTCTGAGTTTTTATCATCGTTTGGCGCCAGGTCATGAGCTATCCCGACACCGCTGAAACGTTCATCGATCTTGTAGTTCTCGGTCTTCAGATGATCCATTTTCGAGGTAATTAGGACCTGACCGTTAGGGACCATTGCGCGCTGGGTTTCATCTGCAGTAAGCCAGCGATCAACAAGAACTAATTTTAATGGCTTTGATGATCGAACCGGGTGTGCGGCCAGTTGCGCATTAACACGCTGTTGAGTGATGTTGTAGTCATGTTTGCCTTGGATCTCTACCGTCACTTCATAAGGAAGCGGCACGCTCGCCGCGTGCACCGCAACGGCGGCACGCACACCCAACAGTGCGGTTATGAGCGCCATGAAGAGCGAAGCAATCGCGGCCCAATGGACGGGCCGGCGCAGGCGCCGACCCTCAGAATCATGCATCAACCGTGCTCGCATCAGTTGCCCCGGCTTTCCGGTACGAACCTGCGGAGCACTGAAATCGGATCATCATCCTGAACTTCAGAGTTTGTCAGTAGCCCGCGAATTTTCGCAGCCAGCTTGGGTTCTAGTCTCGCTGGCCCGCTAGCCGCCTCATTTAGGCAGGAGGCCAGCACATTTTCGAGTTCATCTCGCAAGACCCAGAAGTCTTGAAGAAGTGGCAATGCCGACTGCGTTGCGGACTTTTCCTTGGTCAGTGCACGAAGTTGTTCTAGCTCATCGGTGTGGGTAACGATGATGGTGCGCGCAGCACGGGAGACCTCTAGCTGGCTTGTTCCAGAACCGTCGAGGAAGGCAACAAGCAGTTCTATTCCTTCTTGATGCTTACTGATAATTTGATTCCAGATAGGCAGCGCTGCCCGCGGCCCACCAGTCAAACTGTTGGACACCTCTACTGCCCGGCTTAGGAGTCTGAGCTCTTCAGCTTTTTGTTCTAGCGCGCGTGCCTGCGTTGGAGATAGCTGCTCTGTTGAGTTCTCATCAGTGTGCACCACACTAGTTCCAGGACCTTCGTGCAACGCTTGCTCTCGCTGTGACTGAACCTCACCGATTGCCCTAGAGCTGCTGAGATTCTGCGTGGTTTCTATTCTTTCCATCTTGGAATCGCGCAGTTTTTTCAGATGTCGCTGGATCGAGTTTTCCCACCGCTCTGAGTCCTTACCGAGTTGTTCGATTGCAACCTGTTGTGCCTTGCGGCGTTTAGATCTCAAGGCAACAAAGACGATGGCTAAGGCAATCACGGCAAGAAAACCCAAGGCGATGCTCAACGAGATCTTCTGATCCAGTGGTGCGTCGAGCTCTTGGGTGGAAGACAGTGCTACCGCACTGATTCCTTCCGTATAGTTTCCGGCGGCAAATTGTTCTTTGCCTGCGTCGACTATTTCTTGTTTGCTTCCGGGATCAACTTCACTTACGTTGCGTCCGGGGTCAACAGATACTTCAACTTCACCTCCGGGCTTTTCCGGAAGCATCACACCGATGACTATCCACCCGGCACCGACGTAGCCCTGCGTTTTGCCATCTTCCAGCCAGTCATCACTGAGCGCGTCGGTGTCGCCAAACAGCAGCATGCCGCGCACCAATTGGCCTGCGCCCTTGAGGTTATTTGGCTTCTGATCCACGCCAAGAAGAATCTTGGCATGCTGGTCATCCACCGCGGCCCGGACCTCGTTCATGATTTTTTCTGAATCAACGTTATCGATGGCCGCATCTGTCACCGCTAGATAGAACTTGCCCTCTTGCGAAGTGACAGTAGGGATCAGAATTGATTCATCGTCTTCTTCTTCATCACTAGGCGAAGCCGAGGGGTAGACGGGCTGCGAAGACTCTGAGCTCGCTGCAGGGACACTGGCTTGAGCAGGAATACCAACTGCCCCGACGCCACCGCCGAGCAAGATGATGGCGCTGCCCAGCCACGCTGAGAAACGAAACGGCAGAGCGGTACGAGTGCGAGTCATGGACTCAACTGTAGCAACAAGAGGTTGATTAACTCGGCGTCATGACAAACCGCCAGATCTAGCGTGGAAGTGGAGTCCAGTTGCGTCCTACTTGACCTAACTTCTCAGGATTGGATACCTGCAAAATTCGTTGAATCACACCTTCAGCGATATCAATGATCACAACGTCTCGTCGGCCTTCCATAGTGAAAAGCAACGCTGGTTCACCGTTGACCTGTCCCGAGAAAATGTTCCGTCCCGGGTTCTTCCGCTCAATACCAATGAGGAAACGAGCAATCCGGCGCGCTCCAAATACTGGGTTAATCGCAGCTCGCACCTTTCCACCGCCATCAGAGTAGAGCGCCGCGTCTTGGGCTAATAGCCTGACTACGCCTTCAGCATCTGTTTGGTGGATCGCTTGAACAATCTGACTGAGCATTGCCGATAGCCCGGTGTCTTCGCGTTCGGGCGCTGGTGATTGACCTAGCTTCTTGGAAGCCCGGCTGAGCATTTGGCGCACCGCGCCCGGACTGGTTTCGAGCACCTCGGCGATGTTCAGGGCCGTATACCCCATGGCGTGGTGCAGCACGTATGCGGCCCTTGATGAAGCAGGGAGCTCTTCGAGTAAATGGAGAACTCCCAGCCTGAGCATTGAATCGTTAATTGCAGCGTCTTCCGGCAGCACTGCCCGATCTATTGGCTCGGGCAACCACGAGCCAACATACTGCGTTCGTTGGTGCTGGGCCGAACGCAGCACGTCGATGGCTCGTCTGGTGGTGAGCGTGGTGAGGAATCCGGGCCAATTGTGCACTTGTGCTGCCGAGGTCGGCGCCATGGTGAACACTTGTTCACCGACGGCACCGACGATGTCTTCGGCTTGGGCCCAGACGCCGAGCATGTTGTAGGCCAGCACGGTCAGCCGAGGCTTCTCAGCCTGCCAGTGCGCAAGTACTGCGTCGGTCTCTGGTTGCTCCACGCGCCCGATCGTATCAGTCATGAAGGCAGCTAGCCGCGTACTGGTGGTTCGATTCGGGTGGTGATGGCAATGCGGTTCCAGACGTTGATCGTGGCAATCGCAAAAATCAAGTTGCCGATTTCTTCTTCACTGAATTCCTCGGCCGCCGCGTTCCACACCTCGTCGCTGACTCCGGTTGACGGGTCTAGCCGGGTCACCTCATCGGTCAAGCGCAGGGCAGCACGTTCGGCATCACTAAATAGTGGTGAATCGTTGTAGGCGGCGACGGCAAAGAGCTTGGCTGCGGAGATGCCTATTTCCAATGCATCATGTGAGTGCATGTCTGTGCAAAAGGAGCAACCGTTAAGGATTGAAGCCCGTAACTTGACCAGTTCGTAGAGGTCTTTAGGCATCGAAGTACTGGCGTAGGACTCTAAACCGAGTACGGCGGCGTAGCCCTTGTTGTGGGTTTTGTTGAGGTTCATGCGCATGGTGCGCCTCCTGGAAATCGACTCTCCGGCAGGTTTCTGCCTTCTATAACTCCGTCGATTCAGAAGCATTAAACGTGACAGCCCCAAGGAAAAACTTTTTGAAAGTTTTCCTTGGGGCTGTTCTGGGCTAACTAGTCCAGCAGCATGGCTGGCTCTTGCAGGATCGATGCGACGTCAGCCATGAAGCGAGCCGACAGGTCACCGTCCACTACACGGTGGTCGAATGAACCACCCAGGGTGGTGATCCAGCGTGGGACCACTTCGCCGTCAACAACCCAAGGCTTTTGGCGGATCGTACCGAAGGCAACGATGGCCACCTCACCCGGGTTGATGATTGGGGTACCGGTGTCGATGCCCAACACACCAATGTTAGTGATGCTCAGCGATCCATCTCGCATATCTTCTGGACGGGTCTTGCCTGCACGAGCGGTTGCAGCCAAATCGTTCAGTGCGATAGCCAGTTCCTTCATGTTCAGGTCCTGGGCATCCTTGATATTTGGAACTAACAGCCCACGTGGGGTTGCCGCAGCAATGCCCAAGTTCATGAAACGCTTCTGGTGAATCTCTGCACCATTTTCGGTCTCAACCCAGCTGGCGTTCACCGAAGGGTTACGTGCTGCAGCCCAAATAACTGCGCGAGCTAGCACCAGCAACGGTGAAACCTTGATGCCTTCAAAGTCGCGAGACTTCTTCAGTCGCTGCACGTATTCCATGGTGCGGCTGGCATCCACGTCAACAAAGATCGATACATGCGGAGCAGTAAAGGCTGAGTCAACCATCGCCTTGGCGGTTGCCTTGCGGACACCGCGCACCGGGGTGCGCTCTACGCGGGCGTCAGCCAACTGGCCGTGAGCCCAGTAGGTTGGTGCTGCTGCGTGCTCGGCCTCGCGCTGAGCCTGGTAGCTGTTTACATCATCGCGGGTGACTTCGCCTTCGGTTCCGGTGCCCACCACATCATTGATGTCAATGTTCAAGTCCTTGGCCAGACGACGCACCGGTGGTTTAGCTAGCACGCGGTCAACAAAGTTGGCCACTGCTGGCTTACGACGGTCTACTTCTCCGCGTACTGCAGTACCCAAGGACTGGGCACGACGCGAGATGGTGTCAGCCAGTGCCGATCCTGATGCCCGGACAGCATTCGAACGCTGTGCAGCGGCCGATGGTGCTGGGCGGCTGGTTCGGGTGCGGCGTACCGACGAATCAGCGGTAGGACCGGAGCCCACCAACGGGCCGGGTTCTTCCGAGGCCTGAGGCGTTTCGGCGCTTTGCACTTCGGCACGTTCTGGAATGCCAGTTGGAGCCGCCGCATTGCCGTCTTGGTCAATGCTGATCAGCGGGTGATCCACCAATACGGTGTCACCCTCAGATGCGTGCAGTTCAGTGACGACACCGGCAAACGGGCACGGCAATTCAACAAGTGACTTTGCGGTTTCAATTTCCACAAAAATCTGGTTGACCTCGACGGTGTCGCCGACCTTGACCTTCCAGGAAGCAATGTCCGCTTCGGTCAGGCCTTCGCCCACATCGGGGAGATTAAAGACTGTCATGTTTACTCCTTGGGTTCCGCTTTAGTAAGCGAAGGACCGGTCGAGGGCTTCAAGCAACTTGTCGATGTCCGGCAGGTATTGGGACTCCACCTTGGAAATTGGATACGGCATGTGGAATCCACCAACACGCAGTACCGGAGCTTCCAATGAAAGGAAAGCACGTTCGGTGATTCGAGCAGCGATTTCGCCACCAATACCGCCGAAGGTCGGAGCCTCGTGGGTGACGATCAGGCGTCCGGTCTTCTGCACCGACTCGGTGATGGTGTCAAAGTCGATCGGTGAAATCGAGCGAAGATCAATGACCTCAATGCTGCGGCCATCTTCCAGCGCAGCGTCCGCGGTAGCCAAGGCAATTGGTACCAGTGGACCGTAAGCCACGATGGTGGCGTCGGTACCTGGGCGAACTACCTGTGCTTTGAATGCATCCAAGGCCGGAGTTTCGGTATCTACTTCACCTTTGAGCCAGTAACGGCGCTTAGGTTCAAAAAAGATCACCGGGTCCTGGCAAGCGGCAGCTTGCTGGATCATCCAGTAGGCGTCGTGTGCGTTGGATGGGGTGATGATGCGTAGGCCTGCGGTGTGGGCAAAGAGCGCTTCCGGGGATTCCGAGTGATGCTCAATGGAACCGATGCCGCCACCGTAAGGAATGCGGATGACGACCGGAGCAGTCAAGCGTCCCTCGGAGCGTGCGTGCATTTTGGCCAGCTGGGTAGTGATCTGGTTAAAGGCAGGGAAAACAAAACCATCAAACTGGATCTCAACAATGGGGCTGAATCCACGAAGGGCCATGCCCACCGCGGTGCCAACAATGCCCGCTTCACCCAGTGGTGAATCGATCACACGATGTGCACCGTGCTTGGTGATCAGTCCGTCGGTGACACGGTAAACGCCGCCAAGGCGTCCGATGTCTTCACCCATAAGCAACGACTTGTCGTCACCCTCAAGAATTTTGTCCAGGCCGGAGGTAATTGCTTTGGCCAGGGTCATTGTGGTGGTCATTTACTGCTCTCCCTCGGCCGCATCAGCGAATCCTGCTTCATATTCCAAATGCCAGGCCAGTTCTTCCTGGATCAGTGGATGCGCTTCTGCATATACCTGTTCAAAGGACTTCGCCAGTGGTGGAACAGGGAAGGCCATGGCGTCTTCGCGGACCTTGGCTGCCATTGCGTCTGCGTCGGTGGAAAGCTGTTCAAAGAACGCTTCATCAACGAGGTTGTTGTCGCGTAGGTAGGTTTCGAGCCGAATCAGCGGATCCTTGGGAGCCCACTGCTTTTCCTCTTCGCTCATGCGGTACTTGGTGGGATCATCGGCGGTGGTGTGTGCACCGAGTCGGTAGGTCACCGCTTCGATCAATACCGGTCCCTTGCCACTGCGGGCATGTTCCAGCGCCCAACGAGTTACTGCAAGAACAGCCAAGACGTCGTTGCCGTCAACGCGTACACCAGGCATGCCGTAGCCGATGGCACGGTTGACCAGTGGGACCTTGGACTGTACTTCGAATGGCACAGAGATGGCGTATTGGTTGTTCTGGCAGAAGTACACCACTGGGGCGTTGAACGAGTTGGCGAAGACCATGGACTCGTGGGTTTCACCTTCGGTGGATGATCCGTCACCGAAGTACGCTACGACGGCGTTGCCTTCGGCTGCACGGCGTTCTTCGTCCCAGCCATGCTGCTCCATGTTCATCGCCATGGCGTAGCCAGCGGCATGTGGCATCTGTGCGGCAAGAACCATGGTGTACATGTGGAAGTTGTTTTCCCGAGGATCCCAACCGCCACCGGAAATCCCGCGGAAGAGGCGGAGCATCTCCGAGAATGAAACGTCGCGGGTCAGCGCTACGCCGTGTTCGCGGTAAGTAGGGAAGATATAGTCGTTCGGGCGGGTGGCACGACCCGAACCAATCTGGGCTGCTTCCTGTCCGCGCAGCGGAACCCAAAGCGCCAGTTGGCCCTGACGCTGCAGCGCCGTGGCTTCTTGGTCAAAACGGCGAGTCATTGCCATATCGCGGTAGAAACCGCGCAGCATCTGATCGTCAACGTCACCCAGATACGCGTCATACGTTTCGTGGGAGTGACGCTGGCCGTCCGGGGTCAGGATCTGAATTAGATCCGACTCCGTCGCCTCGGTAGCAGCACGCGTCATTTATCTTCCTTTGATCATAAATATGCCCCAGACGGAATACATTCCGCATGGGACATATACGGCTTGTCTAACTCCTAAGCCTATAGCTATTGACCGCTAAAACGCGAGATAACGAGTCCGATCAGCTGTCCGCCAAGTCCCGTGATTCCTTGCACAGTTCAATGAATCGATCATTCGCTTCGATTTCACCGATGGATACTCGCACACCTTCGTTCGCAAAACCGCGCACCGAAAGCGCCACAGCATTAGCTCGCTCAACGAACTCCCCGGTCTTTTCGCCCAGTGGGAGCCAGACGAAGTTTGCCTGTGTTGACGGAATATTCCAGCCTTGTTCTACCAAGGCAGCAACCACTCGTTCGCGCTCCTGAACTAACGCTTCAACGCGTTCCAGAACTTGATCAATATGTTCTAGCGACGCCACCGCTGCATCTTCGGCGACGCTGGATACCGCAAACGGCGTAGCCATCACACGAATGTTGTTGGTGATTGATGGGTGGGCAACCGAGTAACCCACGCGAAGATTAGCCAGACCATGAGCTTTAGAGAAAGTACGCAGCAGAACCACGTTTTCATTCTCGTTGTAGGTATGAATTCCATCCACGGATTTCTCATCACGGACAAACTCGATATAAGCCTCATCCAAAACCACAAGGACGTTCTTGGGCACCCGGGCCAGGAAGTCATCAACTTCGGCCTGAGTCAGAATTGGACCCGTTGGGTTATTTGGGGTGCATAAGAGAATCACCGATGTGTTTTCGTTCACGGCCGCGATCATTGATTCAAGATCATGGCGACCATCCTCAAGCAACGGGATCTCAACAGGAAGAGCACCCGCAGTCTGAACCAGAATCGGGTAGGCTTCGAAGGATCGCCAAGCGTAGATCACTTCATCTTGGATGCCATCTTCATTCTGTCCTGCAAAGGTATTCAGGATCTGAGTCAGCGCACCGAGGGAACCAGCCCCGGTCACGATATCTTCGGCTGGCACATCCAAGTAATCAGAGAGTGCTTCGCGCAATTTGCTCGATAGCGGATCCGGGTAACGGTTCAAGTTGCTCTGCTCAATGACCGCTTGCTGCACCGCTTCAAGCGGTCCAAAAGGGATCTCATTCGACGAGAGCTTGTAGGGCGTAATGCCTTCCACCACTTTTGGTGGCTTGCCCGCTGCGTACTTTGGTAAACGTGCAACAACGGGACGTGGCTGCACCTGGCCTGGGGTCACCGGATTCTCAGTCATGCTTCAAAGCCTAGTACGCAATTCAAGGCTGATTACACCCATCCCACATTCTTGTCTCAGCTTTTTATGCCAGAGTTAAAGCATGAGCTTCCTGATTCGAGTCATCATTAATGCTTTGGCTTTGGCCGCGGCAGTCTGGATTGTCCCAGGCCTGCAGATTGGCGCCGTAGGCGACGGTGCAGTAAACACCGCCATCGCGTACCTGATCGTCGCAGTGATCTTCGGTTTGGTGAACGCCCTAGTTCGCCCAATCGTCAAGTTCTTCACCCTGCCCATCACCTGCTTGACCTTGGGCTTGTTCACCATTGTGATCAACGCACTGATGCTGCTGCTGACTTCATGGCTGACAACTTTCACGCCCATCGAATTTGTTATCGAACATTTCTGGTGGGATGCCATTGCCGGCACCATCATCATTGCGATCATTTCGGCAGTGCTGGGATTGTTCGTCAAGAGCGACAAGAACTAAACGGCAAAAACTAAACACAGCAACTTCGCTGAGCTGCACAGAAGGTGGTTTCCATTGGAAGCCACCTTCTTTTTTGCCTCCTCACGCCGTCCTCTATTTAGTGCCCGGGCGAGATGGTGCCGAGATGTTTGACGACCTTTTCTTGCTGTTCCTTAGTCATCGTCCTGGGCTTTCGCTGGATTTTGAACTTTTGTGTCTTGATCGGAGTTCTCGGCAGGTGAAAAGCATCAAGCCGCTCCCTGACTTCTGGCCGAGTGTCCAGATCAAGTTCTTGTAGGTGATCTCCATAGTTGATGAGCTTGTGGGGTGTCCCGAAAGTGGATTCCTCACGAGTGAGCCGTTTGATTCGTTCGCTTGGCCCATCAAAAATCGTGGTGAGGTGGTGACGCCCACGATTCTTATTCGGGGTGCCATCTAGGCCTGGAACCATGTCTTTCTTATCTTCAAGGGACAAGCTGCGCACGTCATCCGGGATGTCGATACTGGCTATTGGCGAGCCCAAGGTAATCATCTTGTTCAGTTTGAACTTGCCCTTCAGTTTCTTGTTCTTCATCAGCTGCGCGGCGTGAATACCGCCTTGAGAATAACCCGAGAACGTCACCTCGGACCCATCTTTGGCTCCGCTGTCTTCTAGAGCTTGAGCTATGGCATCTGCGTAGTTCTCGGACTCATACCCGAAGCCATCCCCTACGCCCACATCATCAAACGGCGACTCGTATTCTCGTCCGTCCTGAGTTCCCGGCAGCATAACGATATAACTGTCCTTATCGGTCTGCACGACCATGAACTTTCCATTTTCTTCAGGTCCTTGGTCTTCAAGCATGCTGTGTAACTCGTAGTAGCTGTCTAACCCGCCGTCCACGCTGACGTATTCAGGTGGATCTTTCTGCGTAATCACGATTTCTTTGTTCTGCTGGTTTCTGAAATGCCGAAGCACTGTTGCAAGATGTTTGGTTTGGTTCACGATTTGCTGCCCAAAAGTCTGCCCCCATCCCGAAGTCAGATCTATGCGGAAGAACATCATCAGCCGGAGCGCCGTTTCCATATCTTCGGTGGGCGGGCGCATGTCGTTGTCTTTCATCCCGGAAAAAATCTCGGCGATCGCGTGTGGAACGGAGGTCAAGAGAATCTCATGCTCAACTCTGGCCTCCGCCGCTTCGTAATTCCCGCGGGCCTGACCAATAGTCGCGGTGATGTCTTTGCTGTCCTGACTGGAGAGGTTAACCAGCGCCAGTCCCCCAACCAATTTGGAGGCCAGGACGTCAAGGCTCGGGCTACGCACAACTTTGCACACACTCATGCCCAGCGCGCTGAGCCGATGTTGACTTTGCTCCGCAGCACGCTGCGCTGCTTTGACCCGCTCTTGAACTTCTTCAAGATCTCGGGTGACCTTCTGACACACCAGATAGGCCTTGGCGTAATCAAACTCGTTGTAACTGACTTCATACCCCATGATCAGAAGACCAATTTCTGCTTCATGATTTCTAGTTCCAGCTCCTGAATCTCACGTGTCGCACTGCTCATGTAACCCTCGGCGTCAGCCAGCACCTGGTTGAGCTTCTCAAGCCATGAGCTCAGATTAACTACGCGATCATAAAAGGCCTGTCCAGCCTGAGATTGCCAAGTCAATGACCCAATGGAATCAAGCTGAGTAATGGCAAATCTCGTAGTCTTCTGAGCATCATCCAGCTGAAACGCCATCGAGTCCAACGTCGCCGAGAACATCATTTTCTTGCTCCTTATCAATCGATTCTTGAACCTCATCATGAGCGCGAGAGGTTAGTTAGAACCGAGGAATGCTCCCCGTTGTGGAAACCTGTCGGATGTAAAAGATGTGATGGACGGCAAGGGATGGAAGAATATGAGTATGGCTGAGATTGCGCGCACTTCCCTTGCTAATGAACCACTGGCACTAACTGCCCTAGACGGTCGCTACCGCAGCGCCGTGGCACCGCTGGTTGACTACCTATCCGAAGCGGCTCTGAACCGCGATCGTGTTCACGTTGAAGTTGAATGGCTGATCCATTTGACCGACAACTCCGTTCTTCCGGGCACCTCCCCGCTCACCGATGAGCAGAAGGCGGCCCTACGCAAGATCGTTACCGACTTCAACGCAGAGTCCGTGAAGGAACTGGCTGAAATTGAAGCAGTAACCGTTCACGACGTGAAGGCAGTCGAGTACTACATCGCTAACCGTCTAGAAGCGATTGGCATTGGCAACCTCAAGCCATTGGTCCACTTCGGTTGCACCTCGGAAGACATCAACAACCTCTCCTACGCACTGGGTGTTCAGGGCGGCGTCACCGGCGTTTGGCTGCCAGCAGCCCGCGACCTGGTAGCTCAGATCACCAAGATGGCTGAAGAGTCCCGCGAAGTTCCAATGCTCTCGCGTACCCACGGCCAGCCAGCGACCCCAACCACCTTGGGCAAGGAACTGGCAGTACTTGCATGGCGTTTGACCCGTCAGCTGGACCGAATCGAGAAGACCGAGTACTTGGGCAAGATCAACGGTGCCACCGGTACCTACGCTGCTCACTACGCTTCGGTTCCATCCGCCGACTGGCAGCAGGTTTCCCGCAGCTTTGTTGAGCACTTGGGCCTGACCTGGAACCCCCTGACTACCCAGATCGAATCCCACGACTGGCAGGCCGAGGTCTACGCAGATATCGCGCGCTTCAACCGCATTCTGCACAACCTCTGCACCGATGTGTGGAGCTACATCTCCATTGGCTACTTCGTACAGATCCCAGTGGCAGGTGCCACCGGTTCCTCGACCATGCCACACAAGGTCAACCCAATCCGCTTCGAGAACGCTGAAGCTAACTTGGAAATCTCCAACGGCCTACTGGACACCTTGGGTTCCACCTTGGTCACCAGCCGCTGGCAGCGAGATCTGACCGACTCTTCCTCGCAGCGCAACATCGGTACCGCTATTGGTCACTCGGTGCTTGCTATCTCCAACGTTGCCAAGGGTCTTGACCGTTTGGACGTTGCCGAGGCTGTACTGGCTGACGATTTGGACCACAACTGGGAAGTTCTTGCAGAGGCTATCCAGATGGTTATGCGCGCCGAGGCTATCGCCGGCGTTGAAGGCATGGACAACCCCTACGAGCGTCTGAAGGACCTGACCCGCGGACACCGTGTGGATGCAGTGCGCCTGAAGGAATTTGTTGGCGAGCTGGGTCTGTCCGCAGAAGCGCAGGAACGCCTGCAGTCACTGACTCCTGGCACCTACAACGGCATTGCTTCGCAGCTGGTTGACCACCTGAAGAAGTAATTTTCTACGACTAAGTCGTTAAATGGAACGGTGCCGCAGC